>Ga0114976_10000281_pt1 | contig 31197 bp, 30 predicted proteins | sample S_130805_EF_Meta_FD_87319 | JGI IMG/M metagenome (GOLD analysis project Ga0114976, IMG submission 87319) | Freshwater microbial communities from Lake Simoncouche, Canada to study carbon cycling - S_130805_EF_MetaG | ecosystem: Environmental > Aquatic > Freshwater > Lake | place: Lake... | reverse complement strand
TTCGGGGCTGGGGGCCCAGGGCTCGGCAGGGTCCGCGTGGCCGGGGGTGGGAGGTTCGGGGGTGGGGTCTGGCATCGAGGCCTCCGGGACGAGGGGGGCCGAAGGATGCCGGAGACGCGCGGCCAGATCAAGGTAAAAATTCCTAGCCCCACCCGGTGGGGTGGCGGATGCGCGCGCCTCGTGCCCCCTCCTTGGACCCCGTGACGATCAATTCCCGAGGTCCAGGAGGCCTTCGCCTCCTGGCGGGAGAGCCCGAGAGGGCAGAGCCCTCTCGGAGCCGCCTCACCCGTTCGGCCGCAGCACCTGCCGCAGCACGTTGCCGTCCGCCAGCCGGTCGAACCCGGCGTTGATCTGCTCGAGCGGCAGGAAGCCGCTCTTCAGCGACCCGACCGGCAACTTGCCGCGCTTGTAGAGGCCAAGGAACCGCGGGATGTCCCGCTCCGCGACGCAGGACCCCATGTAGCTGCCGAGGATGCTCTTCTCGTCCGAGACGAGCCCGGCATGCATGTAGGAGAACTCCGCCCCCTGCGCCGGCAGCCCGGCGCTGACCACGCTGCCGCCGCGCGCGGTGATGGCATAGGCGAGTTCCATCGCGCGGATATTGCCCGCGGTCTCGATCACCGTGTCGACGCCGCCGCCGGTTGCCTCGCGCACCTGCTCGACGCAATCGGCCTCCGTCGCCAGGAAGGTATCGGTCGCGCCCCATTGCCGCGCGAGGCCGAGCTTCTCGGGATTGGCATCGACCGCGATGATCCGCTCGGCGCCGCCCGCGACGGCGGCGAACAGCGCGTTCATCCCGACGCCGCCGAGCCCGACCACCGCGATCACGTCGCCCGCCTGCATCTTCGCGGTGTTCAGCACCGCGCCGGCGCCGGTCATCACCGCGCAGCCGAAGATCGCGGCGTCCTCGAGCGGGATGCCCGGGTCGATCTTCACCATCGAGCGCCGCGCCATCACGCCGTACTGCGCGAAGAGCGACAGCCCGCTGCCATGGTTGATCGCCTCGCCGTTCAGCCGGCGGATGCGCTTCGCGCCCGACAGCAGCGTCCCCGCCGCGCGCGCCGCATTGCCGGCGGGGCAGATGTTCGAGCGGCCGCGCACGCAATACCGGCAGGTGCCGCAGCTCGCGACGAAGACGGTGATCACATGGTCGCCCGGCTTCAGGTCGGTGACGCCCTCGCCGCATTCGCGCACGATGCCGGCACCCTCATGCCCGATCACGACCGGCAGCGGGCGCGGGCGGATGCCCTCGATCGCCGAGAGGTCGGAATGGCAGAGCCCGGCCGCGGCGATCTCGATCAGCACCTCGCCCGGCCCAGGGCCTTCCAGCTCGACCGTCTCGATCTCGAGCGGGCGGGTCTCGGCATAGGGGCGCTTCCGCCCCTGCTCGAACATGATGGCGGCCTGCATGCGCATCGGCGTGATCCCCTATTCGACCCGGATGTTCTTCTCGCGCGCCACCACCGCATTGTCGGCGAGTTCGCGGCGGATGCGCGCCTCGAACTCCGCCGGCCCCTCGGCCAGCACGACGCCGCCCTGGTCGGTGATGCGGCGGATGATCTCCGGCCGCTTCAGCAGGCCGAGCACGTCGTTGGTGATCTTCTGGGTGATCGCCGCCGGCGTGCCGACGGGCGCGGTCAGGCCATACCAGGCGCTGGTGTCGGGGATCTCGTGGCCGAGCTCCCGCAGCGTCGGCACGTTGGGCAGCACCTCGACGCGCTGGGGACCTGCGATCGCCAGCGCGCGCAGCTTGCCGTCGCGCGCCAGCGCCAGCGCCCCGGCCAAGGTCGAGAAGGTCATCGGCACCCGCCCCGCGACGACGTCGGCGAGCGCCGGCGGCGCGCCGCGATAGGCCACATAGGTCAGCTCGATGCCGACCTTGCGGGCGAACATCTCCATGGCGAAGTGGCCGGAGGTGCCGTTGCCCGAGCCGCTGCTCGCCAGGCCGGGCGAGCGCTTCGCCGCCGCGATCAGCTCGTCGACCGTCTTCCAGGGGCTGTCCGGCCCGACGAAGAGCACCTGCGGCGAGGCATAGACGTTCACGATCGGGATGAAGTCGCGCAGCGTGTCATACGGCAGCCTGGCGTAGACGACCGCGTTGCTGGTATGCGTGCTCGCCGTCAGCAGCAGCGTGTAGCCGTCGGGCGGCGACTTCGCGACCAGCTCGCTGGCGATCACCTGGCTGGCGCCGGCGCGGTTCTCGATGACGATCGGCTGGCCCCAGAGCTGGGACAGCGGGTCCTGCAGGATGCGCGCGGCGAAATCCGTAGGACCGCCCGCGGGGAAGCCGACGATCAGCCGAACCGGGCGATCGGGCCAGGCGGGCTGCGCGCGGGCGAGCGCGGGCGTCAGGGCGAGCGCGCCGAGGGCGCGACGGGTGAACTGCATGCTCTCCATCCTATTCCGGCTTGATGCCCGCCTCGCGCGCGACCTGCGCCCAGGCGGCGAGGTCGGCGCGGATGCGGGCGGTGAAGGTCTCGGGGCCGAGCGCCAGCACGGTGGACGCCTGGCTGGCCAGCCGCGCCCGCACCTCCTCGGTGTTCAGCAGCGCCGCCATGTCGGCCGCCATGCGCTGGACGATCGGCGGCGGCGTCGCGGCCGGCGCCAGCAGCCCGTACCAGACGCCGGTATCGACGACGGGATGTCCGAGTTCGGCAAAGGTCGGCACGCCCGGCAGCTCCGGCGCGCGCTCGGGCGAGAGCACCGCGAGCGGCCGAAGCTGGCCGTTGCGGAAGCCGCCGATGGTGCCGACCAGCGTGCCGATGGTCAGCGGCACGAGGCCCGCGACGACGTCCTGCATCGCCGGCGCGGTGCCCCTGTAGGGCACATGGGTCAGCTCGACGCCGAGGGCGCGCTGCGCGAGCTCCGTGCCGTAATGGCCATTGCCGCCGATGCCGGTAGTGGCGACGCCGAGCATGCCGGGCTTCGCCTTGGCCGCCGCGACGGCGTCGGCGAGCGTCCGGTACGGCTGCTGCGTGCCGCACCAGAAGACGTTGGGCGAGACGGCGATGCTGTGCACGGCGGCGAAATCCGCCACCGGGTCGTAGGGCAGCGTCGCGTAGAGCGGCGGGTTCATCACGTGGTTGTTGGCGGCGAGCAGCAGCGTGTGGCCATCGGGCGTGGCGCGCGCCACGGCCTCGGTCGCGATGGTGGCATTGGCGCCGCCGCGATTCTCGATCACCACGGGCTGGCCCCAGGCGGCGGCGAGGCCCGGCGCGACGGCGCGGGCGATGAAGTCGGTCGGCCCGCCCGGCGGGAAGCCGACGAACAGGCGCACCGGTCGCTCCGGCCAGGCGGCGGCGCGCAGCGGCAAAGGCAGAGTAATGGCACCAGCGGCCAGCAGGCCGCGCCGCGTCGGCATGGTCGTTCCTCCGCTGTTGCGCGGAGTCTTGGCAGGCCGCCGCGCGCGGTCAAGCACCGGGGGCGGCGCGGGGGGCTGACGCGCCGGGCCCGCGGTGCTGACATGGCATGGACCAAGGAGGCCTCCGCCATGCACCCGAGCCTGCGCGCCCACCGACCGCTGATCATGGGAAGCCGCGGTGCGGTTGCGACCAACCACCCGGTCGCGACCCAGGCCGGGCTCGACGTGCTGCGCGGCGGCGGCAATGCGCTGGATGCGACCATCGCCGTCTCGTTGGTGCTCGGCGTGGTCGAGCCGCATATGTCGGGGCTCGGTGGCGATGGCTTCACCAATGTGGCGCCGGCGCAGGGCGCCGGCTTCTGCATCAACGCCACCGGCGCGGCGCCGGCGGCGGCGACGCCCGAGGCCTATCGCGCGGGCATCCCCGTGGCCGGCCCGCGCAGCGCCTCGGTGCCGGGCCTGGTCGCGGGGCTCGCCCTGCTGCATGCAAAGGGCGCGGCGCTGCCCTGGGCCCGGCTCGTGGCGCCGGCGATCGAGGCGGCGCGCGACGGCTTCGCGGTGACCCATGCCTATGCCCATTTCGCCGGCGAGAACCAAGCCAAGCTCACCGCCGACCCGCTGAGCAAGGCGCGGCTGCTGGTCACCGAGCCGGGCGCGCTGGTACGGCAGCCCGAACTGGCCGAGACGCTGGCCGCACTCGCCGAGACCGGCGCCGAGGGCTTCTACCGCGGGACGCTCGCCAGGCGCCTCGCCGCGGGGATCGCGGCCAGCGGCGGGCCGGTCGCGGCCGGCGATCTCGCCGCCTGCACGGCCGAGGAGGTGGCGCCGCTCGAGGTACCCTATCGCGGCTTCGTGCTGCGGCAGACGCCGCCCAACTCCACCGGCTTCACCTTCCTGCAGATCATGCGGATCCTCGAGCGCTTCGATCTCGCCGCGCTCGGCCGCGACAGCGCGGCGCTGATCCACCTGATGGTCGAGGCCAAGAAGCGCGCCTTCCGCGACCGCGAGGCGCATGGCGCGGATCCGCGCGGCCGCGACATCCCCCTCGCGCGGTTGCTGTCAGACGACTACGCCGCGCGCGAGGCGGCGACGATCGATCCCGCCCGCGCCGCCCATCTGCCGCTGAAGCCCCAGCGCGGCGGCGACACCACCTATTTCTGCGTGGTCGATGCCGCGGGCAATGCGGTCTCGGCGATCCAGTCGATCAACTCGGCCTTCGGCAGCGGCAGCATGGCGGGCGAGACCGGCGTGCTGATGAACAACCGCATGGCCTATTGGCACCTCGAGGAAGGCCACCCCAACCGGCTGCGGCCGGGGATGCGGGTGCGCCATACGATGAACGCCCCGGTGGTGCTGAAGGATGGCCGGCTCTGGGCGGTCTTCGGCACGCCGGGCGCCGACAACCAGGTGCAGATCAACGCGCAGATCCTGGTGGCGATGGCCGAGTTCGGGCTCGACCCGCAGCAGGCCGTCGAGGCGCCGCGCTGGACCAGCAGCCAGTTCGGCCAGCCCGCCAACTACCCGCATGACGGCGACGACGTGCTGACCTTGGAAGCCGGCCTCGGCCATGCCGCCGAGGCGCTGCGCGCGATGGGGCACCAGGTGAAGGTGGTGCCGCCGCTCGAGGGCCCGTGCAGCGTCGAGGCGATCCGCGTGCTGGAGAATGGCGTGCGGATGGCCGGCAGCGATCCGCGCCGGGATGGCTGGGCGGCCGCCTACTAGGCGCGCCTGAGGAACGGATTGCTCCGCCGCTCCTCGCCGAAGCTCGAGCCCGGGCCATGGCCGCAGAGGAACTGCATGCCGTCGCCGAGCGGCAGCAGCTTCTCGGTGATCGCCGTGATCAGCGCATCGTGGTCGCCATAGGGGAAATCGGTGCGGCCGACCGAGCCGCGGAAGAGCACGTCGCCGACGATCGCCAGCTGCATCGCCGGGTTCACGAAGACCAGGTGCCCGGGCGTATGGCCGGGGCAATGCAGCACCTCGAAACGCTGGCCGCCGATCTCGACGGTATCGCCCTCGGCGAGCCAGCGCGCCGGCGTCACCGCGCGCGCATCCATGCCGTACTTCGCACCCTGCTCGGCGAGCCCCTCCAGCAGGAAGCCGTCGCGCGGGTCGGGGCCGATGATCGGCGGCGTGCCGGGCAGCGCTTCCTGGAGCGCGGCGGCGCCGCCGGCATGGTCCATGTGGCCATGGGTGAGCAGGATCGAGGTGACATTCAGCTTCACCTGCTCGATCGCGGCGAGGATGCGCTCCACCTCGCCGCCAGGGTCGATAACGACGCCCTCGCCGGTCTGGTCGTCCCACCAGAGCGAGCAGTTCTGCTGGAACGGGGTGACGGGAATGACCGCGCCCTTCAGCGCCATGGCGAAGCCCCTGCCTGTGCGGGGCGACGCTAGCCCGCCCGCCCCACCGCGCGAAGCCTGCCCGGGTCGCGGCCGCGCGGCAGGCAGTTGCATAGCGATTGGGCAGCGCCATGGCGGGCATTTGGCTTTTCGATAACTTCCCGCCCTTGGCACGCATCTCGCTAACCCCCAGCAGCGCCCGCCCACCCAGTGGGGGTGAGACCGCGCGCTTCATCCTGCGGCCACAAGCCCGGGAGACTGGAGGAAGAGCCTGATGTCGACGACATCCTTCACCCTTACCCGCCGCTCGGCGCTCGCCGGCAGCGCTGCCGCCCTCGCCCTGCCCGCGATCAAGCCCGCCTGGGCGCAGGGCGCCCCGATCAAGGTCGGCGTGCTGCACTCGCTTTCCGGCACCATGGCGATCTCCGAGACCGCGCTGCGCGACACCGTGCTGATGATGGTCGACTGGGCCAATAGCCGCGGCGGCGTGCTCGGCCGCCGGCTCGAGGCCGTGGTCGTCGACCCCGCCTCCAACTGGCCGCTGTTCGCCGAGAAGGCGCGCGAGTTGCTGCAGGTCCACAAGGTCGACGTGACCTTCGGCTGCTGGACCTCGGTCTCCCGCAAGTCCGTGCTGCCGGTGTTCGAGGAGCTGAAGGGCCTGCTCTTCTACCCCGTGCAGTACGAGGGCGAGGAGGAGAGCCCGAACATCTTCTACACCGGCGCCGCGCCGAACCAGCAGGCGATCCCGGCGGTCGAGTACCTGATGTCGAAGGATGGCGGCGAGGCCAAGCGCATCGCACTCCTCGGCACCGACTATGTCTATCCCCGCACCACCAACCGCATCCTGCGCGGCTTCCTGAACTCCAAGGGCATCGGCAATGCCGACATCATGGAGGAGTACACGCCGTTCGGGCATAGCGACTGGCAGGGCATCGTCGCCCGCGTGAAGCGCTTCGCGTCCGAGGGCAAGAAGACCGCGATCGTCTCGACCATCAACGGCGATGCGAACGTGCCGTTCTACCGCGAGCTCGGCAACCAGGGCATCAAGGCCGAGGACATCCCCTGCGTCGCGTTCAGCGTCGGCGAGGAGGAACTGGCCGGCATCGACACCAAGCCGCTCGTCGGCCACCTGGCGGCGTGGAACTACTTCATGTCGATCAAGGGCACGCCGAACGAGGAGTTCGTGAAGCTCTGGCAGAGCTACATCAAGAACCCGAAGCGCGTCACCAACGACCCGATGGAAGCCACCTACACCGGCTTCCGGATGTGGCTGCAGGCCGTGCAGCAGGCCGGCACGCCGGATGCGGCGCGCGTCGGCCCGGCGGTGATCGGCCAGAAGCTGATGGCGCCCTGCGGCTACGAGGAGACGATGCTGCCGAACCGCCACCTGACGAAGCCGGTCTTCATCGGCGAGATCCAGGCCGACGGCCAGTTCAACATCGTCTGGAAGACGGCGAATGCGGTGCCGGCGGAGAACTGGTCGCAGTTCATTCCCGAGAACGCCAACCGTCGGCGCGGCTGATCGCTTGGCTGCGGCGCCGGGCGGGCTGCCCGGCGCCGCGCTGCGCCGAAAGGGCGTCATGAAGCATACGCTGTTGGGGTTCGTCCTCGTGCTGCTGCTGGCCCTGCCGGCGCGCGCGCAGGATGCTTTCGTCTCCGCACTGCGTGGCCTGGGCGAGGGCTTCTCCGAGACCGCCACCGCCGTTGAGCGCCTGGGCGCCAGCGGCGACCCGCGCGCCCTGCCGGTGTTGCGCGCGCTGCAGGATGGCAGGCTGCAGCGACTGCCCGATGGCCGTATCCTGGTACCGCGCGAGGCTGGTTTCGTCGATGCCGCGACGGGTGCGGCGGCTGAGGCCACCGGTGGCGAGGCGGTGCGCGTGAACAACCGGGTGCGCGCCGCGCTGCGCGGCGCGCTCGGCCAGTTGCAGATCCTCTCGCCCGATGCCGGCGAGCGCAGCGCCGCGGCCGATGCGGTGTTCCGCAGCCGCAGCGCCGAGAACGTGCCGCTGCTGAAGACCGCGCTCGAGCGCGAGACCCTGCCCGCCATCCGTGAGAAGCTGCGGCTGGCGCTTGCCGCGACCCAGCTCGTCGCCGGCGACGAGGCCGCCAAGCGCGACGCCATCGCGCTGCTCGGCGCGGCCGGCACCACCGAGGCGCGCGCCCTGCTGATCGAGGCGAAGGCCGCCAATGCCGGGCTCGCCGCGCCGATCGATGCGGCGATCGCCTCGATCGACCAGACGCTGGCCTTCCGCCAGGCCGGCGAGACGCTGTTCCAGGGCCTCTCGCTCGGCTCGGTGCTGCTGCTGGCGGCGCTTGGCCTCGCCATAACCTTCGGCGTCATGGGCGTGATCAACATGGCGCATGGCGAGTTCGTCATGCTCGGCGCCTATGCGACCTTCGTGGTGCAGGAGGCATGCCGCGGCACCGCGCTCGCGCCGTATGCCCTGCCGCTTGCCATCCCCTTCGCTTTCCTCGTCACCGCCGCGATCGGCGCGCTGCTCGAGCGCGGGCTGATCCGGTACCTGTATGGCCGGCCGCTCGAGACGCTGCTGATGACGTTCGGCGTCGGGATGATCCTACAGCAGGCGGTGCGGCTCGCCTTCGGCGCGCAGAACCGCGAGGTGATCTCGCCCTCCTGGATGCAGGGCACGCTGCTGCTGCCCGGCGGCGTCGCGGTCACGCAGAACCGGCTCTGGATCATCCTGTTCGGGCTGGCGGTCTTTCTGATGGTGGTCGCCGCCATCCGCTTCACCCGCTTCGGGCTCGAGATGCGGGCCGTCGTGCAGAACCGCCGCATTGCTGCGACCATGGGCATCCGCACCGGGCGCGTCGATGCGCTGACCTTTGCCTTCGGCTCCGGCCTCGCCGGGCTCGCGGGCGTCGCGCTGAGCCAGATCGACAACGTCTCGCCCAATCTCGGCACGGGGTACATCATCGACAGCTTCATGGTGGTGGTCTTCGGCGGGGTCGGCTCGCTCGCGGGCACGCTGGTCGGCGCCTTCACGCTCGGCATCGTCAACAAGGTGCTGGAGCCGTATGCCGGCGCGGTGCTCGCCAAGGTCTTCGTGCTGGTCGCCATCATGCTGTTCATCCAGCGGCGGCCGCGCGGGCTGTTTGCCCTGAAGGGAAGGGCGGCCGAGGCATGAGCGCGACCGCCCTCCCCGCGCCCGCCGGCGCCGCGCGCATCACCATCCGCCTGGTGCTGGCCGGCATCGTGCTGGTGCTGGCCGCGCTGCCGATCCTGAACGCGCTGCCCGAGAGTCACGCGCTGCATGTCTCCGACTTCATCGTGACGGTCGGCGGCAAGTGGATCACCTATGCGATCCTGGCGCTCGCGATCGACCTGGCCTGGGGCTATGCCGGCATCCTCTCGCTTGGGCATGGCGCCTTCTTCGCGCTTGGCGGCTATGCGATGGGCATGCATCTGATGCGGCTGATCGGGCCGCGCGGCGTCTATGGCCACCCGGTGCTGCCCGACTTCATGGTCTTCCTCGGCTACAAGGAGCTGCCCTGGTACTGGCTGGGCTTCGAGTTCTTTCCCTATGCGCTGTTCATGGCGATGTTCGTGCCCGGCCTGCTCGCACTGATCGTCGGCTGGCTCGCCTTCCGCAGCCGCATCACCGGGGTCTACTTCTCGATCATCACCCAGGCGATGACCTATGCGCTGATGCTGGCGTTCTTCAGGAACGACATGGGCTTCGGCGGCAATAACGGCTTCACCGACTTCAAGGAATTGCTGGGCATGCCGCTGCGATCGGCGAATGCCCGGGCGACGCTGTTCTATGCCTCGCTCGTGCTGCTGCTGATCTCGCTCTGGCTGTGCTGGCGCATCGCGGAATCGAAGCTCGGCCGCGTTCTCGTCGCGATCCGCGACGCCGAGAGCCGGGTGCGCTTCCTGGGCTACGACGTGACGCAGCATAAGCTGTTTGTCTTCGTGGTCTCGGCCGTCATCGCGGGGCTTGCCGGCGCGCTGTACGTGCCGCAGGTGGGCATCATCAACCCGGGCGAGTTCTCGCCGGGCAACTCGATCGAGGCCGTCATCTGGGTCGCGGTCGGTGGGCGCGGCACCCTGCTCGGCGCGATCCTCGGCGCCTTCTCGGTCAACGCGCTGAAGACCTGGCTGACCACGGTCGCGCCCGATCTCTGGCTGTTTGCGCTGGGCGGGCTCTTCGTCGCGGTCACGCTGTTCCTGCCGCGGGGCTTGATCGGCCTGATCACGAAGGCGCCCGGGCGATGAGCGGCGGTGCGGGCAACCCGATCCTGTATCTCGACGGCGTCTCGGTCGTCTTCGACGGCTTCCGCGCGCTGAACAACCTCTCGCTGTTTGTCGAGCAGGGCGAGTTGCGCGCCATCATCGGCCCGAACGGCGCGGGCAAGACCACGATGATGGATGTCATCACCGGGAAGACCCAGCCGACCGCGGGCATCGTGAAGTTCCGCGACCACGACCTGACGCGGCTCGACGAGGCGACCATCGCCAATCTCGGCATCGGGCGGAAGTTCCAGAAGCCCACCATGTTCGACGCGCTGACGGTGTTCGAGAATCTCGAACTCGCGCTGAAGGCGCCGCGCGGGCCCTGGGCGTGTCTCACCTGGATCCTCGGCAGCGATGCCCGCGCGCGGATCGAGGAGGCGGCCGAGGAGGTGGGTCTCGCCGCCCGGCTGCGCGACCGCGCCGGCGTGCTGAGCCATGGGCAGCGGCAATGGCTCGAGATCGGCATGCTGCTGATGCAGGACCCCGAGCTGCTGCTGGTGGACGAGCCGGTCGCCGGCATGACCGACCAGGAGACCGAGCATACCGCGGCGCTTCTGCGCCGCATCGCCGGCGCCCGCAGCGTCGTCGTCGTGGAGCATGACCTCGAATTCGTCCGCGCGCTGGGCAGCAAGGTGACGGTGCTCTGCGAGGGCTCGATGCTGTCCGAGGGCAGCATCGACCATGTCCAGAACGACCCGCGGGTCATCGAAGTGTATCTGGGGCGCTGACCCATGTTGAGCGTCGAGACCATCGACCTGTCGTATGGCGCCTCGCGCTGCCTGCGCGGCGTCTCGCTCGAGGCCACACCTGGCCAGATCACCTGCGTGCTCGGGCGCAACGGCGTCGGCAAGTCGTCGCTGATGCGGGCGATCGTCGGGCTCGAGCGCATCCAGTCCGGCCGCATCCTGTGGGAGGGCAAGGACGTCTCCTCGATGGCGCCGGCCGAGCGGGCGCGCGCCGGCATCGGGTATGTCCCGCAGGGGCGCGAGATCTTCCCGTTCCTGACCGTGCAGGAGAATCTCGAGACCGCACTCGCCGCAGCGCCCCGCGGCTCGAAGGTGCCGGAGGAGGTCTTCGCCCTCTTCCCGATCCTCAAGCAGTTCCTCAGGCGGCGCGGCGGCGACCTCTCGGGCGGGCAGCAGCAGCAATTGGCCATCGCGCGCGCGCTGACCGCGCGGCCGCGGCTGCTGATCCTCGACGAGCCGACCGAGGGCATCCAGCCGAACATCATCAAGGACATCGCCCGCGTCATCCGGCTGCTCGCGCGCGAGAAGAACTTCGCCGTCGTGCTGGTCGAGCAGTACTACGAGTTCGCCCGCGAGCTGGCCGACCGCATCGCGGTGATGGTGCGCGGCGAGGTGGCCCTCGGCGGTCCCATCGGCGAGATGGATGACGAGGCGGTGCGGCGGCTGCTGACGGTCTGACGTCGCCCATCACGCCGGCTCATAGATCCGCTGGAATTTCCGGCTCGCCAGGTCGCCGTTCAGCTTGATCAGCGCCCTGGCCATGGGTCGCCACCAGGGTTCGTGCCAGCGGTCATGGGCTTGCATCACCTTGGTGGTCGCCGCGAACACCTCCCCGGACAAAATCGGATCGGGCATCTTCCAGGGCAGCGAGGGCATGGCCGAGAGCAGGCCGAGCCGCTTGCCGAGCAGCACGCCCTTCAGCCCCATCATCCGATAGGCTCGGCGATAGGCGCAGCAGATGAAGTAGGCGAGGCTGCGCAGCATCTCGGAGCAGTCGGGGTGCGCGACCTCGCGCAGCAGGCGTTCCCAGAGGCCCTGCTTGTGCCAGCGGCGGAAGGTGCGGCTGACGGTATCGGGCTTGCCGAAGCCCTCGGGCAGCTGGGTCCAGCTGCCGCGGCCGCCATGCGGGTGCTTGAGGGTGACGGCGCGGAAGATGGCGTCGAGCCGGGCGCGGACATCCTCCATCGGGCGGCCGCGGCGGCGGGCGCTGCGGTCGAAACTCATCCCGCAGTTATGGATGCAGAGGAAGCCACCGAGCTCGTTCCACTCGGCCTCCGACAGCGGCTGCCAGGGCCGGCGCGGCGTGAAGTCGCAGGTCGGGTCGACCGGGAGCTTGTGGAGGGGGGTGGGGTAGGCGGTCTCGACAGCCATGGCGGCGGCTCCGCAACGGGGAGCACTATCCAATAGGAATTATGTCTGCAAGTCAAGCCGAAACAGGACTATCCGCCTCGGCCGCGTCCTCCGCCGCTTCGCTCGCCGCCGCCGCCCGGAAGATCGGCCCCGGCTCGGTCACCAACTCCTCCCGCCGCGGCAGGTCGGTCAGCGCCTTCAGCCCGAATTGCTCGAGGAAACGCGGCGTCGTCGTCCAGAGGCTCGGCCGCCCCGGCACCTCGCGCCGGCCGCGGGTCACGACCAGATCCATCTCCAGCAGCGATTCCAGCGTGGTCTGCGACAGCGAGGCGCCGCGGATCTCCTCGATCTCGGCCCGCGTCACCGGCTGGTGGTAGGCGATGATCGCCAGCGTCTCCATCGCTGCGCGCGGCAGCCGGCGCGGCACCTCGACCACGCGGGTGATGGCCGGGGCCAGTTCGGGCGCGGTGCGAAACGCAAACCCACCCGCGACCTCCATCAGCTGCACCGGGCGGTCGGCGCATTGCGCCTGCAGGGCGGTCAGCACGGCGCGCGGGTCGAGCCCGGGCGGCAGCGCCTGCTGCAGCCGGGCGACGGTGACGGGACGTTCGGCCGCGAAGATCAGCGCCTCCGCGATCCGCAGGCCGTGGCCGAACAGCTCGGGGTCGATCTCGGGCAGGGGTTCCGGCGCGACAGGCGCGGCCTCGGCGACGATCTCGATGGCCTCGACCAGGGCCACGCCCTCGCCCAACGCCTCCCCCTCAGGCCGCTCGTGCATCGACAACGCTCTCCTCGACCACCGCCCTCGCCCGCACATGGATCGGCCCGAAGCTCTCCTCCTGCCGCAGCTCGATCCCGCCATGCCGCGCCGTCTCGAGCGCCGCGATCAGCGTGCTGGCGATCGCCGCGCGGCGCTCGACCGGGTCCATCAGCCCCTCGGGCAGGAAGCTCTGCAGCACCGTCCAGTCAGGCAGCGCGCCGACGAGCTTGGACAGCCGGGTAAGCGCCTCCTGCACCGACCAGAGCTTGCGCGGCTTCGGCTGGTAGGGCCGCCGCGCCAGCGCCTTGCGGCGGATCGCGACATAGGCCTGCAGCAGCGCCGGCAGGTCGGCCGAGAGGCCCGAGCGGTCCTCGATCCGCAGCTGCTCCGCGGCGCCGCGGCCGAAGACCTCGCGGCCCAGCTGGGCGCGGGCGCCGAGCCAGGCGGCGGCGATCCGCATGCGCTCGAGCTCGGCGAGGCGGTCGGTCAGCATCGCCGCCAGCGCCTCGGGGTCCTCGGCGGGACCGGCCTCCTCGGGCACCAGCAGGCGGGATTTCAGCCAGGCGAGCCAGGCCGCCATGACCAGCCAGTCGGCCGCGAGTTCCAGCCGCACCGCGCGGGCCTGCTCGAGCACGGCGAGGAACTGGTCGACCAGCTGGACGATCGAGATCGTCGCGATGTCGACCTTCTGGGCGCGAGCGAGTTCCAGCAGCAGGTCGAGCGGCCCCTCGAAGCCGTCGAGCGTCAGGTGCAGGGTCGGCGCGCGCTCGGTCACAGGGCGCCCCCGTTGCCGGTGATGAACAGCACGAAGCGCAGCGCCTGCACCAGCACGGTCTGCAGCGCCCAGCCGACCGGGTCCACGCCATGGGTCAGCCGCGGCAGGATGAAGACCAGCAGCAGCACCAGCAGGATGCCCCAGCGCTCCAGCCGCATGTAGACCTCGGCCGCCCGGGCGGGCAGCAGGGCGTTGACGACGCGGCCGCCGTCGAGCGGCGGGATGGGCAGCAGGTTGAACAGGCCGAGCACCAGGTTGGCGATGATGAAGAGGCTGAGGAACCGATAGAGGATCTGGACCGAGTCGGGCGAGAGGAAGGGCGCCACGGCATCGACCAGGTGCGCCACGAGCCCGGCCAGCAGGGCGAGGCCGAAATTCATCGCCGGCCCCGCGATCGCCACCCAGGCCATGCCGGCGCGCGGGTTGGGCATGCGGTCGACGTCCACCGGGACGGGCTTGGCCCAGCCGAACATGAACTCGACCCGGCCGATGGTGAGGATCTGGCCGATCAGCAGCACGCCCGGGACGATCAGCGTGCCGACATCGTCGATGTGGCGCAGCGGGTTGAGGCTGAGCCGCCCGGCCTCCTTGGCCGTCGGGTCGCCGAGCGCCAGCGCGGCATAGCCATGCGCCGCCTCGTGCAGGGTGATCGCGATCACCGCCGCGAGGATAGCGGCGAGGATCTCGGGCAGCCAAGGCGCGCCGCCAATCATCGGTGATGCCTCAGGCGAAGGTCGCGAGCGCGGCGTTGCGGGCGGCGCGCAGCACGCCGGCGTCGAGCGGCCGGCGGGCCGCCAGCATGGCGCCACGGGCCTGCGCCAGCCGCGCCTCGGCGAGCGGGGAAAGCGCCGGGCAATCGGCCAGCAGCGCGGCGGTCTCGGGCAGCACGCCGTTGCAGTGCAGCACCAGGTCGCAGCCGGCGGCCAGCGACTGCCGAGCGAGGTCGGCTGGCTCGCCGGCCAGCGCCTTCATGCAGAGATCGTCGCTGACCAGCACGCCCTTGAAGCCGATGGCGCGGCGGATGACGGTCTCGATCACCGTGGCCGAGAGGGTCGCCGGCAGCTCCGGGTCGATCGCCTCGTAGACGATATGTGCGGTCATCGCCCAGGAGCCGGAGGTGGCCAGCGCGGCGAAGGGCGCGCAGTCGAGCGCCAGCGCCTCGCGGTCGGCGGTGACCCGCGGCAGTTCCAGGTGGCTGTCGGCCAGCGCCCGGCCATGGCCGGGGATGTGCTTCATGACCGGGATGCAGCCGGCCTCCTGCAGCCCCTCGATCCAGGCGCGGCCGAGGCGGACCACCTCGCGCGGCTCGCTGCCGGAGGCGCGGTCGCCGACGATGTCGTGCGCGCCCTCGATGCGGAGGTCGAGAACCGGCGCGCAGACCACGTCGAAGCCGAGCTCGGCGCAGGTGAGCCCGAGCAGGGCGGCATTGTCGCGGCAGGCCTCGGTCGGCAGCGGCTCGAAGGTGGCGGGCGCGGGGAAGGCCGGCCAGTACGGCGGCCGCAGCCGGGCGACGCGGCCGCCTTCCTGGTCCACGAGGATCGGCGCCTCGGCGCCGAGCAGGTCGCGCAGGTCGGCGATCAGCGCCGAGAGCTGGGCCGAGTCCTGGACGTTGCGGGCGAAGAGGATCGCGCCGAGCGGGCGATGGGCGCGGAACAGGGTCGCTTCCTCGGCGGTGAGCACCGGCCCCGAAATCCCGACGATGGCCGCCCTTGGCCGCATGCCCTGCCCTTCCGTCATGTCAGGCGAAGTCTGCCGCAGGCGCGGCGTCGCCGCCACTCATCCCGCGCTGGCGACGCAGTTGCCGCCCTTCGCGCGGACCGCCTCGCAGAGGCTGCGCGCGGCGGCGAGGTCGACGAGGCCATGGCTGCGCAGCCGGAAGATCGGCGCCTGGCCCTCGCGCTCGATCTTCACGATGGTAGGGCGGAAGGCGGCGAGCTCGGGCACCCGGCGGGTCAGGCGGGCCCATTCGGCCTTGGCCGCCTCCTCGCTGTTCACCGCGGCGAGCTGGACGGTGCCACGGCCGCCGGCGACCGGCTTGAGCGCGGGCGGCGCGGCAGGTGCGGCGGCTGGCGTGGCGGCAACCGGCGGCGGCAAGCTCGGCGCCTGCAGGGCCGAGCCATTGGCCGGCGCTTGGGGGGCCGGCGCTTGGGGGGCCGCCCTGGGCGCCTCGGGCGGCCGGGTCTGCTGGCGCAGCGCCTCGAGTTGCGGCGTCTCGGGCGCTTCGCCGAGGCGGGAATTCTGGCCCTGGTTGCGCTCGGCCTGGCGGCGCAGCTCGGGCTGTTCGAGCACCGCGACGCCCTGGTTCGGCACGATCAGCCCGCCGGGATCGGCCGGGCGGACCTTGATCGGGCGCGAATCGGCCTCGACCACCGGCACCACGCGCGGGGCGGAGCCGGAGAGGCCCCAGACCAGCGCGCCGCCGATCGCGGCAACCGCCAGGATTCCCCCCGGGATCGCCAGCCACATCCAGTTCAGGCCGGAGCGCTCCTGCTGCGGCCGCCAGCTGGGTACCGTGATATCGCTCAACGCATCTCCTCGACGGGTTCGACCCCCATCACCGCGAGGCCCGAGCGGAGCACGGTCGCGGTCGCCGCGACGAGTGCCAGGCGCGCCCGGGTGGCTTCCGGCTCATCCCCCCGAATGAACCGCAGGGTCGAGTCATCCCGGCCCCGGTTCCACAATACGTGAAAGTCGCTGGCCAAGTCATGGAGAAAGAACGCGATTCGGTGAGGCTCGCGGGCGATGGCCGCGGCCTCGACGGTGCGCGGCCAGGCGGTGAGGCGGCGGATCAGGGCGAGTTCGGCGGGGTCGGTCAGGCTGTCGAGCGGGGCCAGCGCCAGGTCGCCCGGCGGCGGGTCGCCGGCCTGGCGGAGGACGCTGCGGCAGCGGGCATGGGCGTATTGCACGTAGAAGACCGGGTTCTCGCGCGACTGCTCGACCACCTTGTTCAGGTCGAACTCCATCTGCGCATCGGCCTTGCGGAACAGCATGGTGAAGCGGACGGCGTCGCGGCCGACCTCGTCGATCAGGTCGCGGAGCGTCACGTAGGTGCCGGCGCGCTTGCTCATGCGCACCGGCTGGCCGTCCTTCACCACCTGGACGATCTGCACCAGCACGACGTCGAGCGGGACGGTATTGGCGCTGAGCGCGCCGACGGCCGCCTGCATGCGCTTGACGTAGCCGCCATGGTCGGCGCCCCAGACATGGACGAGTTCGGCGAAGCCGCGCTCGATCTTGTGCAAATGGTTGGCGATGTCGTTGGCGAAGTAGGTGCCGGTGCCGTCCGACTTGCGCAGCGGCCTATCGACCTCGTCGCCGAATTGGGTGGCGCGGAACAGGGTCTGCTCGCGCGGCTCCCAGTCCTCGGGCGTCTTGCCCTTGGGCGGCTCGAGCACGCCGCGATAGATCAGCCCCTTGTCGTTGAGCAGGCGCTCGGCCTGGTCGAGCTTGCCGTCGGCGACCAGCCGGGCCTCGGAGACGAAGACGTCCTGCTGCACGCCGAGGGCGGCGAGGTCCTCGCGGATCGCCTCCATCATGCGGGCGACGGTGAAGCCGCGGACCATCTCGAGCCACTGGTCGGGGCCGAGCATGCCCCATTTGTGCGTCTCGTCCTTGTCGGCGAAGGCGTCGCCGAACTCGTGCTTCAAGGCCTCGCCCACGGGGACCAGGTAGTCACCGCGGTACTGCAGGCCGCCGGGGACGAGCTGGGCGTATTCGTCCTCGGTCATCGTCGTGCCGAGCGCCTGCAGGTAGCGGTAGTAGGCGGCATAGGCGAGCGCCTGGACCTGCGCGCCGGCGTCGTTGATGTAGTATTCCTTGGTCACCGCCCAGCCGGCCTTGGCCAGCAGGTTGGCCAGCGCATCGCCGACCACGGCGCCGCGGCAATGCCCGACATGCATCGGGCCCGTGGGGTTCGCGGAGACGTATTCGACATCGATGCGGCGGCCCTGCCCGGCGGTGCCGTCGCCGTAGTGCAGCCCCTCGGCGAGGATCACGGGAAGCTGGGCGCGCAGGAAGCCCTCGCGCAGGCGGAGGTTCACGAAGCCGGGGCCGGCGGGGGCGGCGGCCTCGACCTCGGGGAAGGCGAGCAGCTTTTCGGCAAGCGCCGCGGCGAGCTTGGGCGGGGCCTGCTTCGCCGCCTTGGCGACGACCATGGCGCCGTTGGTCGCCATGTCGCCATGGCTCGGGTCGCGCGGCGGCTCCATCTGGACGCGGGCGAAGGCCTCGGCGGGAAGCTCGGGCAGGAGTTCGGCGAGCGCGGCCACAGTGCGGGCGCGCAGGGCGGCGAAGATGTCGTGGTCGGGCATGATGGGCGGGGTGTAGCGCGGGCGGGGGGTGGCCCCAAGCGTTCCGGCGGCGGCCATGCTAGCCTGCCGGCGGGAGGACCCGATGAAACTCAAGCTGCACCATGTGAACGTGGTCTCGAAGGACGTCCCCGGCCTCGAGGCCTTCTACCGCGAGGTGCTCGACCTCCAGGTCGAGCCGCGGCTGTCGAACGCCACGCGCAACCTCGACCAGGGCTATGCCGGCAAGGTGGCCTTCCTGACCGATGGCGAGACCCAGTTCCACCTCGCCGAGCAGGATCTCGGCATCGGCTTCCGCACGGGACAGGCGGTAAACCCGGTGCTGCGCGGCCACATCGCCTTCCGCACCGACGACATCGAAGCCTTCAAGGCGCGGCTCAAGGCGCGCGGCATCCCCTATTCCGATTTCGGGAAGTGGGCGATGCGCGGCTGGCACCAGATCTTCTTCTACGACCCCGAGGGGAACGTGGTGGAGGTGCACCAGGCGCACGAGAACGCGATCTGAGGCGCCCTCGCCCGTGCCGCTCACCCTGACGGCGCGCGGGCTGGCGCGGGTCACCCGTTCGGCAGCAGGCCGAGCCGCCTGAGGTTGTCGCGCTCGACGGCGTAGAGCGCGCGGGTATTGGCGTCGTACTCGGCGGTCGGCGCGTAGAGGAACAGCATGTTGAAGCGCGCGATCACCGCCTGTGCCGCCGGGTCGTGGACGGCGGCCTTGAAGGCATCGTGCAGCGTCGCGACGACGCCCGGGTCCATCCCGCGCGGGCCGGCGATGCCGTAGGGCGTCTCGACCACGATGTCGATGCCGCTCTCGATCAGCGTCGGCGCCTCGGGGAAGTTCACCATGCGCTGGCTGGTCCAGACCGCGAGCAGGCGGAACTGGCCGTCCTTGACCAGCTGGGCCCAGCCGCTGGCGTCGGCGACCACGTCGATCTGCCGGCTCATCAGCGCGGTGTAGAGCGGCCCGGAGCCGGTATAGGGGATATGCGTCATCTCGGTGCCGCTGCGGCGCTGGATGTCGAGCATGGTGATGTTGTGGGTCGAGGCGACGCCGGGCGTGCCGTAGTTGAGCACGCCGGGGCGGCGCTTGGCGTCCGCCAGCAGCTCGGCCAGCGTCTGCCAGGGCGCATCCGCCCGCACCACGATGCCGAGCGCGGAGCCGGCGAGCTGGACGATGTAGGTGAAGTCGGTCAGCGGGTCATAGAGCGGCTTCTCGGCGGTCAGCGCCACGCGGAGCGAGCCGGCATGCGCCTGGGACAGGGTGTAGCCGTCGGGCCTGGCATCCTTCAGCGCGACCTGGCCGAGCGAGGCGGAGGCGCCCGGGCGGTTCTCCGGCACCACGGCCTGGCCGAGCTTCTTGCCGGCAAGCTCGGCGATGGTGCGCAGGAAGATGTCGGCCGAGGCGCCGGGTGGCCAGGGAATGATCAGGCGGATGCTGCGCTCTGGGAAGCCTTGGGCGAGCGCGGGGGTGGCGAGCAGCGGGGTCGCGAGCAGGGCGCGGCGGGTGGTGCGGAGCATGGGGTGGTCTCCCGGTCGGGCCAGGGCAGGCAAATGCCGTGCCGGTCAGCCCCGCGCCCGCTGCCAGAGCGCGGCCGCGGCCTCGCTGCCCTTGCGGCAGATCTCGTCCAGGTCGGCGCGGGTCGGGCGGAAATCGCGCACCACCACCTCGCCCTCGACCACCACGTGCCGGACGTCGCGGCCATGCGCAGTGTGCACCACGGTGCCGAGCGGGTCGTTATGCGGCACCAGATGCGGGCGGCGGAGATCGAGCAGGATGCAGTCAGCGCGATAGCCGGGCGCGACGGCGCCGAGCTCGCCTGCCATGCCCATCGCGGCGGCGCCGTTCAGGGTGGCGGCGGCGAGCATGTGCTCGGGCTGCCAGCTATCCTCGACCGCGCCGCGCTGGACGCGGCCCATGCAGAGCGCCCAGCGCATCACCTCGACCATGTCGGCATGCATGTTGTCGGTGGCGAGGCAGAGCTTCGCGCCGGCCTCGACCAGCGCGCGCGTGGGCGCGATGGTGCCGCCGGTGGCGTTGCCCTTCGGGATATGGGCCACCTGCACGCCCGCGCGGCCGATCCGGGCGATGTCGCTGCCGGTCAGGTGGATGCAGTGCGCGGCGACCAGGCGGTCGTTCAGCAGGCCGACCTCGTCGAGCAATTCGGCGGGGGTCTTCTTCTCGCGCGCCTGGATATTGGCGACCTCGACCTTGCTCTGCGCGAGGTGGGTCTGGACGGGGATGCCGGTGCGGTCGGACAGCGCCTTGACCTGCTTCAGGAATTGCGTGCTGCAGGTGTCGGGTGCGTGCGCCGCGAGTTGCACGCCGGTGCGGGCCTCGGCGCCGCCGTGGAAGCGCTGGATGAGCGCCTCGGCCTCGGCCAGCTTCGCCGCGCCGATCTTCGCATCGAACTCCCAGCGGCCCTCGGAGATGCCGGCGAAATCCACGTCGTGGATGCGGTTGCAGGAGAAGACGCGCAGGCCGAGTTCGGCCATCGCCGGCAGCGTCAGCGCGGTGTGGACGTAGGTGTCGTTGATCAGGGTCGAGCCGAACAGCATGGCCTCGCAGGCGCCGAGGCGGGCGAGCGCGATCGCCTCCTCCTCCGTGACCATGTGGCCCTGCGGCACGCCCTTCGTGTAGGCCGGCGCGAAGCCCATATCCTCGGCGACGCCGCGCACCATGGAGAGGATGGTGTGGGTATGGACGTTGACGAGGCCGGGCAGCGCGAGCTGTCCGGTGGCATCCAGCCGTTCGGTTGCGGTGGTGCCAGGCAGCAGGTCGCGGCGCGGGCCGACGAAGGCGAAGCGGCCGCCGACGATGCCGATGGCAGCGTCGTTGATCGGCGCCGTGAAGGCCTCGGGGATGAGCGTGCAGCCCTCGATCAGCAGGTCGTAGATCATGCGACGGGCTCCAGGTGGCGGAGGAAGCGTTGCAGGCGCGGGTCGCTCGGCGCGGTGAAGAGCTCGCCGGGCGGGCCGGTCTCGACGATACGCGCATCGGCCATGAAGACCACGCGGTCGGCGACGGAGCGGGCGAAGCGCATCTCGTGGGTGACGACCAGCATGGTCATGCCATCGGCGGCCAGCGCGCGCATGGCGTCGAGCACCTCCTGCACGAGTTCGGGGTCGAGGGCGCTGGTCGGCTCATCGAACAGCATGAGGCGCGGGCGCATCGCCAGCGCGCGGGCGATCGCGACGCGCTGCTGCTGACCGCCGGAGAGCTGGCTTGGCCGCTTGTCCATGTGCTCGCCGAGCTGGACGCGGCGGAGCTCGTCTTCCGCGCGCGCCTCGGCCTCGGCCGCCGGGACGCCGAGCACGCGGCGCGGGCCGAGCGCGACGTTCTGCCGCGCGGTCAGGTGCGGGAAGAGGTTGAAGCGCTGGAAGACGAAGCCGAAGAGCAGGCGCTGGCGCGCCAGGGTGCGCTCACCGGATGGCGCGCCGATCACCTGGCCGGCGATCGAGACCGTGCCGGCATCGGGCGTTTCCAGCCGGTTCAGGCAGCGCAGCAGCGTGGTCTTGCCCGAGCCGGAGGCGCCGATGATGGTCACCGCCTCGCCCTCCGTGACGTCGAGGTCGATGCGGTCGAGCACCCAGCGCTCGCCGAAGCGCTTGGACAGGCCGCGCACCGAGAGGATGGAGTTCACCATGCCGGCAGGCTGCGCTCGAGCCGGCGCGAGGCCCAGGCCAGCGCCGAGATCAGCAAATAGTAGTAGAGCGCGAGCAGCAGGTAGATCTCGAAGGGCGCGAAATGCGTCGAGATGATCGCCTGGCCGGCGCGCGTCAGTTCGTAGACCGAGATCGCCGAGAGCAGCGAGGAGTTCTTGGTCAGGGTGATCAGGTCGTTGGTGAGCGGCGGGATCATCGGCCGCCAGGCCTGCGGCAGAAGCACCCACCAGAGCACCTGCGGCCGGGTCATGCCGATGGAGAGCGCGGCCTCCGACTGGCCCTTCTCCACGCTGCCGACCGCGCCACGGACGATCTCGGCGATATAGGCGCCCGAGTTCACCGCGAGTGCGACGACGCCGGCCCAGAATTCCGGCAGTCGGACGCCAACGACGGGCAGGGCGAAGAAGACCAGGAAGATCTGGATCAGCAGCGGCGTGCCGCGGATGAAGTCGACATAGGCCCGCACGAACCATTCGAGCGGGCGGATCCGCGACAGCGAGGCGAGGCCGGCGACAAGGCCGATCGCCAGCCCGAGCACGGCGGCGACCACGCTCACCTTCAGCGTCATCACCACGCCATGCGCGAGCAGCGGCACGGCGTAGCGGACGACCTCCCAGTCGAATTCCACCTTAGGCTGCGAGGTCGGGGATGGTCTCCGGCAGGTTGAACTCCAGCCCGAACCACTTGAGCTGCAGCGCCTTCAGCGTGCCGTCGGCCTTCAGCGCCTTGAGCTGCGCGTCCATCCAGAGCTTGATCTCGGTGTCTTCCTTCCGGCAGGCGAAGCCGGCCCAGTTGTCGGCGCCGATGCCGCGGATGATCTGGAATCGCGCCTGCGACTTCAGCACATAGGCGAGCGTCGGCAGGGTGTTCAGCACGCCATCGACCGTGCCCTGGCCGAGCGCCAGATAGGCCGCAGGGTGGTCGTCATAGGTCTTCACATCGGCGAAGCCCCTGCCCTTGGCGGCCGCGATGCGCTCGTTGAGGCGCGGCGCCAGCGTCTCGCCGGGGCTGCCGAGCTTGATGCCGAGCACCTTGCCGGACATGTCCTCGATGCCCTTCATGCTGCCGGCATCGCGGGTGCGGATCAGCAGCGCCTGGCCGGCCTCGGCATAGGGGATGGAGAAGGCGACGCGCTCCATCCGCGCGCGGGTGTAGCTCATGCCGCTCATGATCATGTCGAAGCGGCCGGCATAGAGTGCGGGGATGACGCCGGACCAGACGACGTCGATGAACTCGGGCGTCACGCCGAGGCTCTTGCACATGATGGTGCCGAGCTCGACGTCGTGGCCGGTGATGACGCCGCTCTCGCGCAGGGTGAAGGGCGGGTAGGTCGCCTCGACGCCGATGCGCAGCTTGCCGTTGCGCTTGATCTGCTCGAGCGTCAGCGGTGCCGATTGCGCGCGGGCGAGGCCGGGTGCGGCGAGCAGCCCGCCAGCGGCGGCGAGCAGGGTGCGGCGGGACGGTGTCATGGCGTGCTCCCGAATTCGGTCGTCGGTGGGTCGCAAGCGCTGTGCCAGCGCCTGGCGCCCGTGGCGCGCGCAGCGACCTGCCTGCAGAATGGGCAGGCTGCGCATCGGATCAGCCGGGGCTGCGGCGCCGCCCCTGGCACATCGATTGCGTCGCAACCCGCACTTGGAGCGCCACGTCATGACCTTGCCCGGCGGCATGCCACCCGCCACCCGCGACCTCGCCGGCTATGGCCGCACCCCGCCCGATGCGCGTTGGCCCGATGGCGCGCGGCTCTCGCTCTCCTTCGTCGTGAATGTCGAGGAGGGCGCCGAGATGTCGATCGGCAGCGGCGACGAACGGAACGAGTTCGTGCCTGAGACGCGCCAGCATGTGGAGGGGCATGTCGATCCCTGCATGGAGACGCACTTCGCCTATGGCTCGCGGGTCGCGCTGTGGCGGATCCTCGACCTGCTCGATGCCTACGGGGTGAAGGCGACCTTCTCCTGCTGCGGCCGCGCGGTGGCGGTGACGCCGGCCCTCGCCAGCGCCCCGGCGGCCTCCGGCCACGAGGTCAGCGCGCATGGCTGGCGCTGGGAGATGCATGCGGGGATGCCGGAAGCGACCGAGCGGGCGGTGATCGCCAAGGCCGTGGAGGCGATCGGCGCCGCCGCCGGCACGCGCCCGGTCGGGTGGCACACCAAGTCGGCCTCGTCGGTGAACACGCGTCGGCTGCTGGTCGAGGAAGGCGGCTTCCTCTACGATTCTGATGCTTACGACGACGACCTGCCGCGGATCGTCGAGGTCGCCGGCAGGCCGCACGTCATCCTGCCCTATTCCTTCGACACCAACGACATGCGCTTCGCGCCCGGCCAGGGCTTCGTGCAGGCGGAGGATTTCTCGCGCTACTGCATCGGCGCCTTCGAATGGCTGATGCGCGAGGCGCGGCACACGCCGAAGATGATGTCGGTCGGGCTGCATCTGCGCACCATCGGCCGGCCCGGGCGGATGCGCGGGCTGGAGCAATTGCTGGAATACGTCACCGCGCAGCAGGGCGTCTGGATCGCGCGCCGTATGGATATCGCGCGGCATTGGCGGGCACGGATGGGGATCGGCGGCTGATGAACGACAACCCGCTGGCCCGCTGGCTGGAGCCGCCGGCCCGGACGCTTGCGATCATCGGCGGCTGGTGGCTGCTGGGGCTTGCCTTCGTCACCGTCTTCGAGATCTTCGCGCGGAAACTCTTCGCCTTCTCGCTGCTCGGCGTGGACGAGGTCGGGGCCTATACGCTGGCGATCTTCTCGACGCTGTCATTCGCCTATGCCCTGGTCACGCGCAGCCATACCCGGGTCGACTTCCTGCTCGGCCACCTGCCGGGGCCGCTGCGGGCGCTGCTGAACGCCATCGCCTATCTGCTGCTGGCGACCTTGGCGGCCTATGTCGCCTGGCGCGGCTGGGCGGTGCTGGAGGAGAGCATCGAGTTCCAGGCGCATGCGAACTCGCCGCTGCAGACGCCGATGTGGCTGCCGCAGACCGCCTGGCTGGCGGGGTTGGTCGCCTTCGCAATCGTCGCCGGGCTATTCGCCGCGCATGCCGTCGCGCTGCTCTTCCTGAGCTGGCGGCTGGTCAATCGCTGGTACGGGCCGATGACGCTCGACGAGGAGATCGCCACCGAGGCCAGCGCGATCCTTGCGCGCGGCGCCGACCGGCAGGCCATCCCATGATCACCGTCGCCGATGCGGCGATCGGCTTCGGCATCATGGTCGCGCTGCTCTTCGCCGGGCTGCATGTCGCGACCGCGATGTTCCTGGTCAGCGTGCTGGGGGCGGTGCTCTACCTCTCGCCGGCGCTGGTGGAGGCGATCGGGACGCAGTTCTGGGCCTCGATGGAGGACTACGTCCTGCTCTCGATCCCGCTCTACATCCTGTTGGGCGAGATCCTGGTGCGCAGCGGCAGCACGGACAGGCTGTACCGGAGCCTCGCCGATTGGCTGAACGTGCTGCCGGGCGGGTTGCTGCACACCAATATCGCGGCGTCCGCGATCTTTTCGGCGGTCTCGGGCTCGTCGGTCGCGACCGCGGCCACCATCTCGACCGTCGCGCTGCCGAGCTTCCGCAACCGGAAATACGATGACCGCCTGGTGCTGGGCTCGATCGCCGCCGGCGCCTCGCTCGGCAACCTGATCCCGCCGGGCATCGCGCTGATCGTCTATGGCGCCATGACCAATACCTCGATCGGGCAGCTCTACGCCGCCGCCGTGGTGCCGGGCATCGTCATGACCCTGCTGTTCATGGCGACCATCGTGCTGATGGCCAAGATCAAGCCGCAATGGGTGCAGCAGCAGGAGGTGGTGGACGCGCTCTCGGTGCGGCTCAAGCGCATGGTCGACCTGCTACCGCCGCTGGTCATCTTCGCAATCATCATGGGCAGCATCTACAGCGGCTGGGCGACGGTGACGGAGAGCGCGGCGCTGGCCGTGGTCGCGGCGCTGCCGATCGCTGCGATGTACGGGCGCCTGTCGATCCCGATGCTGCACGACTGCTTCATCGCGACCGCCAGCCTGACGGCGATGAGCATCCTGATCCTGGCCGTCGCCTTTTACCTGAACTTCGTGCTGGGGCTGCTCGGCGTGACGCCGGCCCTCGGCGCCTTCGTGACGCAGATCGGCGCCTCGCCGCTCGAGCTGATCCTGGCGCTGACGGTCTTCTACCTACTGCTTGGTGTCTTCTTCGAGACGCTACCGATGCTGGTCGGCACGGTGCCGGTGGTCTTCCCGGTCATCATGGCGGCGGGGATCGATCCCGTCTGGTTCGGCGTCTTCATCGTGCTGATGTGCGAGATCTCGCTGATCTCGCCGCCCGTCGGCATGACGCTCTACGTCATCCAGGCGGTGCGGAAGGAGGGCACGATCGCGCAGGTCTTCGCAGGCACCGTGCCGTTCTTCATCGCCATGGTGGTGATGACCGGGCTGCTGATCGCGTTTCCGGGCATGGCGACCTGGATGGCGAAGCTGGCCTATGGCTAGGCCGGAAGGACGTCCCGGACATGCGCGGCGATGTCCTTGCGCCGCGCCACCCAGACCTCGCTGCGGCGGGCTTCCAGAAGCTTGAGGATGCCCTCCACCGCGGCGAAGCGCGCGGGCCGGCCGCAGATGCGGAGATGCAGGCCGATGTTCAGCAGCTTCGGCACGCCGCGCTCGCCCTCGGTGATGAGCTGGTCCATCGCCGCCTTGGCGTAATCCACGAATTGCTGCGGCACGACGAAGCCGTTGGGATGGAAGAACTTCATGTCGTTGCAGTCGAGGCCGTAGGGCAGGATCAGCAGCGGCCCGCCGGCGACCTCGCGGTCCCAGTAGGGCAGGTCGTCGTCGAAGGCGTCGCTGTCATAGGTGTAGCCGTGCGCGCAGAGCAGCTCACGGGTCCAGGGACTCTGGCTGCCGCGGCAGAAGAAGCCGACCGGGCGCTCGCCGGTCGCCTTCTCGATCGCCGCGGTGGCGCGCAGCAACCCGGCTTCCTCCTCCTCCCGGCTGGTGTAGTCGGCATGCGGTCGCCAGACCCAGCCGTGATTCGCCGCCTCGTGCCCGCGGGCAACGCATTCGCGGGCGAGCTCCGGCGTGCGTTCCACGGCGCGACCGCACATGAAGAAGCTCGCCTTCACGCCGTGGCGGTCGAAAGCCTCGAGGAAGCGCGGCAGGCCGGCGCGCATGCCGTAGGAGAAGATCCCCTCCTGCCCGAAATCGCGGCGGCCGGGCGGGACGACGCTGATCACCTCGCCGATCCGCTCGTTCTCGGGATCGCCCGCCTCGACCGCCATCTCGGCGCCCTCCTCGTAATTCACCACGATGGAGACGGCGAGTTTCGCGCCGTGCGGCCATTCGATGCGGGGCGGGTTGAGGCCATAGCCGATCAGGTCGCGGCGCATGCGGGGACTCCCCTGTTCGGCATCGATCTTGCTAGCTTCCGCGCCGAACCGAAACCCCGGGAGACGCCATGCTTCGCCCCCTCGCCCTGCTCGCCGCCCTCGCCGTCTCAGCGCCGGCGCTCGCCCAGCAGGCGCCGATCCCGCTGCGCGCGGTCGGGCATTTCAGCCAGAACACCAAGCAGATCGAGATCGAGCGCGCCTTCTACGCCAGGCTCCCGGCCGAGACCGGCATGAACCTGCAGATCACCTTCAACCCGATGGACCAGATCGGGCTGCAGGCGGCCGATGCGCTGCGTCACCTGCGGACCGGCGCCTTCGACGTCATGGCCGTGCTGATCGGCCAGGTCGCACGCGACGAGCCCTTCTTCGACGGCATGGACATCATCGGCGTTTCGACCAATGTCGCCGATCTCCGCCAGGCGGTCGCGGCCGGGCGCGAGGCGATCGACAAGCGGCTGCAGGAACGCTTCAACGCCAAGGTGCTGGCGATCTGGCCCTTCGGCCCGCAATACTTCTTCTGCAACGTGCCGGTGAAGAGCATCGCCGACCTCAAGGGGCTGAAGGTGCGCAGCTATACGCCGTCGATGACGGCGCTGCTGCAGCATGTCGGGGCGAGCCCGGTGACCCTGCAGTTCTCGGAAGTCTATCCGGCGCTGCAGCGCGGCCTGGTGTCCTGCGGCATCACCTCGGCGGTCTCGGCCTATACCGGCAATTGGGGCGAGGTGACGAACAACGTCTTCCCACTCTCGGTCGCGGGCGGCGTGCAGGGGCATTTCGTCAGCATGGCGGCTTGGCGGCGCTTCACGCCGGAGCAGCAGGCCGCGCTGATGCGGGCCTTCAAGGGGCTCGAGGACAGCTTCTGGAATTTCGCCGAGACCAGCGACACCACCTCGCTCGCCTGCCTCGCCGGCAAGCCGGAATGCGAGGGGCGGAAGTTCAACTCGACGATCAACGCGGTGCCGCCCGAGGATGATGCACGGGTGCGCGACGCCGTCACGGCCGTGGTGCTGCCGAGCTTCCGCGACAGCTGCAACCGCGTCTGGGCCGAGTGCACCGCGGTCTGGAACGCGACGGTCGGCAAGGCGCGCGGCTACACCATCCCGTAGGGCTCAGGCGGCGATCTCCGCGATCGCCGCCTCGAGCACGTCGAGCGCGGCGGTGAAATCGGCGAGGTCCATGGCCTCGTCGGGATTGTGGCTGCCATTCTGGTTGCGGATGAAGAGCATCGCCGTCGGCACGCCGAGCCCGGCGAAGGTCATCGCGTCGTGCCCGGCACCGGAGGCCATTTCCAGCACCGGCACGCGGGCGGCCTCGGCGCCGGCCCGCAGCGATGCGCGCAGTTGGGCGTGCATCGGCGCCGGCGGGACGGGAAGCTGCGCGCCGTAGTCGAGCATGACGCCGCGGCGGGCGGCGATGCGCGTGGCCTCATCCTGCAGCAGCCCCTCGGCCTCCGCGAGTACCGCCAGCTCCTCGCTGCGGATGTCGAGGCTGAACTGCACCGCGCCGGGAATCTTGGTGATGCCGTGCAGCACCGGATCGGTGAAGCACTCGCCCATGGTCAGCACCAGGTCGCGGCCGGCGGCCTCGCAGCGGTCCCAGAAGGCGTCGAGCGCAGTGGCCAACTGCGCCACCGCCAGCACCGCATCGCGCCGTGACCGCCGCGGCACCGCGCCGGCATGGCCCCAGGCGCCGGTCGCGCGGCAGGCGCGATAGCGGATGGAGCCGCGGATGCCGGTGACGATCGCCGCCGGGCGGGCGCGCTCGACCAGCACCGGCCCCTGCTCGATATGCGGCTCGATGAAAGCGTGGATGTGGGCGGGGTCGAGCGAGGCGCGGCCCTGGCGGATGAAGTCCGCATCGAAGCCTTCCTCCGCCATGTGCTGCGCGAGCGTCCAGCCGCTGTCGGTGCGGCGCAGGGTCTCCGGCGCGTCCTTCGGCAGCAGGCCGAAGGCGGCGCGGCTGCCGAGGTAGAGCATGGGGAACCAGATCATCTCCTCGGCCCGGATGGCGAGCACCGTGAGGTCGCGCGGCAGGCGGCGATCCGCCGCGCGCAGCCGGGCGGCGAGCGCGAGACCCATCACCACGCCCGCCGCGCCATCGTAATTGCCGCCATGCGGCACGGCGTCGAGATGCGAGCCGATGAGCACCGGCTTCGTCGTACGATCCACGCCCGGCAGCGTCATGAAGAGCGTGCCGATGGGATCGATCGCGACCTCGAGCCCCAGCCGGTCGGCCATGCCGCGCGCGATGGCATGCGCAGCGCGCTCGCCCGGGCCGTAGCTGGCGCGGCTGACGCCGGGCGGGTCGAGCGAGGCAGCCCGAAGTGCTGCGAACATCTCCTCGGCCACGGCGCTGCCCGCATCCATCGCCGCTCTCCCCAATCCCGCCGTGGCAGATTACGCTGACGGCGAACCGGAGAGCACCCCATGGCCGATTTCGATCTCGTTATCCGCAACGGCACTGTCGCGACCGCGAGCGACGTCTTCGCAAGCGATGTCGGCATTACGGGTGGCCAGGTGGTTGCACTCGCGAAGGGCCTCGGCGCCGGCGCGCGCGAGATCGACGCGACGGGCAGGCTGGTGCTGCCCGGCGGCATCGACAGCCACACCCATATCGCCGAGCCGCGCCCGGGCCCGACCGCCAATGCCGATAGCTTCACCACCGGCAGCGCCTCGGCCGCGATCGGCGGCACCACGACGGTGATCGGCTTCGCCCGCCAGGCCCGCGGCGGGTCGATCGCCGAGGGCGTCGCCGAACACCGCGCCCGCGCAGCGGAAAGCCGCATCGACTACAGCTTCCACATGATCCTGACCGATCCGCGGCCGGAGATCCTGACCGAGGAACTGCCCCGCCTGGTCGCCGAGGGCTATCGCAGCTTCAAGATCTTCCTGACCTACGAAGGCACGCGGATCTCGGATGCCGAGGCGCTCGAGGTGATGGCGACGGCGAGGCGGCTCGGTGCGCTGGTCTGCATCCATGCCGAGCACCACGACCTCATCATGTTCCACACCAAGGCGCTGCTGGCGGCCGGGCTGCCTGCACCGAAGCATCACGCATGGGCCAAGCCGATGCTGGTCGAGAGCGAATGCGTGCACCGGGTCTGCGTCATGGCCGAGGCGCTCGACGTGCCGATCCAGGTCTTCCATGTCAGCGGCGAGCGCGCCGCCGAGGAGATCGAGCGGGCGCAGCGGCGTGGCCTCAAGGTCTGGGGCGAGACCTGCACGCAATACCTGGTGCTCAGCGCCGACGACCTGGATCGCCCGGGCTTCGAGGGCGCCAAGTTCGTCTGCAGCCCGGCGCCGCGCAGCACGCCTGATCAGGCCGCGCTCTGGGAAATGATCCGCCGCGGCGTGATCCAGAACGTCACCTCGGACCATGCGCCGACGCGCTATGCGGGGCCGGACGGCAAGAGCGCGGTCGGGCTGGATGCGCCCTTCACCAAGATCCCGAACGGCATCCCGGGCCTCGCCGCGCGCATGCCGATCCTGTTCAGCGAGGGCGTGGCCAAGGGGCGGATCGACCTGCCGACCTTCGTCTCGATTACCGCGACCCATGCGGCGAAACTCTTCGGCCTGGCGCCGCGCAAGGGCACGATCGCCATCGGCAGCGACGCCGACATCGCGATCTGGGATCCGCAGAAGCGCGTGACGATCACCCAGGCGCTGATCGGCGACGCCAATGACCATACGCCCTACGAGGGCTTCGAGGTGACGGGCTGGCCGGTGACGACGCTGGTGCGCGGCGTGCCGGTGGTGGAGGACGGCAAGGTCGTCGGCCAGCCAGGCCACGGCCAGTTTCTGCCGCGCGGGCCCTACGAGATGATCCAGCCGCGCGGCGTCTTCCCCGGGCCGTTCAACCCGGTGGATGGCGTGCCCGCCTAGATCGAGGCCATCCGCCTGAGCCCGACCAGCCGGTCGCAGAGGAACAGCACCGCGATCGTCAGCACGATCAGCCCGGTCGAGAGCGCGGCGAGAGTCGGGTCCGGGCTGATCTCGATGAAGTTCAGCAGCGCGATCGGCAGCGTCTTGGTGCGCACATCCACCAGGAACATCGAGACCGGGTAATTGTCGAAGCTGGCAATGAAAGCGAACAGTGCGCCGGAGACGAAGCCCGGCAGGATGTTCGGCACCAGCACGCGCCAGAGCGCCACCGGATAGCTGCAGCCGAGCGTCCGCGCCGCATCGACCATGCTGAAGTCGAAGAGGCTGAGGCTCGACAGCACGGTCCGCATCACGAAGGGCAGCGTGATGACGACATGCGCCAGCAGCAGCGACCAC
>Ga0114976_10000280_pt1 | contig 31206 bp, 58 predicted proteins | sample S_130805_EF_Meta_FD_87319 | JGI IMG/M metagenome (GOLD analysis project Ga0114976, IMG submission 87319) | Freshwater microbial communities from Lake Simoncouche, Canada to study carbon cycling - S_130805_EF_MetaG | ecosystem: Environmental > Aquatic > Freshwater > Lake | place: Lake... | reverse complement strand
TAAATACGCTCTAAATCTTTTTCCTTGACCGGGTTGCCGCTAAAATCTAAATCCCCACCCACCTTCAGAGGTGCTCCCTCCAATGATGTTAGTGAGTTGTTGGGACACCAGAAATCCCATTCCACTTCTTGTGGTGCTCCCTCTAGGGAGGTGAGTAGGTTATCGGAGCAGCCAAAATCACCGCCAACCTTACGAGGTGCTCCCTTTAAGGAGGTGAGACGATTATACCCGCATTGGAAATATCCACCCACCTTCTGCGGTGCTCCCTCCAGAGAGGTGAGAAGGTTGTCGGAACAAAAGAAATTCCCTCCCACCTCCTGTGGAGCTCCCTCCAGAGAGGTGAAACGGTTGTGTCCACAGGTGAAAGACCCCGTCACAAAGCCAAACTTTATCCCTTTAAAATCTGAAATTTCATCATGGTGGCAATTGAAATCCCCATTCACATCAACTTGACCGGTCTGTGGATCAAGTGTCCACTCACCCTTAGTGTGAAGATCGAGCCATCTTATCTGCTCAGGTGTAAGGACTTGATCATTTGATTCGAATACCCTGTATTTTTTAATATTAATCATATAATGAGATTTAGATGATGCTTTTGATTTTCTGGTACTTCTGCAAAGAAGATAACTTCTTGCGCTCCTCCGGGGTGAGCCATTCGAATGACGGCTGATATATTTGGAGCTTAACCTCTGGTTTTAATTTTTTCCACATCAACTCAACAGCCTGATAGTATGTGATTTCTTCAAACAACATTAGGTGGAAGCACTTCTTAAGAAATTCCTCAGGAGCTGGGTTTCCATAGAAATATAAATTGCCGGTCACATGCAGGGGTGCTCCCTCTAAGGAGGTGAGTTGGTTTTCTCTGCACCAGAAATCCCCTCCTACTCGCTGTGGGGATCCTTCCAATGATGTAAGATGATTTTCGGAGCAATCGAAATCCCCTCCCACCTCCTGTGGTGATCCCTCTAAGGAGGGAATTCTGTTTTGAGAGCAGCTGAAGTGCTTTTTCACCTTCAGTGGCGATCCATTTAAGGAGGTGAGAAGATTTCCGTGACAGGCGAAACCTCCTCCAATCTCCTGAGGTATCCCCTCCAGCGAGGTAATGGAGTTGTTTGAGCAATCAAAATCACCACCCACCTTGGAAGGTGCTCCCTCCAATGATGGGAGAGATGAGCTTGTGCAGATGAAGCTTCCACCAACCTCCAATGGCGCTCCCTTCAGGGAGTTAAGAGGATTATGGGAGCAGAGAAAATGCTCACCCACCTGTTGTGGTGCTCCCTCCAGTGAGGTGAGGGAGTTGTAGGTGCATCTGAAACCTCCACCCACTCGCTGTGGTGCCCCCTCTAAAGAGGTTAGAGAGTTGTTGTAGCAAATGAAATCCCCAGACACCTCACCAAATCTCACACCATTTAAGGAGGTGAGACCCTGGTTGTTGCATTTGAAATGTCCCTTCACGTCCACGAGTCCTGTGAGTGGGTTGAGTGACCAGCGTCTGCCGCAGCAGAGCTTAAGCCATTTTATCTGCTCAGAGGTTAACACATTAGACTCAGATTCAAATATTTGATATGATTTAATATTGTTCATTGCTTTTATATATTCTTGTTTATGAGAAACCCTGGCATCACCATTCCTACCAAGTCATCGCTTATCTTGTTCATAAATAATAGGTTTTATATCCTACGACAAAAGTATTATCTAGAACCTAGGAAAGAATTAGATCTGTCATATCTTTTTCCGAAAAATCGTTAAAGGAATTTAAATAAATGGGTTATTGACGGAGAAGACCCGTCCTTGTTATAAAATGGATATATAGAGAAAACCCACGCAATGGAAAATATTAAACCAATCGAGAGCTTCCTACAAGAGAGTGAGACCATTAATGAGATGAAGTCTCCATTCTATGATAGCGCTGACGCCATTAAGGCCATACTGTCTAGTGAGATGGTGGCTAGCCAGATGAAGATGCAACAGGTCACCACAATCACTAATATGGGTGGAGCTGTTATCCCATCAAAGTCCAAGATGATCACATACAACGTGACCAGCACAGCCGCTTTAGGCAGCCAGCCCATCACGCTCTCTGTAAAACTAGAAAGGGTGATAGCACCAGGAGATAAGTACGGAGACAACGCCACTTATAAGGTGGTGTTAGTGCAACTGGTGCCCGTAGTGCCAGCAAGATAATATCTCATAAAAGAATATAGAGAGGCCTGGACTCACCCCAGGCTTTTTTTGTGGGGTCCAAAACGGGATGATATAGCATTTGAAAAGATCTCCCCCACTTTTAGCCAGTAAAAAAATATAGACTTAAACAGATATATAAAAATAAAGAATAAAATAAAAATGGGTAAATACATTAACATCTACGAACATTTCTTCTATGGTAGCGAAGATGGAGACAATCAAAACGTAACACAGGGATCTGTATCAGCGGGAGCATCTTATTTTTCAATGACCCCTAAAAAGTTTCAAAGGGAATTAACAAGAGCTTCTAAGGACGCATTAATGAAAATAAGTGCAGCATCTTGGCACGAGCTAGGACCTATTATTGAAAAGATAAATCTATTATGTGAAAAATATAGTGATACCCTGGCCTGGAATAGGTTGATGATAGGTTCATCAGCTTTAAGTGGATATAACGAAAGCCGACAATTAGAGTATTTTGAAAATGTGCTAAAAACAGCTCTTGAGATGACTATCTTCAATGAACTAAGAGACGCAGGCAGTTCAAAATATCCTGCCGCTTGGGATTTTCGCAAATAGAGGTTATCTCAAAACATAACGTCAGCCTGAACTCACCCCCAGGCTTTTTTGTGCCGATATATAGAGAATGAAACACTTACAACTATTTGAGGAGTTCACCGCTCCTAACAATCAAACCATTATACTCTTTGGTCCACAGGGAGTGGGCAAGTCCACAGTGGCGAGAGAGCTAGCCAAGGCCACAGGAGCCGAAGTCATAGAGTCCGATGATTGGGTGGAGCAGGGAGATTGGTCCATGGAGCCAACCTGGTTAGAGGGCTGGAAGACCCGTAAGAGAAATGAGCTGCCAGGGATGCTTGCTTACCTCAGGGCCAATCTAGGCAAGAAAGCCATACTGGATGTGGGAGGTTCACATGGGGTCTGGGAAGGAGAAGCCCTAAGGGAGATTGTAGATCTCATTCAGGATTACCCCAACAGATTTCTCATCCTGCCCAGCAAGAGCCTTGGCCAGAGCCAATCCTTTCTAAGAAAGAGACTTGCCGGTCGTGAGGGCAGTGGAGAGGGAGAGCACGCAGAGACTATTCGCAGCCAGGGTGCAAGGTATATGGAGTTTACCCCCAATAACCCAGGTCAGAAGTTTGACTGGGAGCCAGGCAAGGTGCAGGACTACTCCAAGTACTTTATCACCCAAATGCTTGACTCTGACATAGTGGAGCCCGATCATGTCATACACATCGATGAGATCAAGGGCAAAACACTGGCTCAGGTCATACTAGACAAGATGGGATAGCACCAACTCTTTACAGACACACAGCCTGGACTCACCCCCAGGCTTTTTTGTGGGGTCCAAAACGGGATCAAATCCCAGGGAGACCCGCCCTCCAAAGACATACACCCAATAGTTACTCTAAAGGGGGAAGAGCTGATAAACAGACTAATGATAGGAAGAGCAATGAAGGTGGAAGAGAGCATAAGTAGACTCATGCCCAAGAGTGGAAGACCACACGAGAAGATCATCCCTATCTATATAGAGAAAGAGATTCTGTACAGAGGGAAGCAAAGAGGAAGACCAAACACAGAACATAGTATGATAGTGAGATAGTATGTGTGAGTCCAAGACTAAGTGAAGGCTTTATATGGGAGACTAAGTCCCTGTACAGACTTAGTAAAGATCACGTAAAGATCTCGTAAAAAGAGGCCCAACAGAAGCCCCGCTGCAGGGCTGAGCACCACCCAGGGTGATTTCACAAGGGTTTTTTGTTTTCCTCGATTATCCCAGATCTCCCAGCCCACCCAGGGCACCGCCCCTTGGGATTCTTCGCCCCGGGGTTGTCCCAGGGTAAAAAGGGTTAAAAAGTGGAATTTTGTGTGATAACCTGGTAAACCTAACACAACCTTAACCTAGCCCCGCGGTTACATCGGGATTTCGCCCCGATATGAGGAAGCTTCCCCGAGGCGAGGATATATAAGGTATGAAAAATCTAAAAGCATTTGAAAGCTGGAATTCTCCGGATGATGACGATTTCGATGTGGTCAGCAATCGTGATCTGACAACTATCGATCAGATCTTCGAACCTCTCATTAAGGGAGATAGATCTAAGGCTGCTACCCCAGGAGGGTTCTTCGCCATGAGAAGGAAAGGCACGGATGAGCTATGGTTGCTGAACTCCGAAGGCGCTATGGAAACTGCGGACTTCCTGAACTATCGGGTCTACTATGTCACAGGAAAGAACAGACTGTATAGAGATGACTCTGAGGGTCCAGAGATCGAGTATGATCACGACATCTACGATGGGGACTACCTGAGCTTTGCCACAGATCTCTATCAGGGCAACACCAAGGAGCTGTCTGATAGAAGCGGAGGTAACTGGAGCTATATGCCATCCAGTGAGGAGGAGGATTACCCAATTAAGCTTGTGACTCCATACTACACCGACGATCCCAAGAAGATTCAGAGAGCTATTGAGGAGGGTGATCAGCCTCTACTTTATAAGCTCAACCCTGAGTCAGCTGGACATGTCATAGACTCTGTGATTGGCTTTATGGAGTTTATGAGAAAGAAGAATCCACAGTCTAACTCTGATAGCTTTATCCCTCTTCTTCTTATATTACATGACACTTTTGGGGATAAGCTTCAGGGCTTTCAGTATGAGAAGGAGTTTAAAAACATTATTAAGACGGCGGCGGCTCTTAGAAAGTATGATCGAATTAAGGGACTTATCTAGGGTCTTGATTTATAGTATGTTGGTAAGATAGTATGTGCGCGGGTCCCCACAGGGCTCGCGTTTTCTATTGGGCCAATCCCTTATGGAGGATGAGATCTCTAATGTAAGGGAGATGTCTCCGCTTCCCCCTGTCTCCGGCGGGCCTCGTGTGTACGGCTCCCGCTTGGCTCTCCTCCGCTTACCTTAGTGGTTCCGCTTCTGGGTCTTTGCATCTTGGCTCTCCTTTGTGGATTCCCTGCTCTCTCCTCCGGTACCGCTGGACTTCGGTGAGATCTTTTCCGAATCCCAGAACCGACGGATCTCCACACATATGGGCTAAGGGCTAAAAAAAATCCTGAATTCCTATGGTGTTCCGCGGGTCTATGTATTATATTAGCGGTGAATCAAAAAACACGTTATGTCAATAGGACCAACCGGGGCATCAGTCCCACCCACAACAGCAGACGAGCTTAGGGATAGACTCAGACAAGGACCAGTCAGATTCGCCTTTAGAAAGAAGGATGGCACTCTCCGTCTAGCCTATGGCACACTAGATCTTACTAAAGTGCCTCAGGAGAATCACCCTAAGGGAGAGCGACAGTCCTCGCCTAAAGTGATCCCATTCTTTGATCTGGATAAATTTGAGTGGAGAAGCGTCTCTACGGATCAGCTCATTTTCGGGTAAGCTCCGAAATCACATAAAACACAATCACATGCAAAATCGACAGGGAACACCCTTTCCCCGGCTTTCTGCCTCACCTAAGAGCTTAGCCCTGATCGCGGCCATCCAAACAGTTTTCTTAGAACTTATAGAGGATCACAAGAAAAATCACGGTGGCCCACCCTCCAAGAGCTTATTTGATGTGGGCTACATTATGGTCAATCTTCATGTTATGGGCCAAGACTATGACACCTACTGGAAAGCGTTCCAAAGGGCTCAAAGGGATTATGGGTACACCTCGACGGTCTGGAATAAAGCTTTCAGAGCTAAGGAGGAAATAGACCAAAAGGTTATACTAAACAGCTGGGGAGCAGACCCGGATATTCTGATTGCCCTTCAAAAGATGGCCATGGCTGTCACACAATTTGGCAATGAGGATAGTTCATGGAAGCCGATGGATCTGATCATCTGGTCTATTCTCACCTCAATGGTGGACCCAGACTACCACGAGCCCTTGCTCAGGGATCTAGTCGGAATCATCAACGAGTTCGTGGAGAAAGAGGAGGAAGATAACCCAATATTAAATTAACCCACATGCAAAAGAATAAAAGAAACGAGGAGCACAAGGCCAAACTTTGGAACTCCCTCAGCCCGGCAGAGCAGAAGCGGCAGGACAAGAAAGTCATGAAGAGTTTTCAGGAGCTTGTTGAGAAGGCCCGGGCTAAAGGTGCACTTATTGAATCCAATAAGTGAGTTTAAATCACACTTATTGGGAATAAACCTAGTTAGCCTTTTTTTACCCACGGGGTTTGGGTCTATATTTGTGTTCTAATCAAATCAAACTATCATGAAAATTCTATTAACTCCCGCAGAATCAGAAAAATTCTTCTACAACTCCCTTTGTAACGGTCTAGGCTACATTCAGGGATATGGCCTGGAACTCTCAGTCAATGAGAAAGATTATAAAGCCGCACGCAAGAAACTGGATTCACCCTGCTTTGAGGATGTGCTTATGCAAGTCCTTAGAGATGGCAAACCCCTTAAGATGATAGACCATGAGTGCGATGGTGAGTACACTAAGAAAATCACATTGAAAGACGTGCATGAGAAGGTGCAGACCACAGAGGCTAAGTGGTTGCTTCAAATGGAGCACGAAGAGGATGACGCTGTGACAGCAGACTGTATCCTACAAACTGTCTTCTTTGGGGAGATAATTTTTGGGTAACCTTTTTTTCTCCGCGTGTTTGAATAATACATTTACCTCTCACAACAAAAAAAAACAACTATGCGCACAATTCAAATCTTTAAATTCGACGAGCTTAGCCCGGAGGCACAGAAGACCGCAATTCAGGAGCACAAATGGGAGATGAGAGAGAAAGAGGGACAGGACGCTCTAAGCTGGGCACTAGATGACTGCTCTCTCTGGGAGCCACCCCATGATGAAATGGTTGCCGTCCTCGGTTCCGACTATTACGACCGCAACCTCACATCCAACGGTCAGTACGGTCAGTTCGTGTTTGCCAACCGCAGAAATCCACTAAGGGCGGACATCGACAACAGATACCTCAAGTTTGGCAAATCCCTGGAGATCACCAACGGAGCCATGTTCCTCACCTGGCTGGGCATTCCCTCAGAGCTTCAGAAGCAAGTGGATTGGGAGATAGACGACACCTGGGCTTACCGCTCGGAGCTTGTCCTTACCCTGGAGGTGGATGAGAACGACCCTCAGAAGGACACCAAGGTCGAGATTCTCAGGGCAGGGTATAACAAGTTCAAGGACCATGTGGACAAGTGCATCGACCGCATCGAGGCCGGATTCGAGGAGTACTTCTCAGACGAGAACGTGGCGGAGAGACTGAGATCAAGTGAAATTGAGTTCACCTCAACCGGTAATCCAGTCGAGGTAAGCATCAGTTAACCCGAAAACTTTGCTTATCACCATGATATAAGATGAAAAGATAGATATTATGGCAGCTGTTAAATTTGTCGCAATCACTAATAAGAAATCACATCATGAGGAGATTAAGAGACTCACCTATATGGCAGGAGGAGCGTTGGTCAGGGAGAAGATCAGAAGGGACAGCTCCTCCGCGTTTGAAGGTGAGCTTGAGTGCATCAGCGAGGGAGGAACTCTTTACCGCATGATAAAGGAGGGAGAGCTCAGCGCACATATAACAATTGTAAATTACTAACCGAATGAATGAAAAAGATCTAGAGAGCATGAAAAAGAAAGTAGACGATAAGCTTCAAGAAAATTTTATCACAGGCTGCTACGAGGGCTACGACATTCTCACATCAATGGGAGAGAAGGCTCTATCGAAAGAGGACCTTCCCAGTATCAAGAAAGCTATCAACCGTATGAACACCCTCTTTATTATGAAGGAGGAGTACGAGAGATGCGGCTGGTTAAAAAGATTCTGCGAGGAACATTTACCAGATCACAAGATAGAATTAGATGAAGAGGTGCAAACCAAGATTATTTTATGAAATCAAATAACCCGGCCAAGCTAAGAGAAAGTAAAACACTAAACTGCAGACAGTGCTCTGATAAGGTTCACAATGTGGACTCTCAGGCAGTGGCTGTTTTATGTTGGAGATGCTCAACAGGGATGGCAAAAAAAACTAATAATAATGGATCCAAAGACGGAACAAATACTGACACAGTACAAAAAGGAAGTTGAGAAAGTTGCAAGAGGAGCGTATCTTCAAGCCATTGCTCTTAAGAACGAGGTGTTAACATCTAAGTTAAATCCAGATGACAGACTAGGAATTCTGATTCACTGTATTAGTCTTCTCACACAACCAAGGCAAGCACAGCCCACAGAGGAAAAATCCAAATGATCAAACAACTCCGACAGTTCCGCGATAGAGTAAAACTGTGGAGGGAAAGGAGAAGAAAAAGCAAATGGTTAGCGGCTCAGATAGAGTCCAGGGGTGGGAACGAAGCCCGCGTTTCCGCGAGACGGCTTCGACGTCAAGAAATCCTTCATCAGAAACACTCTATTATTAAAGACCTTATGATAAGGCATGGACTAAGGGAGATCCACTCCCTAACAAAGGAGGAGTGGTGGGAAATGGAGTATAGAGCTGGAAGGATGACCATGAGCAGGATACTTGAAATAAAAAAGAGAGTTGAAGCCTGATATATAGGAAGCCCAATTCCAAAGAAAGGCGGAGGATCTTTTTAGGTCGCCGCTTTTTTTAAATAATCAATTAACCATTTTTTTTACTAGGGATTGTAATCTAATTTTATGTCATTATGAAATTCTACGGTATAGCAGACGCACACGGATTAGAAAGCTTCAACCCTGTCACATTTAATGCGCAGAGTGAAACACTTCAGATAGACCCAAGGGAGCTTGGGTTTATGAGCCTTAGAGCCAACGCCAACAGACACCGCCATGCGGTTGTCTACCAGGCGGATCTTTCCCCAGCAGATGCCAGGGAGATACAAGATCTATTGGACGATGGGGAATATGCAGGAGCTTTATTGAAACTAAAGGAGGCGGCTTCGTCTATAGCTCTTGCTAGGGGTACCGGTCATAACAGCGAGAAAAGCTGGAATATGATTCCTAACCCAGACCTAGATCCATATCATTGATCATCTTTAAATAGACTTTTATGTCAACAATCCATGTCAAGGACGAGTTCAGAACAAATCCTTTAAGCCTGCAGCCAGGAGGGCATCAGGTTACAGTTTTCTACAACAACGGCACCAACTTTGTGTACGACAAGGTGAAGACTCCCTCGGCGTATATCCGTAACATTTACCAGAAGGAGAAGGGCGATAGAGCAATGACTCGTATCCTGGTTGACGGTGCACAAGTTTGGAACGGGCAATCTGGGAAAGATCCCTGGGAATTCTAAAACACACTCTTATGAATATTATAGACTCTTTTGGACAGCTGGCTAAGAAGGCCAGAAGTGGTAAGACCACTCTAGCGGTATCCGCTCTGATTATCGTTTTTGCAGTTTCTTTGCTGGTGGCATTTCCTCTGCTGGCTATCGTCTCTCTTAACCTTATGGGGGCAGAGATAGCCATAACATGGAAAAGCTGGCTTGGAGCATTCCTCCTTTGGTCATTTTTAAAAATTACCCTAAATGCAAGTAGAAGTAAAGACTAATCTCTCAAGAGCTCTAGAGCTTCCTGAGATGCGTAAAGAGATCATTCAGTATCTTGATGACTGTGATCTTGTTATCCTAACCCAGATAGGTAAGGTAATCCTTAACCCGGATTTATCTATTGATGAGGTTGAACAGGATAACGGGGCAGAACTCACAGAAAGGCTTATTGACAGCATTAAGCTATCCAGTTGGGAGACACTTAGTCCCGTTTATAATGGGATCAATCAGGAGTAGAAACTTTTTATGCTTTCAGGTCTTAAGATCTAAGACTCAAGAAAAGATCCAGCTTCGGTCGGATCTTTTTTATTTAACACGGATAAATAAGCTTATGACTACCCTAAGAATCAACCTTTTTCCAGAGTACCACAAGGATCTCCAGAAAATATACAACCCTAAGTTTATCAAAACTATCGAAACTCATGTCAAGGATTTGGGCTATAAATCTAAGATAATCGGAGATGAATTGGTGATAGTTGGTCCAGATGGAGGTTTATCCTCTAGTCCGGGAACGTTGATAGGATGGAGATTTGTCAACGAGATAGAGAAGTTCTTAATCGAAAAAGGTTACAACTGGATGCAAGATTCTAATAATGACCAGGAAAAAACCTCGGTCATATTTGGAATCGTCAGTGAGTTAGCCAAAACAATTTCAGAAAAAATTTGTGAACATGGAAATGATAGCAGCGGATAAACTCGCAAAATTAGGATTCAAAGGGGTTAAGGTATCTAAGTCTCTTGATCTGTTTGGAAATCAGGACAGCATTATAAGCTTTACCTTTGACAAGAAAAGATACCAGATATACGAGTCATCTTTCTTAAATCTATTAACTATGGAACCTCAACCTCTTCCGTCTAGAATTTTAAAATTAGTTATTTAATGGGGTATCAGTGGAAAACGATCTTGCTGGAAACCATCTTCGGTGAAAACGAGGAAGGGGATCAGGTGTTCATAGAGTACTTAAAAGAAAACGGAATTGCTTATGAGAGAACCGAAGCCAGCGGTTCCGCTGGATGGCCGATTCTTAAATTCACTGGACTACCCGCTAAACTTGAAGAGCTTCTCTACCAAAAGTTTGGTTTGCAAGAGTGGGAGATAGGTGAGCAGTATCCAAATCTTAACGAGGATAAATCTGAGGAATAATTTTTTTACCGCGCAATTGTGTTTTATCTTTGAAGAAACACAATAAGATGAAAGATTATCTTGAATTTGAAACAACCCCCTTCAACGAGCCTTGCTCCCAAATAGGAGATAAGGAGTACACTAGAGATAGCATTTTAGAATGCAGAGTTTTACAAAGACAAATTATTAGGGCGGTCGGAGAACCGCCGGAGGGCTCACATTTTTATCGGAGGTCTTGCCCGCACGACTTTGGAACCTACCACGAGCTAGCCTTAAGCTTTGATGACAACGATGAATCCCATGCAGAGTATATGCAATCGGTCGAAAGAAATTTTCCTGCCAATTGGGATGAACAGTCACTTAGAGAATTAAAGGAAGGGGACTACTCACTAATTACAATTCACCAAAAAACAATTTAATTATGGGACGCTACTACACAGGGGATATTGAGGGAAAGTTTTGGTTTGCAGTCCAGTCAAGTGATGACGCGGAGCACTTCGGAGGAACCAACAATCACGTTTACCTGGAGGATGATGAGAACGAGGAGAATCCGATTGAGATCGAATTTCAATTCACTAAAGGGGATATGAAATCAATTAAATCGGGAATTAAAGAGTGCGAGGATAAACTTGGGGAATTCAAATTTATGTTGGATTATTTTTTTGAAAAAGAATCAGGTTATAATATTCCACAAATGTGTAAGTATCTAGGATGTGATGAAGACAAGACACAAATTCTTTTAGAGAACTACGCAAGACTTGAGCTTGGGGTAAGAATTAAAGCGTGTGTGGAGGAGAAAGGACAGTGTTGCTTCTCCGGTGAATTTTAAGCTAAGTTCTTAGCCCAATCCCCTATTTTTAAAGATGCTAATACTGGTCCAAGGTATTTAGTGAACGCCTTAATGTTGTTTTTCAGACACTGTACTCCTGCATTAACATTATCCTCAGCATTAAATATATTTCCTCCCGGGACATATTTATTAAACTCCTCCTGACTTAAAGCGTAAACCCCTTTGTATCTGTTATTACCTGTGGATGGATTGAACCCGGACTCGATATAAGCCACTGTTACAGCAAATTCATAAGGCACACCGTATTTTTGACAGTACTTTGTAATAACCTCCTTCACCTTTGCATTCTTAGGTTGATTGATATCTTTCTGGGCTTGAGCTCCCTTTGAAGCCCACTTCTCCTTCCACATATTCAAGAAAAGATTTGCTGCTGTTTTCTGATCCCCGTTATCTAAGGCTTGAATCATCTGTGATTTAACCTGAGGTTTATCAGAAGGAACATTCATCACAAGGTTTGCGTATTTGGTTCCACCCTTGGTCTTAATTGTTTCTGGATGAAGAGTTCCCGATCCCTGCATTGCCTGGATTAGACCTTTCGCTCCTGCTATACCCTGTTGATGTTGCATATACAAAGTGAAATCGTCATTGCCCGGAACCGCGGAAATCGCAGGAGCAGTGTAATTTGTATTTGATTGGGATCCTGCCCCTATAGTGGTTATAGGTTTACCCTCCGACGGTTTCCCCAAAGCCTGAAGCTCGTCTTTGCTCTTAGCAGTAAATAGATCTTTGGTTAGACTTCTTGCTAGACCGATTAGATCTGCCTCGTTTAAAAATTCACTGAATCCTTTAATTCTTTTCATTCTCGTTATTTATTTGGACAATTATTTTATATATCTTTTTTTATCCGCGGGGTCTTACCTTATTTTTGCTTCACACTAAACAATAAAACTATGTCAACAAGATCACGCATCGCATTTAAAAGAGAGGATGGACTCATCTCCTCAATCTATTGTCACTGGGATGGCTATCCCTCTAACAACGGTAAGATCCTTCAAGAACACTATCAGGATGTCAACAAGATCAAACAACTAATTGTCCTCGGTAGCCTAAGCATCCTCGGTCCCGAGATTGGCGACATTCAGGATTTTAAAAACCCAACAGATCGTAATTGGTGTTTATTTTATGGACGTGACCGAGGGGAGAAGGATATAGACCATGTTAATCATAAAAATGAGAAGGAACTTATAGATGCAGCTTCCGACTCTTGGGGTCAATGGGTTTACTTATTTGACGACGGGGAATGGAAAGTCTGCGATATACACGCCAGTAGAAAAGAATTTGTTCCCTTGAAAGAAATATTAGAAAAAACAGAAAACACTTAAGTCCAGTTTAGTTGTTGTGTGAGAGCCCGGGGTTAATCCCGGGTTTTTTGTTTAAAAAAGTTTCAAATTCCTTTTTTTCTCCGCGGGGATTAACCATATATTTGGATTCTAAAACAACAACTATGTTCGAATCAAACTACCAAAATTTCGGGGTTATCCAGGTTATCCAAACCCAAATTAAAATTTACAAAGACCTTTATAGCTACATGATTATCAACGTTGGACTTCCGATTATGTCGGCTATCTGGTCAAATGGTGTACTCAACGTTCATCTCTCCAATGGTTCAGTCCGCAGATACTCTGGACCGTATAGCTACACTGAACTTAGATAACATTCTTCTTAACCCAATAAAACAACAACTATGGCTTTCAAACAACCAACTGGACAACGAACTCCCATGAGCCCCGAGGCTAAATCTCGAATAGCAGAAGCTGTTCGCCTCGCAGCTATTCGTAAAAAACAAGAGCAATCCTTTAGACAGGACATCCACCCTGTCGTCGACTCCTTTATCGACAAGCCCATAGAGCTTGTTCGAATGAAGGACCAAAAGTTTCCTGACGATCTCTTTGTACCAATGAAAACTGGTAAACCGGTAGACTTCCTCTTCTCCAATGAGGGCGGGGTACCTAAGGCTTGTAACTTTATGCTTATCGGCGATCCCGGTGTCGGTAAATCCACGGTCAGCATGGATATCCTATCAGACCTAGCCGAATCCGGTTATAAGGTGTTATTCATCTCGGCGGAAATGACACGTATCGACCTTTACGGATACGTGAAACGCTATGAGAAGTTTGGTAACCTCGACATCTTATTCACAGGAGAGTACTGCGACAGTAATCCCAAGAGCGTGCTGGAGAATGCACTCAAGCCAGGATTTGACGTGGTGCTGATTGACTCCTTTGCCGAGGTGCAAGAGGATATCAAGGAGGTGCTTAAATATTCATCCACCGGTTCCGAAAAATTCCTGATCGATCTCATGCTTTCTCATAACATGGGAAATAATGATTCCGGACTCAACACCACCTTTATCGCCATTCAGCAGGTGACAAAAGGAGGTGTGTTTGTCGGAACAAATAAGCTGAAACACAACACCACCGGTATGCTAGAACTCAGGTTCGACCAAGACACCGGAACTCAATTCCTTGTTTTCACTAAGAACCGAAGAGGACCAGTTCTTAAGAGGATGTTTTACTCGCTCAGCGAAACCGGGGATGTTAGATACGACGATCGTAGGTTCAACAATGAAGAGAATGCACGGGAAGCTCTTCAAACCGAACGCACACTTATTGAGTCAGAGGCAAGCGTGTTTGATAGATTAATATTCGGGGAAGAGGAGACACAAGAGAGCTAATTCGTTTTTTTCCCACGGCCTTTATATTTAAATTTGTAATCTAACCAACAAAATAATTATGAAACAATTTACAACCATCTCACAATCCCTCTTCGATGAAAGAGCACGTGAGGCAGAAAAGAAAACCCCTATCCGTAGGGAATTTGGTCTTAGAGACATCGAGGTTATCAACAGTGAAACGCTAACCCTCGACGGAAAACACGTAGGCATGAGTAATGAGGCATTCAAAAACTTCTGTAAGATTGTCGGTCTTCCAGTTGGATTTGATAAAACATTCTCATCAGCATTCGGTGACAAAGCCAGACAACAGTTGGTCAATCGACTTAAGGTTGCAGCTCAAGCCAAAGGCAACTCGTCAGTTTCTATTGTTCTTAATCCGGAGACAAAAAAGATTATCGCAGTTCAAAAAGATCCACGTGATCTAGTGTCCAACCAAAGCTTCCTAGAGTCCACCACCAGAATGATCAATCGATTCGATCTTGAGGTCAGCGACTTCTCTGTCAGCGACGACGGTTCCGTTGTGATCAACACGGCATCACCAAAGAACGCCTGGGGAATACAAGGACTCAAAGACGAGGATCACTTCGGAGGTATTTCGTTCTCAAACTCTCCCAACAACGGATTTCAGGTTAGTCCATTCCTTTACAGATTGGTGTGCGCCAATGGTATGATTGGTAAAAGTTTTTCTGAAACCATGCAGCTCGGACAAATGGATCAGATGAACCTACTGAAGTTCAATGAGAACCTAGAGGCATTGGCCAAGAGAGGATTTATACCTGAGAAATTCGAGGAGCGTGTAAGACTTGCTATGAACACCAGGGCCTCGCTCGCGGAAATGGAGCATGCACATGGAAGGATCATTTCAGTAAGCGATGCGGACGTCAAGGAAATCGAATCATGGATTCCTTACCAACAAACTAAAGCATCTTTCTTTAAAAGTGGTGTGGACGTAAACACCCTAACCACTAACCAAATGAAAGGAGCTAAGACTGGTATGACGATCTGGGAAATGATTAATTCGATAACGCATTTTGCCACACATGACAATGGCTTCAAAATGAAAAGCTTCAATCGCAGAACACTGCAGACAGAGTCATCTAGAATTCTCTGCGACAACTTCGATATGGCTAACTTGATTGCCAGTCCATTCTAATACCCTTTTAATTTGAATAAACAAGGTCTGTCCCAAAAAGGACAGGCCTTTTTGTTTGGCCCCATGACATACTATGGTAGTAAGATACTCTACGTACGTGTGCGGGAACGCGGGATCCCTTCCCGTTTTTTATCCGCGAGGATTTGATGTAATCTTGGATCATGAAAAATGAAATCACACAGGATAAGATCCTATCAGCCGCTAAACAGCTTATACCATCTAAGTTCCTTAAATGGTGTGAGGATATGGACATTACGACGTCAATAGAGAACCGTGACGAGGTTTTTAATGTCAATACAGACTTAACCATTATAAAGGTTAATAAGCAAGTTTTAAAGTACGAGAACGGCGTTTTAAAAGATTAATTCATGTTCCTGTTTTTTTCCTAGGAGTTTATTCCTACTTTTAATCAAAATCAGCAGCATATGATCCACGTTTCCAAAGGTCTAAAAAATTCTCTTATCGTTCTTGAGCATCTCAGGAATCATGAGGAACTCAATAAGCTATGTGATATTTCGGTTGGCGCATTCACCAACTGCAGAGAGAACGGTCTCACGTTCATTCTTACTGGGATCAACGACGATTCCGGAAACTACTTCAGAGGAGATATCCACACAGGGGCAAGTGTAGTCTTCACTTACTGCATTTATGAACACAGGAATTCGGATTCCATCATCATCAATGGTAAGGAGGGATATGTTACCGATAACGGGGAGCTGCCCTACGCAGGGGAAACAAAATCAGATTATCTTGCGGAGTTTCCTTGCAATGCGCACACAGAGACCGCAGATAAATTGGTTGAATTCATGCTGATGAGAAGAGAAGAATTTTTGGCTAAACTTCAAGAGCCAATTGAAGTTGATCCAGTTAAACTTTATGATGTTGTAATTAAAAAAAAATAAAATCAAAACCCAATTAATATGTACACATTAAACGGAAGGTACGGAACTTACAATGTAATTATCGCGGAAAGGTCTTATGGAAACAATAGACTTGCTTTGGAGATCTTAGATTCCGAAGACGGTATTCCTGTTATGGTAGCCACAGTCAACATTCCCGAGGTTCCGCTCAACGAAGGCGAAATCATTATTAAGGATTACTCTGAGAATGAGGGAGTACTTGACTTCTTACAACAGAATGGATTAGTTGGTGAGGTGCTCAGAGAGGTTCAAAGTGGATTTGTCACATGCCCTATAGTTAAATATTTGGGATTGACAAAGTAAAATAAGTTTGTTGTTTATAGTTAGTGTTGGTTAGAAAGGTCCACTTGTTGGGCCTTTTTTCTTGCTGCGAATTCTTGAATCCGAAACACGCATTCTAAGCTGGAACCGTTGGCTTCGGTTCGTCTTTGATGTAGTTTTTTTTTAAACCGCACAACCGGTTTTTCTCCGCGAGGTTATATAATACATTTGGATTCTAAAACAAAAAACTATGGCAACAACCACAACAACCAGTTCAATTGGATTATCACTTTTTAAAGGGGATTGGGATGGTGCAGAATGGACCATCTGCGGATACCCAAAGAGAGGACTTATCCCAAAGGAATTTGATTCAGCTTATGACTTTGAAGAGTTTATTCAAACCAAAGTCAACTGCAAAGGAATCAGCTTCGATAGCGAGAGCTGCGAATTCTTTGCCTATGCTAAGACCAAAGCCAGAGCGGAGAAATTCCTAAAAGATGTTGAGAAGTACTTTCAAACTGTCAGAGACAAAATAGCTGAACTCCTTTAGCCGTAAGAAACCCAAGAAAACAAGAGACTCTAATGAGTCTCTTTTTTTGTGCCCAAAAGAATTTGGATTTACAACATTGGTGTAAACGTTGTCAACGGTTCCGCGACTAGACAAAATCATTCAGGATTTTTCTATTCAATAATATTTGGTGGTGGGTAGAAGAATCAGCGGTTCCACGAATCGCCCAAATACTGCAAGCAACTTCTATTCAATAATATTTGGTGGGGGGTAGAAGAAAAAACCCGGGTTACATTTTTTTCCTAAGGAAAAAACGGTTAATTTTGGAGTATATTAATTCTGAAGGAGATTACAGGCTGATCCCAGACCCTATCAAATACCAAACCCAAAGCCAAAGAGTTTATTCTTCACCTGAATTATATAATATGAAAAGTATCAGAGTTCGCTTCAACCTTGGAAAAGGTCCCAATTACATGAAGTGGAAGATCCAGTATCCAGACGGACGAGTCGATTACAAGGATCCTAACACCACACAGCTTATCTTAGAAGACTGCATTCTTAAGAATCATCAAGGCGTTGCCAAGAGAATCTACGAAGGTGGAAACAAAACAGTCTGTGCTTGGATCCTCTGTAAAAAAATCCAATTCAAGAAAATCAAACTTGATGGGGAGATCGAAAAAATGAAAGTCCAATACAATCCAAGGCATTTGCCTTTCTGGATTTACAAGGGGGATATAGTAGATGGAATGGGATTTGATAAAATCTGTTCCCAGGACAAAGGACTATATGTTCTCTGATTATAAGTTCTGCATAGTTTCTGTTTTAGCATAAGAGGTCTTCGGACCTCTTTTTTATTTTCCAGACTTCCCAACCAAAAATGGCTAGAGACAGTCGGAACCGATGGCAACGTTTTCTGGATGTAAACCAGGGATTTCACAAAATGATTTACCATGTAAAGAATACCTTATCCCGTTTTTATCCCGCGAGTCCTAGGTGTATATTTGTGTTCTAAAACAACCAACTATGTCTAAACAAAAACAAGCAACTCTCCGACAACAAATCGAAGCTTTTCAATCCAACAAGGAGTTTATCAATGACAACTACTTCTATTTCTTCGATTGGTTCTGCAACAACAGTTCTCTAAAAAACAAGGCGGTATCACTTATGCCCAAGGTGATTAAGTTTTCAGAAATCATGGGTGTTGATCTCGATAAGCACTATGTGATCTTCAAAAACAATTGTCCTTTCAATGGAACACTCTACGACGATTTTAGAATCTGCGATATCAAGGAGGAGGATGTGATCTGGACGGTAATACCCAAGAGCGGACACAGATGTGAAGATGGTCTGGTCTCTGAGGTTTGGGGAAGGATCAATGAATTTCAAGGACCTATCCAAAAAGCGGAGAGCTGGAAAACATTACTCACCAAAATAAAACCATAAGCTATGGACATTAAAGAAGCAAAGGAGCAAATCCAAAATGATCTAATCTGTCTTTTAGAAGGTGAGGCTGATCAGAGAACAATTGACATCGCATGTCAAATTGTGATTGACCGTTTCAACTCCATGGAGAAGAAATATTACACTGAGGATGATATGAGGAAAGCCCACTACTATGGTTCGAAGTACGTGAAAGGTACGGTGGGTCAAGCCCAGGAATATCTGATTGAAAAACTTCTTAAGAGTTAGTGAGTAAACCTTTTTTTCCCGCGGGGATCAACCATATATTTGGATTCTAAAACAACAACTATGATATTAAAATTTTCAGACGGAATCGAAATCGACCTCTCAGGTCCAGTTAGAATCTTAGAATTGCACGATGGTTTTTATGTGGTTGGCGAAGGGATGCTCAAACCGGTTTCATCAAGGGAGGAAGCGGAGCAGATCGTGGGTTTGCACAAGATAATGAGCTCTCCCTTGGTTCGCAAGCAAATCGTTGAAGAAATCTATCCACTTAATTAAACAAAATCTATTGTATGGCAACAATCACCCGAGCATCATCATTTATTAAACTCACCACCGGTACATTGGCTGGGGATGTGTTCTACGGAAATTATGATACCATAGTCAAAGGAAAGTCTTGCAGAGTTATGGTGTCTAATCATATTAAGGAGGATAAACAATACGAGTTCCGTGCGGTGTATAAATCTCAGGCAGGATTTCTTAGCATCACTGATTGGACATCAACACCCGCTGAGGCTATCACAGGTTTCGGTAAAAACAATTTGGTTAATGTTCAGGTGAAGCGCATATACGATGATGGGGAATCCCTTTGGGTGAATGTGTTTACAACCAAAGGAGGTAAATGGCATTCTATCGACAAAGGATTCTTGGATGTGCTAACCGTGGGTGACATGAGACAATCTTTCCCTGATATGTGCGACATGGAGCTATGGGGCAGAATGGGAGCTAAGACCTGGGCGGACAAGGCGTTCGTCCAAAACTAAAACCTTTTGCAGGTTCAAATCCTGTCCTGGCTACATTTTTTTCCCGCGGGATCATTAATTATATTTGGATTCTAAATTATTTAAACATGTCAGAAGGATTTAAAGAGTTATTAAAACTAGCAAAACAAAAGCGTGTTACAACCTACGATGAATTAATGGATGTTGTGTATAATTGTAAAAACGAAATCACTGGCGCTGATGTGGAGTGTGTTCGTGCCACCCTTAAAATTAAAATGTTTTAATTGCAAAAATAAAATCATATGCAGTACACAATCTCATCTCTCTATACAAAAAAATCAGGAACAATCTTCACCATAACAGACGAGGAGCTTCTGGAGAAATTGCCCACCCTGAGGGGTCAATCCCTAACTGTCTCTGCTATTAAAAGAAGTGGGCCTCGCACGATGGTACAATATGTTGGTCCAAATGGAGCTGGGGCATTAAAGCTTATTAAAGATTATAAAATCGAAATTCAAGGGGAAAGTCAAAATCCAACTCTGTCATCAATAATCGGGAAATATAAATTCAAAGACAACAGACCTTTAAGAGTAAAGGTTAACTGTAACGGGGAGGTTGCTGAATATGTCATCTCACCAGAGTTCTGGGATCAAACCTCAACCAACATTAGACTTAAAGGTCTACAAAGATTTGGTTCGAAATATAAAGTACCTGGTGCTTGTTTAGTTCTTGATGAAAAGTTTGATTAAAGATTAGTTGTTGTGTGTTAGCTTAGAAGGTCTCATTCGAGACCTTTTTTGTTGCACCCAAATAGAAACTTATAGTCTAGGCCGGAACCGTTGACACCGGTTGTACTACTAGATCAAACATAGTATGGTAGTAAGATACTCTCGTCCGCGCACGGGATTTGACAGAACAGGGGCTTCAGTATTTAACACTTAATTTAAAATAAAAGTGCTAATTTATTTTTATTTATGACCTAGGACTATTATATTTGCCCTAGGAATTAAAGGATTCCTTTACCACTTGTCTTTTTGTTTTTTGCATTATATCTCAAGCCTAGAAAAATCTAGGCTTTTTTTGTGGACCTAATCTATTGATTGCGAAATTGCATGCCGTTGTAAATACTGTTGTCAACGGTTTCCGAATCCGACATCTGGTTTCTCCTCCGAAAAATCCAAACTTTCGGAGGAGCCGGATTACGATAACGGTGTCAACGGTTCCGCGACTAGATCAAACTGGGTTTGCAGCTGGGTATTCCCTGGATAAGAATTTTCATTAACCATTTTTATCTCACGAGTCCCAGGTGTATATTTGCCTTCTAAAACACAAAAACCATGGGAGTAGACATTTCAGGAATCAATCCTATCTTAACATCGCCAAAGCCAGAACAACCAGACTGGGACACGGCCACAGAACAAGAAACAACAGATTATTGGAAAGCATTTTCCGAGTGGCAGGAAGCCAACCCCGGAGATTATTTTAGAGCAAGCTGGTGGTCATGGAGACCAATAGTTTATTTAATAGACCACGCCAGCAATCTCCACAACCTTGGAATTGAAACAAGGTCGATGCACTACAACGACGGCGAGGGTCTAAAGACTCAGAAGGAGTGCAACAGATTGGCCGATGCCTTAGAGAGTATCATTGAATCCAACGAGGAGCTACAGGAGGAGAACGCTTCCATTTATTTGTGTCTGGGCAGCTGGTGCACAACCAACGGAGCCTTCGTTTCCGAATCAATCAAACTCAAACTCAATGAGACCTACGAGCAAGGGGATATCTTCTACACCCCATTGGTGATGCCAGATGGAAGTTTGATTGTGTCTTCCCACAGTGTGGAGATTGAGCATTTAAGAGAATTTATTAGATTCCTCAGAGGATGCGGGGGATTTCAAGTTTGGTAATTTTTTAGAAACCATTTTTTTACCTAGTGACCTAGGTGTATATTTGTCATCTAAAACACTCAACATGAAATCACTACCAACACTCAAGATTAGAAAGAATCTATTCATCTCTGGAAACTTTGTTATCAGCTACGAAACAAAGGTGGCTAAAATCAAAGACAACAAGATTTACGAATTAGGAAAATTTTCAAGGACCACATCCAAACACATTTTCCACGTGGCTTCATTGTTCAAATTGGAGCTGGTTAGGAATGACAAGAAACAGGTTTTCTATAAGTATGAAATGGGAGAAGCTGATTTCCAGCCAACCCCAACTTTCCTATCCCCAATAACATCATCACAGTTCCTGGGAGATGAGAATGACTTTGACTCTATTGTTAATAGACTCGCAAAAATCAATTTTATCCCCAAAAAGGATCAGACCATCATTAACCGTTTTCTTGAGTCAAACGATTTTCCAGTCGAGAGCTTTGAAAGACTTCGAAAGGCTTTAAGATTAATAGAGTTCGCATAATATTCCCCATAGTGGGTGTTTTAGAAACCACAATCAGTCCCGTTTCCACGGGACTTTTTTATTGCCCAAAGTTTAGAGTTGACCGCTACTCAAATATCGTTGCCAACGGTTCCGATCCGTCGCATATTCTCCGCTGGGGATTCCAATACTGCATGTCGGGAATCTTCCCCGTTTTTTTCCCACGGGGTTCTTTATTATATTTGAATTCTAAAACACAAAAACTATGGCAACAAGAGCAACTTACAAAGTCGGGCATCATCTCTTCTACAACCATTGGGACAACTATCCCTCAGGTGCAGCACTTCATCTCATCGATGTTATTAAGAATCAAGGCAATCTCAATCCTTATTCCATTATCAGGAGTATGCCTGTCTCGGAGGCAAAGAGCGAGTTCGACGGTCCCGCAGAATACCACTATGTGATTGACAAATCAACTATTACGTGTTACTCCATCAACGAGCACTATCATTTCCGTTGCATCGACAGCGATTCAATCGAAGGGTGGATAAACAAGAACGTGAAGAGCGCGTTGGAGGAAGGGGATAACCCGGATGATTACACCGTGGTTAAAATAGGAGACAACAGATACACCACGGTCACTCTGGCTGTAGGTGATGGAAAAAAGATTTACGAGAGAGCACAGGAGCTAACAGAGAAAGGCCACTGGGGTAATGCCTCATCAGCTTTCACCGAAGCATTCAAACTGCTTAATCTCGCAGGGTACACCGGTGAGCTTAGGGATGAGTACCTCTCTAAATACTCTCCACTGTTCGCTAAGCAGTATAATCATTCAGACACCAAACTTTTTGACTCCTATGCCTTAGGTGAATAACGTAATTTGTTTTTAGGTATAGTAAATATACGCGCAATCTCTAGGTCCAGTTTCTACTGGACCTTTTTTATTTTTCCCAAAAGAATTTGGATTTACAACAAAGGTGTAAACGTTGTCAACGGTTCCGGGATTACGGATGCTGGGTATTTGCAACAGAATTTATAGCAACCTTTTTTATCCCACGGAGGAATGCGGTATATTTGTATTCTAAAACACAACATTATGAGACAAGAAACACTTGAAGAAGCTGCTGAATCACTATTTCCAGATAGCAGTATTCAAAAAAGAATTTTCATTAAAGGTGCTAAATGGCAACAAGAGCAAGACAAGCTTAAACACATCTCACAATTAGAAGAGATAGTATCAAGATTGGAAGAAGATGGCTTATACGCATTGCAAGGTATTAAGGATAACATTGAAAGCCTTAAAAAAGATATTTAATAGGGAGGATGCGATTAAATCAAAACACATATCCAAGTTATTTCACCATGTGCTCTATTAAGAGACTGGACCCAATGTTTGTGCATAAAGACGTTTTAGATTTTTACGGTCAAGAGAAAAACAGTCACTATGATATCAACTATAGCCTAGAGATTTTTAAGAGAGCCAAGAAAAAGTATTTCATCACTCAAAGCTTTTCCAACTCGATAAAGAAAGCAGAGGATAAGATAATGGAGTTTGCACAGAAACGCGGGATGAGTGATTTTGTAAAAGAGTTTGAAGATGAAGCTGGAATTCTTTTCTTCGATGGCGGTTGGCTTCTGTATGAGACAAAAGATAAGCAGCACACCATTTTCTGGTTTGATAAAAACATTCTTAGAGGTAGTTGTTATATCGTAGACGATAATCTTTATGGGTTCATCAATGAAGATACCGATTTTATTTTATATTTTGTCAGAGGCTTTTTATCCACTCTATGGTTCATAAGAAATTGTGACGTGGAGCAAAAGATAATCAAGCCGAAGGAGAAGTTTAGAGAGAATGGCAATAAGCACTATAATGAAAGTGAAAGCGAATTGATTATCTTAGATTGTAGATGGTTCACAGAATTGATTAGAGACATTCCGTTTCTTGTGAAAGGTCACTTTAGATGGCAACCTATCGGAGAAGGCAGAAGCCGGAAAAAACTAATCTGGATTGAAGATTTTAAAAAAGATGGATACCACAGAAAAGAATCAAAAAGATTAGCCACTAGTTAAAAATAAAAAAATACATATGGAAAAATTAGAGGAGATATTTCAAAAAGGTCAATCACCTGACCCCCGATTCATTCCGGGAATCAAAAGAATCTCAGAGGAGCTATTAACTCCTATAGCAGTGGAACTGAATAAGGGAAACAAAAGGAGTCAAAGAATTGCACTTATTATTCTGGAAATTGCTAGACTCCTGATGGAAGACCCATTGAAGCTAGATAGAATAATCAACTCAGTTGATAAGGGAATGCTTGAAAAACTTGTATTCAAGAAAAGTGTTCCTGTGAATCCGGAGGATCTTTTAATACCAGAAGGATATGATCCGGAGGGATATAAAATGCTTTATCATTTAATGAATGCTTTTATTCAAAATCCCGAAGGATATTCAAAGTTCTTTAATGTTCCACCTAATCCAATATTTTCTTTAGGCGCTTTTCTTTATTATTTTTTCCTTAGCACGGATGATGAAAACGCTATCTCCAAAATGGAAGATCTCTTTGAATTTTAAACCCCAATCGTAAATAATCTCAACCCAGACTTCGGTCTGGGTTTTTTGTGTGGTCAGAATACGTAAAAGCGACGAGGTATCAAAAACGTCGCGGAACCGTTGGCAGCGGTTTAATTGCTAACCAGTGGGTTCTGATTCTAAAAAATTAGTTTAACCCGTTTTTATCCCGCGAGTCCTAGGTGTATATTTACATTCTAAAACAACTAACTATGTCAAAGCAAAAAAGAATTCTACAATCTATTCCAGTCGAGGGTGCTGGAGAAACAACTCACATCGACGTTGAACTCTACTACTCTAAAGGAGGAATGAACTACTTCAGTGGCCGCACCGAGGCCAGAGGACTTTACATTTCAGTTCAACCACTCACCAAAGGAGATCGCTTCGTCTCATTCACAGCCTTCAGCGGATTCAAGCAACACGTCAAGGAGATGAAAATGTTCACTCAAAAGGCTTTAGACTCTTTCACACCTGACCCAGGGATTATTCAAAGTATGATAGATCGCGTGCTGGAGAAGACAGGACTAAGAGTTAAAGAGATGGCCACTTAAAGATAGTATGGTAATAACATACTATGCGCTCGCGGGCACCCACGGGCGCATCTTTTCCTAGGACCTATTCATTACATTTACTCCTTTAAAACGCAACCTTTATGGCAAAATCAGTTAGACTTAAATTTACGAATTACAAAGTATCAGGGTTAGCAGATGTCTTCATATGGGGAGGAGGCAGAGCCTGTATAGAGATGACCCCTTTCACAGTGACTAATCTCAACAAGGAGACACTCCTTGAAAAAATCAACGATGGTGGATTCGGAGTTGAGAGAATTAATGGAGCCATTTGCGACGTTTCCGAAAACTTCGAAGGTCACCTGGTCTTTAAAGAAACTCTCACTGTGGGCAATGTCTCCGAGCACACCTTTGATCACTACTCAGAAGGATATTAAATTCGAGAAAAAGATATTAACCTAGGGCTATCCGCGGGGTTGTGTGTTATATTTGCCTTCTAAAACACAACACTATGCGTAAACAAATTATCCGCTCAAACGTTAACCCGCTTCGCCTGCCAGTTCTATTCTTCGCAGGTCGCTCAGTCCTCACCTTCCGCAATCCGGCCACAGGAGGTCATCTCACTGTTAAGGCCACGCAGGCCAGGGACAAAGAGGATCGCAAAAAGAAGTTACCCATTTTCTCCGTGAATGTCCGCATTCAGGGCGACGGTGATACCGGCTATGTATTCGGTGGCACTATCTTCAACGATACCATGAGAATGAAACCATCAAAACACGCCACCCCCGGTTCTCAGGTGGAAAAAGTTATGCATTGGCTAATGGCCATGATTCAGAAACCACAGACCCTCAGGGATCGCAATATCGCGGTCCTGCACGAAGGTCGCTGCTGCCGTTGCGCCTTACCTCTCACCCACCCCGAATCGATTAACACCGGCTTCGGTCCCGACTGTCTGAAGTATGTGATGGAGACCACAAAACTCTCAGCCGCAGACTTCTTTGAAAAAGTGGAAACCCCTAAAACCTAGGGTTTTCCGCGAAGAGATTTATTACATTACACTTCTAAAACACAACACCATGAAAATTTGTCATTTACATCTCCATGATTCCATGGGTAATCCAAAAACCCTTATCTGTCGCCTCGAAGGCGGCTCTGTTCATTATAATCTTTACGGAGGCCACGGTTCCAGCGGTACTGGATTTTCGCTTGGCAATCTCCAGTGTCACCTTCCTATCGAGAAAAACTCACCCGATGAGACCAAAGAGGCTTTTGTAAAAAGGGTCATCCGTGCGGTAAACGAGGAAAGCGTTTGCAAAGTGATAAAAGAGGTTGACTGTAACGTCACCTTCTAACCCGTTTTTTTCCCACGGGGATAAACATTATCTTTACAACTCATCAAAAACACAACAACTATGGGATGGTGGTCAACAACAATTATGGGCGGTGATACCCCGCTCGATTTCAAGTCAACAATATTCGACCTCATTGGACGGGATCAGTTCAATGACAGAGGAGCCAAAGTCCGCGTTCCCCTGGAGAAAGCTCAATCACTTTTTCTCAAAGGAAAAATGGACGATATCCTCAACCGTTGGGGATGCGGTAAACCCGACGAGGAATTTTACAGGGAATATAAATCTATAGGATTTCAAGTTCTCGCGGTTCTCATGATGGAGTATGGATGTGAGATTAAACCAGAGTTAAAGGGCCTCATGCGTGAGTGGATCTCTCAGGATGGTTGGGGTAAGGAGGACTACGAGAGACGAGGTCATGTTGACGACCTTCTCAAGAAGTTGGATGGTTACAACGGTTCCCCGGTGAAGGTCAAAAGCGAATCACTTTTCAGTAAGTTTTTTGAAATGAAAAAAGAATAATAAAATAGATTATTGGTTGTGTATATTAGACTTAAAACCTGGACCTAGCGTCTGGGTTTTTTGTTGGGCAAGGCTCTAAAACTAGGAATCGAGCTGTCATTAAAACTGTTGCCAACGGTTTTCGAATCCGACATTTGGTTTCTCCTCCCGAATTCTTGATGGAAAAGATTCCAAATTCGATTCTCACAAAAAAGAACCGCTATCAACGGTTCCCGGCTTTAAATACTGGAATTATAATTCTTGTTTAAGAGTTTAGTACTTAGGGGTTTTTCTGAGGATGCCTTGATTGAGTCTTGAAATGTCACTTTGTTTGATGGTTTGAAGCGAGCCAGGCAATCCAACGGTTATCGTGTCTGTTCCATCTTTGTAAACACTTTTCCAGCCGCCATTCCAAAACACCTCATCAGCTATCTTAAGATCCCCCAGCTCGTAAACGATTTCTGTGTCGAAGTTTTCCCCTTCAGTTAGATGCTCGTGGTATGTTCTCATAATCTTTTTGGGATATATATCACATAACCAAAGCACGGATTTCCCCATTTCAGTTTCCACACACTTCCTAGTAATAACACACACTTACCTAGTAAATACACACGGTTATTTGAGTAAGTCGCGGAACCGTTGGCGGGGCCTCGCACACGTGATATAAATATTACGAAGGGAAGCTAAGACTGGCATGATGTTTTCTTATAATATTAAAAACCAATCCGCTATGAAAACCCTATCACACACTTGGTCATCCCTACTATGGCTTATTAAGCACGTCTCAGAATCCCCAGAGACCAGAGAGTATAATAGATGGAAAAGCTTTCTTAATCAATAGACGAAACATCTAAATCATCTAGATGATGTCGGAATCGAAGTCGACGGTTCCTGGATTAAACCTGTTGCTTATCTGCGATTATAAAAAATAATCATTATAAAATTTCTTTTTAGAAATAAAATCTCTTACTCTTGCTTATAGATTTAAGGTTTTAAATTAAAAGAAGGATGAGGACGGAAGTTCTTATCCTTTTTTGTTGCCCGCTGAATTTGAAGCATGCTCTCTGGTTTTACCGTTGACAACGGTCCCGATATGTCGCAGCGGCTTTCCCGCTAACCCCCCAACAAAAAAGCCAGGATGGAAATCCCGGCTCGTCTTTACTAACCCCTATATTTAAATTTAAGATTACAAATGTACAGAAAGATTTTTTAATTCCTTAGAAATCCCGCGGGGAGATTGGCTATATTTACAATCTAAAACAAACAACCATGATAATACAAGATGTCATTAACCAAGTAGCCCATAGCTCTGGATCGATTTTCACACGTGAGGATGTGATCTCTATTCTACAATCTCTTGAGCTCGAGGAGCAAGGAACACTGGAGGTGCCCAAGAAAGGAAAGAAAGGCAAGAAGGAGCGATTCGGGACGATCCGAAAAGGTCTAGCCATCACCATCAATGAATCTCAAATGGAGCAGTTGGCAGAGGAGATAGCCGAACACGTCGGGAATAGGATTAGAGGCATTGATTCAGAGGCCGCATTTGACGAGTGCACGGCGGAGTTCGACCTGAATGGCAATGAGATCTCACTCGTTTCCGTGGAGCTAAACCACAGTGTGATCTACGACGAGGCAACCGGCGGTATCACAGATGTGATCGAGGAGTTTATGAGGAGGTTGGCTAAGAGGGGGTAAAACATACTACCTCACTATGATAGTGTGCGTACGCGGGAGATTTATTGATTCACCTTATATTTGCATTATGAAAAAAAAAGAATTAACCCCTACTGACCAAGCGATGAACGACTGGCTGGACCGAAATAAGTGGCTGGTCTGGGGTGCGGTTATTGTTTCCGCTATATCTATAATCACAATGATAGTGTTGACTTTGATGATTTGTTTTTAGTTAGGGGCTAATTTTTCCTTGTACCCTTTGCACCGGGGTTGGAGTGAGACATAGTGGACCTGCCATTGACTGCCCCGACTTTTTCAAACAGGTCATAAGGTTCACAGGTGGGCAAGTCACCGCCAGAGTGTGACGCGGGTTTTGTTGATAACGTTGGGAAGACCACCTCTAAAAGGAGGTGGTTTTCTTTTTCCACGTTTCCTAAGTTTTTCCACGAGATCACACCTTATATTTACCGTCTAAATAAAATCATCATGAACGAGGATTGGAGAAGGCTCATTAATCATTAAAATTTTATCATCATGGATAACATCACACAAGCCGAGAGGGAGTTTATGTACTACAAGGCGGGCACAGCCGGCGGTTTCCGCACCAGCCTCTATGACGCATTTTTCAAGGCAGACTCTAGCAACCAGGCGAAACTCATGGCGGCGTTTCCCGACCTGGAAGTTGTTCACCGTTACTGTCAAGAGAGCGGATACTGGGACGATCTGAAAAAAAGGTGGGAAGGGAAATAACCTACTTCCCTAAGGTTAACCGCGAGGTCGTGTCGTATATTTGCCTTCTAAAACACAACATTATGAAATCAGCCATCTCATTCTTCCTTGTCTCTATTCTCTCCATCGTGATCGCATTGTTCACGGTTCTCGGAGGGTTTGCACAACTCTTTCGCCACTCAGACCCTCTAGCCGAGGTGTTCGTTTTTAGCCTGGGCTTCGCCACCGCCTGCATCACCGCATGGGCCGGCGCACAAGAGCTCACCCGTGTTTCCGGGATTAGATCTAAAACCCCAACACGAATATGATATATAAAGCTAAAAAATATAAAAAGAAAAAATGAAGCACATAGAATTATTTGAGAACTTCGAAATGTGAGATAGCTCAATGGGCAATTCCCCAGCCCAATTATTAGTGATGGGAGATTGGAAAGGTATTACAAAAGATGGTATACCGTTGGAATTTGTAGCTCCTGCAACTTTTATTGTTAAATATTTACCACCGGGGTCAGAAATACTTTCTGGGGATGAAATGAATGCTGAAGACCCTTACACTGATTTGGAGGATATCGCAGAAGATATTTTTACCATACCTTACGTTGATTTTGATAAGACCGTCAGATATTTTATTGATCCGTCTTTGTCTCCAAAAATGATAGAATCTTATTTAAAATCTGAAGCTAATAGAATTTGGACAACAGCTTCAGATGAGGAGTATTATATGATTCTTAGCTCAGGAGATCCTAATACCAATAAAATATATGAGCCTAACTATTTAAGATTAGCATCTATGGATAAGCCTTTTCCAAGAAAAGTAATATTTACAATGGCTTAAGATTACTAATCCATCTTATACAAACCCAGACCAAGTGTCTGGGTTTTTTGTGTGCCCAGAAACTGTCTGATTAAAAAACTAGCTGCCACAGAGAAATACCGCAGTCAACGGTTCCCGCCTGAGATCATTCCTTTCTCCTCCTGGGAGAACCCTGGATCACTCTGGGTAAAAGATGGGAGAACTGGGTAAACTCTGAAACTCCTTGAATCTAGGAGATATACCGAAGTCAACGGTTCCGAGCAAAAGCAATTCTCCTTGGATTGGTTTATTTTTTCACGTGGATTATTACTTAAGGTAACACATCACTTAACTTTTTAAACCTCGCGCACAAAAAACCCAATCCTAAGATTGGGTTTGGAAAAGGATAGCATCTTTTATTCTTCATAAGAGATAGCGTGTTCTATTATATCTTCTTCCTCATCAACTAGAAATCTTTCTTGAATATGGAGAAAGATAGCTTCCTCTAATGCTGCTTCTTGTTGAGATTTAGGGATTCCTGCTTCATCCAATTTTAAGGTTATATCCTCTGGGATATGAAACGTGATTGTTAATTCCATAATTTTTTTGTTTTAGAAATCAAATATAGGGAAACCTTCCGCGGAATAAAAACGGGGTTTCTAAAGAATTTCACTCTTTGTTATTTAATTGAATCTAAAAAGAAGAGCGGTCAACGGAACCGCTGACTCCGGTGTACATGGTGTTTTAGGGGAAATAGGGGAATCCAGGGATTTGAGGGGGTTTGGGAAAAGTAGGGTTTCCCCTGGAATTCCCTGAATCTAGTAGGTAAAACGCTGCCACCGGTTCCGACACTGTAAACCCTAAAAAACTAAATCTGCTGTGCTTCCCTCATTTTTAAGGGGGCCCTCCAAATGTGTGGAGGGGGGTAAAAACAGGGTCCCTTATAGGGGGGTTCAAGGGCCCCTCGCATATAGGGGATCCTAAGATTAGGGGACCGGCTAAGAATGGGGGTATATCTGTTTAGGGGACCCCTAATTAGATGATTTTAGGGGGGACTTATTTGGGGGTCTAATTGGGGGCCTCGCGTATGGATAAGCCAACGGTCTTAGGAAACGCC
>Ga0114976_10000279_pt1 | contig 31269 bp, 29 predicted proteins | sample S_130805_EF_Meta_FD_87319 | JGI IMG/M metagenome (GOLD analysis project Ga0114976, IMG submission 87319) | Freshwater microbial communities from Lake Simoncouche, Canada to study carbon cycling - S_130805_EF_MetaG | ecosystem: Environmental > Aquatic > Freshwater > Lake | place: Lake... | reverse complement strand
TTAAAAAATTAATTTAAAAAAAAAAATAAATTTAATTTTATAATAAAAATTTTAAAAAAAAAAAAATACTTATCTAAATATAAAAAAAAATTAGATTTTTTAATTTATTATCGAAATCATAAGAATAAAAAAAAATTTTTTCCGTATTTATTTATAAAAAAGTTAATCAATTTAAATTACAAAATTTATGCATTTGGAGATAATTTATTGATAGATAAAGTTTGTAACCTCGGTAAAATTTCTAATAAAAAAGTTAATAAACTTTTAAGTAAAACTCATTATACTATTTCATCTGGAGAAAATGTATTCAGTATTTTTACTTTAGAATGCATTAACAACAATGTAAAAATTTTAACTAATTCCAAAACTATCTTTAAGTACCGAAAGCTTAAAAATAATTTTATATACGTTAATTACAATTCAGAGAATTTTAAAAATAAATTAAAATAATTAATTAATTATATTAATTATTATTATATTATTTTGACTTTTGTTTATTAAGATCTATTACAAGATCAAAATATTTATAAAAATAGTCCTTGTGATGCGTAATCATAAATATTGTTTTTTTTCCTTTTAAATTAATAACAACATTTTTAATTAATTCTATCTTATCCTGGTCCAGTGAAGCTGTTGGTTCATCAAAAATTAATACCTGCGCCTCTTTATATAGTGCTCTTGCTATAGAAATTATCTGTTTTTGACCTCCTGAAATTTTAATACCATCTGCACCAATAATTGTATCTAATTTCTCTGGAAAATTACTGAAATAATAATCTAAATTTAACAAATTTTTGATATAATTAAACTTAACAAGATCATCAGAAATTTGAGATAAAATAATATTATTCTTTATTGAGGTATCCCAAAGAAAAATATTTTGCTGCACGCACGCTATTTGATCAAACCAAATATTTCTGTTTTTAAATAGTTCATATTTGTCATCAATAACGATATTACCCTCCGTAGGTTTTAAAAAGCCTGAAATTAAATTTATTAAAGTGGTTTTTCCTGATCCGTTAGGCCCTAAAATTCCAACAAAATCTCCTTTATTAACTTTAAATGAAATATTTTTAAAAATTGAATGTATTTCAACATTATAACTAAAATTAATATTCTTAGCTTCAATTTTAGAATTAAAAATGAAATCTTTGTCAAAAGTTAATTCATTTTTATAATTATTATATTTTTTAAATTCTTGAACGAGGGAGTCAGCGGACGCAAAATGAAACTTAATTAACCCAAAATTAGCAAGAAGACGACTTAAACTAGTCAAGAGCCTGAATAAAATTGCAGTAAATAATGTAAGAATAGGCACAACTTCTAAGAGACTATAATTAACATTAATTAAATAAAATAAAATTATTAGCAGAACAAATATACCTACAATTTCTAACCAGTATTTTTGAATGTGTGATAAAAATGTTATTCTCATTGAACTATGACTTTCTAAAAATCTATTTTTTTTGAAGTTATTAATATAAATTTCTTTTTGATTATAAATAATTAAATCTTTAAACGCTTTTAAACCTTCAATAACGAAATTTTGACTTTTGCCAAAAGCATTTCTATAAGTAGTTGACCACACTTTAATTCTTTTATTAAAAAAGCTTGAATAAATTAAAATAAAAAAAGCAAAAGTAATTAAACAGATTAAAAAAAAGTATACATTCACATTTATTAAGAGAATTGAGATTCCAACTAAAAATAAAAAATCTATAAGTAAATGAATTAAAGATACGCAAAACAATGTAAATTTTTCTACATCTTGAGTTACTTTTTGCAAAATGTTCTCAGAACTGGTCTTTAAAAATAAAATATAATCTTGATTTAAATAATTTTTAAACAAATCAACAGATATACGAATATTAATTTTTTTAAAAAAATTCAAAAATACTAATTCAAAATAAATAATTAAAAAATTTTTAATAATGAAAAAAGATATGAACATCACTATAAATTTTTTTTTAAAGTTTTCTTGGAAATAACTGAAACGTTCAAGAATGGAAAAATCAATGGATAGGAACTTTGGACTTTTATCAAGGATAATAAGATCAAAAGCAGGTATTATGAGACTAAAAGAAAAAACATCTATAAGTACAATTAAAAATAATCCTGATATTAAAAATAAAAAATAAATCTTTTCTTTTTTTTTTAATAAAAAATTTATTTGAGTGAAAAAATTCATTTTAATTAATCAAAATCATCAAATAATTTAAATTAAACAATAATAAATAATCATGACAATTCTTTATAAATTTTTTCAAGTTTATGTAAATTTCTTTCAGGGCTAAAATTCTTAATAAAAATTTTATTAGCATTAATACCCATTTTAGTGATCATTTTTCTATTATTATAAAAAAATTTTATAGCATTTCTTAATGCCGGTCTATCTCCTGGTCTTGAAAATGAAAGTCCACTATAATTTTTTATGAAACTATCAGAATATCTTTTGTCTAAACAAACTATCGAAGGAATAGAAAAACATCCAGCTTCGAACACTGATCTTCCTAGGGCATTAATATGACTAGGAAAAACTAAGACATCTATTTTTTCATAAAATTTTTCAATGTTGTCAATTTGTTGCATAAAAATTATATTATCATTTTCCTTATTGGTTTCATAAATATCGTTATTAATATTAAATATTTTAAGCAACTTAGAAATTATAAAATAATTTTTATGAACTTTATTTCCTGCTAAATATAATTTTATTTTAAATTTTTCATTAATTAGTTGTTGTGTTACAAATATGAGATCCTCCACACCTTTAAATTTAAGTAAAGATCCTATATAACCAATTTTTAAATATACCCCCCCCTTTTTTTTTATATTTTTTTTTTAAAATATACTCTTTCTTTTAACTGTCGATTTTTGATTGGACTTTAAAGAATTTTTAACCGTATTATCGATTACAATAATCTTATCAACGTATTTTTCTATGATTGAAAAAATAAAACCTGAAATGCAATTGTCTTTTTTTTTTAGTACAGACCTTACGTGTAATATTATTTTTGAATTATAAAAAATTTTTAAAAAAAAAATTATTGGTAAAGCTGTTGAGTCATTTAAATGTATTATATCAATTTTTTTTTGATATATTTTTAAAACAAGACAGCTATATAAAGTAGGAAAAATGTAAAAAATTTCTCTTATTAAAATTAACCATCTTGCTCCTCTATAATGACCAATGCTAGTATTATCAAATTTTGTAACACCCAAGGTTTTAATTACAATCCCAAATTTTGATAGTATTTTTGATGCTTTTCCAAAGGGTGCAATAAAATAAAAGTTATATTTTTTTTTAGGTAATATTTTTAAATATTCTTGTAAACTTTTAAGAGAACCACTAAATTGATGGATAGGATAGATATATAAAATATTTATTTTTTTTTTCAATTTTTTATTTTTTTACAATTATTTATTAATCTTTATAGTAGATTTTTACTTATTATAATAATATCTATTTTTAATTTAGAAAAATTTTCATCAAATTGAATGTAAATGCTATTTCTTTAGCATTAAAAAATTTTTTGAAATAACTATCATTTTATATAATTTTTTTAAAAAATCATTTAACGGTTTTTCAGTTGAGTAAACGGAATGAGATATTCCAGGTCTATTTAGATAATCCTCAAGTTCAACTTTCGTCCATTTCATTTTCTTTAAAAAATACATAATATCATTATCCATTTCTTTTTGCGAATTATATGGAATTCTCTCCAATTCATTGCAAGCTTCTTCACGACTCATTTGCCCTGATACCACTAAGGTTGAAAGGTGCAATTTTCTTTTATCCACTTTAAATTTTTTTGTAAGTATATAGCCTTGATAAAAACGAGTAAAAATAGATTCATAATGTTTATAATGATATCTTTTAAATCCAAAATTCTTTTCTAAATCATTTAAGGCTAAGGATTTATTATAAGATAAATAATCTAAAAATTGAATCCATTTAATACCTTTAAAAATAAAATAATAAATATATTGAATGGTACTTATGCTTGGAAAAGTTTTTAAGCTAGTTATCCCCTTTCGACGAGCAATTTCAGTAATATTTTTTTTATCATATTTCATCCAATTCCATTCTTTGGGCATTCTCATTCCCTCTGTCGAACTGTTTGACCCTGAAAGAATATATTTTACCCCATATTTATTTGCTTGTTGATAATTTACAGCAAGCATGGCATTGTCATACAATAATTCCACATCGATTACGTCGGCCTCAAAAAAAGCCTGCATTAATTCACGATATTCATTCCAATTAATAACATGCGTATACAAATCTACTTGGAGATTTTGAACTAAATTAGCTATATTATTTTGAGCAAGTTCTGAGTTCCAGCCGTTGTCCATATGTACCACAAGTGGTCGCAAACCAAGCTCTTTAACTTTAGCTAACGTCCAAGAACTATCGACACCGCCGGAAACACCCACAATACAATCATATTTTTTTTCTTTTCCTTCCTCTTTTACTTTTTTAATAAAATATTTTAATTTTTCTTCTTTTTTTTTTAAATCTTCGAAAATAATATTACTTTTTTCTCTTAAAAATTCAGTGCAAAAATTACAAATGCCCTTTGCATCGAAAAATATATCTGCAGCGCTTATATCCATGATACAACGGACGCATTTTTGATAATTCTTGGTTAAAGATTGCTGCATTTTCTAAGTTTGTGCTATTCTTTTTTTAATAATTTTTCTAGTTCACTATATTTAGGATAAGTTATTAACACCGCTTTATGTGGTCCGTAGTAAACAAAAAAAGCACCAGCTGCAACAGCGCTAGCCCCAGCATCTACGGCCGCTTTAATATCTGCAAGACTTGCTATGCCGCCAGCAGCAATTAAGGGTACTTCAATTAACTGACTTATCCTCTGAATTAAATTCAAATCAGGCCCTGATAAAGTTCCTTCTTTGTCGACGACATTTAAGAGTATTTCTCCAGCCCCAGAATTAACAAATTTTTTTATTAAAGATAATAAATCTAATTCTAAAATTTTTTCTTCAGAGGCATGAAAAAAACTTGGCTGTCCAAAAGAATTTTTTTTAACATCTACGGAAATCATTATACTTTGGGTTCCAAAATGTTTGGCTAAATCACTTATAAAACTAGGATTGTAAATAACTGCACTCTGTAAACAAATTTTTTCAACTCCACATGAAAAAATTTTATCTGCTTGTTCAAAATTAGATATGCCACCTCCGTATGTCATAGGCATATAACATTCTCCGGCGAGTTCTTTAATTAAATTATAATTTGGCTGACGTTTTTCTTTACTGGCATAGATATCTAATAACAAAAGTTCATCTACTTCTTTATCATTAAAAATACGAATTACATTTATAGGATCTCCAACGTATTTTGGATTTTTGTACTGAGTGGTCTTAACTAGTCCCGTCTGATTCAATAGTAATGCTGGGATCACTCTATTCCTTAACATAATTTATAATTCAACAAAACGCTTCATTAATGACAAGCCAAATTTATGACTTTTTTCTGGATGAAATTGTACTCCAAAAATATTATTTTTTTGAAACGCCGCACAAAAGTCTCCTCCATAATTTGCAGATCCTATCAAAATATCTGGGTCATCTAAAATAACCTTGTAAGAATGTATAAAATAAAATCTTTTCTCTTCCGTTAATGAAGAAATCAGTGGATTAGTTTTAATAAAATTTACAACATTCCATCCCATATGAGGTATTTTAAGATTTGTATTATTAGGAAAACAAAATTTTTTTACATTGGCATTAATTAGTCCCAGACCATCTAAAGTTCCTTCTTCACTAGACCGACAAAGAAGATGCATACCCAAACATATTCCTAATATCGGGATATTTTCATAATTTACTCTTTGAATGATTTTTTCCTTTATTAAAGCCATTTCAATTGCTTTTATTCCGTTATCAAAATTCCCTACGCCAGGAAGAATAATTTTTGTAGCTTTGTCAATATCGTTTTGGGTGTGACCAAAATAGCTTTTTCCTCCTACCGCATTTATCATTTTAGCTATTGATAAAAAATTTCCTGTTCCACAGTTAAGAATTAAAATCATTTTTTTCCAATCAGAACATTATCTGCAATTCGAAACTTTGCCCAAATTTTTTTTCCTGTAACTATTTTTTTTGGGAATTTTATAATCATTACAGGATAAATATATAAAGATTTTTTTTGTTCCTTTTTGCTTCTTAATAACAACTAAATATTCTCTTTTATTTTATTAATAATATAATCAATCTGCTGATTAGTTAAAAATGGATTCATTGGTATACTAATAACCTCATTGGAGGCTTTTTCTGATATTGGAAAATCACCTTGCTGATTATTCAAGTATTGAAAACACTCTTGAAGATGAAGGGGCACAGGATAAAAAACTGATGTAGGAATGTCATTTTCTTTTAATTTTAACTGTAATGCATTTCTATTTTTTACTCTTAGACTATATTGTGCCCAAGCACTAGATCTATTAGCTTTAATAACTGGCGTTTGCAGGACACTAGACAAAGCATTTGTATAACGTTCTGAAACTTTTTGACGATCAATTAGTTCTTTTGAGAAATATTTTAGTTTAGCAGATAAAATTGCAGCTTGAATAGTATCTAAGCGTCCACCTATGCCAATATATCTATGATGATAACGTTTGTTCTGTCCATGTACACGTAACATCATTATTTTTTTGGCATACTCCTCATCATTTGTAAAAACTGCGCCTCCGTCTCCATAACATCCTAAAGGTTTTGAAGGGAAAAAACTCGTTGTTGAAATATCACCAAGATTACTATCTGTTTTATTATTGTAAGAGGAACCAAAACTTTGCGCTCCATCAATGATAACTTTTAAATTATATTTATCGGCAATAACTTTAATAGGGTCTATGTCTGCTGGTTGACCGAAGAGACTTACGGGCATTATAGCTTTAGTCTTTTTAGTAATTGCCGCCTCAATTAAATTGGCATCAATATTATAAGTATCAGGTTCAATATCTACAAATACAGGTTTTGCTTTTATCAAGGCTATCATTTCTGCCGACGATATCCAAGTAAATGGAGTGGTAATAATTTCATCATCTTGTTGAATGTTCATTGCCATCATAGCAAGCAACAATGCATCCGTTCCTGATGAGCACGTTATAGCATACCTTGCCCCAGTAAAATTTTGCAATTCTTGTTCAAGAATATGGACTTCTTCTCCCAAAATATAATTAGACTTATTTAAAACTGCTTGAAGATTACTATCAATTTTATCTTTGTATGTTTGATACTGCAATTGTAAATTCGCAAAATCAATTTCCATATTTAATATATTAATGTAACTTGATTTTGTTTTAATTGATATTTTTGATTAGTATTCTTACATATAGTTTTAGCGTTACCAGTAAGAGGTAAATCTAATTTTTCACCATATTCACTCATCCAGCCAACCTGTTTTGCAGGGACTCCAACCATTAAGGAATAGAATGGAACATCTTTACTGACAACTGCTCCAGCGGCAATAAAAGCATATGCTCCAATAGTCACCCCACAAATAATAGTACAATTTGCACCTAATGTTGCCCCACGTCTTACTAATGTTTTTAGATATTCATTTTTTCTTACGATTTCTGATCTTGGATTCTTAACATTTGTAAAAACAACTGATGGTCCTGCAAATACATGATCTTCTAAAATGACACCCTCGTAAATAGAAACATTGTTTTGAATCTTACAACCATTTCCAATAACAACTCCTTCACCAATAAAAACATTTTGACCAATGACAACATTTTTTCCGATCATCGCATTTTTTGAAATATGGGAAAAATGCCAAATCTTAGTCCCTTCATCAATACTAGCAGGTTCATCAATGATAGCAGTTTCGTGTTTAAAATATTTCATTTTAATAAGTCTATAGCTAATTCAGTTGATTTTTTAACTTCTTTAATTCCGAAATAATTTTTATTTAAAATTTCTTTATAACAACTGATGTGTGCTGCACTTGAATTTTTAAATAAATCTATTTTTTTTCCATTAATAATAAAATCTTTAACCGTAGATTTACCTTTGTACATATTTAAATCTTTTTTATTAATAGACAAATAAAAATCAACTTCAGCATTATTAAATAATATTTTTCCTTGATTATAATATTTATTATTAACAATTAATTTACAACTTTTATAGTCTCCAAATAAATAACACAACAAATCAAGTAAATGTATTCCAATATTAAATAAAATACCACCACTCTTCTTAAGATTTCCTTTCCATGTTTTTTTATATCGCAATCCTCTGGGAGTTATATAATTAATTTTTACATAATTTTTTTTCTTACGAATTTTTATATTCTTTATAACTCTTAGAGTTCTAAGCTGTAATATTGTATAAACTTTTCGATTATATTTTACCTCAAGTTTTTCTAATTGTTTTAAATGATCACTTGTTAATACCAAAGGTTTTTCACAAATAACATTTGAGCCATTTGATAGAGCAAATTTTATATATTTATAATGTGTGTAATTTGGCGTTAAAATTATTGTAAAATTGATTTTATTTTTAAATTCTAAAAATTTTTTTTTAAATTTATTAAATTTATTGTAATGTAACGAATTCAAAAAATAATTACCCAAAAATTTTTTTTTTTTATTTATATCATATGAAATTAAAAGATTATGTTTTAGTAGACGAATTGCCTGCAAATGTTTAGGTGCGACATAACCAGCGATACCGATAATTGCAAAATGAATCATTTAATATAATTTACAATTGGAAATAAATATATTTATTTCTATTTAATTCTTTTTCTGAAAAATTATTTTTAATATCTATAATAATTTTTTTATTTTTATCTTTAAAATACCGATCATAAGAACTTAGTTTTTTTAGAAATTCTTTATGAGATACTGCAATAATAATTGCATCAAAATTTTTTTTTTTTAAATCTTTAAATGCCTTGATAGTAATGCCATATTGTTTTTTAACTTCTAGTTTAGATACAATTGAATCAAAAACTTCTATTTTAGCTCTATATTTATTTAGCTCATTTATAATTTGCATGACTTTTGTATTTCTTACATCGGGAATATTTTCTTTAAAACTAAAACCTAATATTGCAATTTTGGCTCTATTTATAGAAATTTTTTGTCCTGATAATAAAAGCGCGGTTTGAGTTGACACATAATGACCCATATTTTCATTAAATCTTCTGCCAGATAAAATTAATTTAGGAAAATAATTAACTTTTTTAGCTTTATAAGCTAAATAATAAGGGTCAATACCAATACAATGCCCACCTACTAATCCTGGTTTGTAATAATGAAAATTCCATTTTGTGGCAGCCGCTTTTAATACTTCGTTAGTAGGAATATTTAATTTATGAAACAATACACTGAGCTCATTAATTAATGCAATATTAATATCCCTTTGGACATTCTCAATAACCTTAGCGCTTTCTGCAACCTTAATGCTATTTACACGATAGATAGATTTGCAGATTTTTTCATATAATTGTCCTACTTTTTTTAACGTTTTTTTATCATTAGCTCCAACAACTTTAGTGATTGTTTGCAAAGTATTTACTTTGTCGCCTGGATTCACTCTTTCAGGCGAATAGGCTATAAAAAAATCTTTTTCAAATTTTAGCGACGAAGTATTCTCTAATAAGGGAATGCAAAATTCCTCTGTACACCCGGGATAAGTTGTAGATTCATAAATAATTATTGAATTCTTTTTAATATAATTACCAACTAAAATAGTCGCTTTTTCCAACATACTAAGATCTGGTTGATTAGAAAGATTAATGGGCGTGGGTACTGTAATAATATATATATTTGCTTTTTCTAATAAATTTTGATGGTTAGTAAAAATTAATTTTTTATGTAAAAATTCTTTTTTAGAATATTGTTTGTTTGAGTCTATTCCTCTTAAAAGTTCTGAAATTCTATTTTTGTTAATATCATAACATACAACTGAATAATGTTTTGAAAAAGCAGTTGCTAGTGGTAAACCGACATATCCTGCCCCAATAACAGCAATGGTCATAAAATATATGTTAACATATTTGATTATCTGTTTGGGGGATTTATTTTAATATTTAATATTTTAGAGGATAATTTCTTATATATATTTTTAAAATTTAACATTATTATTTATTTCTAAAAATTTTAGCATATAAATCAAGAATAAACCATCTGAGTTTTCCTCTTAACTTTTATTACATAAAAGTTAATCACTAAGGATATTCTCAATCTTAAGATTTTTTTTATTTCCGAAATTAATTTCTCATATATTTAAGTAAATAAGATAGATTTTGCAATCTAATAAAGACTTCCTACACTATGTAAAATTATGTTTGTATCTTTATCTAAATCTTTTTGAGTGGATCGAAAAAATTTATTTTTTAACGCAAATAATTTATTATGTTAAGGATCAAAATAAAATTCAGATGATACAGTTAATGAACAGAGTTATAATTTAAAATTATTTATAAAAGATTTATATTTTATTTCCGAATTATTTAAATAATTGAATAATAATTTTTTTTTAATTTTATGTCTGCTTAGGACACTTACTAATTTGTTCCTATTTTTAGGAGCATTATTAATATACTTACTATTTAGATAAGATTTAATAGAAAAAAGAATTTTTTTATCATCGCACCAAATATAAGAATTTACCTTTAATATTTTTGACTCAATTATTGCAGAACTGTAATTGGTAATATGAACGTTTGAAAACTTTAGTAAATAAGGCAACGCAAAATCTGTTACATCATAAACATTACTAAAATTGATATTTAGTTTTGTCGTTTTATTCCAATTTTGGTGTAATGTGCTTCTATTAAATTCTTTTACGTGAGCAGGGTGAAACCTTATCCAACAATTCCATCCTTTGTTAAGCAATATTCTTAAACTTTCTACAACATGATTGGGTATATCTATGTTTTTTTTTGAAAAATTTTTTTTCCATTGCAATGTAATTATTACCACTGGTTTTTTCGATTTGATTAAATCTAGTTTTTTATTTTCTATATATATAAATTTATTAGAGTTTTTTTGCTGAAACTTTGTAATCCATGGGTTACCGAATACAATTGAAGGAACGCTTGGGAGTATTTTTTTTAAATAATTTTTAGTATTAATATCCCAGCACAAAATACTATTTGGCAAACCTTTTCTTCCATAAGGGTTTTTTAAATTATAATATACCGATGTATCTACAAGACCATGCTGTAAATCGACTATAGTGATTTTAGATAATTTTGCTGCTACACACAATTCAGGTTTTGGCTGAATACATATTATAATTTTTGGTTTTATTTTTTCTAAAATTTTTTTCCAAAAAAAAACTTCTTCTTTTTTTCCTAAAAAATAACTTTTAATTTTAGAAAAATAGTATTCACGATTAATATTCAAATATTGAAGCGAAGTCTGATCTTTAAATAACTTTGAACCTGGGGTTGAGATTGCAACTAACGTATAGTTTTTATCTTTTAAATATTCTGCAAAAGGATCTATTGCAGGACTATAAAATTTATTATCATAAAAGTAAGCTTTATCTGAATCAGAGCTTGATACTATAATGTCTGCTTTTTTTATAAATTTATATTCAGATTTTGATAATAAAAATTTAAACATACTTAATAAAAATTTTATTTTGAATATCATAGCAAAAAGTTAAAAATTGGCTATTTTAGATCAGCAAATTGCCTTAAAAACACTAATCCATTTAAACCACTTTTTTCCGGATGGAATTGTACTCCCCATATGTTATTTTTTATAACTAAAGATGAAATTTTTTGGTCACCTCGTTTATAAAATGAATGAGTTAAACCATTATTTTTAGGAACACAATGATATGAGTGTAAATAATAAAAATACTTATCATTTAAAAATTTTGTGTCGATATAATTTTTATTTTTTTTAAAAAAAATAGTTTTTTTCCAACCGATCACAGGGACAAATAAATTATTATTCTTTATTTTACTTTTTAATTTTACTACATCGCCTTCAATTAAATTAAGACCATTACACTCTTGAAATTCATAACTCTTAGAAAAAAGCATCTGCATTCCAATGCAGATTCCTAGAATTGGAATGTTTTCATTAGCATTTTTAATAATATACTGATCAATTCCTGTTTTTTTTAATCTCTTCATAGCTTCAGGAAAAGCGCCTACGCCGGGTATTATAATTTTATCTGCATTAAATACATCTGTTGGTTTTCTAATAACTTTAAAATCTATTTTAAGATAATTTAAAGCGTTTAATAAACTTAAAATATTTCCTAAACCATGATCAATGACCGCAATAATTTTTTTCATTTTCTAATTTCATAATTATATTCTATTAATTTATTTTTAATTTCTTCTATTCCGCCTCCTCTATTCATATGTAGAAAATCTGCAACCGCAATAGCTGAACAATTTGTTTGATTTAATAATTCTATTGCATGATTACAATTGCCCAGACCACCACTTGCTATAATTGGAATATTATTAAAAATTTCAAATCTTTTCATCAATTCAATGTCAAAACCTTTACGCATTCCATCATTGTCAACAGAAGTAATCAAGAGCTCGCCTGCTCCCAAAGAGATAAGTTGCTTGGCCCATTTAAATACATCTAAACCTGTTTTTTGACGGCCTCCCTCAATATACACCTCCCATAAGTTAAGATTTTTTTTGCAAGATATTGATGCTACAACACATTGACTTCCAAATTCATTTGCAAGATCACTTATTATGCTTGGTTGTAAAGTTGCAGCAGTATTTATTGCAACTTTATCTGCTCCGGATCTTAAAATTGATCTTGCATCCTCTACTGATCTGACCCCGCCTCCAACAGTAATAGGTATAAATATATCCTGGGTAAATTGTTTTATTAAGTCTATAAAATTTTTTCTTTTATATAAAGAGGCTACTTGATCAATGATTAAAAGTTCGTCTGCTCCTTGTTTTGAATATTTTTTCGCGAGTATATCAGGTAGGCCGACTGTCCTTAATCCTTCAAGCTGAATTGTGTTAATAACGTTAGATCCTTTTATATCTAATCGAGGTATTATTCTGATATCACGCATTAATAAAAAATTTTAATTTAATATCTATCTTTTCTGCTGCCCCTCCAAGAGCAGTATAATTCATCTATTCTAAACACATTAACAGCCATCACTGTTTATGCTAGGTATTAATTTTCTTTTTTTTTTAATTTATGAGATAAAGATATTTTAAACAATGCTGGTGTTTGTGACTTTAAAACCCAACCTGTGGATGATAATCTGAAATCTACAATTTTAGACATTATAAATTGAGGTCTACTAATTTAACAATTTCAATAAACGGTTTTTTTCAACTTCCATTTATTTCCTTTTTTTTCCCAAATATGTGGTGATCTCCATGAATCAACTACTTCCCAAAAATATGATTGACTAATGTCTAAATAATTTAAAAAATCTTGGAAATACTTTTCTGGAAACTCACCATCGTATCTTTTTACAAGTGAAATTGCTTCATCTCTTGAAATATGTCCATCTCTTACTTCATGTGAGGCATCGTCCGTTGCTCTTCCAAAACCAAATTTAATATATTTCATATAATAATGAATTCCATCTAACTTATCGTCGATACTTGCATATTTAGAATAAGTTCCCTCAGTGCGTTCTGGATTTGGTTTAAAATTTGTATTTTCTGCTGCATAAAAAAAATTTTCCTGTGGAATCCATTTTTTGAAATATCCAAAGAAATATTTTCCTTTTATTTTAGATTTTATTAAATCGTTTATTGATGGAGGTCTGTAAAAATTTAAATCCGAGCTATTAAAATTTTTATTAAAATACTCTTTTTTTTCAATTCCAAAATTAACTAACTCATCAAGACTAGTTCCTTTAAAATACAATCTCTGAAATTCTTCCGATGGTATAAATGGCTTGTCAATAACATTTGGGTCCCCAGCATATTCCGCCTCACCATTCTCACCAAACATTACTAAAGGTATGTTAAATTTTATGGCTATATGAAATGGGTAAGAAACTTGACCCAAAACAAAAACATGAAAAGCATCTCCAAATTCCTCAAAGCTTAACCTGGATAATTGTCTATGAAGTTGGCCATTTGGTGATGCCAATATATTTGAAAAACCAGCATCTCGAAGACCTTGAAAATTTTTCCAACCAATATCAGTATATAAGAGAGGGGCCCATGTTACAGTCAACGGGTTCATGCCATATTTATATTTCAATTGATGAGCAACAAAAGCTGAATCCTTGCCACCGCTACTAGGAACAATTACGTCCCAAGAGTCATCATCACGTCTATATTGATCTAAAAGTTTACTAAGCTCTTCCTCTCTTTTAATCCAATTTATCTTCTCTTTATAAGATTGACTATTTCTACAACCACCGCAAACTCCATCTAAATCAAATATAATTCTTGGACGTTGATTAGACATTACACATTTTTTACAAAATTTTATTTCTTTGGGTTGGTTTAATAGTTGTTTTTCAAGAATATGCTTTTTCATATAAAAATATTTATTTAAAATTTAAAAATATTAGCAACACTCTAATATTGATATATTTTTTTTTTTAAATTTAAAATCATATTATGATTATTTTTATAGAAATCTGAGATCCTTTTTTTTATATACTCAGGAAGATCTCTTTGTAAAACCATTTTGTTTATAAACGGTATCTCAGGATTTTGTTCTAAGCATTTATAAGCATCCAGCAGGTCTATTACACTATCTTTAGGAAACATCTTGTATAACTTGATAAAAAACTTATAGTCTTTAATTTCATCTAAAGTCATTCTATAATTTTCATTTTGGTATTTTTTTTCGACTTTAATTTTTTTAACATTAAAAATTTTAGGTTGATTTATTAAATTGCCCCATATTTCTGTATCAACTTCTTGTTTTACGCTACAAATTACTTTTAGCGCTTTAGTCTTAATTCCATATATGTTTACTCCAATTGGCATACCTGCGGTATAAATATAATCAAGAGTGCTATCAGATCTAATCCTATCTAAGATAACATTTGCATGATGTATTGAAAATAATGGATTGTCTGCTGTGATGCCTAAAAAATAATCCATTTCAAATAATTCTGCTGCATTCAATAATCTTTGCAATACATCTTCAGAGCTACCTTTATAATGGCTTATGTTATTTTCTTTAGCTATTCTAACTAGAGGAAAATCTTGACTTAAGCGTGAAGTGCACAGCACTATATCGCTATATTCTTTTATTTTTTTAACTCTTTGAATTATTCTTTCTATCACAGAATAACCATTTAATGGTTTTAAAAGTTTAAATTTTAATCTGCTAGATTTTAAACGTGCTGTAATTAAAAAACCAATTTTTAATCTACTCACTTCAAATGAAATATTTTTTCATTAATACTTTGCCTTTTTTAAGATCCTTGCTTATTATCTTGCCAATAGAATTAATTACATCTAACTGGGACATGTCTGATATTTCTTTGGTTCTAATAAATTTAATATCTCTTAATTTTAAAATGTTACCTTTTTGCTTATTTGAAGTTAAGACGCCTGCTTTTTTCATGGGCCCAAATACAGAATAGCTCTTCTCTGCTGAATTCATAAATAGAGAGCCACTTCCATTTAATTTATCAAGAATTTTAATTTTTTTATGTAAGTTGTTTAACATATTAAGTGAAATAGCGGCAGACCAATCAATTCTCTTTTCTCCAAAATGCGTTGTTACATGTTTTTCCAAATACTGCATTCCACTTGCGGCACCTAATAATGTAATCAGCTCATTATAATTACTATCTCCAGCTGTATGATCGGCATAACCATATTCAAAATTACCGAATAATCTGGTCAATCTTCGTATTTTATTAAGATTAACATCTTCATATACCGTTGGATAGTTTTGGAATCCAAACATGAGAATAATATTTGAATGTTTTAAAAAATTTATTACATTTTTAATTTCCTCAATACTCGTACCGCCTACTCCAAGTACAATCTTTGTTTCTTTTTTTATATCATTTTTTAATTTCTCGAGCATGAATATATCGTTTAAACAAACAGAGTGAATCTCAATATAATTTGGATTAAATGAAAGACCAAATTCTATAGCCTGGGTATCATTAAGTAATAACATAATTTCTTTGTTACCCTTTTTAGCAATTGTAATTAGTTCTCTCCACTGATCTTTGTTAAAAATCATTGACTTTAGCTCTTTATAAGCTTCGTGACGTAAATCCATGTACTCATCAAAATCAAGTGTAATATGCATTTTTATAATATCTACATTTGTTTTAGTTGTAATTTCAGAGACTAAATTTTTCATAAATAAAAAGTCACCCTCGTGATGCCACGCCGTTTCTGCAATTAACTTGATCATGTATTTTTGCTAGTGTGACGTTTATTTAATTACCAAAGATAGAATTATACTCAGAATTTGCTTTGTCAAAATCATTAGTTCTACCAATATCAAGCCAATATTCTCCCAAGGGAAAGGAAATTGTTTTTTCTTTTTTAGCTATAATTTTCTTAAAAAGTGACGGCATATCATAAAATTTATTTGGAATTAAATTTATACATTTTGGATCTAATATATAAATACCCGCGTTTACAAAAAATTTATACTTTGGTTTTTCTTTAATTGAGAAAATATTTTCATTATCTATTTTTACCTCACCATACGGTAAGTTAACATTATACTCTTTTATACACATTGTAGCTTTAGAATCGTGCTCTTGATGAAAATTAAGCATTTTTTCAAAATCAAGATTAGTCAATAAATCGCCATTAATTACAAAAAAAGGCTCTTTTGGTTTTTTTTTAAAAAGACTTAGACCTCCAGCGGTGCCCATTCTTATCTTTTCATTAATATATTCTATTTTTACTCCTAATTTCGTTCCATCTCTAAAATAATCTTTAATTATTTTTGACTTGTAGTTCACGCAAATTACAAAATTTTTATATCCACTTTCTTTAAATTTTTCTACTATACTTTGAAGAATTGGTTTGTTTCCTATTTTGAGCATTGGCTTTGGAATATTATTTGTAAGTGGTCTAAGACGCGTACCCTTTCCGCCGGCCATTATCACTACTAAATTAGATTTGCTTTTTGACTTTATAAGCTCGTCTAAAATATGTATATCTATCACTTTGCCACTGTGATCAACCACGGGTATTTGATAAATCCTTTTAGAAAGTGCAATTTTCAACAAGTTTTCTTTGCTGTCGCTTTTTTTTGCGATAATTGGTTTTGAAAAAAAAATCGACTTAATAGTACTATTTATATTTAGGCCTTTTAAAAATCCTCTTCTAATGTCTCCATCCGTTAAAGTGCCTAATAACTTACCTTTTTTGTCGACCACAATAGCAATTTGAAGATCTCCATTAGATATAACTTTTAGAGCCTGTTTTATTGTTGTGTCTGCAGTGATTTTTATATTTTCTATACGCGATGCTGTTACCATATATTCTTTCTCTTACTCATATAAACTCATCTTCATTATAATCTTTTTTTGCTTTAGTTCCCACAACCTTGTCCCATTTCATAGGATTTATGCCTCCAGCCGGTCTTTTAACTGCAAGATTTTTTTTAGTTAAAGTTTCACCTTTATTTATTTTAGTCTTTGCGACTATTGATTTTCTAGCTATATGAATATTTGGCAATTCACTTTTAGATGGTTTTTTAATACCATTTCCCATGGCTAATTCTATATTCCTAATTACTTTGACCATTTCTTTTAGCTGATTGGGTTCTAGACTCGCTTTATGATCAGGTCCTTCCATATTACAATCTAAAGTGAAATGTTTTTCTATACAACTTGCACCCATTGCGACTGCCGCTATATCAACTTCTATTCCCAAAGTGTGATCGCTGTATCCAAATTTTATATTTAATTCATTCCCAATTGTTACCATTGCTCTTAAATTTACATCTTTAATTGGGGTCGGATACTCGGTATTAGTATGTAAGACTGTAATATTATTTTTTTTTGTTCCAGAGTTAATCAAAATATCTACAGCATTCTTAACTTCATCCATATTTGACATTCCAGTTGAGAGAAATATTTTTTTATTTAGTTTTCCTATATGTCTAAGGTATGGAAGATTTGTAATCTCACTACTGGGTATTTTGAATATTTTTAAACCTAAATCTTTTAACAATTCTATACTATCATGATCAAATGCAGATGATAAAAATTTTATATTTTTATTTTTACTATATTTAATTAGCTCAAGATGCATTTCTTTACTCAATTCAAGTTTTTTAAGCATATTAAACTGTGTTTCTTTTGGATTGGTTATATTTTTTTGATAATTAGCTTTTTCTGAATTTTTAATGACTAAGTTTTTTGCTTTAAATGTTTGAAATTTAACTGCATCAGCGCCGGCATTAGAAGCCTCGTCAATTAATTTTTTGGCTAAATCTATCGAGCCATTATGATTAATACCTACTTCCGCAATAATGAATACACTCATTTTACTAACGCTCCAGCTTTAATAAAACTATTTTTCTTTATTGTAACATTTTCTTTAGTTGTTGCATTGCTTCCAATAAAACATTTTTGGCCTATTTTGGTTCCGCCATTAATAGTGACATTTGTAGAAATATGACAATGATTAGATATTAAACAATCATGCTCAATTAATGCTTTCGAATTTATAATACAATTGTCTCCAACAGATGTATTTGAATTAATTATTGCATTATGCATTACAATAGTGCCATTACCAATTTTTGAGTGCTTTGACACATAAGCGTTTGGAGATATAATGAAAGGTAGAAAAAATCCAGCTTCTCTAACCAAATCAAAAAGTTCTACTCTTAATGATGGTGATTTAATCTGACCAACAGTTATTAAAGCATTCTGATATTTTTTGGCCAAACTCTTTAAATCCAAATCATTTCCAATAACTGGATATCCTAAAACCTTAGAACCCAAAAATTTTGGTTTATCAACTATACCGGAAATGTTAAATCTAGATTCCTGTTCAATTACATCAATTACTGACCTACAATGACCTCCGCCCCCTATTAAAATAATTTTATTCATAATGTGGCACTGCTTGGTATATTTACAACTCTCTGATCTAACCACTGTGAATTTTTTAGATCGTCACATTGTGCATTTTTAAACATCGTTAGTTTGTTCATTAATTTCCAAATTGGTCGAGTCATAACGCCATTAAAATTAGTTTCTTCTAAAAATTGATCTCGTTGTTTTTTATCTTTAAGAATAATACAATTTAACCAATAATTTGATTTGCTATCTTTTGGCTCTTTGAAAAAATTATAATTAATACTTTTAAAAAAAACTTCATATTGATTTGCTAAATTACGTTTATTAGCAATAAAATCATTTAGTTTTTCTAATTGTGCAGTCAATAAAGCAGCGTTTAGATTTGGCATACGATAATTATAGCCTGTCATATCATGGTTAAAATCCCACTTATGAGCAACTTTAGAAGTTGTAGTTAGATGTTTTGCTTTTTTTGCAAGAACTTCATCGTTTGTAATTATACATCCGCCTCCACCAGCTGTGATAATCTTGTTGCCATTAAAACTCATGGTTCCCAGTTGGCCAAAAGTTCCCGTATGTCTATCTTTGTATAAGCTACCTACACTTTCGGCGGCATCTTCAATTAAGAATATATAATACTCATCACAAATTTTTCTAATCTCTTCTATTCTACAAGGATGACCATAAGTATGCATTGGCATACATACTTTAATAGTCTTGCTAGTTTTAATATTAATGCACTTTTTATTTTTTACTATTGTATTTTTTTCTAAAAAAAACCTAAGCGCAGATGGAGAAAGGCCCATAGTATCTCTATCAACATCAATAAATATTGGCCTTGCATTACAATAACTAATGGCATTGCAAGTTGCTACAAATGTTAATGGCTGAGTTATTACTTCACTATTTTTATCCACTTCAGCTAATATTAAAGATATATGAAGTGCCGAAGTGCCGTTATTTGTTGCAACCGCATATTTTGCTCCTGTATATTTAGCTATTTTTTTTTCAAAATCATCGACAAAATATCCTACCGAAGAGACAATAGTGGATTCAATACATTGAGTTAAATATTTTATTTCGTTTCCTATAAACCTTGGATTGTGAAGAGGTATAAATTTATTCTTTTTATTATATATTGATTTTATAAATTTGATTATAGCTAGATTTTGATTATTACTATTTTCGCTCATAAGAAATATTATAATATTTTTAATCCTTTGAAACTTAGATAAATTTTACTAAAATCGATATATAATTTCCATAATAACATAAAGTGACGTCAATAAATAAAAAATAATAGAGCTTAATCTGCTTTGAAAATTATATTAATGGGGGGGGGGGTTAATTCATTTTTATGAGGATATAAATTTTTATTGTAATAATAGTATTTTCGATATTTAAATTTTTTTAAATAATTGCTTATACTTTTGATATTACTATTTTCTATAATTAATACTGGACGATTTTTTTTTATTATTTCTTGTAAAGAAAAAATTACATCAAGCTCACTACCATTTGTATCTATTTTTATCAAATCAATTTTAAATTTTGATATTTTAAATTTATTGATTCTTATTTTTATTTTTTCAATTCTAGGAGATATTAAAAAATTAGTTCTAATTAATTGTAAAAGATCTTTTTTTTTTTCACAAGCATACGATGGTAAATAAAATTTTTTTTTTAAAAACAATACATAAGCTACATATAAAAATTGTATATTTTTTTTTACACCAAGACCAAACTGATAAACTTTTACTTTCGAATGTTTTTTTTTAAAATTATCTAACTCTCTAAAAAAAATTTTTTGGGGTTCAAAACAAAAAATGTTTTTAACGTTCAAATTATTTAAAAAGAATTTAGATGCAATACCATCTGAAGCACCTACGTCAATTATATTTATCTTTTTGTCTTTAAATATTGCTGGGAGACAATTAAAATCCTCCTCAAAGTATTTTGTATATTTTACAATTGATCTAAAAAAAACATATATAATTGGTATATATCTAATCAACTTTTCAACAAAACCTGAAAATCCAGCATTAGTTACATAATGACTCATGAAGTTATTTTAATAAAAAAATAATTTGAATAAGCAAAGTAAGAAATAAATTTTATATTCAAACTTATTTTTATTTCGCCTAATTTTCGAAAAAATAAATATTTATACATTTTTAATTTTAATATCTTTTTTATTTACCAAATAAGTTTTTTAGAGGAATATACATAACTATTATTCTTATCTTTTGTAGTTGAGACCGATAAATGAATTCATACAGTTTAAACAATCTCAATATCGGGTAATGGAAAAATCAATCTGCCACCCTGTTTAAGATATTTGCTTTCTTTCTTAATGATATTATCCTTAAAATGCCAAGGTAGAACTAAAAGGTAATCTATTTTTTTCTTTTTTAATTTCTCCTCAGAAATTATTTTTATTTTTGATCCTGGAGTATATTTATTAAATTTGAACTTATTAACCTCACCTATAAAAGGAATAAGACTTGAATTAATCTTACTATATTGAAGAATAACATTGCCTTTAGTCGATGCCCCATAACCATAAATTTTTTTATTTTTCTTTCTTAAACTAATTAATAGCTTTTTTAGTAAATATCTTTGATTTTGGCATTTTAAAAAAAATTCTTTAAACTTTTCAATTTCATTAAATTTATTAATTTTTTCACTTTCCAGTATCCAATTTATTAAATAAGAGATTTCTTGAAATTTTGATTTTTTTTTTGTTATATCTAAAGCAATACTGCCTCCATTTGTTTGATTAAATGAAAGATCAATTATTTTCAGGTTTGCTTTATCCAACAAAAATTTTAATGATTTTAAAGAATAGTATTCAAGATGCTCATGACATATTGTGTCATATGATATATTTTTTAACATGCTTGGCATATAACTTAATTCAATGTGCCAAATGCCATCGTCTTTTAAAATATTGTTTATATCTTTTGCAAAATCTAAAGGATCAATTAAATCATAAAACATCGCAACTGAAGTTATCAAATCAAATTTTATTTTAAATTTATTTGCAGAAAAAAAATCAGGTATTTTAATAATATCTTTTCTATAGTATTTTTTAAATTTTTTAATAGTTGGATCGCATCCATAAAGCTTAAATTTTTTGTTAAAAAAAGATAAAAAAGTTCCATCATTACTTCCTATATCAAGAATTTTACTGCCACTAGTTAATTTGTAAGTGCTTTTTAAATGCGATGCTTTAATACGCAGATGGGAAATCATTGATTGATTTAATGAGGACATATATCCATAATTATCACCATACATTTCATTAAGATTAAAATTATTCTCCAGCTGAAGTAGGGTGCATTTTTTACAATAAACTAAGCTTAAATTTCCCTTCGAAATTTTGTCTTTTTTTTTTGATGGAAAAATTCCAGTCAAAGTTTGCATTCCCAGTGAAAAAACTTTAGAAATTTTTTTACTCTTACAAACCCTGCAAAATTTTATTTTCAAAGCAAACCTTATGTTTAAGTATTGAAAAAAATAAATGTTAATATTTATGATATCTAAATTTATCTGTATGTAATAATTTATCTTATAATTATAAGGAATTCTAGTAAAGAATACTTCATTATTAAGAATAATTCTATAAAATCGTAAGACAAAAATTTTTAAATAAAGTAGTAAAAAAATTTTTTAATAGTTATTAAAAAAGGATTGTCAAATAGAAGATATAATTTATAATTTGCTTTATAATAAATGCTAGTCACAAAAAATAAAATATTATTTAAAAAACAAAGTAATTAATTTATAAAAAAAAATAAAAAAATAATTTTAATCAGTGGAAGCATCAGTAATTTTACCAACTTTTAATGAAAAAGAAAATATTTTTTTATTAATTACCGATATTAAAAAAAAATTAAAGAACACTAACCTAGAAATAATTGTTATTGATGATAATAGCCCAGATAGAACAGGGTTAATATGTAAAAATAACTTTATTAAAGATCAATCAGTCAAAATAATCGTTAATAAAAAAAAAATTGGACTTTCTGAGTCTATCTATAAAGGCATATTAAATTCCACAAAAAAAAATATTATTGTGATGGATACTGATTTTACTCACGATCCAATATTAATTCCTAAAATGCTAAGATTAATTGACGAATATGATATTATAATTGGCTCAAGATATTGCGCAGGTGGATATATGCAAGATCAAATTCATTCACATTTAAGTTTCTTTTATAATATTTTATTAAGATTAATTCTTAAGTCACAAGTTCAAGATAATCTTGGTGGGTATTTTTGCATAAAAAGAAATACTTTAATGAAGTTACCTAACAAAAAAATATTTTATGGTTACGGAGAGTATTTTTTTCGTTTATTATTTTTTGCATTAAAAAAAAATTTAACAATTTTAGAAATTCCAGCTACATATAAAAATAGGGTTCGAGGCAGATCTAAATCAAGCTTTATTTATATGTCCTGTAAATATTTTATTGAGGCTATAAAATTAAGGTTAAGTTAATTTTGATAAACAAAGATTTTATAATTAAAATTAAAAATAAAGAAAATTTTATTTATCATCTTTTAGAAATGCAAATAAAATTTTCGCATAAATAATGTCAAAACTATATAAATTAAAAAATATTTCTTTATATTTTTTTTAATGCTAAAATTAATATTAATCGATGAAAATCAAGATTAAATACTTATTGTAATAAATGAAAAAAATTCCATGGGCTCAACCAAGTTTAAATAGTACAGATAAAAAATATCTTATAGATTCTTTTAATTCTAATTGGATCTCAGATGGTTTGTATGTTCGCAAATTAGAAACGAATTTTGCAAAGCTTTTAAAAGTAAATAAAATTTTAACTGTAAACAATGGGACCTCGGCTATTCATGTTGTTTATCTAGCTTTAGGGCTAAAAAAAGGAGATGAAATAATTTTTCCAGCCTATGGTTATATGGCGGCATCGAATATAGCTTTGCAATTTGGGATTAAACCAGTTTTTGTTGACGTTGATCATGAAACATTTTGTATAAACGTAAATAATATCAAAAAAAAAATTACAAAAAAAACTAAATTAATAGTTGCTATAAATACGTACGGAAATGTATGTGATTTTGACGAATTAAAAAAAATTAAAAAAGACACTGGGATATTAATTTTAGAAGATGCAGCAGAGTCACTAGGATCAACTTTTAATGATAAGCAATCTGGCACATTTGGAGATTTTGGGACTTTCAGTTTACATGCTACAAAAATCATAACAACTGGTGAGGGTGGAATAGTAACAACTAATAATTTCAAAATTTATAATAAGATAAAATTATATAGAAATCATGGCATTGATACGAAAAGATATTATCATATTTTGCCTGGTGGAAATTTTAGATTAACTAATTTACAAGCTGCTATCGGATATTCACAATTAAAAAGAATTGAATTAATAAAAGAAAGAAGAAAAGAAATTTTTTTTTTATATAAAGATTTTTTTAAAAATAATAAAAATATTCAATTGCAGAAATTTAAAAAAAATGTGAATCCAATGATTTGGACAATAGCAATTAACTTGGATAGTAAAAAAAGCATTAACAGAGATAAAATTATTAGCATGATGATAAAAAAAAATATAGAAACAAGAAATGGTTTTTATTCACCAAATAGGCTAAAAATCTATAATAAATATAGATCTAATGATTTAAAAATTTCTGATAAAATATCTAAATATATTATATGTCTTCCTTTATATAATGATTTATCAGATAAAAATGTAAAATATATTGCTAAAAGTTTTTTAGAATTAATAGATTAATTTAATAAAAATAAATAAATAAAAATTATTTAAACAAAATCAAGATTTTGTTTCTATATTATTTTTATTAAGACTAAATTAGTATAATATTTTTGGAGAAAAATTGACATTAGTAGACGCTTTATTAGTTATTTTAATTGGTTTAATTTTTGCATTACTTGTTGAGTCTCCATTAATATACGCTAGATTTAAAAATAAAGATTCATGGGTTCCAATCAATTCGGCCCCATGGATGCTTGGCGATGATTACTATTATTTTTCCGTTTTAAATGAATTTCACAAGATAATTTTAGTTAAAAAATCAAAAATTTTAAAAACATCATCATTGTCATTAAGCGTAATTTTTCAATTTGTTGGACATTTTTTTAATCTAATACCCTACCATTTGGGTTATTTATTAGAAGATAAACGAATGGGTGTATTATTTGTTAAATTGTGGAATCGTATGATGTTGTTTATTAGTGTAATTTATTTTTCAAGACAAGTCTTTGATTTCTTAGGGTACGAACCTTCATTTAGAGAGCTAATAGTTTTATTTTTTTTATTTTTTTTTTTTTATCCCGGTCCAATTTCATTATTATCTTTTAAGAGAGGTATTGTGCTTAATGTTTTTAATCCAAAGCATATGTTTAATCAAGTTCATGCAAACGACTTAACAAGAGGCATGCACTCGGAGACTACAGCTCCATTATTGATAATACTTACTGGTGTTACGCTCAATATATTTTCTTATAACTCAGAATATTTAATTTTTTACATCATTATTTTTTCATTAATTTTATTTTTTCAATATTTCCCAGCATTTGTAGTTTATTCATTTTTTTCTGTAACACTTTTAACATTCTTAAAATTATTTATTTTTGCTTTTATTTTAATAAATATTTTTTTTATTTTATCATTATTTTATTTAAAAATTCTATCAAAGAGTAAAGTTTCCAATGAGTTAATTGCGCACAATGATGGAGGTAAAATTTTTAATATAAAGTTGAGTAATTTAGCAGAAATTTTATTTGTTATAATTATTGTTCCTTTATTAGTAGCTTATTATAACTATGATATTATCTCATTATTATGCGTTTGTTCTGCAAGCTTTGTATTAACTCAAATTTTATTTAAACATCAATTCAGCAGATTCTGGGAGAGAGGAGCTACAATTATTTTTCAGTTATTAGTTATAATCATGATAACTGTTTTTTTTAATAAACTTAATCATAATATTTTATACATTTTACTATTATCAATATTAGCTGGTCTTCTAATATATTTTTTTAAAAACTCGAAATATCTCTACCAAATAGGTTCAACGAAAATTCCAGATAAATTTAACCATAAGATAATATCAAAAATATTTGATTCCAAATATTGTAATTTAAAAGTTGTTACAAACTCTGTAGAGTTATCTCATTATATAAATTTATATACAAATAATAATTGTATTTTAAAAGATTTTTCTATTCAGAACAAAGGATATAAAAAACATCTAAAAGATATTTGTTATAACTATAAAGCAATCGGATATGATTTAAATAAAGTAATTAAAATATTGACAACCAATTCAGGAGATTGGAGATCTCTTAAAAAAAGAGAAAATATACCTAAAAACTATGCCTACTTTCACGAGATACAATTTATTACAAACAACTATATTTTTAACAATAAAATTATTATAGATGGAATGTATGTTAACCAAATCTGGACATACAAATATAAAAAATTAATTACAAATATTTGGTTTTCAATAAATAAAAATCAATTTAAAGATATAATAATAATTTAATGTCGAAAAAAATAAAGTAAATTTAAATTCATATAATAGTATATTAAATATTCATTAGAAAAAGAATTTATATCTTGCGATTAATGACTGTAAATTATTAAAAGAAAAATTATTAAATATGTATACAAAAATAACAACTAAAATTGGAAAAATAAATAATTACGAATTAAATGAAATTGCTAAAATTCATTACAAGTATATGCATGGTGCTTTTTCTAAACTTGGAATTGAATTTATAAAAAAATTCTATGAGTCAGTTAATATCGCTGGAAAATTTTATATCAAAAAAAATAATAAAAAAGTAATTGCTTATGGATGCTGGACTATTAATACTAAATACTTAAACGACGTCTTTATTAAAAGAAATAAATATTATTTAATATCATATGTATTTAAAAATTTTTTTTCTAACAGAATAATTATTTTTTTAAAAATAATTATTTTTTCAATGTTAAGAAATGATAAAAATTTACCTAAAGCGGAATATATAGCTGTCGCAAAAACACAAAATTATAAAGAAATTATATCATATGATATTATTAAAGTTTTAGAACATGACTTTAAGATTAATAATATTTCAAAATACTATTTGTATGTTCAAAGCAAGCTTCCCAGAGTTATAAAATTCTATTTGAATAATGGTTTTATAATTGTTAAGAAAGTAAACTTTATATATCCCTCAACCTTTCTTGTTAAAAAAATTAATATTGGTTTATAAAAAAAATATCTAAAAAAAGATAATTTGTTAGTTTTTTTTTAATTAAGTATGTTGGCAATTAAATTGCTTTATCTGTTAATTTTTATAGTACAAGTTCTATAAAATATCGAGATTCTCTTTTTTTTGTTAACATAAATAAAACAACCTTGACTTATTTGAACGTATATTAAAAAGTTTTTATATAGAAAAATAAAATAAGCATTTCTTTAAAAAAGTTGAATTTATTCTTGCCTATGTAAAATTTGAAATAAAATACATTAATCTAATTTATACCAATTTATTGTTTTTATTAGTCCATCTTCTAATTTTGTATGTTTAAACTTTTTAATAAATCTAAATATTTTATTCATAGCTGGTAATCTCCTCAACGGGGAAGAATTATTAATATTTTTTTTTACAATTTTTATATCTTTTCTATTAGATAATTTTAAAATTTTTTTACATAAATTTATAATTGAAATTTCTTCCTCATTATTTCCAATATTGAAAGTTTCATTTATAATTTTACTTTTTGTGATTAAATATATTTGATTTATGGCATCATCAATGTAGCAAAATGCTCTTCGATGATTAAAGGAAAATAAGTCTAAAGAATTATTTTTTTTGATTATAAAAATTTTTGTAATTAATTCTGGTATTACATGAAAAAATCCCATTCTTGGTCCATAAATGTTATGTGGCCTTAAAATTAAATATTTCAAATTACTATGAATGCACATTGCTTCGCAGTATATCTTTGAAAGCATATAAGTTGTTCTGGGATTCAAAATATTTGTTAGAGCTAAAGGAGTCGCTTCTGGTGTCGGAAATCTTATTTTAAAATTTTCTAAGCTGCCTGCGTAAACTTCGGAAGTAGACAAAAAAATAAACTTTTTTAATTTTTCTTGTTTTTTTGCAATTTCAATTGATTTTTTCATAATTAAGAAATTATCAATTAATACTTTTTCTGGATTATTTATTACATTTTGAACACCAAGAATTGCTGCAAATTGAAAAATGAGATCATAATTTTTTTTTCTATATTTATTTACTTTAATAGTTGTAATATTATCTTTAAATATAAAAACTCTCTTATCTTTTATTAAATCTTTTAAAAATTTATCTTCTTCAGCTCTTGAAAAATTATCAATAATATCAATATCTAATATTTTTTTATCATTTAATAATTTCTTTAATAAATGCGCGCCAATAAAACCGGCTCCTCCTATTATCAAAACCTTCACTTATAAATTCCTCTTCCAATAAAAATTAGTTTACAATTTTTATTATTAATTTCTTTAATTTGCTTATTGGTTAGCACATTAAAAGCGTCTAAAATAATAATTTTAGAATTAAAACTTAATAATTTATTAAAATTTAATTTTGCAAAAGAAGTATGTCGAACAGCTAATACTAAAGCGTCCATTGCGTTGAGATTAGGAATTGCCGAGACGTTAAGGTTTTTATAATCATGCCATATTTTAACCATTGGATCATATGCGAAGACTTTGGCTCCATTTTTTTCTAATATTCTTGCGAAATATGTTGATGGCGAATAACGACAATCACCCACATTTTCTCTATAAGTTATTCCCAAAATAGCAATTTTTTTGTTTCTTAAAGATTTTAATTGGTTTTTCAATATATTCACTGATGAAAGAGGCATGTTGTCATTAATACGCGATGCCAAAAGAGTCATTGGAAAATCATTTTTATACTTTTTAAATATTTTTGAAGCAGAAATAAATCCGAATAAAGGATCTTTTGTTAAACAGTACCCCCCAACACCAAAACCTGGACTCATAATATTAGAGTGCGTTGGTCTAAATTTAATTGCCTTTATAACCTCAAACATATTTATATTTATATTTTCTGCGAATCTAGACCATTCATCAATAAATGCTATATTTACTGCTCTGTAAGTATTTTCTAATATTTTACAGAATTCTGCATCTCTCATTGATTTTAATCTTGTTAATTTATATTTTTTTGTATTAATTATTTTGCTATAAAAAATTCTACATTTATCTGCGGCTCTATCGTTGTTGGCCGAATAAACTCTCCAATAATTTTTTAATGAATCAAGATAGTTTTCTCCGGGCATAACTCTCTCAAATGAATACGCTAATAAAATTTTAGAAACATTTATATTTCTTCTTGTAAACTCTCTTTTTATCAATGGTAATATAAATTTTTCACAGGTTCCAGGCGGTACAGTACTTTCGATTATTAACAAGCTGTCTTCTGAGATATTTTTAGAAATTAATGTAATTGCTTTTTTTAGATTTTTATAATCGCAATCTATTTTTTTGTTTTTTATAATATCTAAATTTATATTACATACAATTATATCACTTATCGCTATAACTTTTTTGTCATAAGTAGCGTAAAAATTTTTGTATTTTTTTACTAATTCTATCTTTTTTATTAATTTTACATCAGTAATATTTGCAATAAATTTACCAGAATTTAGTCTTTTAATTTTTTCTTTACCTTTTTTATTATTTAATTCTAATCCATAAACATTAAAAATTGGTTTATTTTTTTTTATAGTAGAGGCAACAAGAATGGACATTGCGGCACCAACAAATCCTAATCCTTGAATACAAATTGTCTCTTTTTTTTTGTTATTTAAGATACTCATTTAGTTAAAGTATATAATAATATATGAATAAATTACTGTATAGATGAGCAATAAATACTATGAATTAATTATAAAGTTAAATTAAATTAACATAAAAATATTTATAACTGATGAAAAAATTGAAGATTGCCTTATTTACAGCTGCTAGATCAGATTTTGGCATAATGCAAAATATAATTTTAAGGGCAGAACGAGACCGAAGATTTAAATTGGATGTGATAGTGGGGTCCGCTCATAAAACAAATATATTTGGATCAACAAAAAATGAGATAAGAAATTTTAAATTAAAGAATAAAAATTTTTTTCGTTTTGAATATTCTGGATCTTCTGAAAAAGACATTTTAAAATATTTTACTAGTACTATAAATGAAACGCAAAAAAAAATTTTAAAAAAAAAACCTGACTGCGTTTTAATAACTGGTGATAGATATGAAATGCTGGCCGTTGCTTTATGTTGTTTTATTTATCGAATACCCATAGCCCATTTCTGCGGTGGAAGTGAAACACTTGGCTCATTGGATGACAAATACAGATTTGCTATATCTAAAATGGCTAGAATTCATTTTTTAGAAACAAAATATCATAAACAAAATTTAATTAGAAATCAGATAACTAAAAATTTATATGTTATTGGTGCTCCAGCTCTTGAAGAAATTGAGATTAGAAAAAAAAATAAAAAAAAAACAAATAAAAGCAAAGAGCAATTAATAAAAGAATTAAATTTGAACCTCAATAATGTTATAGTTACAGCATGCTTTCATCCTGAAACAACTTCGTCTATTGAGTATAATATAAAAAATTTAAATATATTTATAAAATTTTTAAAAACCATTAATGCAAACATTATTTTTACATTTCCTAATGCTGACGCAGGATTTGAAAAATACATTAAATTAATAAAAAAAAAACTAAGTAATAATAAAAATATAAAATTAATTAAAAACTTAGGTATAAAAAAATATTATAACTTACTAGACATATCGTCAGTTTTAATAGGCAACTCGTCGAGTGGTATAATAGAGTCAGCAAGCTTTAATTTACCAACTATTAATCTTGGTAATAGACAAAAAAACAGATTCGCACCAAAAAATGTGACTCACTGTCCATTTAATTTTTCTCTTATTAAAAAAAATTATAATAAAGTTTGCAATTCTATAATAAAAATTAAAAATCCCTATTACAAAAAGAATTGCTCTAAAAAAGTTTTAGATATTCTTTTTAAAAAACTAAATAAAATTTATTAACATTGTAATTTGTATCTAAAAATTTTTTCAGTGCATAAATCAAGCCAATTGAGCTATTAGTAACGGTAAGCTTAACGTGTTACCACGCTTCCACACCCGTCCTATCAACGTCGTAGTCT
>Ga0114976_10000276_pt1 | contig 31451 bp, 17 predicted proteins | sample S_130805_EF_Meta_FD_87319 | JGI IMG/M metagenome (GOLD analysis project Ga0114976, IMG submission 87319) | Freshwater microbial communities from Lake Simoncouche, Canada to study carbon cycling - S_130805_EF_MetaG | ecosystem: Environmental > Aquatic > Freshwater > Lake | place: Lake... | reverse complement strand
TTCATTACACTGCTATGCTATAGCCCATGTTATGAAACAGGGGGGCATAGTTACAGATTTAATGATTCACTGGGCCATGAACACCATGAATTTACTTGTTGCGCGCAGTATAACCAAAGAAGAACGCCGCGCTATTGTTGAAGAATGGGTATCTATTTTAAAGAAAAGCGGATTTGATGATCAGAGCCTGGGGTATCTAGTGCTAGGGGTACATCTTTTCTTTGGTTCAGTCCTAGGATTCGCCTTAGTATTCTCGGCTCTTGATGTTTACTATCTGTGGTTTGTTCTAATGATGCTACTTGTAATCCTATTAACTGTTTACTTTAATGGATGCATCTTAGTAAAAATAGAACAGGAATTCCTAGGAAAGGCGTGGAAGGGAGATGTGCATCATTTCTTTTCTCTCTTTGGATTCGATCTTTCAAGTAAACAAATACTATCGTTTTTCACTACACGCATGTATATGTTAGTAGCCTGGATCGCTATTCGCGCTTGGTATGGATTTTAGACTGCCGCGCTAAATATTCTGTATAAGTAGAATGACTCCTAATGTAAGTATGTTTAACGCATATAGGGGACGTGCTGCGGCACCTGTACCGCCTCCGCGTCCCACTACGGGTACAAGCAGGAATCTGGGAACTGGAAGGGCTCAGATGCCCGCACAGGAAGTTAAAAGTAATTCTGAAACGCTATTTGACCAAATTAAATCGAATCTAGGAGGCCAGAGTGAAGGGCGGGCAATAGTGAATTATATAAATAATCATATGGCAGAATTTACTCAGCCTCGTATACAAGAATTAGTTGAATATGCTCAAGGCAAGGGTGTTAGTTTCGAGGGGCTAACGATTCCTTCTGCCCCTGTAAAAAAGGGGCTGTTTGGGATCTTTTCCGGTGGTCGCACGCGTAAGACCCGGCGTTCTGGTAAGGGCAAGACCCGGCGTTCTGGCAAGGGCAAGACCCGGCGTTCTGGTAAGGGCAAGTCCCGGCGTTCTAGACGTTAACCTTGGGTGTTAAACTTATAAAGAATCTCCGCCTCGTAATTCCACACCTCCACAGGGAATCCCACCGTACTATTCTTTGCCAGTTGAGCAATCGTATGCTTCAGCGAATCATCCATCACATAGTCTGCAGCACAGTGAATTAAGATAATCGGCACGATTTTCTTCATTGACTCCAAGGCAGTCACAGCGAGCACGTAATTCCCATGCATCTGTAAAATCGTCTGAAGACTCACCCTATTATCCTTCTTTGCCTCGTAAATGTTAATCTGCCCTACAATCTCCTCGACCGCATCGAGTTGAGGAGAACTGAAGGTGTTGTTCGAGAACTTAATGTACTCCTTCGTCTTGAAACTGTGCTGCATGCCAACACTCTTGAATAGATTCGTCCGGCGCTTCTCGAACTGGTTCAGAAGTGACTCCTCCGAGACCTTCTCAATGCGAGGAATCGTAATGTTCGCCTTGATGTACTCAATGAGTTCATAGTAATTGGGATTATTGTTCGGATCAAAGTCGTTCTTGGTCGGAACAGTAACAGGAAGGGACTTCGGCTCCCCTGTGACATTGATCAGAATGATCATGCCATTGTGATGGTGATCAGGAACTACACCCAGGATATTCTTGTACTCTGGGCCCTGATTAATCTTCTTGATCATACGACCATTCTTAAAGATATAGAGCCCATTGCACGAGAGTGTGTGCTTGAACCATGGAGAGCCTGGGAGGCTATCATTGAGCATATAATGCGCCATGTAAACATTAGCACCACAAGCCAACTTCTGAGAGTAATTCGTCACCTTGGAAATGAACTGGGAGTACTGGGTTGGCATGACGAACGGCTTGATCTCCTCGTTGTTTAGCCAGAGAGTAACCTTCCCGGTGACGAAGCGGTCGAGAAACATCCAGTAGTGGCTGAGATGCTGCCTGAGTTTGGGAATCACCTGCTTGAAGGACGAACTGTTCCCGGTTTCGTAGAGCGACCTGAGATTCTCCTTGTGGAAGGGGAACATGATAATGGATCCGGTGGGACCAGTCATTGTCCCAGGCCAGGTATCAATCTTGTACGCCTGGAACTCCCCCGCCTTGGAATACGGAGCACTCACGCAGTAAATCGAGCCGGCATGCTTCCAGCAGACCTTCCACATGCTGTCCTTGGGGTCGAGAATGGCGAGACTGCTCTTCATCCCGCAGCCGTGCTCATTCAGATCCGTGGGGCGCATCTCATCTGGCCCCCAGGTGAAACACCGGGAGAGTTCCTCAGGATCGACGCCGAACCCGTTACCATCATCCTCAATGGACCCGGTACACTTGTCAAGATCGAGTAGTGCTCTAATCTGAGAGGCGTTCACACGTACCGCAAATCCATTGTCAAATAATTCCAGGAGAGGCTGGAGACAATCGACGTAATTGCTCTTGCTCAGGGAGTTCCATAGACCGCGAGTGGAGTTCTTGATCTTGAACGTGATAACCCCGTTTACACTACTATCGATGAGTTCAGAGAGGATAGAGGGAGTTGCGCTAGTAAGCACGGGCACCTTTTGCTTCTTCTGTGCTGCCATGCCTACCTAGAGCGCGCACATGGGCGTCAATTTTTATATGGGCAAGTAGCAATGCTTTCTAGCGTAAGTACCATTGTAACAGGCGCAGTAGCGGCAGCCACAGGCGCAGTAGCGACAGCCACAGGCGCCACAGGCGCTGAAGGATTCGCCTTCGAACGGCGTATAACTCTGATCTTGGAAAGGTTACAGAAGTCCCTCGGGCCAACCTGGCGAGTAAAAGTATTTACCGAACAGGGAATCCGGGAATTTTTCAAGGAACATAGTCTGAATGGAGTCGATCACCTAGTGATGATCGAATCGCCGGAGAAGGTCCAGAGACTTTTCTTGATCCAGGAAAAATGGAAACTCGTGACGAACCAGCGAGAGGTGAGTCAGTTCCTCGATTGCTGTGCTCGAATCATGGCGAGACTGCCGGAGTATAGGGGCTCCATTCACAGGATATGGGCATCTCGAACAGTTCCATCTCAGAATGGAGAGAAATCGCTGAAAGAAGGTCAATGTATAGTTGTGCAGACATGCACATCTCAGACATTGTTGGCCTTGAATCTTTTATTTACACTGTGTGACATCTTAGAGAGGAGGGATTGCGCCCTGGAGATCTTTTCGGGAATAGGATCTATCTTACCCTCAGCCGAGGAAGCCATACCGGATCCGGAATCGGTTCCAACGACCTTTGAGCCAGTCAGTGACTTTGGAGAAAAGCGCGTCATGCCGATTACAAATAAGACAGTCGTCATGGTTAATAAGATCTCCTAGTGCGCTTTTTCTTATTTACTCTATGCCTGCGAGTACGCTTGCCGCCTGTTCCAGGAATAGGGGGGAAGGTTGCCTTTAGATTTTCAGGTAGCCCACTCGCATAATTCCCCGCATGAATACCATTCTTAACTGTGGATAGAGACTTTAACATGGCAATGTATTTTTCATCATTTGCTATATCCCTTCTAAATTCCTCAATTCCCTCTTCATAGTTTCTAGCAATATCAGTTAATGTATCTTTAGCCTTAGTTAACTCGGCTACAGATTCTTTAATCTGCCCCTTTACAAGATTCCATCCAGCCTTGTTATATCCCTTCTGAGATAAGGTTGCCTTGTTAAGTTCAATCTTCTGAGTAAGTTTTCCAACTTCTACATGAAGTAATTCTATGAATTGACGCGCCACAGGTATAGTCTGCTCTCTTACCGAGTTTAACATCTCCATTTTACTAAGTAACTCTTCAACGCCGTTAGTACGCTTAAGATTTGATACGGGCTTCTGTTTAGAGTGAATCTCAGTAGAAAGTTCCTCAATTCTTTCTGCATGCGTATCAAGCCGATTAGATAAATCACATAGAGATGGATTGATATCTTTCAAGAGGGATTTTATTTGAGTAAGTATAGTACACGTATAGGACATTCTTACTTTATGACTGTATTTTTTATTAGTACATTACTCAGAAGGCCGGGATGCCTTACGCGTTTTAGGCGCCTTACGCGTTTTACGCTTCGTTGACCGGGTCTTGCGCTTACCCCCTTTCCAGTTAGCAATACCTGCTGCAAGGCCTCCAGGATATACTCTTCGTTCTAAGGTGGAAGGTCCAAGATTTGCATTAGTCACTGAACCTCTCGCACCCTGAACTGGTCCTAGTCGACTAAACCCAACAGGCTCATTTCTTCCTGCGTTGCTATTGATATTAGGTCCATATGCAGTAACCGCCCCCTTATTTAATCGTGCAGCATTATTCCTAAACTTCCCCTTCATCCCCTCTAGATACGCTCTCAGTATAGGATTAAAGTTACCTTCAGCAAATTCAGATAGTATTGACTTTTTCTTGTCATACAGCGGAAAGAGAAGTTGAATAAACGAGAAATACGACTGTGAGCCACCTTCTGCATACACCGTTGTGCCCTTAGCGTCGATAAACATATGGGCATACGTAGGAGTTTCTGGTCCAGGGCATGCTAATACAGTATTTACTAGTGAAAGTGCGCTGCTAACTGCGCGAGAATCCTGTAAATACCTTGTTATCCATGAAACAAACTTCGCTTCAGGGTTATTCCATGGCGTCCTACTGGTAGGATCAGGAGTACGATAGTTTCCATATAGATCTATAGTATCGCTATCATGTTCAGGCCCAGGCGCCCTACCTTGGCTTTTTGCCTCTTCATAGCCCTCAATAGTCGAGAGGCTTTCTTTTACTGTTTTACCTGAAAGAAAGACTTGGGCCTTTACCTGCTGCTCACTCCTCCAGAGATTTGTAAATGTAGAGGGAAAGCCAACGACAATTCCGTTCTCTTTGATTATATGCATTGGATCGTGGACATAATATATTCCAAACAGGATATACTGCACAATAGATCCATTGAGTGTATCTTTACTTGTGCTATTATGCTGCATGTTAGGATCCCCAGTAAGGCTAGTAAAAAGATCAACTACCTTCTGTAGCGGGCTACTATTATAAATGAGTATGTGTCTTACGAGTATCTTACGTAAGTGAATATAGGTAGTTAAAGGAATACCCATGTACGACGTTGCATTGCGGTCAGGGGATAAGGAAAGCGCAGTAACTACGTCGCCTAGAGTGCATACGGGCTTAGTAGTATCAATTGCCACCTTCAAGGTGTCACGAATATAGTTAAATGCATCTTTATTTCTTACAGTTACAGAGTTAGATTCAATTAATGCTATAATCTCTGTCGCAAAGTCATCGACTGACATAGCATTCCATGCCTCGGGCCACAGCATGAGTGAATTCCTGCGTTCTTGTAAGATACTAGGGGTTAGATCTTGAGTAAAGATATGTTGCATTACAACAATATCTGTACCGATCTTACCCATAGATAGTACGGCTCTAGCCTCTTTTATTATGTCCCCTGAAGATGAACTTAACAGTGCCTCAAAGAGCCCAGCATTGATTAGTTCATCAATTTCTAATGTAGCATCTGATACCTGTGGTACCTGTGGTACATTAGCAGGAACACCTGGTACATTACCTGGAATACCCGGTATATTGCCAGCCAGCAGTGCTGCAGGCTTTTGAAAGGGAGCAAGTTTCCTAGGATCAAGTTTCCTAGGACTAGCCATCTAGTTATAGTTTCCAAGATTTACTCGCCAGGATCCTTGATGACTCCCTATCGGTCTTAATCCATGTCGAATCGTCGTGCACCATGTGCACGTAACGCATACTAGGCTCGATGCTTATGCGATAGCCTGCCTCCACTGCCATCTTCGCTGTAAGAATCCCATCCGTCGCCAAGACAAGGGAATCGGGGATATCAGGAAAGTGTTTGACCACACTCCTCGGCCAGATATAATTCCCGTCATTAAGGAGGAAATTCCAACCCGGAGTCTCAAGAATCCTGTTCCAGTTCTCCCTAGTAATCTGCATGCCATTGAAGTGTTTCACGCGCTCCTCTGTCATACCCGAGTCAAACTGTCTGATATTGTCCCCTGCACAATAGATTGTCCGTTTGGCCAAGGGGCCATCACGTGCAATGCATGCAACAGCCTCAGTGAAAAACGAGGGGTCAAAGAAATTATCGCTGTCGAGAACGGCGACAAAGTCATCTGTGGAGTTCAAGAAGCATTGGCGCTTATTCGCATAGATTCCCAGCCTCTTTGGATTCTGATAGAGTCTGAGCCTGGGATCTTGATCATACCCCTCCTCACAGATTCCCTCAATATCTGCACCAGTCTCATCGCAGACAATTACCGTAGTAATATCGGGGTGATCCATGTAAACGGGAAATTGCTTCTTGAGAAACTTGGCCCATCGATTCATGGTGGGGATTGCAACAGTTAAGGTGATAGGCGGTGACATACTGTAGTATTTATACCGGTTTTTAAACCATGGATATAGTAAAGATGCTTGGCAGTATCAGGGAACAGTTTGAAGATGCCCCAAAGGCCAAGGGGGTGCCGGCAACCATGGGCAACAATTCAGGTAAGGATATCTTACCTAACAAACCTGCAACAGGCCCAGGGTATCTAGGACCTGATTACAGTCCCGGCGATCAACTTAAGGTACCAGGACAGATCGGTGTTCGTCGAGGAGGAGGGCTCGACGATGTAGTTCGGGCAGTGAAGGGTGTAGGATATTATACGGACATGGTGGCCTTTGGCGCAGAATCCTCCAGTTTCACGCGCGGTATGGGACAAAAGCCACTCGGTGTGAATTATTTTATCAACACTGGCCTCACGTGCAGCAATGGGGCCACCATGTGGGAATACGTGGAAACGATTCCCACAGGAACTGCCTTGGGCACGAATGTGAAGAAGGCCCTGGCGAGTTCTGGCCTCCCTCCTCTCAAGGGCATGGCCCCAGGCATTATTGAAGACGCTAAATCTGCTCTGAATCCCTTTCCCGTGATTAATGCTGTCATTGGGAGTGGCTACCCCCAATGCACCTTGAAACGCCTCCCTGTGGGAGATCCTGAGAATCAGATTCAGAACATTGATGGTGTACTAATCGTAGATCCGAGTGGAATTATTATGGGTAGAGACGGGCGCTACTATCAGGAGCACTGGATTCAAGATAAGACCACTGTAGCAAATAATGGCTATGAGAATGAGTGGGAGAATTTTATGCGAGGAAGTGATATTCAGTTGGCCTTTGAAGACTGGGAAAAGGTTCCGAAGGTGTATCGACCTGATGGCTGCATTAAGAAACCTGATCCGAAGGACCCTGATGATAAGGGGCCTACTGATGCGAGTGGCAATCTTATTAATACGAGCGCCCTTCCACAACCCTTGTTCTGTAAAACAACGGGTGTGACGATTTCGCCGATGGTGCTGGGTGATAAGACCCAAGTCAATACGTATAAGGAATCCTTCGAGGATTATCATGGAAATGAATATTATATTACACTTACCCCGAAACCTAATGCGCTGGTGTCGGTGAGTGTTGCAGTTATTTCTGTTCTAGTGCTACTCTCGTATTGGAACCTTGATCCATAGGACCGATAGGATCCATGGCACTAGACTTTGACTTTGACTTTGATCGCGTCTTTGACTTGCGTTTAGGATTCGAATAGGATTTCCTGCGTGTCTTTCTAAAGAGAGTCTTAATTCCTGTTACAAGTTTCTCTTGTAGTCTCGCTTCCTTTAGTTTCGTCTCTAATAGGCGAATATACTGTAAGATATAGACGAAGAGTCTTGAATTATGCTCGATCCTCTTTTCTTCAGACATAGTACGGGGCCTTATCGAGGCCAATTCCTTTTGACGTCTCACAGGCACATGGATGCGCTGGCTGGCATGTGCTATATGTGAAAATCCGTAGAAAGACTCTTTGACGCCTGCCATGAAATGATTGACGCCCAACTTTGGTAGCAGAGGTGATAGACCCTCTAGGAGGAATACTTCCATGGAATAGAGGTAGGCATATATCTCCTTGAGTCCGAGACTAGATGTTTCTTTTACACAGAGTTTAACCACGTGTTCCATAAGTTCAGACAGTTTATGAGCCTGATAGTAATCAGACTCAGGAGCAGATAAGGCATTATTGAGTTCGATGAGAATATAGCAGAAGGATGTTAGAGGATTGTGAGAATATGACTGGTAGGGAATTCGTTTAGATCTCGGTCTAGATCTAGATTTAGAACCCCCTAATTGCACATCTGCATAGTATACGACATTTCGATCAATCTGCATCGTATCTAGCAGGCCAAGAACAGATGCAGCAACCGCCTCACCGAAGTATCCCTGGGCCCGCTGAGATAGAATGATTTGTTCGGTAGAAAAATCACTTATACGAATCGCAGGGGATTTAGGCTTGGTCTTAGATACTTCTGCTGCAGCGTGCTCTGGATCTCCTAATTGCGCCTCTGCGGCCTCTAATTCTTCTTGTTCGGCATTAAAATTAGTACCTTCTTCACCTCCACCACCTCCTCCTCCTCCTCCTGTAACTGTCACATGGAACATTGCCGCGAGTAGTTCTTCTGTGCTAACTTCCTCCACAGTCAGAGGCTTCTGTTCTTCCACACGAACCTCAGTTAAGACTCCTGCAATCTTCATGAGAATATCAAAGTGATCCGTATACTTAATTAACCCTCTTATCTGTAGCATCGATGTAAACAGGGCCCTTCGTTCCTCTGGAGTTAATAGGTTACTGATATAGTTAATAATTCCTATACCATTCTCATTATATTGTTTAGGAGAAAAGGTCCAAGTACGAGTAATCACGAGTAAGTCAACAATCTTATGTTTCTCTTCAATTACCTTAGGAAAGTACTTGCCGTTTATAAATCGGTTTTGCAAGAAATGTGCAACCTTCTCTGCATGAGTACCCTTGCCTCCTCCCTTTGTCGTGGCATCTGCATCTGCAATTTCCTTCAGAGCAGCATGCTGTTTAAGATAGGTTAGAACCTTCCTATGAAGAGCCTCCGTGTAACGCAACCCCTGTAACTCTCCCAAGTAAGTTACACATTCAGCAGTATCATCAAGCATGGGAGGACAAAAGGTTCTGAAGTGTGTTAAGACAGTATACGCTTTCAACAGATTATGTAAGGCCTTTTGACCCGACTCATTACTCTTACGCTTGGAATCTGCACTAGCAATCGCATCGGCTTCCCTTTTAATTCTGCCGAGTAAGACTTGATGCACCTGTTCTCTCACTCGAATATATTCAGGCAGTATACCTAAATAGGTATCGGCTGGCTGCGCGCGCTGGACTCCTGTTCTAAGATTAAATTCAGGCTGCACAGGTTCAACCTCCTGAACGAGAGGACCCACCCTTTCTTTGATAAGATCTAGGGCGCTGACCTCACCTCTTCGCTTATAAAATGTGGTAATATAATACGCCTTCTCAGTCCTCTTATATGAGGTAAAGATGACATCGACTCCCATGATGAGAGCATAGAGTAAGCAGATGCGATCATTGGTTACCAGACGTATGGATGTGCTACTAGGGAGACCAAAGCGTTCAGGATTCAGACACGCTAGAGTCTGAGTCCAGTCTCCTGCTCGTTTGAATTGAAGAGACATGTGATATTCTTTTTCCTTGTTCTTTGATGTTAAGAAGGCAGTGGTATATGTGGTCCCAATAATATCGAGAATAATGCGAGATAAATTTGGAACGGTGTATGGATTTTTATTCTCTGTGAAGGACTGAAAATGAACACTGCTCGATGCCATTTGGCTATCGGTGCATTCGATAGATGTAGATTGACAGCCACCTATAGTTCTTACGGGGGGAATAAAAAAGGAGTACTTGGAGAAAAATAATTCTCGTGAGTCTAGGGATCCGAGTCTTGACAGGTTAGTAGCATGATAGGCGATATTGTCTGAATTAGTATCATATCGTGTTATAATCTTAACCACCGTCGCAGCCTTAGTATCCATACCCTTTGGTTTTGCTGCGCCGTCGACCACGCCCTCTCGAGAACGTACATAGATTGCGTTATGTTGAGTTGCGCCTGGAGTTAATAAGAGTTCATAAAATGGGCAATTCTGCGCATCGATGGTAAACACTAGTGGATTCCCGCGATTCTCTCGATTCAATGCTTCATAGAGGGCCTGCGGAGTTAGGAGCCATTGGCGTCCTTCGTCGCCTCCTTCTGCCACACTAAGTGTTTGAATCGTATAGGGGACTTCACCGTCGTCTGTAAAGATGGGAAGGGGGGTAATCCCTGTGCGAGTACCCTTGGCTAGAGGTATTCCTATCAGGCGCTTAAATGCATCATCTGATGACTGACCTCCAGTCGACAGATTTAAGGTTTCGAAGAAAATATCTAATTCAGACGATGCAGATTTTGGATCACTGGGTGTACCAATCCCCTTGTACTGTTTAAAAATTTCATTGAAATTAAATACACTTCGTTCTCCCTCTCCGCCTGCCTTGAAATCATGGGCTGCATCAGATGCAGCAACTTCTGCGAGTTTTTTTAAGACTTCTACTCGTGTCTGTCCTTGGCGCCCTCCTGCAGCCATACTACCGTCAACCTTATAAATAAAATGCCCCCTTTCAGGGGGCTTCTTTTTATTTACTATGTTGACAGCACTGCCGATAAGTTTACTATAAGACCCCCTTCGGGAGTTCTTATAGTAAACTTTTACGGTACCTTAGTATCATGAAAAAGGATTACATGATACTAAGTGATTTACGTTTACACTTACTAATGCTTACGCTAATGCCTTGTATGCATACCAGGCAGCAGCACCACCGGCCATCTGGGATACGGAATAGGTTAGGAACTCCGTAGTGCTAATGGCACCCTTCAGTAACATGGCCACAGACACAGCCGGGTTGACATGTGAGCCGGAAATGCCGCCCAGTAAGTAGACATTCAGAGCAAGTGTAGCGCCAATGATGAGAGCATTGCCCGTGGCCAGGATCGACATCAGAAGCAGAAACGTTCCGAAAAACTCAGCAACTAGAGGAAGGAAATTCATTCTACCTAGACGGTTTTATTTTGCATGCCTGTGACTAAGGGGGCCGCCTGGCTAGAAATTGCCCCCTGAGTAAAGATTCTGCTGCCGATATTCATTGTCTCTAACTCCTGCACAAGTAACTTGTAGGCGTAGGGAATCTGAATCGATGCGAACTCCGTCGTATTGTTACATCCCTTACATAGCCAGATATTGGTGACCGGATTAGCAATGGCAAGTAGACCACACTTCCTGCAGGTGTAGCAATGAAAGCCGTCGCTACACTCCATGAAACGCTCCTTGGTGAACTCCATGACTCCGTGTGAGGCCACACAATCACGTTCCATCTCACCAAACCGGAGACCACCCTCACGTGCCCTCCCCTCTGCCGGCTGCCTGGTCAGCATAACCAGAGGGCCGCACGCCCTACTGTGCAACTTGTCTGCAGCACAGTGCCGGAGACGCTGATAGAAACACGGCCCCATGAAGATATTTGTCTCCATCTGTCGCCCTGTGAGACCGTTGTACATGATCTCGTTGCCATAGGGTTCTAGACCAAGGTCGTCGCGCAACACCTTAGCCATGCCATCCAGAGTCATCTTAGTATTGAAGGGCGTCCCATCGCCCAGGCAGCCTGCATGACAGCCGATCTTCCCCAGAAGTGTCTCCATCAGTTGAGCAATGGTCATCCTAGATGGGATACAATGCGGATTGATGATGATATCGGGAATAATGCCAGAAGCAGTCTGGGGCATGTCCTCAGGCTCCAGAATCATCCCCACCGTGCCCTTCTGGCCGTGGCGGCTCGAGAACTTGTCGCCAATCTCTGGTGTACGCAGTTCCCTCAGGCGGATCTTCACGAAGGAATACCCCTCGCCATTCCTGTTCTTGAAAATCTTGTCGACAAATCCGCTCTCATTGTTGCGCGGAGTGCGGCTGACATCACGGAATCGCTTGGCTCCTGCGGGTAGGACCATACCCGTCGGTACCTTCAGAGGAACAACCTTGCCCACCAGGATATCGTCTGAATTCACGAAGGTGTTCTCAGGAACAAAGCCGTCCTCGCCCAGTTTCCCGTAATTGCCATTCCGCAGTTGCTTGGTCATCTCAGGATCAGGGCGCCCAAAGCGCTCCTCCTCACCGGATGACTGGTTCTTCTTCTCCTCATCCTTGTAGGTTCGGAAGAAGACTGACTGGAAGAGCCCACGGTCCAGGGAGCCCTTGTTGATCATGATCGAATCCTCCTGATTATAGCCACCGTAGGTCATGATCGCCACCACGATGTTGCGCCCAGAAGGCATCGAGTATGCGCCATAGTACTTCCCCATCGTCGGGGATACGAGAGGGAGATTAGGATACATGAGCATGTGAGCCAGAGCATCGAAGCGCTCCTTGTAATTATGGGCAAAGACACCCATGGCCTGCTTGCCCATGGCACACTGATAGGCATTCCTCGGTGACTGGTTGTGATCAGGGAAGGGGATCGTAGACGCGATGGACCCTAGGATGACACAGGGGTGAATCTCCGCGTGGCTATAGGAAGAGCCATCGGGTCCAGCCTTCCCGATGAGTTCATTGGGGTCCATGCAGATCATGGCCTGCTCGGTCTCACCGGCATCGAGGTACTCGAGCAGATTGTTCCCCGTGGGGGTCTCCCAGCGCAGGAGATCCTCCCAGGTAGTAAAGGCGTTGATGGTCTCCAGAGTCTTGGCACGCTCCGCATCGGGGAGGGCAGCAATCTCCAGGATGGCGGGGGCATAATAGAGGGGGCGAATGAGCCGTCCTGCCTCCGTGGATAGCCAGAGTTCCTTAACGGTTGGCTTCCAGACAATGGCAATCTGCCTCTGGATGGTCCCTGCGCGCTTGGCCTTCCTCAGGCGCAGGATACACTTGAGGGCGTCGGCGGGAGGAAACATGCCGATCCACTTGCCATTGAGGAAGATCCTCGCGCCCTGAAACAACCTCTCGATAGGGAGGCCGCGAATAGGCTGGTACTCTGGCATGGCCTGGATGAACTCAAGCACCACGCCCGAATTGCTGTACTGCGTGATGCACGTGGTCGACGCCAGATTCTTCACCACGCCTACACTGTGACCCTCTGGAGTCTCATTGGGGCAGATAAATCCCCACTGGGTGTTGTGGAGTTTCCTGGGCGCAATGAGTTTCCCTGCGGTCTTCTCAATGGGGGTGGAAATGCGGCGCAAGTGGCTGAGGGAAGACACATAATTCAGACGACCGAGCACCTGGCTCACACCAATCTTGGGAGGGCCGCCCACCTTTGCAGACCCGAAATTGCCCGTAGACAGGGCGGACTTCATGCCTACCTCCACGATGGTCGACTTGATGATCTTATACAGATTGCTCATGTTAATGATCTCCTGGAATGAGCCCGTGGCCTTCCAGGAGCCACTATGAATCTCCTTGGCGATAGACGCCTTCATGTCCTTCAGCATCTTGATCTGGAAGAAGGTGCGGAACAGGTTCGCCAGGAGGAACCCAGGTGAATCCACACGCTTATTCGGATACGCATCACGGTCATCGTTGGTGATGCGCTTGAATGCCACCCACAGCAGTTTGCGCGTCATGTGCGCCAGGAAGCAGGCCTTCTCATAGAGGTCGTCGAGACCCCCAATGTGCGGATAGAGTTCATCACGCAGAAGATCCTCGACGGTGGTATTGCGCGACGGCTTCCCCGTCCAGATGTTAATGTGGCGCTTCATCCACTGAAGTGCATCCTCCTGGGTGAGCACGGAGGACGCCTCAGTGATTGACTCGATTAGGATGCCCTCGAAGTTCTGATCCTTGTCCTCGCCGAGAATCATTCGTACGATGGTCTCGTCCTCCAGCACACCGAGCGCCCTGAAGAGGATGAACAGGGGAATCTCAGCCTTCATCCTGGGAATGGTGGCACGGAGATACATGATTTGCTGGTTCTTAGGATGGTACTGAATCCTCACAGAATTTGACTTGGGAACCTGCTCATTCATGGGGCCGATCGACTTCACCTCGATCACCTCCCACTCCTTTGCCTGGTTCCTGTTGTTACGGAAGACCACAGGGCGATTCTCAGACATGCGCTCCTGGCTGATAATCGCGCGCTCACCGCCGCCGACGATAAAGTAGCCGCCGAGATCCTGAGGGCACTCACCCAGATCCATGGGGTGCACATGCTGCTGATCCTTGAGGAGGCAGAGCGTGCTACCGACCATTACAGGCACCTTGCCGAGATGGGCGTTGGGGAAGATGCGGACATGGGTGGCCTTCTGGGATGTCTGATTGTCAACGCGGGTAATGGTGACCTTGATGTCTGCAGTTAGAGGGGAGGCGTAGGTCAGATTACGCAGGCGCGCATCATTGGGCAGCATGGGGAGAACCGCGCCGTTATTCTCGAAGATGGTAGGCTTCCTGAGTTGGGGCTTCTCGAACTCCACTTGGACCTCGTACTCATAGCGGACAGTGGGCCGTGGAGGGACAAGAGTGTTGCTTGGACTAGTCGTGCCAATGGCAGTGTCACTGGTAATTTGTCCCATGAGCGCATTGGCGGCAGAGGTCGATAGTCCAGTTGCAGACGCTAAGACAGACCTGGGACCTGAGAGAGGGATCTCAGGAGAACCTCGGACAATCACAGGGTTAGTTGCTTGGAGAATCTCTGGGACATCATGGAGAATAAAATGATTGAAGGATTCAATTTGATGGGAAATGATCTGTTTCCCATTCATTTGCTGGAAGAACTTATCCAGCAGCGTCATATTATTTGGAATAGATGTTGACATTGGAGGAGTGTGTGCGTTATTTTTTTGTTCTACCTGGTCAATTTTTATAGTATCAATATTTAAATAGATGAGAGGTCTAAGTAAATATTTATTCTTTATACTTGTATGCGCAGTACTTATATATAGTGTTCTGGTATTTCCAAGTGTAGAAGGATTTGCGTATTGCGCTAAACGCTCATGGGGAGTGTGCGTTTCATCAATCCCTGTATTAGGTGAAAGATGTTCTGGGACCTGTCATACGGGAACATGCCAAAATGGGTTGTGTCTTGGAAGTGCAAAGGTTGGCGCTAGATGTGGTAACTATGATTGTGCAAATCCTGGCCCAAGTGGACGTGATACTTATTGTAGCAACGGTGTATGCGCTGAAGTGCCCAAGATGTCATTTAATTGATTTGCATGCGGTCTAGCACAGATAAAAAAGATGAAGTAAAATTAAGATGACGGAGACTAAATGCGTAGTAATTACTGGAGGTGCTGAGAAACCTTCCCGGCGTCCTAAGACACGAAGAAAGAAGGACGAGGGTGCTGAAGGGCAGGGCCAGGGAGAAGAGCAAAAGGAAAAGCGTGGACAAGCAGTACAGTCAGTACAGCGTGCTGGTGCACAAGTAGTACAGCCTGCACAGCGTGGCGGACAGGCTGCACAGCCTGCACAGCGTGGCGGACAGGCTGCACAGCCTGCTCTTCTCCAAGCAACTCCCTCTCCAACAATTCCAGTTACTCCACAGGGGGCAGCAAATGCGACGCCCTTGACTAGAACTGGCTCTTTACCTGCAACAGCATTAACGCCTGCCTATGTTACTGTGGGCTTACAGACGCAACAAGCACAGGCAGGAGGTGTAGTGCTAAAGCCGAGGAAGACAAAGGTTACCCTGCAGCCTCATAGGGCCAAGGAACATAAGAATACCACAAGAAAGATACGCAGGGTTGTAATTAATACAAAAGAAATGGTTCAAGGGATGACACGCGTGAAGCATGTGCATAAGGATGCCAATACTGCATCGATTGATTTCATTAAACGCTTTCTCGTTGAGAAGGGTATCATTCAGCCGAGTAGCAGGGCGCCTTCGTCTATGTTGCGGTCGATGTATGCAGACTGCAATATTATTCGAGATGGTAAGGCTCTCTAAACACTTTTAGAAAAAGCGTGACCAAAATCTCTTTATGCATTTACAGAATTAGAGTCTGAATAATTTATCCGCCCTGTTCAATTCACGGGGAATCCATCGCACTGATACCCAATCGAAGGACTCTAGAATCTCATAAATGGAATCATAGTATTCCCAGCATGAGTTCTGAGGCTTCTGTCGAATGAGCGATTGAATTACACCTAGATTATCATTTTCAAGGAGTAGAGACTTTTGATTTTTCTGTAAGGAATAATCAAGACCATCTAACACTGAACACCATTCAGATTCATTTGAATTCGCATGATTAAAATAGGTATTGACCATACGATAATGTTCTCCCTCGCTAGTATTTAGTAGTATAGCAGTACGCGAAATATTCTTTCTGAAGGATCCATCTGTTTGCACACTAGCAAAGATGGGTGGCTCTAGAATGCCTTTGCGAATAGGGGTAAATGCATGCAGGAATCGTTTGAAGATGCGCATACTATAGGATTTTCATGGTTCTTTAGCCTTTTTAAGATGGCATGCAGTTTTTGTGATACGTGTTTCTCACTATAGTTTTTGTGATACATGTTTCTCACTATAGTTTTTGTCATACTTTTTTCCAAAAAGTATAGTATTTTTTGATATACTTTTTTCCCAAAAAAGTATAGTATGGCTGACCCTCTTCAACAGGCGTTTCAACTTCTTCAGACACGTCTTGATGAGACGTTTCTGCTAGTATCTGGAAACGCATACATGGTACAGACGGGCTTACCCGGCCCCACAGGCCCATCAGGTGCAATGGGTGCATCCTATATTGGAGTTACAGGGGCTACAGGTCTGACAGGTCTCGGTGTTACAGGTCTCACGGGCCCAACTGGTGTCACAGGGCCTCAGGCTCAAACAGGGCCTACGGGGCCTATCGGTCTTACTGGTGCAACTGGCATCGTTGGTGTAACGGGTGCATTAGGAGTTACTGGAGTTACAGGGCCCCCTGGCCTTGGTGTCACTGGCGCCACAGGGCCTGCAGGTGGCGCTGGTCCTACAGGCCCTGCTGGCCTAGGCGTAACAGGCTCCACAGGGCCTCAAGGTGTCACAGGCCCTGCAGGTGTCACAGGCCCTGCTGGCCTAGGCGTAACAGGCGCTACAGGGCCTGCAGGATCTGTTGGTGCTACAGGCTCTGCTGGCGTCACTGGTGCAACGGGCAGCGTCAATCTTACTGGAACCTCAGTTGGCCAATTCCTCTACAATTCCTCTGGTTCTGTAGGCGGCTCTGCAGTCTTTTCCTATACTGCCTCTGGACCCACAGGGCCCACGGGCAATCAGTTACGTGTAGGCGCTCCTCTGATTCCTATACAGACATCTAGTTATGATATAGGCGCAACTGGTGTGCAATTTCGCGACATACATTTCAGTGGCTCTCTCTACAATAATGGTGCTCCCTTTAGTGGAGGAGGAGGAATTGATGGAATTACCTATACGGCTTCTGGGCCTACAGGGCCCACTGGGCCGCAGTTACGCGTATCAGCAAATTTTCTGCCTACTGAGGATTCTGTCTATGATCTAGGCGCCTCGGGTTCTTCGTTTCGTGATCTCTACATAAGTGGTAATTCGATTCACATGGGCGGATCAATCCTATCGGCGAGTGGCCCCCTTCTCAGTCTGAATGGTGCCAATCTCACATCTGGTACATCTAGTTCTGTAGATCCTGCGGGCGTTGCAGTGACCTTCCTAGACATAGGGGCTACAGGGCCCTCACTACGGACTACGCCATTAAGTGTCAGTATGTCTTTGACAGGACAATATATCACATGTATTGTTGCAGAACCTAGTCCAAATATACTATATAGTATCCATGTTTCCACTGATTATGGTGTAACCTTTACAAAGGTTAGTGGAACAGCAGTTGGACAGGGTTATTTACCTCTTACACAAAGAAATTATAGTGCTGTCTCTGTATCTGTTACGGGCCAGTGGCAGACGGTTGTTGAATATGATTACTATGTGAGTGTATACTCTATGACCTATGGTGGTGGCATCTTTGTTTCGGACGACTATGGTTCTACATGGAGAGAAACCTATGCTGGGTATCAGTTTGAAGACAGCACCCTTACAAATGGGTTATCTATAGGCTACCCCAACTGGACTGATATTGCAGTCTCTGCTGATGGAAAAATACAAATTGCATTTAATGGTTCGGAGCAGGGTGATCCATATAGTCGTACACTTGCAGTAATAAGTAACGAAATAGTGCCATCTAGTGTAGATAGTTGGACTAATCTTACTGATATACAATTTAATATATCAGGAGCAACTCCATCACTGTTAGCCATGAGCGCAGGTGGAGATAGATTTATTTTTAAAGGAAGTACGAATGTTAATTATATTGAAGTTAAAAGTATAACATTGAATGGTTCTGGTAGTCCTCCAACTATAAACGGATACAGCCCTAGTAATATTAATACCACTTCACAGGTTACAGGTCTGACCATATCACCAGATGGATCACAGTTTGCGGCACTGAATACCTCGGGGTTTAGTTCGATAATAAAACAATATACTTGGCCAGATATTGAAAGTCTTCCTACGTTCCTACGTGCGTATACCTTAGATCAAAAACGTATTAGAATGCCACTCGCTATGACATCTAATGGCCAGATACAAATCGCTGGCGCTCTCACTGCTGATACTGGTATATATATATCTATAAATGGAGGAGAATCATTTACCTTTTCTGATAATTCATCAAGTAATAAGATACCAGTTGCTTTTACACGCATCACTTCTGATGGAATGAATACCTTCCTTTTTGCACGACTGGGTGACGATGCAGGTAAGATATATAGATCTATATCTGGATTAAAGTATGCACCACTCTTAACCTATGTACCTCAGTATCAATCTAATTGGCCCACAACAGTTACTTCTGTTAGTCAGGCCCTGGATGTTATCTCTGCCTTTCTATCTACTTTAGATCCTCCCTTTAATGAGTTTACCCCCTGATAACTAAATATGAAATAGAGGTATCGCCGATCTTTTATGGTATTGCCAACCTTTATGGTATCGCCAACCTTTATGGTATCGTATTCCGACGGGTAATTTTTTAGAGACTCTTGTAGAGACTCTCATGAGTAGCCCTGATTTGTCTGCGGCCTTTTCCGGCCTGGAGCGGCAGATAAATAATACGTTCCAAGTCCTGTCGGGTAAGGCACCTGTGTTAACGGGTCCGCCTGGAGTAACAGGGCCTGCTGGTCCTGCTGGACCCCTGGGGCCGACGGGGCCTGCTGGTGGCCCTATTGGCGAGACAGGCCCCACTGGACTAACTGGTGCATCAGGGTCTGCTGGTGCAAATGGCGCAACAGGGTCTGCTGGGGCAACGGGGGCAAGAGGACTTACAGGTGCCACTGGACCAGGAGTTCCTACAGGTGGAACAACGGGGCAGATCTTATCTAAGGTTGATGGGACAGATTATAATACAGTGTGGATCAATAATACAGGAGGTGGAGGTGGCTCTGAAGGCGCAACAGGAGCAACAGGTCCCGCAGGTACAAATGGTGCAACAGGTGCCACAGGCCCTGCTGGTACAAATGGCGTTACAGGTGCCACAGGCCCTGCTGGTACAAATGGCGTTACAGGTGCCACAGGTCCTGCTGGTACAAATGGCGCAACAGGGCTTGCAGGTGCCACAGGCCCAGGAGTTCCTACAGGTGGAACAACCGGCCAGATCTTATCCAAGGTCGATGGAACAAATTACAATACAGTGTGGATCGACAATACAGGAGGTGGAGGTGGCGCAGGTGCAACAGGTGCTACAGGCCCTGCTGGTGCAGGCGCCACAGGTGTAACTGGCCCTGCTGGTACAAATGGTGCAACAGGAGCAACAGGTCCTGCTGGTGCAGGTGCAACAGGAGCAACAGGCCCTGCTGGCGCAGGTGCCACAGGTGCAACTGGTCCTGCTGGTACAAATGGTGCAACAGGTGCAACAGGCCCTGCTGGTGCAGGCGCCACAGGTGTAACAGGAGCAACAGGCCCTGCTGGCGCAGGCGCCACAGGTGTAACAGGTGCTACAGGTCCTCCTGGATCGAACGGAGGGTTCACACCCCTCTTTTCTAAACGGGTCGCAATAGGGTCTTCTACTACCTCATCTGTATATACCGCAGTATCTACTGATAAATCTACATGGCAAACCTATCCTTCTCCCTACAATCTGTTTAGTACTGGACCTGTCTATGCCGCATACAATGGTATGCAGTATGTCGCAGTAGAAAATGCTACAGGTTCCTCTCTGAAGGCGTTCGTCGGCACGAATATTCCTAATGCCAGCACTGGCCCACAGATTACATGGACTGCTGTAACGGGACCGACGAACTTATACCCTCCTAAGGCTATAGCATGGAATGGATCCTATTGGATCTCCGTAGGAAATACGGGACCTGAACAACAATCTGTTGCACGAAGTATCGATGGCTACACGTGGACAGGGGTCACTGGACCCCATGAAAGTGGCGTAGGTCTCGCCTGGAATAAGAAGGGGCAGATTGTCTCAGTAGGTACTGGAGAAGTGAAACTTGCTACATCCACTGGACCCGATGTATCAGTGTGGACACGTGCAACAGGGCCCACGGGCCCCTTCTGGGGTGAAGGTGGTGTGGCGCGCGCCGTCGCTGAACGCAATGGTCGTTGGGTTGCTGTAGGTACCTCTGAAGATCCTACTCAACAGATTTTTCTCAGCGATAACGGATACACTTGGACAGGAGTGACCGGCCCCTTTGATTCTAATGGTGGCTACGCAATCGCCTCTAAATCTAATGGCCCTCCCTATTGGGTTGCTGTAGGATCTAAGATTGCAGTGAGTTCTGATCCGAATGGCGCTACATGGTCTCTCCTGGCATCAGGGCCTGAATTTGCCTTAGGAACAGTTACTAATAGCAATCTTATCAACATTGGAGCCTTATGGTTTATTGCTGGTGTAGGAAATCTTCCTGGAGGCCCAACTGGTGGAATATTTGTAAATGAGGATCAAACTGCTACAGGATGGGTACTCTCTCAAGCCACGGTTAATGTAGATAAACCTGTAACAAGTCTAACGTATGACGGGGCTAAGGTACTAGCAGTAGGCTCAGGTTCCGTAACTACAAGTGCAGATGGATCTACATGGCTTCCTACACCTAATCCCTATACTCCGAATATTGGATTCCCGCCCAATGCTATAGGCTGGAATGGATCCTACTGGCTTATAGTTGGCACCTTCGCATCAATAAGTTATGACGGATTAACCTGGACTTCTTCTGTGTCTGAGCCATGGACTGGAGTAATGAATGCGGTTGCATGGAACGGAACCTATTGGGTTGCGGTAGGTTCGGTACAAATCGCTGTTAGTTATGATGGCGTTACATGGACAGTGGTAAACAATCCGTTTTCCCCTGGGGTTGCTAAAAGTATTGCGTGGAACGGATTCTATTGGCTTGCATGCGGCACCACAGGGGCAGGTTCAGGTGATACTGTCTTTGCTAGAAGTTCAGATGGCTTAGTCTGGACAGCAAGTCCTAATCAGTATAATCCCTTCCCTGCCAGTAATACTGTTGCGCTTGGCTATAATGGGATCTATTGGCTCGCCCTAGGACCAGACGGAATTGCCCGTAGCAATAATGGTACTGTATGGACGTTTGTTCCTGGAACATATGATGCGCTAGCAAGTACTTCTGAATCCCAGGGTGCCATCGTATGGAATGGTTTATATTGGGTTGCTGTAGGTGGAAAAGTGATTAGAAAGAGTTATGATGGAATTACCTGGACAACTTCACAAGATCATCCCTTTGCTAGTAATCTAGAGGGAGATGCTGTAAATTCAGTAGTCTGGAATGCTAGTAAACAATGCTGGGTTGCAGTAGGTGTATCGCTAGTAAGTAACGTAGTGTTTGCCCAGAGTGTAGATGGCTTAGTCTGGACCTTCAGGGCAAATCCCTTTCTTCCAACGGATAAACCAGGTGAATATAGTATAAATTCTCTTGCTTCGGATTCACGTGGCAATATCGTTGCGGGGGGGAGTGGCGTATATAATCAAATCGGCCTGGCCTATGCTACTGGACCTACTGTTCCTACAGGTCCCTTTTCCTGGATTCTAGCCTCTGGTCCTAATCAAACTACCACTATTTTTGGCGGTTATAATAGTGCAGTAGTAAATGAGGTAATTAGTGTACCATTTGGTTGGGCGGCAGTTGGTAAGAATAGTCTTGGAAAAACCTACGCGATTAGCGCTAATGGAGTCTCATGGACAGGGCCTACTGGTCCCTTCGATGGTACTTCTGGCGTAGGCAGAGGAATTGCCATGGGTCTCATTGGTGGTGCCACTGGCGCTACTGGCCTTGTTGCTGTAGGATATGGACTAGAGCAGGGTGTTTCTAAAACGGTAGCCTATACATTTGACGGAATTACCTGGATCTCACGGGATATGTATAGCCCCTTTTCTGGCGCAACAGGGACTACAAATGCGCTTGTTAGTACTACGGGCCCCTCGCCCCAGTGGATTGCTGCAGGCTACGATAGTGATGCAACACTTAGATATCAGGTTGCTCAGCCTACGGGGCCGTCGATCTGGGCCACTTCAGTTACAGGTCCTAGACCCTTTCAGGGTGGATCAGCGAATGGTATAGCCTATGATGGAACAACCTTCGTGGCGGTTGGGTCGTCTACGACTGGACCAACTCTCGCAGTGAGTCTAGATGGTATTACATGGACAGGACCCACCGGTCCCTTTGATTGCCCTGGGGGATATGGAAGTGCTGTGGCCTTTGGCTCTACCGGCTGGGTTGCTGTGGGTGCGGGCCCTGGAAATACCATTTCAAGTAGCGCGGATGGTATAACCTGGTCGACTCCTCAGAATCAGTATAATCCCTTCCCTGATACACTCAAATATTCCATTCGTGGAATTGCCACAACTACTGGGCCTACAGGAAGTTTCATCGTCGCAGTTGGTGGCTTAACCGACGGCTCACCTACCCCTATAACCATCTCGGCTGCCACAGGTCCTCTTCCCCTATCTTGGAATAGGCCTTCAGGAGCCACGAGTCTCTTGGATGTTGGCAGAGCAGTCGCATATGATGGTAGCACATACTGGTATGCAGTAGGTAGTGGGTCGACTAATACGGCTATCTACAGTGCTGGCAATCTGCAGAACTGGTATGCGGCTACTGTGCAACCTTTTTCTACTACCGGAAATAATGGAGGATACGGAATTGCACATGGAATGTTAGATTCAGGGCCTGGTTGGGTTACAGTTGGCAAGGGCGGCGGGATGACGATAGCCTATGCCTATGATACAACTTTTATGACGTGGACTGGTGTAACTGGACCTACAGGGCCAGGTGTTGATACCTATCCCTTTGTAAATAGCCAGGGAACTTCGGTTGTGTATCATCCTAATTATGGGTTTTGGGTAGCAGTTGGCCACGCCGCTACGGGGTATGATGGAAATGTACATTCCATATCTCTAAGTCCAAATGGTATTGATTGGGAATATAATGTTCCAGATGATCCCTATGATCTAGGTGGTAGGTTTAACGGAATTGCATATAATCCCGCAGGTACACAAGATGAAGATGTAATTTTGGTTGCAGTAGGAACACCTATTGGTACTGGAGATGGCATATTTTATACTCTAGATTTTAACGTTTGGACTCGACGAGGTGTTGGTAACTTAAGTATAACAGGAAATGCGGTTGCATACGGAAATGGAGTATGGGTAGCGGTTGGCAGTGAGCCTACAAACTCCTTTACTATATTTTATTCTACTGATCCATCTGTACAATGGAATCGCCTTTATGTTGACCCCTTTATTGGTGGTATAGGAACAAGTATCGCCTATCAGGATAATGGAGATGGTACAGGGTACTGGATTGCATCGGCATCTATGCCAGGGCCTGGAGGCCAAGAACTTATTGCGATATGCAGAGGCGGTACTGCACCAGGAACAATGGAAGTATGGGAACTCCAAAGCACTACGAATCCCTTTATCCAATCCCGTGGAACTGCAGTTACCTATTCTACAGGTCCAACGGGCTACTGGGTGGCTGGAGGGACACGATCCTTTACTGGAAAACAACTTGCTATGAGTCAAGACGGTATAACATGGACTGGGGCCACTGGTCCCTTTAGTACTGATGCAAATGCCTTAGCCTATAACGGAGGAATCTATGTGGCAGGTGGAAGTAGCGAACAAGATAATAAAGTGATTCAAGTATCTTCAGGCCCTACTCCTTCTGACTGGTATCCAATAACCATACCATCCGCTACTCGAGTAAATGGAGTCGCCTCTGATGGAACAAAATGGGTAGCAGTTGGTAATGGACCTAGACCAATTTTTATTAGTAGTGATATAACTGCTGGTACCTGGTCTGCAACTGGGCCGGTAAATGAGTCTGCTGTTGAATGGTTAACAGTGGCATGGAATGGAACCTGGATTGCAACGGACCTTGTAAATACTACATTTACCAGTCCAGATGGTCATGTATGGACGCCTCTTCCTAGATCAAATGAGCCCTTTTCTGCGAATACTATATCACCTGGAAACGGTGGATATTCTGTAGCCTATAGGGATGGACACTGGGTTGCCGCTGGAACCCAGGATGGAAATGGTGCTTCTAATACTAATACTCTTGCCACGAGTTTTAATGGAATTACATGGCTAGGCGCAACGGGGCCATTTTCTTATACGGGCGGATATGATTATTCTATACGATCTGCAGGAGATGCAACAGGGGCATCATGGGTCTTAGGGCGTGGCACATACAGCACTGACCCAGTCTTTGCTACATCTAAGGATCCTATAGGCGGACAGGATACATGGACTTCTTTACCGAATCCCTTTGTTGGTGGTGGTTCGGTGAATGGAATCGCATGGAATGGCTCTAGATGGGTTGCTGTAGGTGCTTTTATAAATGAAGAGGGGTATCAAGCAGCAATTCTATCTAGCGATTGGGATGCTACAGTCTGGGTAGCAGGGCCCACCGGCCCTTTTTCGTCTGCTGAAGGTAGATCTGTAACCTGGAATGGATCTACCTGGATTGCGGGGGGTTTTGCAGAATCTAACACAATCCTTGGAACAAGTGTGGATGGGGAAACATGGACTGTTCCGAAAAATGTATTCACTCCTTTCCCACATGGTTCGATAGCCAATGGAATTGCGCTGCCTACAGGGCCAAATACACAGTGGGTTATTGTAGGAGCACAGGTAGTAGGTGAGATCTCTAATGGTATAATTTCTTCGAGTAGTGATGGTATTACATGGACAGGACCTACTGGGCCTCTAGACTTTTCCGTAAAATCTTTTCTGTCAGTTAAGAATGGAGGTACAACGGGGCTCTATGTGGCAGTAGCATCAGTAAATGAAGGTAGTACTATTACCATGTTTACATGCACTGGTCCAGATGCATTGGTATGGGAGGCAGCAACTGGGCCTGACGGATTACAGTTTACTACACAAGGCACTTCTCTTGCATTTAATGGATCCTACTGGGTTGCTGTAGGATCTGGTCTTGCTACGATTCTAAGATCTACAGACTGGACCGCTAATACATGGAGGGCAATTACTGGGTCAAATCCCTTTCTAAATGGAGATGGGGATGCTTATAGTATTCTATGGGATTCACTAAATAGCCAATGGATTGCAACAAGTGGTGGTACCTATCCTACTATAGCAACGAGTAGTAATGGGAACACATGGACTACTATACAAAATCCGAAAAATCCCTTTAGTGGTGGTCAGGCGAATGGAATCGCATGGAATGGATCTTACTGGATCGCAGTAGGATATAATTCTATATTTTCTACAGTGCTTGCTAAAAGTTATGATGGAATAACCTGGGAATATTCGCCTGTGAATCTCTTTGCCGAGGGCGGGACGAACGGAACTGGAACGGCAGTTGCATGGAATGGATTTTATTGGGTCGCTGCTGGCGGTCCGACGGTTAGAGTGCTAGTAAGCACAGATGGGTCGTTATGGTATCCTGCAAATGGAAATGGCCCCTTTGATAATACAGTGTCTGTTCAGAGTATCTTATGGGATGGCCAACAGTGGCTAGCGGTATCTTCAGGAGGCTCAGCCGCATATAGTTTGGATGGCTATACGTGGACTCCGATTGGGTCTCTTGCCTTTACCACTGTAAAGGGCATAGCAAATGCGAATTATACAGAACCACTATCAAATGGATCTGGCTCTGGATCTGGAGGAATAGGGCCAACAGGAGCAACGGGGCCTTCTGCTGGTCCTCCTGGTCCACCAGGACCCACTGGGCCTGGGGGTGGCCCAGCAGGTGCTACTGGACTAACTGGAGCATCTGGTCCAATTGGCCCTCAAGGATTACGTGGTCAAATTGGACTTACAGGAGCATCAGGGGATAGGGGAGAGACAGGACCCACGGGGCCTCAAGGAATTAAGGGAGACACTGGCGATAGAGGAGTTCCAGGAGTAGTTCCATGGTATCCTACACTTGATAATATCCTACAGAGCACCACTGATCAATCGATTTATTATAAGCGGGGTGGGTTGTTTATAACTGATAACTTTGGAGATAATTATATGCGATCAGGCCAGGGATACTATTCTGTTACTGTTAATGCTAATTTGAGTTTCTTTGGTACCACTAGACAAACTATTATAGGATTAGACTCATCGAGCACTGGGGATGGGGCCTTATATAGCACTATACAATATAGTCTTAGAAGTTCTAGTGCAGATTCAGGTTCAATCAGCGTAGTAGAGGGTGGAGTAACTAGAGTAACTGTCGCCTATGCTCAGGATCCCGTCTCAATTTCATATGATGGAGCGAGAGTGATATATTATGTTAAAAATGCCATTGTATGGACTACTCATATTACGCCTAGAACTACACTCTATATTTATGGATTTACTAATTTATCTCTTAATGCTACTAGTAATGCTGAAGCAATAACAAATTTTTCAGTACTTTCAGGGATTGGTACTAGTATTTACAACGCAACTGGGTCTACAGGACCCACAGGGTGGGCCAACCCGCCGCCTGCGTCGTTTGGAGAGGCAATAGATCGTCTCTTAGTCTATATTAATAGTCTCCCTGGAAATCCTAGACCTTAGCCAATGTAAAACCCCTAGACCTTAGCCAATGATTTGACTTTAGGAATTAGACTATGATTTAAGAAATCCTAGTCTATGGGTAAGCCTACTCGTTAGGTAAGCCTACTCGTTAGGTAAGCCTACTCGTTAGGTAAGCCTACTCGTTAGGTAAGCCTACTCGTTAGGTAAGCCTACTTGTTAGGTAAGCCTACTTGTTATGCTCGCATCTTAACTTCACCTAAGAACCCATCGTCCTCCACTTCCAGTGGCTTTAGCGGTTCTAGGTTTCTTGCAGTTGTCGGCTCTACTGGTCCTACAGGTGCTCCTTTCGGTGCCGCAGGAGAAGGCACCGAAGCAATCGGCCATACCACCCGTTCATTGGCAGGGAAACTGCTCGGTCTGTACTTCACCAGCCAATCGATATTAGTTCTGTCCTGGTGGATCTCATAGAATCCCTTCCCCTTAGAAACATCCTGCAGCATCGAGAAAAACTCCTCATACATAAGAACTACGCGGTCCATGCTATAGTTCGCCATCGCCCAATCCCTGCACGCCTTCGGCTTGATGGTGTCAATGTTCTTGGCCGCCCAGATGAAATGATCCATTGTACGACATCTATATCCTGTCGTCCCGTGTACCACCGTCTCAGGAAAGGCGCCCCAGTCACTCGTAATCACCGGCGTTCCAGACATATTTGCCTCTACCACACACCCACCAAAGGGCTCATTGTAATACGTGGGCTGGATAAGCGCCCTTGCTCCTGCGAGTAACTCGCGCCGCTTGGCCACATCGGCATATCCCACCACTTCCACATTGGGTGGAGGTTCCTGGCCTCCCATGATCGACCTGTAGTCTCCCTGGCCAGCGATAATGAGTTTCATCCCCGTACGCACCGCAATATCTACCACAATTGAGACGCCCTTGTTCGTAATCAGACGGCCCAGAAATAGAAGATAATCCCCCTTCTTCTCCCTGTACTCGAAATCCGTGGGGTCGAAGTAGTTGGGAATCACGCAATCGTACCACGCGGGATTCTTGTTCTCCATAATACCATAGACACAATTCATGACTGCGTAGGACTCAAAGACATTAAAGGGTGCGAAGGTCCGATTAAAGCAGCCAATCCCAGGCTCGACGGCGATTAGGTCAGGGTGCGCGTCTGCAACCGGCTTCTGCCCCCAGAAGCACAGGAGGAAGTCTCCCTTCTGCTTCCTCTTTCCCACTTCCACGATCGCGCGCTTGTAAAAGGTCTGATGGGCCAGATCTGCATTGTTGTGCTTGAAAAAGTCCTTCTTCCAGTCATAGGTTCCATAGGCCTCCTTTAGGAGTTCATTGTCTGTCACGTGGACGATTTCGGTACATTCGACGATAGAATCCTTGTGGCCATAATGATATACAGTATGACCGCGACGATGGAGCATTGCACAGAGTTTAAGAACCTTCTGTGTAAATGCGCAGGCACAATACTCCTTTGTCGTCACTGTGTGAGGAAGCGAAAGAGCGTGGAAGCGCATGAATATACTGTATATGTATAACTCTAGGTTTAGGCTGAAAATCTGGACTTAGTCTAGATGTCTGCGCCACCCAAAGCATGGACTGGCCTTAGTGCGCGTACTCCTTTACCAAGAAATGCTGCGACGAGAAAACTCTTGGGTAATTTACCGTATCGCGGCGTAGCACCGAATCTAAGCAAGCCAGGATCACTTTATGTTGCTCCTAATTCAACCCTGAATCCCGATGCTCCGGCATGGACTCCTGCCAGTGCTAGACTGCGTAGCGCACTTACGGCTGCTGCTGCTGCAGGAAGAACTGGTGGTATGTATACCAGACGCAGTAAGCGTACTAAGCGTACTAAGCGTAGTAGGCGTAACTAGTATAAAATAGCCTAAACACTCCTTCCTATACTTAGATATGTACGAGGAGTATCTAACACTTTTTAATGAACACACAGCACGCTATGGCAAAAAGGTAGCCGTATTTTTCATGGTAGGAATATTCTATGAAATGTACGATGTCTATGATCCCTCCACCGGCAAGGGTCGCACCACAGTCTCAGAACTAGTAGACTATCTTGGACTCAAGGTCTCCGTAAAAAAGGGGGATGGGCCTGGAGGTCTTGATGGGATTGTCGCCGGAATTCCAGATTATACGCTGCATAAGTGGGCTGGGAGACTCACTTCTGAAGGGTGGACAGTGGTCGTCGTGGAGCAGGTGAAATCAGTGGCTGGAAAGGTCATTCGTCGGGAAGTTCAGCGCATCCTAACTCCTGGAAGTCATGTGGAAGTCGCTGGATCTGGGGATCACTATATCACCTTTGTCACACTCCTTGCTACATCAGTTACTCTCGTTGCTCTCGATCTCACCACAGGTCACCTCCATGTCTTTGATACGACAATTGAGCAGAGTTCAGACATTCTGCAATTCATGCATGTCTATCCTCCCAAGGAAGTCTTGTGGGCCTATCAGGGCCCGAACCTGGTATCGCCCTATACGGAATCTCAACTCAAGCAGGCTCTTGGCTGCCCCTCGGTGACCTTTCATCAGAGGAAGCCTCTGAATTCTGGGGCCTGGCTGACTCCCGCCTTTCGAGAGGAGTACTTGCAGCAACGATGTGGGCTCAAGATCCTTCTGCCCACCCATGTCGCTCTGCACTTGAAGCAGGGATCTAATTCTGAGACTGCCCTTCTGTCGCTTTTACATGCTCTCGAGGAACTCTGGCCCTCGCTGTCCCTCGGTGCTCTTCTCGTCTTCCCTTGGATTCCTGGGTCGATGATGCGCCTCGGGGAGAACGCACTCATGCAACTTCATATGCCAGATGTGCTGGAGTTACTCGATGTTCCTGCTACTGCCATGGGGCGTCGTGGCGTGCGAGAAAGGCTGCTCAAGCCCTCAGCAGATCCTAGGGAGATCGGGGATAACTTGAACGCTGTCGAGGTCTGGACTCTGAAGGCAGTGGCAGAACGCGATGAGACAGTGAAGCGAATGAGAACTATCTCAGACTTGGATCGCCTCTATCGCAAGATTCAGCAGGGGGCCATTACGGCCACTGACATCATGGGTCTAGACACAAGTCTGAAGGCACTGAGGTGGCTAGGGGCGTCAGAGTCTGACATTCTAGAGGTGGAGGCTCAGACCTTCAAGGTGTTTGATTATGGAAAGGCTATCACCATGTGCGAGGATCACACCCTCTTTGTCAAGGGGCTCATCCCTGAACTCGACGCCCTCGAGGTCCAGATCCAGGGAGTCCATCAGAAGATCCAGGAGTGGATTGCTCAGAGGGTTAAGGGGCTTTCTATATCTGCTGATTCACTGAAGCCCGACTATCGCGATAAGTCTCTGGTGATCAAGGGGCCTCGCGCTGTCATACAAGGCCTGAAACTTTCTGGAACTCTGCCTGCAAATGTCACAGCGACAGTGAATAAGTCGAACTCCTATCTGGAGAGTCCCGAGATTGACGCATTTTATGGAATCCTCTGTCGCCTCAGGAGCGAATTGCGCACGAAGAGCCAGGTCGCGCAAGTGGAGAAGGGATCTGAACTCACTAACCTCATCTTGACTCCATGGATGCAGGTAACGCAGTGGATTACGTATGCGGATGTAAATCTTACGCTGGCAAGGTCTGCTCTGCGTCTTGGCTACACGAAGCCCCAGATTCTTGATGGGGACGAGGGCTTCCTCTCAGTGGAGGGGCTCCGGCATCCCATTCTAGAATCACAGGATCGCAAGATCGCTTATGTTCAGCATTCGGTTCATCTTGACTCTGAGAATCCCGGGTGGCTCTTGTATGGCCTGAATGCCAGTGGCAAGTCGAGTCTCATGCGCGCAACGGGCTTGGCGGTACTCTTGGCGCAGGGAGGATCCTTTGTCCCGGCGTCTAAGATGGCCCTGTCCCCCTTTACAAGTTTGCATACTCGTATTGTGAATACGGACAATCTTTGGATGGGTCTCTCCTCCTTTGCGGTTGAGATGTCTGAACTGCGGGAGATTTTCAGGGAAGCAGGACCGAAATCCCTGGTGCTAGGAGATGAATTGTGTTCTGGTACCGAGACAACTTCTGCAACTGCTCTGGTGGCTGCAGGACTTCTGGGACTGCTAAGACGGGAGGCGAAGTTCTTCTTTGCCACTCACTTGCATGGGCTGACCAAGATTCCCGAGGTTGCTAAGGCGACTGGACTGCGTATCTGGCATCTTCATGTCGAATATGATCCGGTGTCTGAGAAACTCGTCTATCATCGTGTGTTACGAGAGGGATCGGGGTCTTCGCTCTATGGGCTGGAGGTGGCGAAGGCGATGAAGATTCCTGCTGACATCTTGGAGGATGCGCTTCTGTTCAGAAAGAGGCTAACGGGGGAAGTTGTCTTGTCGGAGGCCACAGGGTCTTCATGGAATTCCTCGGTAATTCGGACAGCATGTTCCCTGTGTGGTGCCCTAGTTACGAAATCTCTGGAAGTTCATCATATCCGGGAACGATCTGAGGCAGATGCGAATGGCCGCTTGCCTGATGGGTCTGATGTGCATGCACGGGCTAATCTGGTCACCGTATGCGAAGCATGCCACGATGATCTTCATAAGAAGGAGGTC
>Ga0114976_10000275_pt1 | contig 31485 bp, 32 predicted proteins | sample S_130805_EF_Meta_FD_87319 | JGI IMG/M metagenome (GOLD analysis project Ga0114976, IMG submission 87319) | Freshwater microbial communities from Lake Simoncouche, Canada to study carbon cycling - S_130805_EF_MetaG | ecosystem: Environmental > Aquatic > Freshwater > Lake | place: Lake... | reverse complement strand
CCTATGTGGCTCCGTCTATACTAGCACCCCTCCCACCCCCCCCACCCCTCCCAGAGGAAGTGAAATCAGCGCATCCTCCCATTATAAGGCATTCTCAAATGACGGATGCACGTGATCAGGTACCTCGCTATGAATCATCTCGCTATGACGAGCGCTCTCGCTATGAGGAACGCCCTCGCTATGAGGAACGCCCTCGCTATGACGAGCGCTCTCGCTATGAGGAACGCCCTCGCTATGAGGAACGCACTCGCTATGAGGAACGCCCTCGCTACGACGAGCGTCCTCGCTATGAGGAGCATCCGTCTCGCTACTATAAGGATAAGGAACCTCTTTATATTGTGGATAGGAATTCTTCCTATTCTTTATATTTCCAGATGAATGTAGATCAATTTAATCGTTATTTACAAAGCTTTATTTACCCTCCAGATGCCTCAAATGTTGGACTCTTTCATCCTGAATTATCCAAGCGTCTTGATGAATGTACAAAGGAAGAGCTGAATACAATATCAGATTCAGCAATTCATGGAATGATTAAGCGTATGGTTCGCTACTTAGCGCCAGTATGGGAAGATTCTACCTTGGTCAAAGGATTAATGGTTGCAACCAGACCGTTTGGCATTCGTATGCATACAAAGGATGTTGGATATATAAATAATGTATCTCTTCCTGAATCATGTGAAACATTTGGTGAAAACATGAAACGCGTGTTTATGGAAAAGCTCTCCAGTATCTTCTCATCTATACGGAATGAAACAACCTATGAGTATACCTTTCATAAAATTATGTCTCCTACATGTTTATTTCGTATTCAATTTCGAAGTGACCGAGCCGTCAAGAATTTCACGGAGCTTATAAAAACACCCATATAGAATAAATAGGTACATGGCATACAATGGAATCTATTGGAACATCCTCTTTGCCGGACTCACATGGTTCTTTGGCGGTCTAGGAATGTTTTTTACCCGATACATGAAAGGCTCCTGGTCTGCCGCTTGGTGGGATTACATTCCTATCTTCTGGATCCCCGTTTTAACGTCTTGGATCCCCGCAATTTCGATTTTGCGCGGCGCGTATGATGTGTAGGTTTCTGATACAGATAATATGCTCGATCTCCTTCCTCCTCTAATGTAATATGAAAGAGGGTGTGGAAGGCATGTTGAACCTCTGACACTGTTTTATACGCGGATCTATAAAACGTTGTGAGAGACTCTGTAAATACTGTTGTAGTCGGATGGGATGATCCATATAACAGCTTGAATAATTTTAGTGGTGCTCCTCCCAGTCCTACATGAAATAATTCTGGTAGAAAGATTGTTTGTGAGGGATACAATGCCATTTTTTGATTGATTTCGAGTATATATGGAGTATGTTTTGTATCAAATAATACATCCACTCCCAAGACTTCATATCCATGTTTCACCTTCCAATCCGGTTGAAAGATATGGTTGCGCTCAAAGATAGATCGAAGCATATGCCGAATTCGTCTCATTGCCTCCTCTGCATGTTGAATGGTCCATCCATCAGGTCGTTCCATGGGAAAAAATGCATTCTGTGTATTTCGTTTTTTATGAGTATCATACACCGTTGCCTCTTTTAACCTTCCTACATCATAGTGTTCATTGGATAAGACATAGGTGTGATAATTGCTAATATAAATACTTGTTTTATGATTACGAACAACTGCTACCAACATAATACGAAGATGAAACTTGTATTTATCAAAGGTGGCAGTTGTTTCCAATGCATCTTGCAAGATCCATCCCTTGAACTCCTTCGTTGGTTTGTACGCATCTACAAATGTTTTCACTTCATCAATCGAATCCACCACCTTGTTGCCACTTCCTGCAAATCCATCGGAGGCTTTTAAAAATTTATATTTTGTTCCATGATTAAAAAAATCAGTCAAGGATGTTTCTTGAATGGTTTTGAACAAGAGCGTAGGAAGACCGATCTTTAAGGTTTGAAATAATTTCATAAGTTGAAACTTGTCGGTTAATCGGTCTTTGCTCGATCCTGACAGTCGATTAATGGTGGTAATATTGGATAAATCGCGTGGAAGCGATCCATACCGATTTAATAAGAATAATAAGGAAGCATCACCGATAGAATCCGTTTCCTTGCTTCCTACCGAAGAAAGAATCGATCGGATCGCTTCTTTCTCTGGATTGTCTCCTTTGATACAAAACATCCCTATCTTAGGGATGGAATTATTTTGCAGAATTCATACTTCTAGCAGATCCAATATACCACAACAATCGATGGGCAGGTTTATGAGCTTTTTCAATCTTGCTTAATTGTCGTCCTAGAAATAAATTAAATTGATCTGTAATTCCAGTACGGTCTAGAAAATGAGTATGCACAGATCCTAAGGGAAGATTCTCCACTGTGATCCCTGCTCCCACCGCACGATTGATTCCAAACAGTTCCATCTGATGGGTGGGACTGTGTGACGATTGAAACATCCTCCACCAGCCATAATTATGATTCACGTCAAATTCATACAATCCATCTTTTGCTGCACGCGCTACATCTTCCAATGCAGCCTGTTCAAAGAATCGACTCGCAGGAACGGCGTCGCGCCACACCTTCACCCACGATACATCCTTCAACCATACAAAGCCTGCATTGTACACTCCATACAAATCTGTATCTGATTTACGAATGTAATGGGGGCTAAGACCAACTGTAGCCGTTACTGGAAGAGCAGGAAGCGGTCCAAAGAAGCATATATCAGCATCCAAGAACCAGACACCTGTTTTCGCATCTACAAACGCTAATTCGATCACACGCAATTTTTCAGAGGTATACTCTTTAAAGACTCCTTTTGCTTCCATTTCCTTGCGATCCATATCTGTATACCGATTCATAATGGTATAATATTCACGAGATCCATGATATGGAAGGGTTGTTAATAACGGCAAGGTAGCATCATCTGTTGCAATATGAAGAGCAGGAAAGGGACTTACAAAGAGTTGTAAACTGTACAGAAAGATCTTAAAATCTTCCACGGCTTGTTTGCCGGTGACAAGGGTTGCAATCGTGATCATTCTTATAGAATATATGAATTAATTGTTTAAGACGCATATTTATTCACTGCTTTTATAAATTCTGTAATGATTAAATTTGGTTTAAATATGGTTGAATTTAATTCAGGATGATATTGAACACCCACCATAAAATTATTTTTAGGAATTTCTGCTATTTCCATATATGTTTCGTTTCCAGATGTTCCTGTAAAGACAAGTCCATGTTTTTCTAATTCAGGTCGATATTTCGTATTAATTTCATAACGATGTCGGTGTCGTTCAATAAATGTATTTCCATATACTTTATGAGCAATACTTCCCTTTTTAGTTTCCCCTTCATAATCGCCTAATCTCATGGTACCACCAAGATTCGATTCGTTTTCATTAATTATATGAACAATATGAGGAAACTTATGTTCTGGATCCACTTCTTGAGTGGTTGCATCCTTTATATGTAATAGATGTCTTGCAAATTCAATTGCCATCAATTGCATTCCATAACAGATACCTAAAAAGGGTATATTATGTTCTCTTGCATATTTAATTGCAAGTATTTTATTTTCAATACCAGCTTCTCCAAATCCACCTGGTACTAAAATACCTCCTTTTATTGTTTTTAATTTGGCAGATAACTCTTTTTGAGTAATATGTCTTGCATCAATCCAATTTAATTCGACATCTTTATCAATACTATATGCAGCATGTTTTAATGCTTCTACCAAGGATATATATGCATCACCATATCCATATTTTATAACTAAATTGACTGTTATTTTAGATTTCAAATTACTTAATTTATTGTATATATCATTCCATCTTGTTCTAGGTAAATCTCGTTTCATATGCATCAATTCCAACACACGTTTATGAAATCCTTGTTTATAATATAGATATGGTAATTTATAAATATTATCAATGTTTGGTGCCATAATTATATTTTGTTCATCTACGTTTGAAAATAATGCGATTTTTTTCCCAAATGTAGGAGTATCATTTTGTTCATATCTACATACAATAATATCTGCCTGAATTCCAGATTGCATTAATTTTTTGATAGAATCTTGGGCTGGTTTTGTTTTAAATTCGTCTGATACTTTTAAAAATGGAATATACGTTAAATGAATATTGATAATATTTTCTCTTCCATATTCTCCAATCATTTGTCGAATTGCCTCAATATGAATCATCCCTTCAATATCACCAACGGTACCACCAATTTCAACTAATATAACATCATACTTATCACTATCTCGTTGTATAAATCCTTTCATTTCATTGCTCACATGTGGTATCATTTGAACGGTTTGTCCCAAATATTCTCCTTTTCGTTCTTTTCCAAATATAGACATATATACCTTTCCAGATGTTATAATACTATTCTTATTTGTATGAATATCTGTAAATCGTTCATAATGACCTAAATCTAAATCTGCTTCCAACCCATCTCTTGTGACAAACGTTTCACCATGTTCAAATGGATTCATCGTACCGGAATCTATATTCAAATAGGGATCCATTTTCTTGATTGTTAATTTCAGACCGCATTCTCTCAATAATGATGCTAAGGATGCAATAATAATTCCTTTTCCAATTCCAGACATAACACCTCCCGTTACAAATATATATTTTGTCTTATGTGTTGGACGTTTTTTTACGCGTCGTGTCTGGGTTTGAGTCTTTATATTTTTTGATGTCGTGTTTCGCGGCATCTCTATTTATTAATAAGAAATCATTAAACGTCCCTTCATTTTTTCATACGCCCGTTCTGCATTGGTATCTCCAGCTGCCAACCGTCGTTGCCGTTCTTGTTCGGCATGTTGTCGCGCACGTTCGACCGCTTGGACAGCTGCATGCTCTTCAGGACTGAGTTCGACCGGAGCCGAGGCTCGTTCCGCTTCCAGTTGATGATACGTTTTTGAACTTGTAGAAGCATCTGCAACCTCTTGCGAAAAGGTCGATCCTTCCCCATAGGCATACTTCAGATCCGTATACGCTAATCCACCATCTGAATCAATATGTTTGGTGAACTGTGCCGGTCGTCCTCCACCAATCTCTGTGGCTCCCGTGGAACGGAGCGCTAAGGCTTCGGGTTGTCGATAGCGTTGCAATGTTGTATCTGCCGCTCGTGGTTTGGCAGAAAGTTCTTCTTGAAAGACGGATCGAAACTTGTCCGCATTAAACTTGCCCCTTAGTTCTTCTGCGGCTCTGTGGGTGCGTGGTTCTGCCTCTCCTGAGGCTTTCAACCAATCTCCATATCCATCATCACGGTCTGGATCTGGTAAGCGGTGTTCGTCAAATAACTTGTTAAAGACACTCATATTTAAGTTTTTGGCATTTAACGATACAGGCGCACGATCTTCCACCTGTAACGTTCCGAGTGGAGCATCCTCATGGGAAAGCGTATTACTTACCGGTCGCACAGGAAGTGCACGATGCGCATTTGCTTGTTCAATCGTTACCGGTGCATCCGTGGCACGCCCTGCTGCACGTGGAATCAGTTTATTCAAGATCTCTTCAATATAACTGTAGGCTCGGCTGACTGCATCAAATAATTCTGGATTTCCTCCCTTATCAGGATGTGCTCGTAGTGCTGATTTCTTGTAAGCAATCTTTAACATTTCCATCGTCAAAGGTTTGGAATCATCCAGTCCTAAAAGATTATATGCTTCATGAAGATAGTCCATTGCTCGTTTGGGAGGAGGAATGGTCGCTAAAGCAGTACTTCGTTGAGGTGGACTGGAAAAGGCTAAGCTAGGAGGGGTATGCGTGGGAGCGACCGTGCCAGGCCAGTGTGCAGCTTCCCCCCGTTGTACTGACGCTCGCCATTGTAATAATCCCGCATAGACTCCTGCATACTTGGCAGCGGTGACATATTCCGGACCGGCTAATAAGGTATCTAACATTTTATACCGTGCTTCTAGACTCGTAATTGCACAAAGATTGTTCCAAATACGAATATGTCTTGGGTCTAAGGAGGAGAGCGCAGCGCCCATTTCTTACAATCTATATTTATATTTTTCCATTGTTCCGTGCAATTCTTCGGGCAGTCTCAATGGCATGATCGAGCTCTTTATACAAAAAGTCTTTTGTAAGAACCTTTAATGCTAGTGTACGGGCATTGTGTGCCATAATACGGCACTCGGTTTCATGGGTCTTACACCACGTTATTTTCTCAACTAAGTCATTAAGTTTGTCGTTAATGGGAACATAGTGTGTCCAAGGTTTCATGTGATGTTGAAACCAAAGCATAGATCCACTCTCTTGCAGTAAGATGGTAGACCCAAGTAACATCCATTGTGCCAATCGATAGGCTCCTACATTTCCATCCAGATGAAGAATATATTTGTAGCGGCTTTGCTCTTCAAAGGAGATACGACTTCCTACACGAAACTCCTTGGAATTAACGCGTCCTGCACGCCGTGTCTTATGAATCTTCAACTGTCCTGTAATGGTTGTAAGTTGTGCATCCAACAAATCTGGATGCTGTTTGCTCAGTTGAACCGCTTTTAACCGAGGATTGGTCTCCGCAGTCCATCCACATCCAGTGGATCCACCGCGAAACACCGCCAATGGTTTCTTCTTCGAAAAATCTAATTCAATCTTGGAATCATTCCAAGTTGTTTTTCCTTTAATAATATCTAAATCATCATAATTTACAATGGGAACATCGAGATAATCTTTATGTCCGCTCATGGCAAATATCGGAAGGAGTGGATGGTGTAAGGGAATCGGAGAACTCATAGATCCTGTAATATGATAGAACGGATCTTTGAAATTTGTTCGGTAGATGAGCGCATCGGTAGGAGAGACTAAATAGACTCCCTCTGGTAGTGTGTGTCCAGCTGCTTCATAATCTTGAAACAATTTTAAGGTTGTATACTCTTCTTCATCATGTTTAAACTCTTTTACAATGCAATGCAACAATCGTAGAGTTTGTTTTTTCTTCAAGGTTTTAGGAAGAAACTTGCGATAATGATTGGAAATCTTGGACGGTCGTAATTGAATTTGAGAAATTGTTACATCATGTTTTACAATCAGTAGACATTTGTGACCGATTGACAAAAAAACATACTCTAAGGTATGTTTCACAGCATCCGTACGAAGATCTGGCGGCAATGCCGCGAGTGCTTCTTCCATTGTCTTTGCTAGCATCCCTACTTAGAGTTAGAACTCTTCTTCGCGATGTAAATAGAGTTCTAATTGATTTGCAGCAGTATTTGTTATAAACTCTTTTATAACAATACCTTTCTCTTTCAGACGAAGAGTCGGAAGTTTTCCAATACTTGCTTGTTCTGTCTCATTTAATGAATCATAATCAAATTCTAGAAAGGATATCTTTGCTTTTTCGGCAAGTTCTTTTGCACGGGGTTTGACCTCCTTACAGGCTTTGCACCAGGTGGCACCAATATAGTGAAGTTCCATCTTTGTGTCTATAGGATAGAGACAAAGAAAGATATCATTTTTTATCTTATAAAATTGAAATCGGACAGCAGAAGGATCCGCTCTGCGGATCCTTCTGCTTCCGTTTGAACTTTTATAGGACACATCCCGCTTTGCGGGATGTGTCCTATAAAATTGAAATCGTCTTAAAATCACACCCATAGGGTGTGATTTTTAGTCGCTTGAAACTTTATTGAAGAAGGGCGCTTTGCGCCCTTCTTTAATAAAATTGAAATCGGACAGCAGAAGGATCCGCTCTGCGGATCCTTCTGCTTCCGTTTGAACTTTTATAGGACACATCCCGCTTTGCGGGATGTGTCCTATAAAATTGAAATCATATTTTTTACTATTGTAAAATAGCACATCTCAAGAGTTTATTATAGTTCTTGATCCAAAAATGGAATATATCGATGATAAGAAATTTCAACAAGTTTTGACGACGATTGTTGTCTGCTTTGTTATCTATCTTGTGTATTACGCATGGAATCGTTACGCTGAAGAAGAAGCAAGAAAAGCGAATATTATTGCCGCTAATATTCTTGCTGCACGTCAGAGAGATAGAGAGATTCGCCAGTCCCCCCTTGGATGGGCTAGTTCTCTACTTGGTCTTACAGCTGCTATACTACCCGTTGCTACAATACTCATTTGTGATCCAAACAAACCTGTACCACGCAAGGTTACTGCAGCAACCACTGTAGTAAACTTGCTTGATAAGGAGGTGAAGCGGAGTCTCAATAGTTCAGTATCAGATCCCATTGAAGCTGAACCAATGGCTCCCTACAATCCTTACGTTAAGTGGTAACAGATTTTTTACATTTTTTCCTTCCATACACGAAGCATGGATGGTTGTACCAAGGGTATCATTAGTTCACATTCCCACAAGAAGCGTCGTCCTAGCGAAAAAAACGGTGCTTCCACCGGAAATAATTCTGGATGATCCTTGGGAAACTGTTGATACTGGGTGGGAAGAAGATGATAGGATTCAAGGGGTAAGACCATGGCTAATTGATCCGTCGGTTGTAATGGAGTTCGTTTGGTGGAAGGAATGGTGAGCCGTTCTGGAACAATAATTGTATCCAAGGGTGGAGCTACCCACCATGGATAATACCATTCTAAATCGACTGGTTGTCCATTGTAGTACGCAAAACACCATGCAAGTGCTTCCAAATACGTCTCAGATGCAGTCTTATAGGAAGCACCCCACAATCCAACTTGTTGATAGATCTCTTTGTAATTGGATCGAAGTGATCCATCTTTGAGTAGGACTTTTTCAGCTCCCCACAGAATGGGGCTATCATTCCATTCTGCTAAGGCACGTTCGACGGGATCGGAACTAGAACAATACTGTCCAGGACGAAGAGATAGTTTCTCATTTGCAATTTCTACCATCCATTCATTCTCCTTCTTGGAAAGCTCTTGCAACAATGCCTTTAATGTCGGAGTATGATACTGATACCCGGTCACAATCAATGGATAGGAATATCGTACATGTTGATATGCCTCCAACACGCGTTCCATCCCATCCTCCTTGATTTTTAATCCAAGTCCATGGGGAACAAAATCATTTCCTAATAAGTTCATACAGGCAGCAAATTCTTCCATGGTTATATTCCATTTTGTTTGCAATTCTTTTGCTAGCAGAACGATCGATAAGTACAAAAACTGTTTTTCAGACTTTGCGGGGACAGACTTTTTTCCAAACGCAGTATCTTCACGATACAATTGAATTATTGCCTTTGGTAAATGGAGCAAGGCTAAAATAATCAGATCCGCATCTAATCCATAGACCACCATATGTGACGTCGGTGCATCACGAAGCCATATCATCAATTTCTGTTCTCCTTCCCCAGGTTCATCTGCTGCACTAATTCTTGTCGGAATGGATCGTGTCTTTGCCCAAGCATGAAAGGCGCTTGCTAATTGATCCATAAAGCGTGTACCAGGTGTAATTGCATTTGTATCCCATTTTGGTGCACTTGTTCCACGAATTTCCTGCTCTTTTTTAGTTGTTACAATCGATTTAAAGCGACGTCCTCGCTGTTGACGAATCTTTGCCATCGGTGCTACTCCATCAAAGGCAATCCATACTGCTTCCGATGGATTCACATCCTTGATGACGTTTTCAAAATAACGCAAGGTGTCTTGAATGAGTTCTGCCTCCCACATTGCTCGTTTTGCTGGATCATAGGGGATTCGTTTGGATAATGACACAACACAGTCATAAATGGCACAATTTGCATCAAATCCTAGTATGGTAGGTTGACCTTGTAACTGGGTAGGGGTGACAATGCCCTTGATTGTTTGTATCAGCCGTTTATAGAAGGAAGGGATTCCCATGGCTGATTTTTTAAAAACCGATTCACAAACTTCCAGCGTCTTTATGTCTTATATCATTGACCGGTTTAAATATAACCTAGAGATATTTCCCGATGTACTCCTTGTATCAGTTGGCTTATTTGCTATTTTATTACAGAGTCCTTCGTTTACCGCTCTCGGTCTTTCCTTGCTATCCGTGAATCTTGCACAACCGTTTTTAGCAGGATATCTTCGTGAAATTATTCCAAATACATGGGCAGTCTCTACACGATCAACGGGTATGTTTCCCGGTACCTCGTTTGAACGAATCAACTTAGGATTGAGTACCACAAAAGCAACGCTGCCCAGTTATTATACCATGTTTTTAGGAACCTTACTTGGATGGGTGGCTCCTCTTCCTCTTTTTTATCCTCAAGAACTGAATTACTCTCCTCAACGAACCATTGCAAGTAATATTAGTACTGCCTTTATAATTTTATTTATAACCATTCTACTGTCTTATCGCTGGTTGGCATCGCAAGAAACTGTTGGTGGTCTTGCTCTTGGAGTTGGATTTGGTGCTCTCTTCGGATTTATTGTTATGGTATCCATCTACTATGCAACACAACGAAGAGCTACAAATCTATATAATTTTCCACTTATATCTACCTCTTATGGGTCGACAAATCCAATTTATGTATGTGCCTCTAAATAGAATGAGTTGGTTACTTCGAGGACGTGAATTGATCCTAGGAGCATATAACCATCTTCCGAATATCTTTATCATGGGATCTCTTCTTATAGGAGCTATCACTGGAATTGTCCCTATTTTAATTTTGGGACTTGTCTCAAGTTTTCTAGGAGTCTTAATCTATATTATTCAACTATTAATGAATGATACCTTTAAAGATTTAAAATCCTCACTCGGTATTTTTAAACAGATATATCCTGCAAATCTTGATAGTTCAAATAAACTCGGTCCACCAGAAGTATTGGTAAGTTCCTGGTCTACTATGGCTAGTTTTATAATTGCATATCTATTTTTTAATGCAATGTATGTATATAGCTATAAAAATCCAAATGTTCGAGATGATAATTTGATTGCAAATCGACAAGCTTATATGATAAGTATTATGATCGCACTATCGATTATAAGTATTATATTTATTGCTACAAGAATCTCGATTGGATTTGAAACCTTCATTATAGGACCATTAAGTGTGTTTTTTGGAGTTGGAATGGCATGGGCATTATGGAATCTTGTAACATTGGGTGGAAAGGATTTGCGCATGGGAGATGTATTTCAAGTTCGTGTAAATATGATTGCCAATAATCCCTCTGGAGGTGTGACTCCTATTGCATGTGTTCCACCCGATAATTCTACAGCTAGAGTTATTCCTACCCTGCCATAGATCTTTTAGCATATGTATAGTTTACGGTAACTTTAACATCCTATAGTTACCACTAATACGATCCTGATTCGATTAAGGCAAGAAGTGCTACTAATTCAATCATCCATTCTTTATAGGACAAACGTGCATGTGGTTTCCATAAGGTATCGAGGAAGGTAATTTGTTCACGAACAGCTTTACAGGCTGTGGATCGATCCGTACTTTCATATAATTTTAATGCCTCTTCTTCAGGCATGTCAGTTCCTCCTTTGGAGCGATTGACATGATTATGAAATTTCACCATTCCTTTTCGAACGGCGGTTTTCACCTCGTCTCCTTTTGTAGGAGTCCATCCCTTCACTTTCGGAGGAGCTACGCCACGAAATTTTCGTACCACCACCGGTGGAGACGGTGGGTCTGGCGGTCTTACAAAGATGGAATGACCACGAAGATAGTCTTGCATATGACGTCGACACACTTCGCAAGGAATTGTCACTGCCGTTAACTCCATTGTACGCTTCCAACGATAAACAATATCCCGTCGATCACTCCATTCTGCCATTGTATGAAAGATCAACCAAAGACGCGGTCCCCAGTCGGCTCCAGGTTGTTTTAACGGAAGGGGGTCCATCTTACCCGTAGATTCGATATTATTTGATAAAAAATGAACTAATATACATATAAGATAAACGAAACTAAACTCCACACACTAAGATGTCTACTCCAGCTGAACGTGCATTTAAACGTGCAATATTGAGGCAAGATCCTGCCATAATGGCAGTAATGCCTTATACACTGCACGGTGACCTTGTATGTCCTACAGAAGAAGCCTTAAATCCTGATGGAAAGACTATGGTACCTGCATCTCTCTGTGCAAGACACAAGACACCAGCTGGCATCAGAGGATTCTTTGAGCACTTAGTTGAGGCTGACAGGGACTTTCGAATTATGCGCGAGATACAAGCTGAAAAACGTAGACAGAACACATCCATGTGCAATCGATTGCTCCTACGCCTATGCATGGGAGCTGTTGCAGTTACCGTATTTGCATTCTGTATACAAATGAACTAATCTCATCTTATTTTTAAAATTGAATCTATATTTTTGACATATACAAGAATATACATGTTTTAGAAATGGATTCTACGGTAGATAATACACAATCTATAGTTAACGCAGTTATTGCATTTGTACTGGTATCATTCCTTGCGGTGGTTGTTACCATGGTAAGTCCTCCAACCCCTCCAAACCCTTCTGATGTGGACTATGATGAGTAAGATCTTTTTTATAAAATTGAACACAAAATTATAAATAGTCATATTATCACACATACAAGATGAATTATAATCTGCGAAGTTTATATGATAGGTACCCAATATTTCTTTCTGCTCCTCAGATAAGAGAATACTTGGGAGATTTTGACATAAATGAAGATCAGGATAAGGTGTTCTTCAGGAAGTATAACCATTCAGTGGATATATCTATCTTTATAGGCTGTAAGACAGTCAAAGAGATGGCACGTATTGTTCACGAATCTTTTGAGAAAAAGACCAACGAAGATCAAGAACGCGCTCAATGGAACTATTGCCTATGTTTTGTGCTTGGTTGTATTGGTGTATTCACAGTGATGTGGTATGCAAAGACCTAAACCCCTCTTCCTTTTTTACTACAATGTTCGCCTTTCATCCAGGAGTAAGAGTTCCCCTACGACAACGGGATCGTCCTCTTCCTAAGAAAAAACGATATGTCTATCCCCCTGTTCCTACGAATGTATCCTTGGTACAAGCTTGGCGCATTGCATGGACAGGTAAGAATGAACCTCCCCTTTTTGGACATATTCGATTCTTAGCATCCTTTACAGGTCCAGAACATTTACGAATCCCGTTGTTCAGCCACGATCGAACCATCACGGAATGGAATACCCTTCTTACATCGTATGAATCCTGTACGGGATGTATGCAAAAAGAGTGGTCTCCAGGTGAGCGATATAATCCATTTTTTCACTGGAAGGCAATGGGAATGCAATTACGAATGGAATATCATCGGCAAATGAAGCTGCGTTGGATTGTGCAAAAATGGGTGCAACAGGTGCGCACACGCATTTACAAACGTCGTTTGGTAGGCGAAACAGATTTGCGTACCTTAGATCCAATCACTCCTCGTGATGCGGTCCAAATAATCTGTCATCGAACAAAATCCATCTATCAATTTCACATAAATTCTATTATTTCTATGATTCGAGAGAATCTTGCCTTTGAACAATGGGGACGGGCAGATCCTCTTCCCCCTCGCAATCCCTATACCAATCAATCTTGGTCCACATATCAATTAATGGGACTTGTTCAAACCATTCAAACAAAGATGACAGAGCGAGGAAAAGTGGTTCCATCTTTTTTATGTCAATTTGTGGAAGCGGAGTATTGTGTGAATAATTTTTATAGACGCCATAAATTGCAATTAGGGGTGGATGCTACGACTCGTTTTTTTAAATCGCCTGACTCGATTGGAGTTCGACAAGACCTTCTCCAGGAACTCTTTGAACAAATTGATAAACTTGATCAAGACATAATTTATCAATATGTAAAACGAAAAGAATGTCCAGGCTATCTCCAATCTCATTGGGAACAACTTATTCAAAATAAGTGGATTCATGATAACTATGGATATAGTCCCAAATATGGATGGCGAGACAGTTATGAGCAGACAGCATCCACACTACGAATCTATGGACGAACCTTGGCGTGGCACAATGAAACTCAGACCCCTCTTATGCGCATCATGTTAGAAGAATTAGAAGAACCTCCTCACCCTGAAGAGAACGACGATGCAGGGAGTGTCAGCTAAACCATCGACGTGGAACAATGCCGATCAAATTCTTCCACGATTATGGCTGGGCAATAAGGGAGCTGCTCTTGATTCAAGTTGGTTACGCGAAAAAAAGATTACTACCGTCTTCAATTGTACCAAAGACATTCCCTTTGCAAAAGAGGTATTACATCAATACCGTGTCCCGGTCGATGATTCTACGATGCAAGAAGATATTCAAAAAATGACAGATTGGTCGCCCGAAATTATCTACAAACTGATGGCAGAATACAATCAAGGTGCTACAATCTTAGTCCATTGTTATGCAGGGGTTCAACGATCCGCTGCTGTGGTTGCCATGTTTCTCATGACCTTAACCCGCCAACCCATGTCTGTGATTATTCCTTATATGCGTCATTGTCGCCCGATCGTCTTTTCCCCTGCCATGAACTTTGCACAATCGATTCAATCCTGGGAACAACGCTTCTTTTCCTATATAAACCAAACTAGACGAATGAAATAGAAATGAGCTATTATCCATTACAGTCTGCTCCTCCCTGCTCACATTGTGGTCATGGAGGAATTCTTGTCAATATACCCTATCCGTGTGGATGTGTCTTATCTATACATGAAGTATGTATACAAACTGCCTATTTACGCGGAGTCTGTCCGTTCTGTCGCAAGGTGTGGATTAATATAACTGCGGCTAGTTCTGTAAATACCTCTCATACAGTGATTGAAGCTCGTCCTGAACGACGATGGATTCTTTATTGTTTGTCGACGATTCTTATTATATTTCTAGGATGTGTTGTCTTTTGGTTGCTATACCACTATTTTTAAATAGCATGAGATAAATCACTATAGCGCATATGATCTTCTTCTTCAATGGTGGATGCAGGAACATATTTTGGAATGTCTTCAGCATACATATACATGGCATATTTATTTTTTACAGGAATTTTAAAATAGGTCAAAAGAATGGTATCCAATCCATTGTCTAATTCAAGTTCTCGATGGACCCAATGCTGATCATAATTTACGACTGCATTTTTTGAAACATCTGAGGCACAGGTAGCTCCTATAATACGTACTTGTTCTCGTGGAAGAATAAACCAATCTCGCTGCATCAGATAAACATTCGAATAGGGTGCAAGCATATCATACAATTCGTTATAAGGTTTGACTGTTGGACCAGGAACATAGAAAATATGTTCAAAGGCTTTGCTCACAGGAAATAATACACGTGGATTCAAGCTTCCAAAGATGGCTAAATAAGGGGCAATGGGGCGAATCTTTGTTTGCAAATGTTTTACATATTGCAAACGCATTTTAAAGAGTGGAAGTAGGAAGAGTTTAAATGGTTGTGGTGTATTTGTTTCACCGTGATCTACGGCTACCAGATCATCGCGGGTTAGAAGCCGCTCGCAAACAAGCTCTTGAGTTGAAAACAACCATACTTCCATTGTTTATTTTCACTCCCGAGCAGGTAACATCCAATCGATTAAAATCTGTTAATTCTATTCAATTTATGATTGCTTCCTTAAAGAGCTTGGAGGCTGCTTTAAAAAAGGCAGGATCTCGTTTGGTATGCTGTTACGGTGACACAGTGGATGTCTTACACTCCCTACATCGCAAACTAGGCATTGATTGCTTGGTGGATGGAAAGGATTATACACCTTATGCAAAACAACGCATTGCTAGTCTTGAAAAATGGTCTTCTGCCTCCCACATTCCGTATATCTGTGTTGGTGAGGATTGTTATTTGACGGAACCAGGATCTGTCTTAAATGGAACTAAAAAACCATTTCAAAAGTTTACACCGTATTGGACCGTGGCGCGAGGACGAGCTGTGCCGCATCCTGTAGCAGCAATTGAGGGTCCCTGGATTGTCCGAAGTGGTGGAGGGAAGAAAACACGCTCGCTACGATCGTATCCCATGGAGGTCTCCTTGGAAACCATGCGACGACGATTAGTTCCTCATCCGAATGAGGAAATAGCTGTGCAAGGAGGACGCGAAGAAGGACTTCATCTAGTTCATAGCCTACCTACCAATTATGAAAAAATCCATGATGTTCCTTCTGAATCCACCTCGATGTTATCGGCACATCATCACTATGGAACGGTCAGCATTCGTGAATCCTATTGGGCAGGAAAGAAGAAAGGGCTGGATGCCTTTGTACGACAATTATATTGGCGTGATTTTTATGGACAAATTATGGATGCCTTTGAATTATTATATAAGGTGCATCCCTATGACTTTCAAAAAGATCGTGCTGTTTCAGACAAACAGAAAGACGCCTTTGACAAATGGTGCAAGGGAACGACCGGTGTTCCCCTGGTGGATGCAGGAATGAAACAGTTATTGCACACCGGTTATATGCACAACCGTGTTCGCCTGGTGGTGGCGAATTGGTTGGTGAAAGACATGCATGTGCATTGGAGACTGGGAGAACGTTTTTTTGCACAACATCTTGTTGATTATGATGCTACCCAAAATATGATGAACTGGATTTGGGTGGCATCTGTTCTTCCCTTTAGTCAAGCTCCCTTTCGGAAGGTAGATGCCTATAGAACGGCAGAAAAGTTTGATCCTGAGGAAGTCTATATTAAACGGTGGAATATATGAACCCCATTTGAAATATCCAACACTATAAGGAGGGAAGCTTTCCTCCTTATAGTTTTCAAAATTGAAATCGTGAATAAATCACCCTTTGGGCAATTTATTCTCGTTTGAACTTTTATAGGACACATCCCGCTTTGCGGGATGTGTCCTATAAAATTGAAATCATATTTTTCATATAGAATAAATAATACATATCTTTTATATAATACCATGAGTGAATATATAGATGAATTAAAATTAGCGGTGTCCCTGATGAAATCAGATCACCCAGCCGAAGCTGAACGGTTAATGCAGCTCTCAAAGGAGCTCCATGAGTACACCCAACTCAAGGAAACCCTTGTACATTACATCTCCCCCATAACACATCGCACATACCTCATGCATGCTGCGATGGAGGGAGATAGTAAACGCGTGGAGTACCTCCTACGACTGTTCAAAGAACTTGGTATATTAGAGTCTTGCATTAATCTGCAAGATCGCAATGGTCCAAATCCAAAGAACTTCACTGCTCTCATGCATGCAGTTGCAGGTAATCACTTTACAGTGATCCGCCTCCTTTGCGAAGCAGGTGCTGCCATCGATATCCAGGCAACACATGGATGCACCGCTCTTCTTCTTGCGATTGGAAACAATCGGCTTGATATTGTTCGCTATCTTCACGCACAAGGTGCTGATATCAATCTGCGAACTGCAAAATCAAACTACACTCCTCTCATGTGTGCTGCTGAACGTGGTCGTACCGAGATTGTTCACTACTTGATCGAACAAGATGTAGATCTAGATGTCCACGAGTACTATCAATCCGAAACAGCTCTCACTCTAGCGAGTGGGAAAGGTTACATTGATATAGTTTGCGCGCTTGTAGAAGCTGGTGCATTACTCAATGAATGTTCACGCATGGGACCTGCTCTCTGTTGTGCAATCTTTCATCATAAGCCTCACATTGCTCATTACCTTATTGAGCAAGATGCTAACCTAGATATGACATACAATCAATCAGGTAATACCGCTCTCTCTCTGGCAATCAATGCTGGAGATCTTGATATGGTTCGCCTCCTACGCGAAAAGGGAGCAAATATCTCTACAATGATTAATGGCAAAACGCTTCGTGATATTGCCTGCGACATTTATGGAGCAAACTCTCCAATTGCACTTCTTCTAGAAGCGTAATTACACAGATGCCCTCTTTTAGAGGTATTTTTTACCAATAGGATAGAGTTAAAAATTGAAAACGTATTTTTCATAGAAAGAATATGTAAGAAAATATGTCAGAATCCTCGAATAACTGTACGCTCCCTACGATACCCCAAGGCGTTATGTCTCTGGTCACGTATCTGTTGGGAGTCACTGGCTTTGAACTCCAAGCTGACTGTATTGCATGTCTTTCAATGGACAATCGTACGAATCTCCAAATCATAGAAGGTATCGCACCCCTCAAATTTCTCCGTGGACGCATGCGCCTAATGTTTGCAGCCAAAATGGGAGATACTGAGCGTGTCAAAACACTTCTAAATCTTGGTGCCAAGATCCATATTAATGCACAAGGCTCCGATGGCAAGACTGCCCTCATGCATGCAGCTCAAGGCGGTCACACTGATGTGGTTGACCTCCTCTGCGATGCAGGTGCTACCTTAGATACACAAGACTCCAATGGCTGCACTGCTCTTATGTATGCAGCTCAAGGCGGTCACATTCATGTGATCCGCTATCTGTGTGAAAAAGGTGCTGCCCTAGATCTGCAGATGAAAACTGGACCCACAGCTCTTTGTTTCGCTATTTATTCAAATCGACTTAACGTTGTTCACTTCCTTTGTGAGCAAGGTGCCAACGTCGATCTGAATAAACCTATCTTGGCTGCTGCAGAATCTGGTTATTATCAACAGAAATTGGATTACTTCAACATGGTGATCTGTCTTGCGAAACACGGTGCATATCTAGATCTAGAGTCCGGTTATCAATTCGAATCGCCTCTCACTGTGGCGACGATGGCAGGTCATTTTGATGCAGTTCGCACGCTTGTGGAACATGGTGCAGATCTTAACTTACACACAAAAGATTTAGGAACTGCTCTCTGCATTGCCATCACATATGGTCGTACTGCCCTTGCTCATTACTTTATTGAGCAGGGTGCATACATCGATGTGAACATCGGTCGTGCATGTGAGACACCTCTCTCACTGATAATCGATCGTGGAGATCTTGAGATGGTCCGCATCCTGTGCAATAATGGCGTCAATCTGATTAACTATAATGACGAATCGCTTTATGACTATGCGCGAGATATCCGTGGAGAAACCTCTCCCATTGCGCGTCTTCTAATGGCGTATGTTCAATCGGCATAAGCACATGCATTTTTTAACCCTTTATAACACACATCCCGCTTTGCAGTACATGTGTTATAAAATTGAACTAATTTTTTTAAAATAGAAAAGATACCAAATCTTTTATAATCTACCATGAGTTACGAAGCTACCCGCTCTTTAGTGTTCTACCTGCTAGGATCATCTGGCTATAAACCCCAAGCAGATGTTGCTGCATCTGTTTCACGTGACATCATTGATAATCCACAAGTTATCGAAGGCATTGCATCTTACCAATCTCCCCACTTCTTTCGCACGCGCCTTATGCATGCAGTTAAGAAGCGGGATGTTGAGCGTGTCAAACTCCTTGTAGAACTTGGCGCAGATATACATGCACGTGATAGAGATGGAAACACCGCGCTCTATTATGCTATTCTGTGTGGTCATTTGGAGATATTCCAATTTCTTTGCGATAAGGGTGCTGCCCTGGATACATCGAATGAAATCGGACTCACATCCCTCCATTACACCAGTCTATTAGGTACATCTGATATAGCAGAAATCCTCATTAACAAGGGTGTTTCCCTAGATTCACACAAGTCTAGGACGACAGCTCTTACTCTCGCATGTGAAAACGGTCGTGACAAGATCGTCCGCCTCCTTTGCGAGGCAGGTGCTGGCTTGGATTTGGTCGGTTATCGTGGAGCGACAGGTCTTCACTATGCCAGTGGACGGGGTTTCTCTAAGATAGTCCAACTCCTTTGCGACTATGGTGCTACCTTGGATCAGGAGAATTACGATAGAGAGACTCCAGTTGAGCTAGCCTGTATGAATGGTCATCTCGATGTTGTCCGCATCCTCTCGGCTGCTGGTGCAGTACTGGATCAGAGCCACCTCTACAATGCCATTTGCAAAGGTGATATGGAACTCGTCTGCTTCCTCCTGGAGACAGGCATTTCTCCTCATCATTATTGGCGTATAGCTCCTAGAACATTTCTCCACGCCGCCTGTGAACAAGGTCACTACAACATAGTGTCCATCCTCATTGATGCCGGTATGATACTGGATGCAGTGTCACGTGATGAAGAGACACCTCTCATACTTGCATGTAAGGGCGGTTATACCAAGATCGTCCGCCTTCTCATCACCAATGGTGCTGGGCTGGATCTACAAGACAAGTATGGTCATACAGCTCTCCACACTATCTGTGATTCTCACAACATACGTGATGAGAAAGATCGAAACAATCTCGTCAACATTCTTATGGATGCTGGTGCTATATCAGATCTCAAAGCATTCGAAGGATCTACACCGTTTAGCATAGCCTCTCGTAAATTTAGTGAGCATCCCCGCAACCCGTTCCAGAAAGCTCTGGTTGTATATTTTGCAAACCTAGATTCACAAGCATAATACCCCCCCGCGGAATCGTTTTTTAAATTAAAAAAAAGATCTTAGAAATGCCGACTCCCATTGAAGATCATGGTGGATGTATTCCCTCCGAATTCCATACACGCACTCTTCCCTCCATCCCCAATAAACTTGTTCTTGTTGTGAACGTTGGAACGGATCGATTAAATATTGAACTCTTTAAAACCTTGTATATGCCGTGTGTGGAGCATGTGTTTTATAATGTCACTGATATAGCTCCCTATAGCCACCTTCCTATTCATCCTCTTGTCACCTTTTGTACCATTTCCAATACAAAGGAGTTTGTAACCAAGCTTGCTGCTGATAGTCATTCCAGTTTCTTTTTTTATGAAATATCAAATGGATCCTTTGTTCATCCAGACCTATGGACCTTGTTGAAACAGGCAGAACTCAATACATCTTACACCTTTGTTGATTCTATGAAGAAGGTTCACACCTTGTCCTATGTGAGTGAAACAGGACTGGTAGATAAAACAATCACTACATCCACGGTCGCTGCCTATTCTACAATTAATCAACCTGTGATTCATTCCATCGAACGTGGAATTCTTCGCCATGCAAAACAAACGCTTACCCAAGTTGTAATTGATACAAGCAATCTATATACCCCATTGTGCTATTTAGCAACCAAATATATGACGGATAAATCTCCTTACAATATTATGACGCATCGTCATCCGTATACTGCTGTCTATGACATGTTTCTGACTCCCTACATGTATAAATCCAATCTGAAACTGGGAGAAATAGGGACCTTGAATGGATCCTCTATTCGTATGTGGAGAGACTACTTTCCTCACGCCTATCTTCACGGATTTGATATTGAACCCTCTGCCATTGAAAAGATCAAAGACATTCCTGGTGTAAAAGGGCATTTAGTCGATGCTTCTGTCGGTCTTCGTCCTGTCTTACAAGCTGAATGCATGGGAGGAGCCAAGTTTGATCTCTTATTTGAAGATGGATCGCATCGATTGGATCATCAATTGCTCTTTATTCGCGATGCCATTGACTACGTGAATCCAGGAGGCATGCTCATTATTGAAGATATCTTTCGTGAAATCCCTGCTGCACGATTTGAAGAAGCCTTATCTCTTGTCTCAGACAAGGTGAAGAAAGCACTTTTGGTGCAACCAGAACACACCTTTCGCCATTCTCCTGGATGGGAAAATGATCGAGTATTGATGATTTGGGTGGCATGAGGACAAATTCTTAAAAGAAAATCGTACATCTAGGAAATGGAGTCTACCATTGCAACCACCTTTACAGAGCCTCGTTCCTCCGTTGCCCGCCGCATGATTGCTGAAGTAACTGCAGCATTGGCAGAAGAAAGCCCTGCTCAAGTCAGTTCCAGATTTTCGGATTATCAAAAAGAGTTTCCGAGAATCTTTGCTATGTTACTTACAAGGTCTTACCCTGAAGACTTATTAGAGATGATGCTTCGACAGTTGGAGTCCGTCGAGGGCGGGAGAACAAGTCAGCATAACGCCTCTGTCCACGTGGGAACCGTTCTGGTGGATCGCTATGTGAAGCCAGATCTGGTGGGAGTTCCGCCCTCAAAGAAGTAATCGGTTCTTCGATTCGCAAGAGTGAGGATGGAACCTGTGTCCATTCTTCCGACCGAAAGGTTTCAAACATGCGATCCGATGGAATCCGATCCGGTCGCACCGTCCAAGACGGAATACGATGCACTGAAATGATAGGGGCTGCCGGTCGTAAAATCTGCAACAAATCAATCACCTCTTGTGCAACGTAGCGATCTAAATGTGTGACCCAATCACCTGAAATAGGTTCGTCATGCTCCTTACACCAGTCAATCGAGCGTTGTACATTTTGACGAATCAAGGCTCTTAATTGCGTTGAGTTTGTAGTTTCTTCACATATTAATGCAATTGTATCTCGTATAATTCGATATTCTTCTTTTTCAATTGTTTCTTGAACATCCCATACTATTTGAAGCCATTTATTTGGATATGTATTTTGAAGCAATGGAACGCTTTTTTTATAAGGTGCCATTGATTCTACAAGATCTATCATTTCCTTTGCTCCAGCCTCTTCTCCTAAAAATCCAATCCCAACAAAGTATCGTTCTGCATTTCCAGCACGACTGGTTCTTGGTTTTATAAACTTCCATTCACGAAATAACGAACATGCCATCCACATTAAATCCAAGGTTTGTTTTTCCGTGGTATCAAAACATTTTATAATCATTACACCTCCCTTTGCCAAGGTTTGAATTCCAATCAAAAATTCTGCCACTAACAGAGAAAAGATTGAATCTTCTTGTCCATTGTAATCTCCGCTAAAATCAAATCCACCATCGGCTGTATACAGATGCACCTTCCCACATTCATGAATAAAATGTGTGCGATTTGCTTTATTTAATATATCTCCTGTATCATCGATTCCATAGGAAATATGAATATTTGGATGTGTTTCTAAAAATGCAGAGGCTTTTCGCCATCCTGGAACATGTTTTGTCGTGCTTCGCAAGGTCATTGCATGGCAAGATGTATACACCCATTTATTCTTTTCAGCACAAACAGAAATTGCTTCTAAAAATCCACCAGGTCCTTCCGCACTGTGTGCCGTTCGTAACCCTCCCTCGCGTACAATAAATGGACCTAATTCTTCTGTAAGATTTGCATACTTCCAAAATTCAATCATCTTAAAATAAGATCTAGACAGGGGAGATCGTGTTGAGACCGATCTAGAAGTTCGTCGATTCCACGATAAAAAGATATATTCATACGGATTTGTAATTTTTTTATAATCATCCCATTGTCCTTGTTCATAATACATTGTAATTTTTTCTTTTGCAATTGCCAAGGCTTTACTTTCTAAGGTTCGTATGGTATGACTATCTGTAGGAGCAGCGGCAGTCCATGGAATCCACCGTTCCTCCGCAGGTCCCCCTAGTCCTCCTTTCTCTATCACTCCTTCCATGCTAGACTATGCATCGGAATGTTTAAACATATTCATAATATTGATGCGTCATATTATTAGAAAATCCACCACGAATCATCCGCCATTTCTCTGGTGAAGATGGAGTCCACCAGATCAGTCCATCTTTCTCTCGTAAATCTGGTTTCAAGGTCTTCGTATGTTCGGGATTGTCAAGTAATTCTTGTACTCGTGCTTGTGCTTTTTTCATAGAGGCTTCGCTGACGGTAGCCGTCCAAAACTGATAGCGAAAGCGATCTGTTTTCAAGGGTGCTCCTTTAAAGGATTGTTCATACACCAGTGGAAGGGGTGTCACCTGTTTCAACTCCTGCTTTGTAAACTTGGCTTCTTCTCCAATCTCTCGAATCACTGCTGCTTTCATCATAGTCAATAATTGTGTTTCTGTAACAGATTTATTGGGAACTGCTCCATACATCTTTGCCTCCTTCCATTCCATCTGTCCCTTAGGAGGTTCATACTCCTTTTTAGGATGTTTTCCCCATTCGTGCACTAATGCAATTGTGTTAGGATCGCCTACCGGATGAATAAACAAGATGTTTCGAATAAAGACACGTTCGCCTGATGGTTGATGAATGTACAAGTACTCTTTTCCACTTGGAAATGTATGATATCCAATGGTATGTTTCACACGCGCTTTGCGGGTTTGTCCCATCTACTATGGATATAAAAAAGATTTCTTTAGTGAAAGGATACAACTAAGGCTCCAACCATAAATAAGGCAACTCCCACTACAATTAATGGAATCATTGAAAAGGCAATCCCTGTAATAATCATTGCAAAACCTCCTACTCCCACAATCGCACCTCCCACACGTTGTTTCCAGATGCGTTGCATTTTGTTATATACAGACGTTGATTCTCTATAGATCATTTTTTATCTTTGATATGTGTTTAAAAAAACAGATATCAAATATAGCTTCTTTTATTTATTCTACCACCACATCCAGATCAAAGTCTTCTTCCTCAATGGGAGCGCTTGGATCCACAGACGGCATTGCCGTTTGAAGGGGGACAAAGGAGGCTGTAGCCGTGGTATAGAGTTTCGAATCAATTTGTTCTTGCGTCAACTCTTCTTGAGATTCCAAAATAGTTGTCTTAGGGGGAGGAGCGTCCTTCTTCAGGCGAATCGCAGCCATCTCATCATAGAGCACATCGCTAAACGCGGTACCTCCACGGATCACCTGTCCCAACATAATATTGGCACTTACACCAAGAATGGGATCTCGTTCACCATAGAGTGCGGATTTTAGCATAATCTCTTCAGTCTGTTCAAACGATGCTTTGGCAAAGGATCCAATATCCAATTTATTTACACCATAGCGATCGCAAGTTGTGAATCGTCCCTTTGCCGTCATACGGTCCACCAACATACCAGTATGGCGATAGTGAACACCTGATGGAATTGTTCCAACAAGTTCTTTTAAGAGGAGGGCACGAGCAGCTTCAATTCCAAAGAGATCATACATATCGTATACATTATTACTAATGACACGAGTTGGATCCACACTAGGATGGCATAGAATTTCTAATAAATTGCTTCCATCGCTCACAAGAACAAATTGATCAATCGTCTTATACGCTCCTTCCACCAGTTCTAGATCTTGATTCACTTTCTTGAATCCAACACTGCGAAGTCCTGGAATACCCCTGACTGCAGTGGTTGTTAAAATCTTATTCTGTTCTTGTTTCAACTGAATTAACTGATCATTCATACTATCCGTTGAATCAATCAGGCGAAGACGGAAGACCAATTGAGATGCATTGAAATCGCTATACATGGTTGTAGTATTTACTTTCATACTTACCTTGAGAACATAGGCAATATCATCCATAGAAATATTTTTGGCAAACATCTTTTCACGATCAAGTTCAAAGCGAAGAAGCCAAGGAGATGTCTTTGTAGCAACAGGTTTTACTGCCGCTTCATAGGCTGCAAAATATGCCAACCATTCTGCATCTTCTTGAATTAAGGTTGCATCATCACGAGGATCGTAATAAATGCTGCTGACAGTCACCAGATCTTGCAGAAGTGTATACTCCATGGACTGGGCTGCGCGACGTGCTTCTTCCTTTGACTCGCGCAAATCCTTGCGAAGGGGAATGGTGCATTCCACCATTTTGGGATTCTTTGTCACCTTCAAGAGTTCATCCACACGGGGAACACCCTGGGTCATATTGGAGGCACCTGCTGTGTGGAAGGTACGAAGGGTCATCTGTGTTAAGATTTCTCCAATTGATTGTGCAGAGATGACTCCCACTGGTTGACCAGGTTCAACCCAGGCTTTCCAGTGCGTTAAAATTGCTTTTTCCACCAGTGCATCAAGCGCTGTCTTCGTAAATCCCAATTCCTTCAGCTTGTGAGGAGCCAGGTAAAATCGTAAGAGAGCTCCCCACACCTTGTGGTGTGCACGGGTCTTTTGCAAAATTGTTTCATGTGCATCTAATACTTGGTCTCCTGTTACATCACCACTCTTCGGCTTCAAATAAAATCCAGTCACAATCTCTTCAATTAATCGTTTCATATGAACTGGATAGAGCACGCGTGTACTCTTTTGACGGTTAAAGACTTTTTCAACAAGGAGTTTTTGATCTGCCACCACTTGATTGGTATACACCGTTTGGCGATCACCGGTTGCATCGGGTACAATATAGGTTGCACGCAATTGCGATTCCGAATAATTTACCAAATCAATTGGCTGAGATTCCACCCGCGTTGCATTGATTCCATCTTCACCATAGGCAAATTGAATAATGGTTCCCGTTGAATCTCGTACAGATCCATCATGCTGGGCAATCAGATCTTCTAAGGCAACACGAATACGGCGTTGGATATATCCTGTACTCGCCGTTTTCACTGCTGTATCAATCATACCCTCACGACCAGAAATGGCGTGAAAGAAGAATTCATCAGGTTCCAATCCATTCATAAAGGACGAATTGACAAAGCCTCGCGCACGAGCAGAATCATCAAATCGCTTGAAATGCGGAAGGGTACGATTTTGAAATCCATACGCCACTCGCTTTCCTTCAATCACCTGTTGTCCAAGTGTTGCAATCATCTGACTCACGTTCAAATTAGAGCCTTTGGAACCAGCTTTAATCATGTTTGTCATACGATTGTTGTCTGAAAGGGACTTGATTGTAATACCACCAGCTTCACCAGTAGCTTTGTTTAAGGTTCCTGCCATCTTCATTTCAAAATTTTCTTGATTGGAACGACCGCTGGAATTCTCAAAGAGACCAGTATGAACCTGAAGAATAATTTCTTCGGTCTTATTTGTAATATTTTTAATTGCTTCCATAAATTTCTTTTTGGTGACAACATCTGCCACAAGATCACTGATTCCCACAGAGAATCCAGAATTGATCAAGTATTGTCCCATCATTGCTTGTAAGGCATCAATGAAATCAATGGTTGCATCAGGTCCATAATCATTATACATAATATGAATTAAATTCTTTGAAAACACATCTGAATCAAGCATTCCCTTCATAAGATTTCCACGCTTAATTTCCACTTCCTGATCTTGAAGATTCTTCATCGTCAAGTTGAGAGGAGGGAGGATCGCGCTAATCAGCTGAGATCCTGTCCACATGGGTTGCGGCAAGGTAATCGCTGGTTCTGGAAGCTTGCCATTCCACATCTTGGAGAAAACCAAGAGATTCATAGCATCCTTTCGGGAAAATGCGACCGTCGGTCGCGTAAATCGATTCGCCCCCAACAAAGCATCCTGTAAAATACCAATTAAGGGCAAGGAGTTTTGTGGGGATACAATTTGATGTGGAATTGCGGCAATCATCCGCAATTCAATTGCTGCCTCAACCGACTGAGGCACGTGAATATTCATTTCGTCGCCATCGAACATGGCATACCCAGTTTTTCAACTGGGAGTAGACTTTATCTTAAGCTCACTCTAGAACCGACCACCGTAAAGTCGTTGCTCCTTCCTCACGCTCACCAGCAGAGAGGCTTGGGTCAGGATTGCCCATTTCTTACTCCTTATAGAGCTCGAATCATAAAACGTTGTTACCATCTCCCTTACGGTCTTTCTCCGAGGCCAGTGAGGATTTTCATCCACACCTTGGTAGTTTTATGCTTTAGGGGTTCCCCTGAATTTGGTGGTCTCGCATCCCATCTGGATACTAGACGATTATATTGCTTGATGCACATGAAATGAGAGTGTGCACCATGCAGAAGCATTTACACTGTTTTCCTCATGAAGTATTGCTTCAACTTCACAAGCAGTCGCCTGTTGCGGACATCGATAAGCTGTCTTCAAAAGAAGCAGTTGCATGTATTTCTAATATAGAATCTTTAATTAGCTTGGCAGTTTTATAAGCATCTTCTTGTGTAATAGTTTTTCCACCAAAACACATGCGCATCATTCCATCTTTATGCTTAATGTAGAGTGCCACAAGAGAATTAAACTTTGCAATTCGTAGAGATTTTACCTCTAAGGTTCGCGTTTCTTCAATCTTCTCACGGTATTTGCGCAAAGGATCTTCTGCACTTTCTTCCACAATATCAATCCCCTCTTCAGCAAATCTTGCTGCAAAGTCTTTGGCTTCTTCCAATGCTTTTGCATAATCACAGCTTGCACTTTGACCAAACGTAATGCGAATTGGATCCGCTGATTTTTGGTCAAGATATACATATATAATCTTTGGAACACCACCAGACTTGATCGAAGTAATTCTTACTTTGTTCGTTGTCGGTAAATAGTGCTCTGCTAATGTAGTATGTTCTCGGTGCTTGCATCGTGAATGACGCATGACATTGTAGCCATGGGGAGTGATTGTATTGAGACTTGCAATCCAATGTGCTTCTCGTTCATCAAGTGTATTTTCTGGAAGATCTTTTTCAAGACATGTTAATTCAAAATCATCCGCTCCAAACTCTAAAATAGCTTTCGCTAAAGGAGTTTTTGCACCTCGAAAGGCAGAGCTGACATGATCGGACCAACGACCAGCAATTCCATACCGATAGGGTTTGGCATCACGTGTCTTTGTGTCTTGGGTTTGACCAATATATTCTTTTCCAGATGTTTTGCTTTTTGCTTTGTAAATGCTGCCAAGCATCTTGTGTTCCTCTATAGTAGATATAATGCAGACTTCTTTAAGCCGACATCAATTTTTTATCCGCGTTATATGGCTTTACTGCCGCAGGATTCAATCGGAACGTCTTATACGGTAATACCCGTACCAGATGCCCCATCATGCTCATGCGGTGAAGAGATGGCTGTCGGTTAAACAGCACAATATCTCCATCCATCAAATGTCGATGGACAATATCGCCTAGATATAAAATCTGTTCTTTTAATTTTACATTTTTTAATTGCATCGTATATCCATTCATAGCGCGTTGAATTGACTTTGCACCTGGATAAACGTCAGCACCATTCTGCACCAAGGCATATAACTTTTTCCGGTTATATTCCGTGACACGTTCTGGAAATGTTAAATCCATTGCAACCTTTAATGGCACTCCAATCTCTCCCACAGAAATGTTGGGATCTGGTGAAATGACAGAACGGGCACTGAATTCGACACGCTTTCCTTGAAGATTGTTGCGAATGCGACCATCTTTGGAGCCTAAACGTTGCTGAAGAGATTTTAGAAGGCGCCCGCTACGTTGTGCAGACGGGCTGACCCCTGGAATATTATTATTCACTAAGGTTGCAACATGATATTGCAACAATTCGGTATAATCATGAATTGACTTCTTGGTTGGATCTGCCATCATCAATTTATGTAATTCTTTGTTTGCTTTAATAATATCTGCCAGCTTAGCAGTCAAATCATCTTCGGATCGTTGATTGTTGTCTTGCATAACAGAGGGGCGAACTTGAGGAGGGGGAATGGGTAAGACAGTACACATAAGCCATTCAGGACGACACCAGTGACGGCTAAATCCCATGAATTCAACATCTTCATCTGTAATTTTCTTCAGAAGTGCGTGCACTATTTCAGGAAGGAGATAGTGGCTAAATTCAGCTTTGCCTTCTTTCATGGTTGCACCGGGAATTCCTTCTCCGGTCGCATCAAAATCTTTAAAATCGGCAAAGATCTTGTGAATGGATTCTTCACGATACTTCGTCGGCTGACGCTTTCCGCAGCCATCTTCCGTATCTTCCCCGCAACGGGTAATCTTCTTACAGGCTTCATCTACCGCTTTCCACCGGGCTTCTCCTCGTAATCGAAGAAAGGCTCTGTTCTTTTCCTTGTCAATCAATAATTTACTACATTGGAAACAAATGCAATGAAGAATTTTTAAGACTTGTTTAAAGAATTGAGTGTAGTACACGGGTCTTGCCAGAACATAGTGTCCAAAATGCCCAGGACAGTCATGATTGACTTGCCCACAGGTACGACAGACTTTGCCATTTTCCAGCACACCCATGCAAGGATCAAATAATCCTCCCAGGGCACCATCCGTTGTAGAGGCAGAGGTAATCTCTACCACCGAGCGTCTGCGAATTTCAGCTTCGCTAAACACTCCAAATTGAACTCCTACAATCGTCTCCGTATCGGAGGAAGATTGTAAGCGTGACATCCTTTCTATTCCTACTTCTATATGGGTTTAAGTCGCCGTTCAACGGACAGATCAATTTTAATAGGGTAGAATGGAATTATAAAAAAACAACAAATAGAAATAGGATGACTGTCTTTGTAAGACAAGAAGATGTTGATAGATTGGTTACTGCATATGATAATAATCCAACTCATACAGATACAGTTACTGCCTTACAGACTATGATACAGAACGCTTCTGTCGATTATAATAAAACAAACGGAAATACAATCAGTGTGTTTTTGAAGGATTTAATAAATGAAACACCTATGAAAAAGCCAACTACATCTCCTACACCCATTGTAGGCTATTGTCCATTAACAAATGTAGGAAATAGTTGTTATATGAATTCAGCAATACAATTATTATATTCAATCCCAGAGCTACGAACATTTGTATCAACTATTGATATAGATAGTCTAACAAAAGATCATATTCTTGGTTGTGCAAAAGATGATACAATATTAAGTGATGCAAAGACAATACTAATCGCTATGAGAGATCTAAATACTGTTTTAACGGGAACTACACCAATTTCTCTTGAAAAGATTAATGGAAAAGATATATATCGTATATTAACTAAGATACTTACTCTAGGCTATAAACAGCAAGAAACTTCTACTGAATTTATAAATAACTTATTTGGTAAAATTAATTGTGTGAAAGGACAACCAGATATATTGAAGTTTATCAATTTATTTAATTATACATTTCAAGAATCATATAAATGTGCAACAGATAGTATATATAAAAATAAACAAAAAAATGGCAGTGATCTATTTGAAGAATCAACTATGTTAGTAATTAATGTTGAACAGTTTTTATTTAATAATCCTTCAAAAAAAGAATCAACTCTTCAAGACCAAATAAACTTTACATTAACATACGAAGAGATACCAGATGAAAAAAATAATATGACAAGTGTTTGTGGTACAGGTATAAGTAAAAATGCAAATGAATTAGGGAAATATACAGCTAAAAAAATTACAGTTGATGTAAGTAAATCCACATATTTACTTATTACATTAAATAGATTTAGTGGAGATTATCGTACAACCATAACAAAACTTAGAAATAATATTACACCAAATAATAAAATAGATATTAATAATAATATATTTGAAATAATGGGAGTAATTCTTCAAACAGGAATCTTAAGCAAAACAGGAGGAGGTGGACATTATGTATATATAGTTTATCAAAATGGAACCCCTACATTTACAATGGATGATTCAACGGTATCAACTCAGTATTTTGATAATATTAATTCAGATGGAATTGTATTTTTATATAGACGTGTACCCGCTGCAGTAGGCGGTGCTCGAACAACCCGCAAACGTGCTAGATCACGCGTGCATGCCCCCACGCGTAAGTCTTCGCGATCTTCGCGGCAGACATTGGAAGCCGATAAAGGCGAAAGTCAAACAGAGCTCCTCTAAACCGTCCATCTTGATCATCATACTGTCCCACTCCCACATCCTCCCAATTGCTTTTTCCAATATAGTTCAATGTGGTATACGAGTTCAATGGCATATGCCCGTCTTCGTACTCTAATACCTTTTTATTATCAATATAGACCTGCCAGGTCGGTCGAAACGACGTGGCATCAGTCGTCGTCACAACCACATGGCACCATTGTTTGAGTG
>Ga0114976_10000272_pt1 | contig 31561 bp, 31 predicted proteins | sample S_130805_EF_Meta_FD_87319 | JGI IMG/M metagenome (GOLD analysis project Ga0114976, IMG submission 87319) | Freshwater microbial communities from Lake Simoncouche, Canada to study carbon cycling - S_130805_EF_MetaG | ecosystem: Environmental > Aquatic > Freshwater > Lake | place: Lake... | reverse complement strand
CGGCAAGCTGCAGGCGCTGGCCGAAGGCGCCGCGATCGTGCGGCGGGAGCTGGCCGGGTAGAGCGGATCGCCGCAGGGCCGAAGGGCCCGGAGGCGTGAATCCGCTGGACCTGCGTATCTAGATGTTGGTGCGCCGTCCGCTGATGAAGTGCATCACCAGCGTGACGACCAGCACGACCAGGAAGACCCAGAACAGGATCCTGGCGATGCCGACCGCGCTGCCGGCGATGCCGCCGAAGCCGAGCACGCCGGCGATGACCGAGACGACGAGCGCGACCAGCGCCCAGTAGAGCAGGTTGCCTGCGGGCATGGCTGCCTCCATCCGATGTGTTGCCGCGACAGAACGCGGCGCGCCGACGGAGGTTCCGGATCAGAACACGCCGAGCGCCAGCCCTTCCGCCAGCGCCGCGCCCAGCTCCGCACAGCGGGCCAGGTCCTCGGGCGGGATGCTCTTCGGCGCGGCGATCGCCTCCGGCGTCTGCGCGTGGGTGCAGACGATGAGCGGCGGCGCCGCCGCGCGCAGCCGCCAGCCGGTAGCGATGCGCTGCACCTGCCGCACCGCGCCGTGGCCGTCGCTGCCGGCGCAGACCAGCAGCGCATAGGGCCGGCCATTCACCCGATCGAGCGCCGGATAGTAGCAGCGCTCGAAGAAGCTCTTCATCGCGCCGGCCATGCTGCCGAGCATCTCCGGCGTGGCGAAGACGAAGCCGTCGGCGGCGAGCACATCCGCCGGCTGGGCGTCGTCGGCGTGCAGCAGGCGCACCGCGACGCCCTCCGCGCCGGGCGCGGCGGCGGCCTCGGCCATCGCGCGGGTGCCGCCGGTGGCCGAGTGCCAGACGACCAGCAGCGTCTTCATTCGGCGCGGCGTGGCCGGGCGAGCAGCCGCTCGATCGCCTCGCGCACGGTCAGGCGCTGCGCCAGCAGCTCGGCGACCGCGACCGAGATCGGCATCTCGACGCCCGAGGCGGCAGCGCGCGCGACGAGCGCCGGCGCGGTCGTCACACCCTCGGTCACCGCGACGCGGCCAGCCAGCACCTCGGCGAGCGTCCGGCCGCGGCCGAGCTCCACACCCAGCGAGGTATTGCGGCTGGTCAGGCCCGTCGTCGTCAGCAGCAGGTCGCCGAGGCCGGATAGGCCCGAGACTGTCTCGGCGCGACCGCCAAGCGCCAAGGCCAGCCGCGCGATCTCGGTCAGCCCCCGCGTGACCAGCGCGGCACGCGCATTCTCGCCGAGCCCGGCGCCGATGACGATGCCGGCGGCGATGGCGATGACGTTCTTCGCCGCCCCCCCGACCTCGACGCCCGTGGGATCCTCGCCGGCATAGAGACGGAAGGCGGGCGTGGCGAGTGCGGCGATCGCCATGGCGCGCAGCGCGGCATCCGTGCTGGCGACGACCGCGGCGGCGGGCAGGCCCGCGGCGACCTCATGCGCGAAATTCGGCCCCGACAGCACGCCGGCGGGATGGCCGGGGCGCAGGCCTTCCAGGACCTCGAGCGGCAGCTTCAAGGTCGCCTGCTCGACCCCCTTGGCGACGACCAGCAGCGGCGGGGCGTTGGCCGGCAGGCGCTCGGCCAGGGCGCGCAGATGCTGCGCCGGCACTGCCAGCACGACGAGCCGTGCGCCCATGCACGCGGCGAGATCGGCCGTGACCGCGACGCCCTCCGGCAGCGCCGCGCCGGGCAGCAGTCGCAGATTCTCGCGCGCCGCCGCGATCGCCGCCGCGCGCGCGGGTTCGCGCGCCCAGAGCACCACGCGGCCGCCGGCGCGGGCGGCCTGGATCGCCAGCGCGGTGCCCCAGGCGCCGGCGCCGAGCACGGCGAGATCGGCCATGCGCTATTCCTCCGCGATCCGCAGCATGGCCCAGCCCTGGCCGGGCTCGCCATCGCCAAGATTCCGCAGCAGCGCCGCCAGGACCGCGCCGCCCTCCGCCTCGAATTGCCAGGGCGGGTTGGCAACCAGCAACCCGCAGCCGTTCAGCCTCGCGGGGTCGGTCGGCTCGCGCAGCCACAGCTCGGCAGCGACCAGGTCGCGCAGGCCCCGCGCGCGCAAATCGTCGTGGAAGGCGCGCACCGGCGCGCGATGCTTGATCGGGTACCAGCAGGCCTGCACCGCGGCGCGAAAGCGCTGCGCGACCAGCGCGATGCCCTCGGCCATACGCTCGAACTCGCCTGGCTGCTCGAAGGGCGGGTCGACCAGCACCAGGCCGCGCTTCTGCGGGAAGGGCGTCAGCGCCTTCAGCGCCTCCCAGCCGTCGCGGGCATGGATGGCGACCTGCGGATCGCGGCGGAACCGGGCGCGGAGCAGCGCGGCGTCCTGCGGATGCAGCTCGCAACAGAGCAGCCTGTCATCCGGCCGCAGCAGCGCGCGCACCAGCGCCGGCGAGCCGGGATACTGCCCGGGCGCGCCGCAGAGCGCGACATAGTCGGCGAGCGGCCCCTCGGCGATCCCGTACAGCCGCCCGATGCCGCCCCGCCATTCGCCGGTCCGCTCGGCCTCGGGTGCGGCCAGGTCATAGGCGCCGATCCCCGCGTGGGTATCCAGCACGGCAAACGGCGCCGGCTTGCGCGCCAGCGCCCGCAGCAGCCAGACCAGCAGCGCGTGCTTCACGCAATCGGCGAAATTCCCCGCATGGAAGGCGTGGCGGTAGTTCACGCGAGGATGCGCACGACCTCGCCGTGGCGCGCCTCAGCGGGCAGGCAGAGTGCGGCGATCCCCGGCGCGACGTCGGCCGGCTGGCGCAGCGACGCGCTGTCCTCGCCGGGCATCGCCATGCCGCGCAGCTTGGTGCCGACCGCGCCGGGATCGGCGAGGTTCACGCGTAGCTTGGTGGTCGCCACTTCCTCGGCCCAGGTGCGAACCAGATGCGCCTGCCCCGCCTTGCCGAAGCCGTAGAGGCCCCAATAGGCGCGCGGCGTCTCGACCAGGCTGTCGGTCAAGAACACCGCGCGGCCCGCCGGGGCGGCGCGCAGCGGCGGGTCGATGGTGCGGATCAGCCGCCAGCAGGCGGAGAGGTTCACCGCCACGGCTTCCTGCCAGTCCTGCGGCATGATGTGCGCGACCGGCGTCAGCTTCGACAGCAAGCCGGCGGCATGCACCACCACGTCGAGCCGCCCGAAGCGCTGCGCGATGGAGGGGCCGAGCATGTCCACCTTCTCGCCGTCGCGGATCAGGTCGAGCGGCAGCAGGGTCGCCGCGCCGCCCACGCCGCGGATGGCGTCGTCGGTCGCCTCGAGCCCGCCCTGGGTGCGCGCGGTCAGCACGCAATGCGCGCCGAGCCCTGCGAGCTCGATCGCAACGGCCGCGCCGATGCCGCGGGACGCGCCCGTTACCAGCGCGACAGCACCGTCCAGTGGCTTCACGGGCGCCCCCGCGACATGAGTTCGGACGCGCCTCCGGCGCGATGGGGCGCGCCGGCCACCAGCGCGACCGAGCCTTCCAGCGGCTGCAAGGACATCAGCCCGCCTGCAGCAGGGAGAGCTGCCGGTCCGCATTGTCCTGCGTATCGGTCAGCGGGATCGCGTAGTCGCCGGTGAAGCAGGCGTCGCAATAGGCCGGGTGGACCGGGTCGCGGCCGGGCTTGCCGAGCGCACGATACAGGCCATCGATCGAGATGAAAGCCAGGCTGTCGACGCCGATGATCTGCGCCATCTCGGCGAGATCATGGCGCGCCGCCATCAGCTTGCCGCGCTCCGGCGTGTCGATGCCGTAGTAGCAGCTATGCGTCGTCGGAGGCGAGGACACGCGCATATGCACCTCGCGCGCGCCGGCGGCGCGGACCATCTCGACGATCTTGCGGCTGGTGGTGCCGCGGACGATGGAGTCGTCCACCAGGATCACCCGCTTGCCCTCGAGCATGGCGCGGTTGGCGCTGTGCTTCAGCTTGACGCCGAGGTTGCGGATCTGGTCGGTCGGCTCGATGAAGGTGCGGCCGACATAGTGGTTGCGGATGATGCCGAGCTCGAAGGGAATGCCGCTTTCGGTCGCGTAGCCCATGGCGGCCGGCACGCCGCTGTCCGGCACCGGCACGACCACGTCGGCGACGACGCCGCTCTCGCGCGCGAGTTCGGCGCCGATGCGCTTGCGGGTCTCGTAGACCGGCGTGCCCTCGACCACGCTGTCGGGCCGGGCGAAGTAGATGTACTCGAAGATGCAGAAGCGGTCCGGCTGCTTGCCGAAGGGCTTGATGCTGTGCACGCCCTTGTCGTCGATGACGATGATCTCGCCGGCATCGATGTCGCGGACGAACTCGGCGCCGACGATGTCGAGCGCGCAGGTCTCGGACGACAGCACCCAGGAAGGCGGCGCGCCATGCTCGCCACCAAGCCGGCCGAGCACCAGGGGCCGCACGCCGAGCGGGTCGCGCGCGCCGATCAGCGCGCCATTGTGCAACGCGACCAGGCTGTAGGCGCCCTGGACCTGGCGCAGCGCGTCGATCAGCCGGTCGACGACCGTGGAGTAGAGGCTGATCGCTATCAGGTGGATGAAGACCTCGCTGTCCGTCGTCGACTGGAACAGGCAGCCGCGGTTGACCAGGTTGCGCCTGATCTGCAGGGCGTTGGTAAGGTTGCCGTTATGCGCGACCGCGAAGCCGCCGAAGGCGAAATCGGCATAGAGCGGCTGGACATTGCGCAGCGCCGTCTCGCCGGTGGTGGCGTAGCGGTTGTGCCCGACCGCGGCGCGGCCCTTGAGGCCGGCCATCACCTTGGCGTCGGAAAAGATGTCGCCGACCAGCCCCTGGCCCTTGTGGGCGTGGAAGATGCCGCCCTCATCCAGCGAGACGATGCCCGCCGCCTCCTGCCCACGGTGCTGCAGCGCGTGGAGGCCGAGCGCGGTAAGCGCCGCCGCGTCGGTGACGTTCCAGACGCCGAAGACGCCGCATTCCTCGTGGAATTTGTCGTCGTCATGTGGGCTGGTCGAGACGTGCAACAGCGGGGGGCGATCGGTCATTCAGACCCTCATGTCCGGTTGCGGGCCGGCGGACGCATGAGCTCATCCTGGGTGGGTCCGGGCGAGGCCGGGGGGGCGGCGACGCGCGGGCGGAACTCGGGCGGAAGTTGCTCGACCAGCCAGGTGGAGCCCTCGATGACGTAGGGCAGCGACCGCGCCTCGCGCACGGCCTCGGGCCAGCGCTCGGCAGAAGGGAGCGCCATGCCCCCGAGGATATAGGCGACGATGACGAGGAATGCACCCCGCACGGCGCCGAAAACCAGGCCGAGCGCCCGGTCCGGCCCGCCCAGGATGGAATCCTGCACGAGCCGCGCGACCGAGCCGATCACCATCTTCAGGACGATCAGCACGACCAGGAAGATGCCGCCGGCGGCAACCGCCTCGGCCAGCCAGAGCGGATCGATCTTGTCGGCGAGGAAGGGCGTGACCTGCGCGCGCAGGCCAAGCGCCAGGAAAGCGGCGCCGATCCAGGCACCGATCCCAAGCGCCTCCTGCACGAGGCCACGCGAGAAGGCGAGCAGCGCCGAGAGGGCGATCACGCCGAGGACGCACCAGTCAACCCAGGTCATGGGGCTGGCCTATACCCCGGAGAATCCTGCGGAGTCCACGCGGGTTCGGGCGGCGTCCATTTCGCCTTAACCCATGTACCGGCCTGCAACCGCACCTGCAGGGATCGCTGCGGCAGGCTCGCCCGGCCCTGGCCTATACCCTCGGCCATCGCACCGGAGGACAGGACATGGCCATCACCGTAAGCGTCCCGCGCTGGCTCGAGCTGATGCAGGAGGACCGGGCCGAGCTGACGGTCGCGCTCGCACTGCACGAGGCCGCGGGCTGGTGGAACGACGACCTGCTGGACGAGCCGCTGGCGGCGGCGCTGCGGATGATCGGCGGCGCGGGCGGCCGGGCGATGCCGCTCTCGGTCGCCGCCGAGATCGCCGAGGCGCTGACCGCCTCGATCCGGGCCGGGGCGAGCCTCGACGAGGTGGTCGAGATGGCCGGGCAGCTGGCGCGCGAGGCGCGCGGCCGGGCGCTGCCGGTGCTCGGTCGGGCGTAAGGGTTCCGCTCAGCCCGGCTTCAGCCCCGCCCGCTCGACCGCGGCGCGGGTCCAGGCGGTCTCGCGGACGAGGAACTCGGCGAAGCCGGCCGGCTGCGCCTCGGCCTCGGACGCCATGACGCTGCCCATGCCTTCCAGCCGGCCGCGCACCGCGGGGTCGGCGACGGCGGCGCCAACGGCGCGGGCGAGTGCGGCCATGGCCTCGGGCGGCACGCCGGTCGGCACCACGATGCCGACGAAGGCGGCGGCGGTGTAGCCGGGGACGCCGGCCTCCGCCGCGGTCGGGACATCGGGCACCACCGGCAGGCGGTTCGCCGCGGCGACGCCGAGGATGCGCACCGCGCCCTCGCGGTGCAGCGGCATGGCCGTGCTGATCTCGGTGATCGCGCCGGCCAGCGTGCCGGAGATCAGGTCGGGCGTCAGCGCACCGCCGCTGCCATAGGGGATGTGGGTGATCCCCGCCCCGGTCGCGGCGTTGAAGGATTCCAGCGCGAGATGCGCCGTGCTGGCTATCCCCGAGGAGCCGAAGCCGACCTTGCCCGGATTGGCCTTGGCATAGGCCACCAGCTCGGCGACGGTCCGCGGCGGCAGGGCGCGGTGCACGGTGATCGCCATCGGCGTGCGCACGAAGAGCCCGACGGGCGCGAAGTCGCGCAGCGGGTCGTAGCCGAGGTTCGCCTGCACCGCCGGGTTGATCGCCAGTGGCCCGTTCGAGCCGAGCAGGATGGTGAAGCCATCCGGCTTCGTGCGTGCGACCTGCTGGGCGCCGATGCTGCCGCCGGCGCCGGCGCGGTTCTCGACGATGACGGGCTGGCCCAGCGCCTCGGCCATGCGGGGCGCGCAGGCGCGGGCGGTGATGTCGGAATTGCCGCCCGGGGCGAAGGGCACGACCAGGCGGATCGGGCGGTCGGGGAAGCCCTGCGCACGGACGGGCGCGGCGAGCAGCAAGGCGGGCGCGGCCAGCATGGCGCGGCGGGTCAGGGTCATCGGGGCGTTTCCTCGGGCTTTGGGCCCAGGATGAAGCGGTTGCGCCCGCGGCTCAACCGGCCCGGCGCCGGATCGGACCGCGGCGCGGAGCAGGCCCCGGAGCGGCATCCGATCCGCCAGCGATCCCTACCGCGCGGCTGCCTCCGCCACCGGCCGCGGCGCGCGGGCGGGCTTGGCCGCGAACACCGCGACCAGGTCGGCGATATGCCCGATCTCGGCGAGCCGCAGCCCCTCGAGCGCCGCCGGCGCCCGGCCGCCGCGCGCGAGGCGCCGTGGCAGGGTGGCGCCCGAGAAGCCGAGCTTCTGCGCCTCGCGCAGCCGGGCCTCGGCCTGCGAGACCTGCCTGATCTCGCCCGAGAGCCCGATCTCGCCGAAATAGACCATGCCGGGATCGGTCGGGCGGTCGGTCGCGGCCGAGACCAGTGCGGCGGCGACGGCGAGGTCGGCCGCCGGCTCGTTGATCCGCAGGCCGCCCGCGATGTTCAGGTAGACGTCGTTCATGCCGAGCGTCATGCCGCAGCGCGCTTCCAGCACCGCCATCAGCATGGCCAGCCGCCCGGAATCCCAGCCCACCACCTGCCGCCGCGGGCTGCCGCCGGCCGAGGGCGCCAGCAGCGCCTGGATCTCGACCAGCACGGGCCGCGTGCCCTCGATGCCCGCGAAGACCGCCGAGCCCGCGACATTGCCGCGGCGCTCGGCCAGGAACAGCGCGGAGGGGTTGGCGACCTCGACCAGGCCGCGCTCGGTCATCTCGAAGACGCCGATCTCGTCGGTCGCGCCGAAGCGGTTCTTGGTGGCGCGCAGGATGCGGAACTGGTGGCCGCGATCGCCCTCGAAGTAGAGCGTGGCGTCGACCATGTGCTCGAGCACGCGCGGCCCCGCCAGCGTGCCCTCCTTCGTCACGTGCCCGACCAGCACGAGCGCGAAGCCGCGGGTCTTGGCGAGGCGGATCAGTTCGGCGGCGCAGGAGCGCACCTGCGCGACCGTGCCCGGCGCGCTGTCGAGCGCGTCGAGCCACATCGTCTGGATGGAATCGATCACGACCAGCGCGGCATCCCGCTCGCCCTCGAGGCTGGCGACGATGTCGCGCAGCGCGGTCGCGGCGGCCAGCGCCAGCGGCGCGCCTTCCAGCCCGAGCCGGGCGGCGCGCAGCCGGACCTGCTCCACCGCCTCCTCGCCGCTGATATACAGCGCCCGCCGGCCGGACTGCGCGATCCGCGCCGCCGCCTGCAGCAGGATGGTGGACTTGCCGATCCCCGGGTCGCCGCCGACCAGCACCGCCGAGGCCGGCACCATGCCGCCGCCCAGTACCCGATCGAGCTCGGCAAGCCCGGTCGGAATGCGCGGCGGCGGCGCGCTCTCGCCCTGGAGACCCACGAACTCGACGCGCCGTCCGCCGCCGGCCTTGGCCGCGGGGCCGGGGCCGCGGGCGGCCGCGGCCTCTTCCTCCAGCGTGTTCCAGGCGCCGCAGGCGTCGCATTTGCCCTGCCACTTGGGCGCGACCGCGCCGCAGGCCTGGCAGACGTAGCGGGTGCGGTCCTTGGCCACGCGCGGCTCCTGTACAGAACGTGAACATAAGCGCCCGGCCCATGGATTCGCAAGCCTGGACCGGGGCCGCCGCGCGTGGTGATCTGCATCATGCAGATCATCACCGAGTTCGACATCGCCATCTGCGGCCTCGAGGAACTCGCCAGCCATGGCGAGCGCGGCGTCAGCCACGTCGTCTCCATCCTCGACCCCGAATGGCCGCTGCCCGACGCCTTCGGGACCTATGGCGTGCATGACCGGCTGGAGCTGCGCTTCCACGACGTGATCGAGGAGGCGGCGGAGCACGTCGCGCCCTCGGCCGAGGACGTCGCCCGCATCCTCGCCTTCGGCGCCCGGCTGACGGCGGCGGAGCGGGCCAACCTGCTGGTGCATTGCCATGCCGGCATCTCGCGCTCGACCGCGGCCATGGCGCTGATCCTGGCGCAGGCGCATCCGACGGAGACCGCCGACGCGCTGATGCAGCACATCCTGGCGACGCGCGAGAAGGCCTGGCCTAACCTGCGCATGCTAGAACTCGGTGACGCCATGCTCGGCCGCGGCGGCGCCCTGCCGCAGGCGGCAACCGCGCTCTACCGGCACCAGCTCGGCATCCGGCCGCATCTGGCCGAGGTGATGCGGCGGGCCGGGCGGGGCCGCGAGGTGGATGCCGCGGAGGCGTCGGCCGACTGAGCGGCTTCCGCTCGCGAAATCATGATCGCGCTTCCATTCCGGGATAGCCTCGGAGTACTGTCGTCGACGCGAGCCGGAGCGGCAGCTCCCGCCCTGGCGCGACGATCCGGAGGGCGGTGAGCCGCCGCACCTGGCCGCTCGGTGTGGCCGGGTGTCCCGAGGCAAGGCTGCGTGGATGTTGTATGGGTCGCTGCGGCACCCGGAATTATCGGCTGAAGGCCTGGCGTCGCCAGCGAAGCTGGCAGCCTGCGACCGGGAGCCGATCCATCTCTCCGGCGCCATCCAGCCGCACGGCGTGCTGCTGGCGATCGACCCCGAGACGCTGCGGATCGAGGCGATCAGCGCCAATGCAGACGGGCTTGGCGGCCCCGGCCGGCCGCTGCTCGGGCGCCCGGTCGGCGCCGTGCTCGGGGCGGAGCTCGAAGCCATCCTGCGCGCGGCCAGCCTGGCCGAGACGCCGCATGCGCCGCTGGCCCAGCGCGTCCTGCTGCCCGGGCCGGAGGAACCGGCCGCCTTCGAGCTGGCGATGCACCGCCGCGGCCGCCACCTGCTGCTCGAGCTGGAGCCGGCGGGCCCGGCCAGCGAGGCGGGCGAGACCGGGTTCGCCCAGGCGCAGTTCGCCGCCAGCCGCACGCTGCACGAGGCCGAGAATGTCGAACGGCTCTGCGAGGTGGTGGTCCAGCAGATCCAGCGGCTCAGCGGTTTCGACCGCGTCATGGTCTACCGCTTCGATCCCGACGCGCATGGCTCCATCGTCGCCGAGGCGCGGACGGCCGGCACCGAATCCTATCTCGGCCTGCACTACCCGGCCTCCGACATCCCGCGGCAGGCGCGGCTGCTCTACCTGCGCAGCTGGATCCGGGTGATCCCCGATTGCGGCTACGAGCCGGTGCCGCTGGTGACGCTGGCGGAGGTCGGCGGCGCCGACCGGATCGATCTCAGCATGGCGGTGCTGCGCAGCGTCTCGCCCCTCCACGTGCAGTACCTGAAGAACATGGGGGTCGCGGCCTCCATGTCGATTTCGCTGATCGTCGACAACCAGCTCTGGGGCCTGATTGCCTGCCACCACGGCACGCCGCGGCGGGTCGGGCATATGCAGCGCCTGGCCTTCGAGGCGCTAGGCCAGCAGGTCTCGGCCCGGCTGCGGGCGGCGGAGCTGGCGGCGGGGCATGCCCGGGCGCGCCAGCTCGGCCGGCTCTCGACCCAGGTGATCAGCGCCATGACCAGCGCCCAGGATGCCGCACGCGGCGCCACCGATGCCGGCGAGGCGCTGCTCGGCATGGCCGAGGCCGATGCGGTGGTGGTGGAACTCGAGGGACGGCGCGTGGCGCTCGGCGCGGTGCCGCCGACCGAGCAGCTCGAGCCGCTGATTGCCAGCATAGCGGCGCGGGCGGGTGCCGGGCCGGCGCCCTGGTACACCGACCGGATGCCGGCGCTGCCCGACCTGCCGATGCCGGCGGACGCCCTGCCGAAGCAGGCGACCGGCGCGATGTACCTGCCGCTGCCGGGGCCGGGGCACAACTACATCCTCTGGCTGCGCGGCGAGCAGGCCGAGACGGTGCGCTGGGCTGGCCGGCCCGAGCCGGACAAGGAAAATGCGCTGACGCCGCTCGCGCCGCGCGCCTCCTTCGCCGAATGGCAGGAGCAGGTGCGCGGCACCAGCCGGCCCTGGTGCGCCGCCGAGGTTGCGGTGGCGACCGAGCTCGCCCAGGCGATGCCCGAGGTGCAGATGCACCGCAACCAGAGCCGGCTGCTGCGGCTCGCGCTGCACGACCCGCTGACCGGGCTGCCGAACCGCGTCCACCTTGTCGACCGGCTGGAGCAGATGCTGGAACCGGGGCGCGCGCCGGCATCGGCCGCGACCGGCCAGCTCGGCCTGCTGTTCGTCGACCTCGACGGCTTCAAGGCGGTGAACGACACGCTGGGCCACGCCACGGGCGATGCGCTGCTGGTCGAGGTGGCGCGGCGGCTGACCGGGTTGATCCGCTCGCAGGACTTCGCCGCGCGGATGGGCGGCGACGAGTTCGTGGTCGCGGTGCCGGGGGCGACGCTGCGCGAGGCGGGCTCGGTCGCCGAGCGGATCATCCGGGCCTTCCGCCGGCCCTTCATGCTGCAGGGCCAGAAGCGCCGGCTGATGACGCTGAGCATCGGCGTGACCGCCGTGCCGCACGGCACCGCGCCGACCGAGGCGCTGCGCCAGGCGGATGAGGCGATGTACCACGCCAAGCGCTCGGGGCGCGACCGGGTCGCCACCTATGATCCGGTGACGCGCGCCGCCGTGAACAGCCAGGCGCTGGCGGCCGACGAGTTGCGCCGCGCGATCGCCGCCGGCGAGATCGCGCCGTTCTTCCAGCCGGTCTTCGACATCACCGCGCCCGGCCCGCCGGTGCTGCACGGCCACGAGGCGCTGGCGCGCTGGCGGCACCCGGAGCGCGGGCTGATCCTGCCGCACACGTTCATCCGGCTGGCCGAGGAGAGCGACCTGATCGCCGAGCTCGGCCTGGCGATCCTGCGGCAGGCGCTCGATCACCTGCGGGCACAGCACGACCGCAGCCTGGTGGTCGCGGTCAACCTCTCGGTGCGGCAGCTGATGCAGGCGGATTGCGCCGAGACGATCCTCGCCGAGCTGATCGAGCGCGGGCTCGAGCCGGCGCGGCTCTGCGTCGAGATCACCGAATCGCAGATGATGGAGGAGCCCGAGCTGGTGCTGGCCGCGCTGCGCCAGCTGAGCGAAGCGGGAGTGCGCATCGCGATCGACGATTTCGGGACCGGGTTCTCCTCGCTCGCCTATGTCCGCAATCTGCCGGCGGCGAAGCTGAAGATCGACCGGACCTTCGTCATGGGGCTGCCGGGGAATGTCCGCGACGCCGCGGTGGTGCGGGCGACGATCGAGCTCGCGCATGCGCTCGGCATGCGGACCATCGCCGAGGGGGTGGAGACCGAGGCGCAGCTCGACCACCTGCGGGCGGCCGGCTGCGACATGGTGCAGGGCTTTCTGCTGGGGCGGCCGGAGCCGGTCTGAGGCTGCCGGCGCGGCGGATCAGGCGGCGAGCGGCAGCGGCTGCTCGAGCGTCGGCGCGATATCGGTCAGCGTGACGCGCCGCATGTCGCGCGCGAAGGTCTTGTCGGCATAGGGCCGGGCGCGGTGCATGGTGCTGCGGTTGTCCCAGATCACCAGGTCCCACTGCGTCCAGCGATGCGCGTAGACGAAGGGGCGCTGGGTCGCGTGCTCCTCGAGCCAGCGGATCAGCGCCATCGCCTCCGGATCGGGCCAGCCGAGGATCCGGCCGATGTGGGAGGAGAGGTAGATCGAGTGGCGCTGCGCACCGGGGTGCCAGCGCACCAGGCGCTGCGGCACGGGGGCGAAGTCGCGCCGCTCCTGCTCGGTGTAGTCGGTGAAGCCGAGCTTGCCGCGCGAGAAGATCAGGCTGTGCTCGGTGACCAGGTCCTTGATCTCGGCCTGGGTCTGGGCCGGCAGCGCGTCCCAGGCGGCGCGCATGTCGGCGAACTCGGTCTCGCCGCCCTCGGGCGGGATGAGGCGGGCATGCAGCATGGAGTACTTCGCGGGTGTGGCCTTGAAGCTGCTGTCGGAATGCCAGAGCTGGTTGCCGAGGTTGAACATCCGGCGCCGGTCGTCGCCCGGCAGCAGGCGGCCGTCGAGGTCGATGTTCGAGATGTCGGCCATGTTGCGGTGCTTCAGGCGATGCTTGTGGGCATCGACCACGCCGCGGGTCTGCTCGAGCGGGCCGAGCGCCTCGCCGAAGCCCATCTGCTGGTCGTCATCGAGGTGCTGGTCGCGGAAGACCAGCACGGCGTAGCGGTCCATGGCGCGGTGGATCTCGGCGCAGGCCGCGGCGTCGGGTGTGGTGCGCAGGTCGATCCCCTGCACCTCGGCGGCGAAGAGCGGGTGGAGCGGGGTGAGCTGCAGGGCCATGGCGGGATCCTCCGGCTGATATGTCACAGCCGAAGGATGCCCGCGGTCAAGGTCGGACCGGATCGTCGGAGGGCCGGCAGGCCCGGAGACGTGAATCCGCTCCGCAAAACTAGGCTCGATAGAAACGCCGCGTCCTGCGTTCCGCCTCGCGCGCCGCCTCCTGCGGCGTCGCCTGGCCCGCAGCGACCGCGGCACACATCTGCACCAGGATGTACTCGGACGCGACCGTGCCGGAGGCCTGGGTGATCGGCCCGCTGAAGCCCGACCAGAAACGGTTGTCCATGGTGTCGCGGAAGATCGTGAGCTTGGGGTCGGAGGTCCAGACGCTGCTCTGCGCATAGCCCCTCAGCGGATGCACCCAGTAGCCGAGGCAGGCATTCATCCAGGGGTCGTACTGCTCGCTCTCCATCATGAAGGCGAGGAATTGCTTGGCCGCATTCGGGAAGCGGGTGTGCCTGAACAGCATGGCGTTCAGGACGGTGGCGGTCGTCGGCTGGCTGGCGGCGCGGCCGCGCGGCAGCTCGGCATGGTCCATGTCCTCGGCAATGTGCCGCGTGCCCGGGTCGTTCTTCACGGCGAAATAGAGCGAGACGCCGTTCGCCGTCAGGAAGATCTCCTGCGCGGCGAAGGCGCGGTTGTTCGAGACATCGAGCCAGGCGAGCGTGCCGGGGACGAAGGCCTTGTAGAGCTGCTGCAGGTATTGCAGCGCGGCGATGGTCTCCGGGCTGTTGATCGTGACCTTGCCGTCGTCATCGACCAGCTTGGCGCCATGCGACCAGAGCAGCCATTGCGCGAAGCCGTTGCCGTCGCCGACCGCATTGCCGAGCGCGAAGCCGACCGGCTTGTTGTTGGCGCGCAGCGCGAGGCAGAGCTTGAGGAAATTCTCGTGGTCCGACGGGATCGACTGGAAGCCGGCGTCGCGCACCGCCGAGATGCGGTAGTTGATCGGGCCCATGTTGCCGCCGATCGGCAGGCCGACCCAGTTCCGCGTGCCGTGCCTGCGGCCGTATTTCTCGGCGAGGAAGCTCCAGCCGCCATAGCGCTGGCCGAGGTATTCGGCGATGTCGGAGACCTCGATCACCTTGTCGGCATAGATGTGCGGATCGTCGCCCCAGCCGACGACGATATCGGGGCCGGTGCCGGTATTCGCCACGACCGCGGTCTGCGGGCGGATATCCTCCCAGCCGACGAAGTCGACGCGCACCGGGACCTTGTAGGTCTCGGCGAAGCGCTGGGCGTTCTGGCGGAAGATGGTCTCGTCCGGCTCGACGAAGCGGGCGGGGCGGATGACGCGAAGCTGCGCGCCGCTCTCGATCGGCCAGCTGGGCTGGGCGGCGTCGCCGCGCGGGATCGGGCGGGCGGTCTGGGCGTAGGATGCCTGGGCGGCGAGCGCGGCGGCGGATAAGCCGAGCGCCCCGCGCCGGGTGAGGTCGTGCATCGGACATGCTCCCTGTCGGCCGGGTCTGCGCCCGGGCCGGGGAAGGATGCGTCAGTGTTGCGACAGAAAGCGAGGAAAACCCGAAGGCTACTTCCGCAGCTCCATTCGGATCGGCCCGTCCCGCTCGCCATTGGCGAACTGGTCGACCATCGCGTTGCCGCTGTGCCCGAGGCTCCCGGCCTGGCCGCTCCAGACCACCTTGCCGCCGTAGAGGAAGGCCGCGGTGTCGCCGATCCGCCGCGCGCTCGCCATGTCGTGGGTGATCGAGACCGCGGTCGCGCCGAGCCGCTTCACGCAGTCGACGATCAGCCCGTCGATGACCGCGCCCATGATCGGATCGAGCCCGGTGGTCGGCTCGTCGAAGAAGATGATGTCGGGCTCGGCGGCGATGGCGCGGGCCAGCGCGACGCGCTTCTGCATGCCGCCCGAGAGCTCGGCCGGCGAGAGATCGCCGACGGACGCCGCGAGACCCACCTGCGCCAGCACCTCGGCCGCCTTGTCGCGCGCGCGCCGGCGGTCGATGCGCTTCTGCGCCAGCAGCTTGAAGCAGACATTCTCCCAAACCGGCATGCTGTCGAACAGCGCCCCGTTCTGGAACAGCATGCCGATGCGGTCGCTCAGCGCCTCGCGCTCGCGCCGGCCCATGGCCAGCACGTCGCGGCCGTCGATCTCGATCGTGCCTTCGTCCGGTTCGATCAGCCCGAGCACGCATTTGATCGTCACCGACTTGCCGCTGCCCGAGCCGCCGAGGATCACCAGCGAGCTGCCCGGCGCGACCTCGGCATCGACGCCGTCCAGCACCTGCTTCGCGCCGAAGGCCTTGCGCAGGCCGCGCAGCCGAAGCTTGGGCGTCACGGCGGTTTGCGGGGGGGCGACCATCTCGGCCAGAGGCAGCGCTTCGCTCATTGCGCGAAGAACGCCTCGGTCAGCACATAGTCGAGCGCCAGGATCAGGATCGAGGAGGAGACCACCGCGGCCGTCGTCGCCGCGCCCACGCCCTGCGCCCCGCCGCGGCTGCGATAGCCGCACCAGGTGCCCATCAGCGCGATCACGAAGCCGAAGACCGCGGCCTTCACCAGGCCCGAGATCACGTCGTCGGCCTCGAGGAAGTCGAAGGTCGATTCCAGATAGGCGGCCGAGACGAAGCCGAGCTTGAAGGTCGCGATCAGCCAGCCGCCCATCACGCCGAGGATATCGGCGACCACCACCAGCAGCGGCATCGCCAGTGTGGCCGCCAGCAGCCGCGGCGCGACCAGGTACTTCATCGGGTTGGTGGACAGCGTGGTCAGCGCGTCGATCTGGTCGGTCACGCGCATGGTGCCGATCTCGGCGGCGAAGCTCGCCCCGATGCGGCCGGCGACCATCAGCGAGGCCAGCACCGGGCCGAGCTCCCGCGTGATGGAGATCACCACGACGCTGGCGATCGCCGATTGGGCGTTGAAGCGGGCGAAGCCGGTATAGCTCTGCAGCGCCAGCACCATGCCGGTGAAGACCGCGGTCAGTGCGACGACCGGCAGCGAGAACCAGGCGATCTCGACGAAGGCGGCCCAGAACAGCCGGCCATGGAAGGGCGGCCGCAGCAGGTGGCTGACCGCTTCCAGCGCGAACAGTGCGACATCGCCAATGCGCCGGCAGGCGCCAAGCGTAGCGCGGCCAATGGACGCCAGCGGGTCGAGCAGGATCGCCGCCATCACGCGCCGATGTAGGTGCGGGCGTAGCGCGCGCCGAGCGAGGTCAGGATCTCGTAGCCGATGGTGCCGGCCCGCGCAGCGATGTCGTCCGGTGTATTGCCGGGCCCGATGAGCTCGATCGTGTCGCCTGGCGCGGGCAGCGGCGCATCGGTCACGTCGAAGGTGATGAGGTCCATGGATACCCGGCCCACCAGGGGCACCGGCCGGCCGGCGAGCATGCCGAAGGACTGCCCCGAGAGCGCGCGAAGGTAGCCATCGGCATAGCCTGCCGCAACGGTTGCGATCCTGCTGGCCCGCCGCGCCACCCAGCTCGCGCCATAGCCGACGGAGGCGCCGCCCGGGATCTCCCGGACCTGCAGGATGGGCGCGCGCAGCGTGACGACCTGGCGCATCGGGTTCGCCGCGCCCGGCGTGGGGTTGATGCCATAGAGCGCGCAGCCCGGCCGGGCGAGCTCCGATCCGAAGCCGGGCCCGAGGAAGAGGCCGGAGGAATTGGCGAAGCTCGCCGGCGCCCGCGGCAGGCGGCGGCGGATCTCGGCGAAGCGCACGGCCTGGTGCAGGTTCAGCGGGTGGTCCGGCTCATCGGCGCAGGCGAGGTGGGTCATGACGAAGCGCAGGTCGATCCCGCGCAGCGGCGCGGGGTCCTCGGCGAGGCGCGCGACCTCCTGCGCATCGAGGCCGAGCCGCGCCATGCCGGTATCGACCTGCAGGATCGCGGCGCGGCCGATGCCCGACCAGGCCTCGACATCCGGCAGGCCGTTCAGCACCGGGGTGAGGTCGGCCAGTCCATCCTCCCCCGGCGCGAAGCCGTCCAGCACGGCGACCATCGGCCCGGGACCGAGGGCGGCACGCACCGCCAGCCCCTCCTCGAGCTGCGCAACGAAGAAATGCCGGCAGCCGGCCGCCGCCAGGGCGCGCACCACCGGCCCGGCACCGAGCCCATAGGCATCCGCCTTAACCACGCCCGCGCAGGCGCCGGGCGCCGCGCGGTCGCGCAGCAGGCGCCAGTTCGCAGCGATGGCGGCGCAATCGATCACCAGTTCGGCCCGCATGGCGCTGGCTTGGCCCGCCGCGCGGCCGGGCGCAAGCCACGGATCGTATCGCCGGGTGTCATGCGGCGCGCCCGGCAGGCTGGGCGCCGAAGCCGGGCGCGCGCCGGCTGCCGGCCAGCATGGCGACGTCAGGCGGTTGCGGCATGGGGGCGTTCTCCGGAAGCTTCCCCATCAACGCCGCAACCGGCCGGGTGTTCGCTCAGTAGCGACCGTCGCGCCCCTCATGGGTCAGGTCGAGGTCGCCGAAGCGGGTGAACTCGCCCTCGAAGAACAGCGGGATGGTCCCCGTCGGGCCGTGGCGCTGCTTGGCGATGATCAGGTCGGCCTTGTTGTGGACCTGCTCCATGCGCTGCTGCCAGGCGTTCAGCGCGTCCTGGAACTTCTCCTCGCCCTCGAAGCCGACCTGCTTCGGCGCGCGCAACGCCTCGTAGTACTCGTCGCGGTAGATGAACATGACCATGTCGGCATCCTGCTCGATCGAGCCGGATTCGCGCAGGTCCGAGAGCTGCGGCCGCTTGTCCTCGCGCTGCTCGACCGCGCGGCTGAGCTGGGACAGCGCCATCACCGGCACCCCGAGTTCCTTGGCGATGGCCTTGAGCCCCTGGGTGATCATCGATATCTCGAGCACCCGGCTCTCCGGCCGCGTGCCGGCGGCCGGGCGCATCAGCTGCAGGTAGTCGACCACCACGAAGGCGAGGCCGCGCGTGCGCTGCAGCCGTCGGCAGCGCGTGCGCAGCGCCGAGATGGTGATCGCCGGCGTGTCGTCGATGACGAGCGGCAGGGCGGCCAGCTCGCGGCTGACCTCGACGAAGCGGTCGAAGTCGCGCTGCGAGATGTCGCCGCGGCGGATCCGGTCGCCGGAGACGCGGGAGGCCTCCGACAGCAGACGCGTCGCCAGCTGGTCGGCGCTCATTTCCAGCGAGAAGATCGCGACGCTCTTGGCCGGCATCACCTGCTGGCCGGTCTCGGCGGATTTCTGCTGCGCCTCGCGCACCATGGCCTGGGCGGCGCCGAAGGCGACCTTGGTGGCGAAGGCCGACTTGCCCATGCCCGGGCGCCCCGCGACGATGATCAGATCGGAAGGATGCAGCCCGCCGGTCTTGGCATCGAGGTCGCGGAGCCCGCTGGTCAGGCCGGAGACGCCGCCCGGCGTGGTGAAGGCGCGCTCGGCCAGCTCGACGGCGGTGGTCAGCGCGCGCTCGAAGGTCACGAACCCGCCCTCGCTGCCGCCATCCTTGGCGAGCTCGAACAGACGTTGCTCGGCGGCCTCGAGCTGCTGCTTGGCGTCGAGCTCGGCCTCGGCGCCGAAGGCGCGGTTGACCACCTCCTCGCCGACATCGACGAGCTGCCGGCGCAGCCAGCAATCGTAGACCAGGCGGCCGTATTCGCCGGCATTGATGATGCCGACCATGGCCGAGAGCAGCTGGGTCAGGTAGGCCGGGCCGCCGACCTCATCCAGCACGCCGGTATGCTCGAATTCCGGCCGCAGGGTGACGACGTCGGCGAGTTGCCCGGCTTCCGCCCGGCGCTGGATGGCGCGGAAGATGCGGCCATGCACGGGGTCGGCGAAATGCTCGGCGACCAGGAATTCCGAGACTCGCTCATAGGCCTTGTTGTTGGCGAGCAGCGCGCCGAGCAGCGCCTGCTCGGCCTGCAGGTTGGAGGGCGGCAGCCGCAAGGATTGGCCGAAGCCCCCCTCGCCGGCGCCGAAGGCCGGTGGCGAATCGATGGTGTTCATCGCCGCCATCCTAGCGCAGGTCACGCCCTGTGGATTACGTGCATGGGTGTGGATTCTGGGGACGCTTCCGGCTGCGGCGCGGAGTGTGTCTCCGCTGCCGATCAGCGCTTCGGCAGCCTGAGGGCCAGCGGCACCGCGATGACGCAGAGCGCCGCCATGACCCAGAAGCCCTGCGCGCCCCATGCGGCATAGAGTGGCCCGCAGAGCAGCGTCAGCACGCCCATGGTCAATCCGACGCCGAGCGAGGCGTGCAGCGTCTGCGCGGTTGCCGCCTGGCCCGCCGGCAGCGCCGCCAGCACGCGCATCGCACCCAGATGCATGGCGCCGAAGGTCAGCGCGTGCAGCAATTGCACGAGTGCCAGCGCCGGCACCCAGGTGGTCTCGGCGAAGACCGACCAGCGGATGATGCCGGCGATGGCGGCGACGAGCGCGAGCCCCTTGGCACCCAGCCGCTCGGCCATCGGCTTGCCCCAGAGGAAGAGTGCGACCTCGGCGACCACGCCCTCGGCCCAGAGCAGCCCGATCACCGCCGGCGAGAGCCCCGCCGCCTGCCAGTGCAGCGCGCCGAAGCCATAGAAAAGAGCATGGCTGCCCTGGATCAGCGCCGAGAGCGGCAGCACCCGGCGGAAGCCGGCATCGGCGAAGGGTGCCTTGAATCCTCCACGTGCACCGCCGCTGGCGAGGCCGCTCGGCAGCCGTGCCGCCGCCAGCGCCGTCAGCGCGAAGCAGAACGAGGCGATCCAGACGATGCTGGTCGGCCCCAGCAGCGCCACCGCCTGGCCGGCGAGCGCGACCGCCAGGATGAAGCTGACCGAACCCGCCGAGCGCACCCGCCCGTAGTCGAAGCCGTGCCGCCGCATGGCGCCGAGGCATATCGCATCCGACAAGGGGATGATCGGCGCATTCACCATCGCGTGCAGCGCCGCGACCGCGAGCAACGCCGCGAAGCTGCCCGCCATGGCGAAACCGGCCACCGAGCAGGTTGCCGCGGCCGCCGCCAGCACCAGCACGATGCGCGGCTCGCCGAGCCCATCGGCGCCGCGCCCGATCAGCGGCGAGGCCAGCAGCCTGACCGCCGAGCCGGTGGCCAGCAGCACGGCGATCTGCTCGGCGGTCATCCCATGCCCGGCCAGCACCACCGGCAGGAAGGGCATGAGCACACCGAGTGCCGCGAATTGTGCGGCAAACAGCAGGGCGAAGCGGGCGGGCACGCCGGGCGATACCCCGGGGCCGCCCGAGGTTGCAAATCCCGGCCGCACGGCTCATTGGGTGGCCCCCCGTGCCGGACCTCCTGCCCCCCATGTTCGACGCCCGAGTCAAGGCCGTCCTCGGCCCCACCAATACCGGGAAGACGCATCTCGCCATCACGCGCCTGCTCGCGCACAGCAGCGGCATCATCGGATTCCCGCTCCGCCTGCTGGCGCGCGAGAATTACGACCGCATGGTGGCGGCCAAGGGCGAGAAGCACGTCGCGCTGATCACCGGCGAGGAAAAGATCATCCCGCCCGATGCGAAGTGGTTCGCCTGCACGGTGGAAGCCATGCCGCTCGACCGCCGGGTCGAGTTCGTCGCGGTCGACGAGATCCAGCTCTGCGCCGATCCCGATCGCGGCCATGTCTTCACCGACCGGCTGCTGAATGCCCGCGGCATGGTCGAGACCATGTTCATGGGCGCCGAGACCATCCGCCCGCTGCTGCAGCGCCTGGTGCCGCAGGCCGAGATCGAGACCCGGCCGCGGCTGTCGCAGCTGACCCATGCCGGCGCGATGAAGCTGAGCAAGCTGCCGCCGCGCAGTGCGGTCGTCGCCTTCTCGGCCGCCGAGGTCTATGCGATCGCCGAAGCCATCCGCCGGCGCCGCGGCGGCTGCGCCGTGGTGATGGGGCGCCTCTCGCCGCGCACGCGCAACGCGCAGGTGGCGCTGTACCAGAACCGCGAGGTGGATTTCCTCGTCGCCACCGATGCCATCGGCATGGGGCTGAACATGGATGTCGACCATGTCGCCTTCGCCGCGCTGCAGAAATTCGATGGCCACGCCGCCCGCATGCTCACCGCGCAGGAGGCCGCGCAGATCGCCGGCCGCGCCGGCCGCGGCATGCGCGACGGCACCTTCGGCACGACGGGCGAATGCCCGCCTTTGCCGGACGAGATCGTCGACAAGATCGAGAACCACAATTTCGAATCGCTGCAGACGCTCGCCTGGCGCAACAGCGAGCTCGACTTCACGAGCGTCGACGGGCTGCTCGACAGCCTCTCGGCGCCGCCGCCCGCGCCGGGCCTGTCGAAGGGCCACGACGCGGACGACCACATCATCCTGTCCATGCTGGCGCGCGAGCAGGAGATCCGGGCGCTCGCGCAGGGCCGCAACCGCGTGCGGCTGCTCTGGGAAGCCTGCCAGGTGCCGGATTTCCGCAAGCTCGCCGATGACAGCCACACCGCGCTCTCCGGCCGGATCTTCAAGGATCTCGCCGAGCACGGCGTGCTGCCGGAGGACTGGGTCGGCGGCCAGCTGAAGGCGCTCGACAACACCGAGGGCGACCTGGATACGCTGATGGCCCGCCTCGCCTCGATCCGGGTCTGGTCCTACATCGCCGCCCGCGCCGATTGGCTGAAGGATGCCGCGAGCTTCCAGGCCGAGGCGCGCAAGGCCGAGGATGCCGTCTCCGACGCGCTGCATGAACGGCTCACGGCCCGCTTCGTCGATCGCCGCGCCGCCCATCTGATCCGCCGGCTCGATGAGACGACCAACGAGGAGGAGCTGCTCTCCGCCGTCACCCGCCAGGGCGAGGTGGTGGTCGAGGGCCATCCCGTGGGCAAGGTCGAGGGCTTCGTCTTCCACCCCGAGGCCGAGGCCGAGACCGAGGAGCAGCGCAAGCTGATCCTGCGCGCCGCCCGCCGCGCCCTGAAGGAGGAAATGCCGCGCCGTGTCGCCGCGGTGGAGGTGGCGCGCGACGAGGCCTTCACGCTGACCGGCTCGCATCGCCTCACCTGGAACAGCGGCGCCGGCGCGCCCGCCGAGATCGCCCGGCTGCGGCCCGGCCCCGAGCCCTCGAAGCCGCAGGTCGAGGTGCTGCCGTCGGAATTCCTCGACGGTGCCCAGCGCGAGCGCGTCCGCGGCCGGCTTGCCGAATATGTCGACGGCCTGGTCGCCAAGGAGCTGGCGATCCTCTCGACCGTCGAGCAGAAGGCGGAGGCCGAGGGCGCGCTGCGCGGCCCGGCCTTCCTGCTGCGCGAGCATCTCGGCATCGCACCCGGCGGCACGACGCAGGAGATCGGCGCCGACCTGCGGCAGAAGCTGAAGGCGATCGGCGTGCGCGCCGGCCGCTTCGCGCTGTTCGTCCCGGAAGCCCTGAAGCCGCGCGCCATGGCGCTGCGCGCGCAGATCTGGGCGCTGTCGCGCAACATCGAGACCCCAGCGCTGCCCGCGCCCGGCCTGGTCGCGCTGCAGCTCCGCGCGGCGGGCGAGAATGAGCTGAACCCGCCTCCCCCCATCGGCTGGCCGGATGGTTTCGCGGAAGCCATGGGCTGGATGCCGGCCGGGCCCGTGCTGCTGCGGCTCGACGTCGCCGAGCGCATCTCGGCCGAGCTCGGCTTCCTGACCCGCCGCGCGCCGGCGCCGCCGCCGCCCGACCTCGCCAGCCGGCTCGGCGTGAAGGCGGACACACTTGGCGTGGCGCTGGCCGCGCTCGGCTACCGCCTGCTCGAGCCGGCGCCGCTGGCCGAGAACGAGTATGGCCCGCCGACGCCGCTGCGCGTCGCCCAGCCGCGGCCGCAGCACCATCAGCGCGGCCCGCGCCATGGCAATCGCCCGCCGCAGCACCAGCAGCGCCGCGGCCCGCGGCCAGAGGGCGAACGACAGGGCGAGCGACAGGGCGAACGGCAGGGCGAAGGCCAGGCGCCGCGCGAGCAGCAGCCGCGCGGCCCGCGCCGCCAACACGAGGGCCGGCCGGAGCAGCGGCAGGATCGCCGTCCGGATGGGCGCCAGGATGGCCGCCAGGATGGCCGCCCGCCGCGCGAGCGCGACCGTCGCAACGGCCACGACCAGCGCGAGCCGCAGTACCGGGCGCCCGCGCCTGCCGCGCTGCCACCCGAGACCAGCGCGGCGATGATCTTCTTCGGCCCGCCCATCCCGCCCGAGCTGCGCAAACAGCCCATGCCGCAACGCGCCGGCCGGATGGACGGCAAGCCCTGGCAGCGCCAGGGTGGTGGGCATGGCGGCGGGCCCGGCGGTGGGCCAGGCGGCCCGCCCCGTGGCGACCGGCGCGACGGCCCGCCCCGCGGCGGCCCGCGCGGCGACCGCGGCCCGCGCGAGGAACGCGTGCTGCGGGCCGAGGCGCCGAAGCCCGCCGATGCCGGCGGCGTGAACCCCGATTCGCCCTTCGCCGTGCTGGCACGGCTGAAGCAGCAATAGCAGCGCTGCCGCGTGACGGAAGCGGGCGAGGATCGCTCATGGCAGCGCCTCGACCTCTGGCTCTGGTGCGCCCGCATCGCGAAGACGCGCGGCGCCTGCGCCCGGCTGGTCGCGGCCGGCGCCGTCCGGGTCAATCGCCAGCCGACCGACAAGCCACATGCCCGGGTCCGCCCGGGCGACGTGCTGACGCTCGCCCTCGGCTCGGCCGAGCGCGGCGTGGTCCGGGTGCTGCAGGTGGTGGCGCTCGGCGATCGCCGCGGCCCGGCGCCGGAGGCGCGCGGCCTGTACGAAGACCTCGACGCACAGGGCTGACCGGCGCAAAATATTCCGCTCGCGCGGATCCGCGCAAAACATTCTCCACGCGCGGAACCGCGCAAAACATTCTCCACGCGCGGATCCGCGCAAAACATTCTCCACGCGCGGATCCGCGCGATGCGCTTGCCACGACTGCCGTGTCGGTTCATCTAGCAGCGTGCATCGCCTAGGCGAGGGACCAGCCTGCCGTGACCTATGTCGTTCTCGAGAACTGCATCAAGTGCAAGTACATGGACTGCGTGGAAGTCTGTCCGGTGGACTGCTTCTACGTCGGCGACAACATGCTGGTCATCCATCCGGACGAATGCATCGATTGCGGCGTCTGCGAGCCGGAGTGCCCGGCCGAGGCGATCGTGCCCGACAGCGACGACCGCGCCGCGGACTTCGCCGAACTGAACCGGACCTATTCGACGCAATGGCCGAACATCACCCGCAAGGGCGAGGCGCCGGCCGATGCCGACGAATGGAAGAACAAGCCGGACAAGCGCGCCTTGTTCAGCCCGGAGCCGGGCAAGCCCTGAACGCAGCCCGCCTGGCTCTCCCGGGCGAACATGGTGCGGCCACAGGGCGGGTAATGACTCCGCAGCAAAAAACTGCTATTCTTTCAAACGTATGGCACGATTCGCCGCTTGTTGCTCCGCCGGCTTCCGATGGAACCGGCGAGGGCGCATTCAGGCTGGGATCGGGTCGTGCCTTGATTGGCCATGCTGCGGATGGCCCGGGGCGGTGCCGCCCACGCCAGGACAGACCTCTCTGGCCGGCCGGCGCCGGTCCGTGGCCGGCCCGCCAGGAGAGAGTTGCTTTTGATGAAGACATCGGCCCGCACCTCCGGCTCGCGCAAACCCGCCGCCGCGAAGAAGCCGGCCGCGAAGAAACCGGCTGCCCCGGCCAAGAAGGCACGGCCGGCGGCGCAACCGAAGCAGGTCGCCTCGGCCCGGCGCACCGCGGCGAGCAAGCCCGCGAGCAAGACCAAGCCGGCCGCCAAGGCCCGGCCGAAGACGGCCGCCCGCCCGGCGCCCAAGCCTCTCGCGAAGAAGCCCGCCGCCAAGCCAGCCACCAAGGCCGCGAAGAAGCCGGCGCCGAAGCCGGTCGCCAAGGCGGCGAAGCCGGCCGCGAAGGCGAAGCCCACCGCCAGGCCGGCGCCGAAGCCGGTCGCCAAGCCCCCCGCGAAGCCGGTTGCGAAGTCGGTTGCAAAGTCGGTTGCAAAGCCGGTTGCAAAGTCGGTTGCGAAGCCCGCGCCGGTCGTCGCACGGCCGATCGCGCCGCCGGCGCCGGTCAAGCCGGTCGCCCCGCCGCCGCCGAAGCCCGTCGCCGGGGCGCCGCCCGCGCCCGTGGCGCCGAAGCCAGTCACGGCCGCGCCGCCGCCCACCGCCCTCCGTCCCCCGATGCGTCCGGCGCCCAAGCCTCCGACCGGCATGGCCGAAACCCAGGCCGCCGCGCCGACCCCGCCTCCCCCGCCCGCGGCCGTTCCGCCGCGGCGCGATGGGCCCCCTGCTCTCACTCCTAGGCAGCCAGCCAAACCCGTGGATTTCAAGACAGGCGATCATGTCGTTTACCCGACCCATGGGGTCGGCACCGTCCAGGGCATCGAGACGATGTCCGCGGCGGGCTATTCCCTGCAGGTCATCGTCGTCACCTTCGACGAGAACCGCATGACGCTGCGCGTGCCGGTTGGCAAGGCGGCGTCCTCCGGCCTGCGCAAGCTGGCGACCGATGGCGCGATGAAGGACGCGCTCGATACGCTGAAGGGCAAGGCGCGCATCAAGCGCACCATGTGGTCGCGCCGCGCCCAGGAATACGAGGCGAAGATCAACTCCGGCGACCCGGTAGCGATCGCCGAGGTCGTGCGCGACCTGCACCGCAATGCCGGCCAGCCCGACCAGTCGTTCAGCGAGCGGCAGATCTACGAGCAGGCGATGGACCGGCTCGCGGCCGAGCTTGCCGCGATCGACCAGACCGACAAGCAGACGGCGACCGAGAAGCTGCTGCGCTACCTGAAGGGTGGCGAGTAGGCCCTATTCGGCGGCCTTGGGGAGGGCGGCGAGGGCTGCATGCGCTTCCGCCTCCTCCTCGATGCCGAGCGCGTCGTTGAAGCGGTTGAAGAAGCCGCAGAGCGTGATGCGCAGCGTGAGTTCGACGATCTGTGCCTCGGTGAAGACCGCGCGCAGGCGTCTGAACAGCGCTTCCGGGATGCGGTTCGAGTTCTCCCAGGCGGCGATCGCGTACTCGACCACCAGCTTGTCGGTGGCATCGAGCTCCGGGTGATCCTGCCAGTCCATGATCCGATCGATGCCGTCGGGCGAGATGCCGGTGACGGCGAGGAACGGCTTGTGGTGCGCGACGCAGTAGTGGCAGGCGTTGAGGTTCGAGACCACGACGATGGCGATCTCGAGATACCTCTTGGGCAGCGTCGCCGCCGCGCGCAACTCCATCAGCATCGGCATCAGGTGGCGAAGTGCGGCCGGCACATGGCCGAAGACCGCGACCTGGTTGCGGAAGGGGCCGTAATCGGCGGCGAAGGCCTCGTAGATGGCGGCGAGGTCGGGCGGGAGTTCCTCGGACGGAATGCTGCGGACTCGAGCCATCGATCTTCTCCCCGGTTCGGTTCGGATCGCCGGAGGACCGGATGGCCCGGAGGCGTGAATCCGAGCCGCAAAACCTAGATCACGAAGTTCAAGGGCTCCGTCGCCGGCCGCTTCACGCCGGCTGCCGCCGCCCGCTTGATCAAGTCAGCGAGGGTCAGACGCCCGAGCTGGTCGCGGCAGAGCGCGTCGAGCTCGCCCCAGAGCGGCTGGACGACTGCCGCCTGCAGCCGCCCGGCCGGCATCTCGGCGGGCGGCGCCGTCTCCTCCTCGAGCGCGGCGGTGACGACCTCGAGCAGGCGGATGTCGCGCGGCGGCCTGCCGAGCCGGTAGCCGCCCCTTGGACCGCGCACCGAATCCAGCACCCCGGCGCGCGAGAGCGCCTGCAGCACCGGCTCGATGCCGCGGCGTGCCTGGCCGAGCCGCTCGGCGATATCGGCCGCGCTGACGGTCTCGGCGCGGCTCGCATGGAAGGCGACGTCGAGCATGATCGCGACGCCGGTCATCGCGCGCTCGCGCCGCAGCAGCATCTCGCCGGCTCCCGCCGCGCCCGGATCAGGCGCGGGTCAGGGTGGAGGCTTCGGGGCCCTTCTTGCCCTGGACCACCTGCATGACGACGGACTGGCCCTCGGTCAGCGGTGGCAGGGAGGAGCGCTCGAGCGCCGTCGCATGGACGAAGACGTCGCGGCCGCCACCCTCGGGCGAGACGAAGCCGAAGCCCTTCTCGGCGCTGTACCACTTGACCGTGCCGCGCATCTCCTCGGCCGGGCCGGAGGGGACGAAGCCGCCGCCGCCACCCGCACGTGGCGGACGCGGGCCGCCGAAGCCGCCGCGGTCGCCACCACGGTCGCCGCCGCCGAACTCGCGCCGAGGGGGGCGGTCGCCGCCGCCGCCGGGACCACCGCCGCCGCCGGGCTCGCCGGGGCTGGTGATCTCGACCACCTCGGTCACCTGCTGGCCCTTCTGGCCGGGGCCGACGCGCACGCGCATGGTGGCGGCCGGATTGACCGCCTCACTGCCGGCGCGTTGCAGCACCGAGACGTGCAGGAAGGCGTCGCCCGAGCCGTCGCCGAGTTCGACGAAGCCGAAGCCCTTCTCAGGGTTGAACCACTTCACCGTCGCCTCGACCTCGGGGCCGGAGGCGAAGACGGAAGGTCGCCGCGGGGCGCCGCCCGCGGGTGCGATCGGGAAGGAAGGCGGGGGGGCTCCCCACCCGCCGCCGCCGCCGCCGAAATCGGGGGTGTCGTCATCGAAACCGCGCTTGCGGGGCTTGCGGGGGCGCCAGGACTCGTTTTTGGCCATCGTGTACTCTTGTGTGCTCCTTGCGGCCGACAGGCCGGGGGGCCGGCCTGGCGACAGGGCAAAGCCGCGCCTTCCTTCCGGGACGCGCGCGGCCTTGCCGATACGCTAGCATAGGCCATCGCGAGAACAGCGCCAGTGATCAGTGAAACACGCCGGCAGTTTTTCGTGAATCTTTTGTGGTCGGGCGACGGGAGGGGCAGGCATGCGGTTCCAGGACAGGGTCATGGTCATCACCGGCGCGGGCGCCGGCATCGGCCGCGCCACCGCCCGGTTGGCGGCCGAGGAGGGCGCGGTCGTCGCCTGCCTCGACCGCGACGGCGAGGCGGCGGCGCGGGTCGCGGCCGAACTGGCCCGGCCGGGGCTCGCCATCGCCTGCGATGTCGGCGAGGAGGCCGAGGTCGCCGCCGCGATGCAGGCGGTCGCGGCGCGCTTCGGGCGGATCGACGTGCTCTGCGCCAATGCCGGCTTCGGCATCCAGGGCGCGGTGACGGAGACCCGGGTCGAGGACTGGGACGCGATCTTCCGGGTCAATGTCCGCGGCGTCTTCCTCTCAGCCAAGCACGCCATCCCGATCATGGCGGCCAAGGCGAAGGGCGTGATCGTGAACACCGCGTCCAACATCGCGATCGTCGGCATCCGCGACCGCGCCGCCTATGTGGCCACCAAGGGCGCCGTCGATGCGCTGACGCGCGCCATGGCGATCGACCATGCGGCGCAAGGCATCCGGGTGAATGCGGTGGCCCCCGGCCCGACGGCGTCGTCCTATTTCGACGCCATGCTCGCCAAGGCCAATGACCCCGAGGCCTTCACCGCCGCACTGGCCGCGCGCTCGCCGATGAACCGCGTCGCGCAGCCTGAGGAGATCGCCCGCGCCATCCTGTTCCTGGCGTCTGACGACAGTTCCTTCATGCTGGGTGCGACGCTGGTGGTGGATGGTGGCCATGCCATCTGGTGATCGCGTCCGGTCGGCCGAGGGCGGAGCCGCAGGCGAGCACCGAGGGCGTGAATCGGCCGCGCAGCAAAGCTTCTTCCACCAAGGGAATCGGGACCTGCAGGACCGCTTCGACGGCCGCCGCGTCGCCGACACGCTGGTGGCGCGGCGCCGCGTCGCGGCCTTCGAGCCGCAGCACATCGCCCTGATCGAGGCCGCCCCTTTCTTCTTCCTGGCCACCGCCGCCGAGGGCGCGGTCGATTGCAGCTTCAAGGGCGGCCCGCCCGGCTTCGTGCGCCTCACCGGGCCCGACACGCTCGAATGGCCGGACTACGACGGCAACTCGATGTACCTCTCGCTCGGCAACATCGCCGTCAGCCCCGCGATCGGCATGCTGTTCGTGCCCTTCGACGGGAAATCGCTGCGGCTCCGGCTGCGCGGCCAGGCGTCGCTGGTCGAGGACCCCGCCCGCATCGCCGCCATCCCCGGCGCGCGCCGCCTGGTGCGCGTGGCGGTCACCGACATCTTCCCCAACTGCCCGCGCTACATCCCGGACCTCGCCGGCGGCGCGCCGTCGGCCTACCTGCCGCAGGCGGATGGCACGCAGCAGGCGCCCGAGTGGAAGAGCCGCGACTACATCCGCGACATCCTGCCGGCCGACGACCCGCATCGGCCCTTGCGCTGACGCCGCCCGCCCTTACCCTGCGCCCCGCAGCAAGCTGGGGAGCAGGGCGATGGACGGCATGACGGGGCTCGAGGCCGAGAAGGCGCTGGTTGCGACCGCGCATCGCGTGCTGCCGGGCGGCACCTTCGGCAACGTGCAATCCGACCTGCTGATCGCCTCGGGGCAGGGCCCGCGCGTCACCGATGTGGGTGGCCGCGAGTACATCGACTACCTGCTCGGCTCCGGCCCGATGTTCATCGGCCATGCCCACCCCGAGGTCACCGCCGCCGTTCTGGCGCAGGTGCCGAAGGGCACCACCTTCTTCGCCAACAACCCCGAGGGCGTGAAGCTCGCCGAGGCGATCACCGAGGCGCTGCCCTGCGCCGAGCAGGTCCGCTTCGTCTCCTCGGGGTCGGAGGCCGACATGTACGCGATGCGCGTCGCCCGCGCCTTCCGCGGCCGCGACCGCATCCTGAAATTCGAGGGCGGCTATCACGGCATGTCCGACTGGGGGCTGATGAGCCTGGCGCCGAAGCACCTGGCCAACTTTCCCGTCGCCGTGCCGGATTCCGCCGGCATCCCCGCCGCCGTGCAGCACGAGGTGCTGGTCGCGCCCTTCAACGACCTCGAGACCGCCCGTGCCCTGATCGCCGCCCATCACGACGAGCTCGGCGGCGTCATCGTCGAGCCCTTCCAGCGGCTGATCCCGCCGGCGCCGGGCTTCCTGCAGGGGCTGCGCGACATCACCGCGCAATACGGCATCCCGCTGATCTTCGACGAGGTCGTGACCGGCTTCCGCTTCTGCTACGGCGGCGCGCAGTCCTACTACGGCGTGACGCCGGACCTCTGCACGCTGGGAAAAATCATCGGCGGCGGCTTCCCGCTGGCGGCGATCGCCGGGCGCGCCGACATCATGGCGCATTTCGACAAGGGCAAGGTCGCCGAGGAGCGCTGGCTGATGCAGGTCGGCACGCTCTCGGGCAACCCGGTGGCGTCCGTCGCCGGCCTCGCCACGCTCGAGGTGCTGAAGCGCCCGGGCACCTATGAAGGGGTCTTCGCCACGGGGCGCACGCTGATGGCCGGCCTGACCGAATCGCTGAGGCGCCACGGCGTCGCCGGCCAGGTGCTCGGCGAGCCCAGCCTCTTCGACGTGGTCTTCACCGCCGAGCCGGTGCGCGACTACCGCGGCGTGCTGAAGGCCGATGCCGCGATCGCCCGGCACGTGAACATGTCCATGCGCGCCGCCGGCATCCTGAAGGGCGAGAGCAAGTACTACCTCTCGACCGTGCACGGCCCGGCCGAGGTGGCCGCGACGCTCGCCGCCTTCGACGCCGCGCTCGCCAGCCTTCCCAGGGGCTGACCCAGGGGCTGAATGGGGGGGGTGAACCCGGGCGCCGAGCCCGGGTTGATCCGAACCGCCTTGCCGGGACTGCGGCAATGGCGCAACATGTCGGACCACAAAGACACACCCACGAACGCTGCGATAGCCGACGGGATGGCTGGGGGTTTATCCTCGGTTTATCGGAACCGCAGCGACCATAAGGAGCCGCCCATGATTCTCCGTATCGCCAGCATCGCCCTGATCGTCGGGGTCGCTGCCTGCAACCAGGTCACCCCGAACGCGCCCGCCCAGAACCCGCTCTCATCGGGCCCGGCCTCGCCGCCGCTGAACCAGGCGGTCGGCGCCATCGGTGGTGCCAACAGCGCCAATGCCTCCGGCGGCACCGCGCGGATCGTCGGCACCGACCAGCAGGGCCGCCCGATCATCGAGTATTCCGGCCAGCCCGGCAGCGCGACCGGCGCCGGCACCGGCCAGGTGCAGAGCCCGATCACCGTCAACCCGACCGTGCGTCGCGGCTCGGGCGGCGGCTGATCGCCGCAGCCAGACCGGACTGATCCAAGGCGCCCCGGGGGAGCGATCCCTCGGGGCGCTTTGCATTCGGCCCCCCGCGAGCCCGGCTCAGTCCAGCTTGCCCTCGCGCGCAAGCTCCGCGAGCAGCGGCCGCAGCACCGCCTCCTCCTCCGCCCAGTAGCGCGCGAAGCCCTCGGCATCGCGGTAGGTGATGGGGATGCTGAGCTGGCGCATCCGCTCAGCATGATCGGGCGCGGCGATGGCGGCCCCGAGCGCGCCCGCCAGCCGCGCCGTCGCCTCGGGCGGCATTCCGGCCGGCCCGACGAAGGCACGGGTCGATCCCGCGACGATGTCGTAGCCGAGCGCGCGTGCGGTCGGCACGCCCGGCAGGAAGGGGCTCTCCGCCGGCGAGAGCACCGCGAGCGCCCGCATCGCGCCCTGCCGCATCT
>Ga0114976_10000271_pt1 | contig 31700 bp, 35 predicted proteins | sample S_130805_EF_Meta_FD_87319 | JGI IMG/M metagenome (GOLD analysis project Ga0114976, IMG submission 87319) | Freshwater microbial communities from Lake Simoncouche, Canada to study carbon cycling - S_130805_EF_MetaG | ecosystem: Environmental > Aquatic > Freshwater > Lake | place: Lake... | reverse complement strand
TTGCCACGAGCTTGCCCAGCGGATTGAGCTCGAAAATCCTTCTTAAGAACCGAAAGCGGGCGGCGGGAATCGAACCCGCATCATCAGCTTGGAAGGCTGAGGTTTTACCACTAAACTACGCCCGCATTTGAGAGATCCCCGGGGGTACTGGGTCGTTGAGACCAACTCCCCCTGGGATGTCCTGCCGAACTGCCGTCCGGCGCCCCGATCGTGGATCACCGGGTTGGAGCATTATGGCCTGTCAGGTCGCCCATGGTTTGAGCCTCTCAACTCCCCCTTCTCCGGCGATGGCGAGCTACCAGGATCCGTCGTCGCTGCCCCCTGCCCGCCAGCGCCGCCTGTTGATCGCCTATGGCTTCGGGGATGCCGGCACCGGGATGGCCGCCTCCCTGATCGGCTTCTACCTCTTCATTTTCTACACCGCCGCGGCCGGCCTGCCCCCCTGGATGGCAGGGCTGGTGTTGATGCTGGCCCGGCTCTGGGACGCCCTCAACGACCCGATCGTGGGCTGGCTGAGCGACAAGACCCAATCCCGCTGGGGTCCACGGCTGCCCTGGCTGGTGGGCTGCGCCGCGCCCCTCGGACTCGCCATGGCCCTGATGTGGTGGATTCCCCCCGGCAGCCTCTGGGTCAAGTTCTTCGTCTTCGTGGCGATCTCGGTGCTGGCCAACAGCCTTTACACCTGCGTCAACCTGCCCTACTCCGCCCTCGCCGCCGAACTCACCACCAGCGTCTCGCTCCGCACCCGCCTCAATACCGCCCGCTTCACCGGCTCGATCATCGCCGCCCTGATCGGGATCGTGCTCGGCGGCCTGCTCCTGCGGGACCACGACAACCCCTCCAGCTACTGGACGCTCGGCCTGATCTCCGGGGTGCTGATCACCCTCTGCACCCTGCTCTGTGCCTGGGGCATCGCCCCCCAGGCCCGCGCCTGCCAACGGCCCACCTCGGAACGCGGCACCACCCGGCGCCTGCTCGGCCGGGTGCGCAGCAATGGTCGCTTCCTGCAGGTGCTGGGGCTCTACCTGCTGCTCTGGTGTGCCCTGCAGATCATGCAGACCTCCGCCCTGATCTTCCTGCCGGTGGTGATGCGGGTGCCGGAAGGGTGGAGCAACTGGATCCTGCTGCCCTTCCAGGTGAGCACCCTGGTGGGCCTTCAGCTCTGGACCCGGGTGGCCCACCGCCAGGGCCGGATCCGGGCCCTCCACCTCGGCACCTGGCTGTGGATCGGCGGCTGCCTGTTGGCCATGGTGCTGATCCCCCTCGATCCCGCCCATGCGCCCATGGCCTGGTCCCCCAACCTGCCGCGCCTGGCCAGCTTGGTGGGGGCCATTCTGCTGGTGGGTCTTGGCGCCTCCACCGCCTATCTGATTCCCTGGGCCCTGCTGCCCGATGCCATTGATGCCGATCCCGAGAAACCGGCGGGGTTGTATAGCGCTTGGATGGTGTTGACCCAAAAGATCTGCATCAGTTTTGCCCTGTTCTTTTTCGGCAACCTGATGAGCCTGAGTGGCTATGTGGCCAACCATGGCATCCACCAACCCTCCACCGCTCTGGTGGCGATTCGGCTCTGCATGGGCCTGATCCCCGCCGTTCTGGTGGTGTTGGCGCTGGTGGTGATTCGCCGCTGGCCGGAGCGGGCGGAGCACTCCGTCGTGGGCCCATGAGCTGGCCCCGCTGGCTGGTGCGATTCGGCGCCAGCCTGATGATCGGCGGCCAGGCGGTGAGCGCCATCGCCCGGGGGCGCCTGGGGGGCGCCGACCTGATGCAGGAACTGCTGGAGGCTGGCCCCGGCAGCATTTTGATCGTGGTGCTGACGGCCCTGGCCGCCGGCACGGTCTTCAATATCCAGGTGGCGGCCGAACTGTCCAAACAGGGCGCCAACGCCGCGATCGGCGGCCTGCTGGCCCTGGGGCTGTCTCGCGAGATCGCGCCGATCCTCACCGCCACCCTGCTCACCGGCAAGGTGGCCACCGCCTACGCGGCCCAACTGGGCACGATGAAGGTCACCGAGCAGATCGATGCGATCACCATGCTCCGCACCGACCCGGTGGAGTATCTGGTGGTGCCGCGGGTGTTGGCGATGGTGGTGATGGCCCCGGTTCAGTGCCTGCTGTTTTTCGTGGTGGCGATGTGGTCGGGCCAGACCAGTAGCACCCTCCTGTATCAACTTCCCCCTTCGGTGTTCTGGACTTCGGTGCGCACCTGGATGGTCCCGTCCGATCTGCCGGGGATGCTCACCAAGGCGGTGGTGTTCGGCCTGTTGATCGCCATCCTGGCCTGCGGTTGGGGACTCACCACCAAGGGCGGGGCCAAGGAGGTGGGCAGCAGCACCACCGGCGCCGTGGTGATGATTCTCGTCAGTGTGTCCCTTGTGGATGTGATCCTCACCCAGCTGCTGTTCGGCACATGAGCACCCCCCCAGACTCCCCCCCTTCCCCCTTGGCCACCTCTCCCTTGGCAGACGTCACCCTGGCCCCCCGCTTCTGGGTGCCTCTGGGGGTGGTGGGGTTGGGCCTGGCCAGCCTGGCCCTGCTGCCCCTCTGGGGAGGGAGCCGCTGGCTGGCCCTGGTTCTGGTCCTGTTTGGCCTGTTGCTGGCGCTGCAGGCCTCCCAGCTGCGGCTGCGCTTTGAGGCCGAGGCCCTGGTGGTGCTGCGGCTGGAGCAGGAGATCCGCCGCTTCCCCTACGTCGCCTGGCTGGGCTGGCGTCTGTTCTGGTCGCCGCTGCCGGTGTTGTTCTATTTCCGGGAAGAACGCAGTATCCATTTGTTGCCGCTCCTGTTCGACGCCACCGCCCTGCAGGAACAGCTGATCCAGCGTCTGCCCCCTACCCTCCCGAGCCCCTCGATCGGGAAGACAATGCCCCCATGAGCGACCCCACCGCCCTCCCCACCGTCGAGCCGCCGGCTGCCGCCACCAGCCCCACCTCTCAGGAGGAGCTGCTGGCCCTGGCCCTGCAGGAGCTGCAGCAACGACGTCAGGACCTCACCGCCGACATCGCCGCCCTGGAGCAGCGCCGGGAGCAGATCCTCAAGGAGATCAACACCAGCTTCAGTGGCCAGTCCGATGCGATCGCCCGGCGGGTCAAAGGCTTCCAGGAGTATCTGGTGGGGGCCCTGCAGGAGCTGGCGGTGGCCGCCGACCAGATCGAGCTGGTGGTCCAGCCGATGGTGGTGCAGCCCTCCCCCCTCGATCAAGTCCCCCCCGAGGCCCCCGGCCCTGCCCCAGCTCCGGCGACCGCGGGCCAATTCAGCCAGGATGACGCCCTGATCCGCAGCCTGCTGGAGGGCTTCCAGGGGCAGCCGGATTTCCACGCCGATCCCTGGAAACTGCGCCGCACCCTCGAGCCGGCCGGTGCTGTGCTGCTGGAGGATTGGTTTCTGCTCCAGGGCGGCCGCGGCGCCCAGCCCAGCCGTGGCAGCCGCCACCGCAACGCCCTGGTCACCGCGGCCGCGGTGGCGATCCTGGGCGATCTCTATGGCGATCGCTTCCAGACGCTGGTGTTGGCGGGCCAGCCCGAGCGGTTGGGGGAATGGCGACGGGGGCTGCAGGACTGCCTTGGCCTCAGCCGGGAGGACTTCGGCCCCCATAGCGGCATCGTGTTGTTTGAACGGGCGGAGGCCCTGATCGAGCGGGCGGATCGCCTCGAAGAACGGGGCGAGCTGCCCTTCATCGTGGTGGATGCCGCGGAACCGGCGATCGCCACGCCGATCCTGCAGTTCCCCCTGTGGCTGGCCTACGCCGCCGGTCCGGGGGAAGTGGTCAGCGACGACGATCTGACCTGAGGGGCCAGCCCCCCCGGCGCCCACCCGTTGCCAGCCTCCCCTCCCCCAGCCCCGATGCCCCTGTCGTTCGCTCCCCTGGTCTTGCTCGCCGGCTATGGCCTCGGCTCCCTCCCCTGCGGCTGGCTGGCGGGCCATTGGCTGGCGGGCCTGGACATCCGCCAGCACGGATCCGGCTCCACCGGGGCCACCAACGTGCTGCGCGTGGTCGGTAAGGGGCCGGCCCTGGCCGTCTTCCTTTTGGATGTCATCAAGGGCACGGCCGCCGTGCTGCTGGCCAAAGCACTGCTGGAACCCCAGGGGCTCGCGGCCGGCGGCAGCAGCTGGGGCGTCGACTGCTGGGTGGTGGGCGCGGGCTTGGCGGCCCTGGCGGGGCATATCTGGCCGGTGTGGCTGGGATGGAAAGGTGGCAAGGCCGTGGCCACCGGCCTGGGAATGCTGCTGGGCCTGGCCTGGCCCGTCGGCCTGGCCAGCTTTGGCATCTTCCTCACCGTGCTCAGCGTCAGCCGGATCGTGTCCCTTTCCAGCCTGGTGGCCGCCCTGGCCCTGCCCCTGCTGATGCTTGGTTGGTTCGGCCCTGGCGGCCTGCGCCTGCCCTACCTGGCCCTGGCCGTGCTCACCACGGTGCTGGTGGTGTGGCGCCACCGCAGCAACCTGCAACGAATCCTGGCCGGCACCGAACCGCGCCTGGGGGCCAGCAAGGGCTGAGGCTGAGGGACTCAGCCCAGCTCGCGGCTCCGGGCGGCTGCGGCCACCACCGCCTCGATCAGGGCAGAGCGCACTCCGGCCCGCTCCAGCTGGCGCAACCCCGCGATGGTGGTGCCCGCGGGACTGCTCACCATGTCCTTGAGCTGGGCGGGATGGAGGGCCTGCTCGTGCAGCAGGGCCGCGCAGCCCGCCAGGGTGCGATGGGTGAGGTGATGGGCCAGTGCCCGCGGTAGACCGGCCGCCACGGCCCCATCGGCCAGGGCCTCGGCCATCACCGCCACGAAGGCGGGCCCGGAGGAGGTGAGGGCCAGGAAGGCATCCAATTGGGCTTCCGGGAGCTCCAGCACCTCGCCCACCTGGGCAAAGAGGGATTGCACCCACTGGCGCTGCTCGGGGTCGATGCCCTCCCCCCAGGCGAGGCCGGTGAGCCCGGCCCGCACCTGGCAGGGGGTGTTGGGAACGGCCCGCACGCAGCGCCACTGGGGGAACAGGCGCTGGAGGCGCTCGAGCCGCACCCCGGCCAACACCGAAATCAGCAACGGCGCATCGGCAGCTGGGCTGCTGACTGGATGACTGCGGGCCGCCGCCGCCTGAAGGGCCACCTGATCCAACTGCTGTGGCTTCACGGCCAGCACAACCACCGGAGCCCGCCAGGCCTCCGTGGCCTCGCTGTCCACGGCGAGACCATGGATTTCCCGCAGGCGCTGCGCAGAACTGGGGCTGGCCACGGCGGCCCGCACGGCGGCGGGATCAATCAGGCCAGACTCCAGGAGGGGCAGGAGCAGGGCCAGGGCCATCCGCCCCAACCCCACAACCCCGAACGTCGCTCCAGCCTCAGCCAAGCTGGCCCCAGGCCGGGCTGGGAGCGGCATCCTGCTGATCTGCGGAACTGGTGCGGCTGCTGCTGGTCACGGTGGGGGATGCGGCCTCTTCGCTGCCGGCGGTGGTCACCGTGACGCAGCTGGGGGCAAACAGGAAGATGCTTTCGCCCACCCGCTCCTGATGGCCATCGATGGCGAAGGTGCCGCCGGCCACGAAATCCACGGCGCGCTGGGCCTGATCCGGCTCCATCATCGTGAGGTTGAGGATCACGGTTTTGCGCTCCCGCAGGGCCTGAATGGCACGGGGCATCTCGTCGAAGCTGCGGGGCTCCATCAGGCACACCTCGGCCACGGCGGTGGAGATGCCCGGCATGCCGATCACGTTGGTGCCGGCGAACGGATCATCGGCGCCAAAATCGGAGGCGATGGCCAGGGCGCTGCCACTGGAGCTGAGGGAGCGGCTGGGGCTCAGGCTGCTGCTCGAGGTCTCGGGGGCTGTGGTCGCGTCGTAGTCCAACTCATCGTCGTAGTCGCCATCGAGATACTCGTCACCTGAGACGACGGCACGGAGACGGGAGAACAACGACACGGAAGCAGCCTCGGGGGTAAAGCTTGAGACCTGAATAGCGTCCCATGCGAGCGGGTGCAAGCGCTCAGCCCAAGGTCGTCCCCAGATCCGTCCCGCGGAGCCCTGGTCGCTGGCCGAAAAGGGTGGTACCCAGGCGCACCCAGGTGCTGCCGGCCGCCACCGCTTCGGGCCAGTCGCCGCTCATGCCCATCGAGAGTTCGGCCAGGCCCAGATCGGCCGCCAGGGCCGCACAGTCTCCGAACAGCCGGCGCCGCTCCGGCGCCTCGAGCCCCTGGGGGGCGATGGTCATCAGGCCATCGATCCGCAGGGCACGAAGGGCCTTCAGCTGGGGCCAGGCCGCGCGCAGCTCCAGGGGATCGAACCCCGTTTTGGTGGGGTCTGGTCGCAGCTTCACCTGCAGAAACACCAGCGGTCGACACCCCTCCTCGCTGGCGATGCGGTTCAACCGCTCCGCGAGCTCCAGGCTGTCCACGGAATGGATCGTGCCAAAACGGCGCAGCACCGCCCGGGCCTTGTTGGCCTGAAGCCGACCGATGAAGTGCCAGTCCAGGGGTTCCAGATCCGCCAGGGCATCCTGCTTCGCCTGGGCCTCCTGGAGCCGACTTTCCGCGAAGCTGCGCTGGCCGAGGGCCACGGCCCGCCGGATCTCCTCGGCCGGCTGGCCCTTGCTCACGGCTAACAGCCGGGCCCGGGGGGGAAGCTGGGAGCGCAGTGACGCCAGACGGGCTGCCAACGGTTCGGACGGTTGGAGGGGCCCCGGATCCCCCAGCGACGCCATCAGATGAAGGTCTGGTCGAATAACTGGCGCCAACGGGCATAGTCCCCGTTTTCGCCTTCCCGGCGCGTACGCACCAGATTTTGTTCCGCGTAATGGCGGGCATCCATCAGAGGGATCACCTCGAAGCTGGCCCCACGGGTTTGCAGGGTCACCACGAAAAAGATGCGCTGGGCATACAGGGTTGCAAAGAGATCACGACCCTCTGCAACCGGGGCAACCCGGTAGAGCATCCCAAATGTGGGGTGATTGAGATAACGCTCTGAACTCACGTCGGTGGACGGGCTGGGGCCATTAAAGGCCACCACCCCCCACCCAGCCTTCCCGATCATCGGAAGCCATAACGCCAGCGCAACATCACCAGCAGCACCAACGCCAGGCCGGCGATCAGATTCCCCGGCGTGCGGCCGGAGATCGGTTGGTGCAACCGTTCCGGCGGCACCCACTGACCGCCCCGCACCATCAGGGCCTCCGCTCCCTGCTCCGATCGCAGCAGCAGGTTGGCCAGCAGCCGCTCCCCTAGGGCCAGCACCAGGGCCAGGGAGGCCTTCCAGCCCAGCTGGCGAAGATTCACGGCTCGGGTGGCGATCGAGCGCAACAGATTCTGCAGTTCCTCCTGAACCAGGGGCAGGAACCGCAAGGCCAACAGCAGGGTGAAGCCAAGCCGTTCCATCGGCCACCCGAACGCCCCCAGGGGCCTCAACCACCAACTGATCGACCAGACCAGCTCCTCCGGGGTGGTGGTGAGTAGCAACAGATTGGCGCTATGGATCAGGGTGACCATCAAGGTGGCGCCATTGAGGCCCAACTCGGCCGACTTGCGGGTCACCACCAGGGGGCCGAGTGGCAGCGGACCCAGCCTGACGGGTCCCCAGCGCACCACCTCCCAGGCCAGGCCCGCCCGGGAGGGCGGGGACGCCCCGCTGGATCCCGGCGCCAGCCGCAGCTCGTCCGGCGGCCGCTGAAGGCTCACGGCCGGGGCCGATCCGGCCGGCAGCATGGCCGCCAACAGGCCCACCAGCAGGGCCGCCCCCAGCAACAGGGGCAACCCCCGCCGCCACAACCTGAACGGCAGACCGCTACCGGCCGTGATCAGCAGCAATAGCCCCACCAGGGCCAGGCGCCACTGGGGGCCGGCCAGGATGGGGGTCATCAGGAAGGCCAGGGTCCAGGCCAGCTTCAAGCGCGAATCCAGACGGTTGAGCCACCCGCCCTCGCCGTCCACGAACTGGCCGATCGGAAGCTGACGCAGCCAGTCCATTCAACGGCCGCGATGCTGCTGCCGGGCCAGTTCCTTCTCGGCGTCGCGCTGTTGCTTGCCGCGCCAGAACAGGCGGATCGGTGACCCCTCAAACCCCAGCCCCTCCCGGATCTGGCGTTCCACGTAGCGGCGGTAGGTCTCGCCGAACAGCTTGGGATCGTTCACGAACAACGTGAAGCTGGGGGGCCGGCTGGCCACCTGGGTGCCGTAATACAAGCGGCCCTGCCGGCCGCCCCGGGTGGTGGGGGGGGAGCGCCAGCGCAGGGCCTCCTGCAACACCTCATTCACCACCGATGTGCTGACGCGGCGGCGATGCTGCTCCACCGCCAGCTTGGCCAGGGGAAAGATCGCCGTGACCCGCTGGCCGGAGAGGGCCGACGTGAACAGCATCGGTGCCCAGTCGAGGAAATAGAGCTTGGCGCGCAGCTCCTTTTCCATGGCCGGCATGGTGTGGCTGTCCTTTTCGATGGCGTCCCACTTGTTCACCACCACCACGCAGGCCCGGCCGTCCTCCTCGATCCGGCCCGCCAGCCGTTGATCCTGCTCCGTGACGCCATCGAGGGCATCGATCACCAGCACGCAGACATCGCTGCGTTCGATCGCCTTGAAACTGCGGTTGATGCCGAAAAACTCTGGGCCGTAATCGACACTGCGGCGGCGGCGAATGCCCGCCGTGTCGAGCAGCTTCCAGGTGTGGCCTTCGCGGTCAATCGTGGTGTCGATGGTGTCGCGGGTGGTGCCACGAATCGGGCTCACGATCGCCCGGTTCTCGCCACAGATGGCATTGAGCAGGCTGGATTTGCCGACGTTGGGGCGGCCGATGATCGCCAGCTGAATCGGCTCCTCGCCCTCCTCCTCCAGGGTGGTGGGCAGGTGCTCAATCACCCGATCCAGCAGGTCCCCCGTCCCGGCGCCGTGGATGGCCGAAATCGGCTGGGGCTCGCCCAGGCCGAGGCTCCAGAATTCCGCGGCCATCGATAGCCCCTGGTCCGGGGATTCACACTTGTTCACCGCCAGCAGGGTGGGCACGGTGAGGCCGCGCAGCCATTCGGCGATCGATTGATCGGCGGCGGTGATCCCCTGCTGGCCATCCACCACCACCACGGCGACGGAGGCCTCGGTGAGGGCCAGGTTGGCCTGCTCGCGGATCTCCGGCAGGAATTCGCTGTCGTCGTCGAACACCAGGCCGCCGGTGTCGACGACGCGGAAGGTGCGATCGCCCCAGAAACCCTGTTGATAAGTGCGATCCCGGGTGACACCGGGTTGGTCATGCACGATCGCCTCCCGGCTCTGGCACAGACGATTCACGAGGGTGGACTTGCCCACGTTGGGGCGCCCGATGATGGCGACCACAGGCAGCGGCACAGACTTATTCCTTCGGTACGGTCGTGGTCTGACCTTACCGCGCACGGTGGGGCCCGGCCGGCTCAGCCCACGGGCGGGTCCCCGGGATGGCCGGCCAGCGGATCGGCGGGGAGCGCCAGCAACGGCGGCAGCGGCCCCGTCTCCTGCAGCCCTTCACCGCGCACCGCCAGATCCGCCAGCAGCCAGTTCACGGCCGTGGCCCGGCGGGTGCGGCGGGGGTAGAGCTCGCCGATGCGGTAACCGCTGAAACCCAGCTGCTGCTTGAGGAGCTGCTTGTGCTCGGCGGGAATCGAGCGGGTCAGGCGCACGCTGGCCGGGCGACTGGCGATCACCTCGGGGGCCTCGGGGAAGGGCTCCGACCAGGCCGCCGGCGTGGCGGGACCGGCCCGCCAGGGGGCAGCGCTGTCCATGGGATCCGGGCCGTAGCCCAGGCGTGTCCACACCAGCTCGCAAACGAAGCGGTCACTGAGGCGGTCCGCCAGCACGGCCTCCAGCAGGGGGCGGCTCAGGGGCCGGGGGGAGGGGGGAAGGGACATCGGAGAATGGAATCACGATGACGCTTTCCCCCAACCTCAACCCCAACAGCCTGTGGCGAGGCCGGGTGCTGCAATCCCCCCTGGCCGGCGTGAGTGACCGCATCTTCCGCCGCCTCGTGCGGCGTTGGGCCCCGGAGGTCCTGTTGTTCACCGAGATGGTGAATGCCACCAGCCTGGAACGGGGCCATGGCCGAAGCAAATTGGAGGACCTGGCCGGGGAAACCGGTCCGATCGGCGTTCAACTGTTTGATCACCGGCCCGGGGCGATGGCCGAAGCGGCCCGCCGCGCCGAGGCCCACGGCGCCGTTCTGATTGACATCAACATGGGCTGTCCGGTGCGCAAGATCGCCCGCAAGGGGGGCGGCAGTGGGCTGATTCGGGAGCCCGACCTGGCGGCCAGGATTGTGGCGGCGGTGGCGGAGGCGGTGCAACTCCCCGTCACGGTGAAAACCCGGCTGGGATGGTGTGGTTCCAGTGCCGATCCGATCGGCTTCGCCACCAGTCTGCAGAACGCCGGCGCCCAGGCCCTCACCCTGCACGGCCGCACCCGGGAGCAGGGCTTCAGCGGCCGGGCGGACTGGGGGGCGATCGGCCGGGTGGTGGCGGCCCTCCGGATTCCGGTGATTGCCAACGGCGACATCCGCACGCCCGAGGATGCCCAGCACTGCCTGGAGGTCACCGGCGCCGCCGGCGTGATGGTGGGGCGCGGCACGATGGGGGCTCCTTGGTTGGTGGGCCAGATCGATGCCGCCCTCCGCGGCCGCCCGGTGCCGGCCACGCCCGGAGCCCTGGCGCGGCTGGCCCTCGCGGCCGAGCATCTCCAGGCGCTGGTGGAGGAACGGGGGGAGCAGGGCCTGTTCATCGCCCGCAAACACCTCAGTTGGACCTGCCAGGGCTTCGCCGGTGCCGCGCCCCTGCGCCATGCCCTGATGGTGGCCCCCACGGAGGTCGAGGCGCTGGCCCTGCTGGAGCGGGCCGCAACGGCGATCAGCGACGGAGCGGCAGGGCCAGCAGATCCCGGGCCCCCGTGATGGCCTGAACGGCCAGCAGCAGTCCGGTGACCAGGCCGGCGAGTTGGTGCAGCCGCCGCATCCGAGGCCAGCGCAGGGTGTCCGGTGCGGCCGCCATTGAGAACAGCAGCAGGCCGCACAACAGCACGCCGCTCAGGGCATGGGAGCCCCAGCCCAGCCCGCCGAAGGGGTTGCTCCCCAGCTGACGGACCTCCGGCTGCGCCACCAGGATCAGTAACGCCCCCCAGGCCAGCAGGGCCAACAGGGCTCGGGCGCTGGAGCGCTGGGGCCGCCAGAGGGCTAGCACCCCCCCCATGGCGACGGCGACCAGCAGCAGCAGGCCCCCGAGTCGCCTCGGCGCCGCCACCAGCAGCCCCAGCCCCCCCGGGGCGCCCAGGAGCACCACGGCCAGGGCGATCAGCACCAACAGCACCACCGCACTGGTGAGCCAGCGGCCATGGGCCGTGTGTTCCTCGCCCACGGTGGGGGGGAGCGGATGAATCCCGAGCCGCCGTTCCCGCACCAGAATGCCCAGCCGAATTGTGGCCCCAACAACGGGATAGACGAACAGGATCATCAGGACCGGATGCACCAGGGCCAACCAATCGAGAGGCGTCATGGGCGGGGACAACACCGGGAGGGAGGAACCCGAGCGAAGGCGCGGTTCATGGAAGCACCGCAGCTTGCCCCTGGCGGATCAGGAGCAGGGAGAAGTAGGGCGATTCGGCCGGGGCCAGCGCCCGCGCTGGGCCGAGCACCTGATCGGGCCAGCCCACCCGCTGGGCGAACAGGGCGGAATCGAGCAGACCACGGTGCTCCAGCAGGGGGCGTACCCAGGCCCAGCGGCCGCCCAGCTTGAGCAGGGCCAGCACCCACCCGGCTGCCGCCGCCTGGTCCAGGAGAGCCTCCAGCTCCGGCGAACGGTCGGGAGTGGGCAGGATCAGCACCCCTTCACGCTGCAGGGCGAGGGGCCAGGCCCCGGCGGCCGCGGCGGCGCTCACCGCTGGGATGCCCGGGATCAACCGCACGGTCAGGTCGGGATGGTGGCGGCGCAGGGCCAGCAACACATAGCTGCTGGTGGCGAACAACGACACATCGCCTTCGCAGAGCAGCACCACCGCCTCACCAGCGGCCACCTCAGCGGCCAGGTGGTCCGCGGCTTGCCGCCAGGCCTGGCGGCGGGGTTCAGCCTCCTGCACCATCGGGAACAGCAGGGGAAGCCGCCGCTGGTGGGCGGCGAGCCAGGGGGCGGCGATGCTGGCCGCCATCCCCTCGCCCCCCAGCCGGGCCACGGGGTAGGCCACCACGGAAGCGGCAGTGATGGCGCGCACCGCCGCCACGGTCAGTAGGTCGGGATCGCCGGGGCCCACTCCCACCAGGGTGAGGACCGGCATCGAGGCCAAGGGCTTGAAGCAGGTGGACGCAGTGATGGTCAAACGGTTGCAGGGCTCCTTTCTAGGCTGAACGCTCCCTCTCCCAGCTGAGATGAGCCTGCTGGCCCTCTATGCCGCCGATGGCCGCACCCCCGCGCGCGCCACCCTGGTCACGGACACGCCTGAACGGATTCAGGCCGAACTGGCCGCCCGCGGCATTCGCTTTGAGCGCTGGCCCGCCCGGGCTTCCCTGCCAGCGGAGGCGGAGCCGTCCCAGATCCTCGCCGCCTATGGCCCTGAAATTGCTCGGGTTCAAGCCAGTGGCGGCTATGAAACCGTGGACGCCATTCGGCTGACACCGGACCATCCCGACCGGGTGGCCCTACGGCAGAAGTTCCTGGCTGAGCACACCCACAGCGAAGACGAGGTGCGGTTGTTCGTGGAAGGACGGGGCCTGTTCTGCCTGCATTTAGGCGACGAGGTCGCCCAGGTCCTGTGTGAACAGGACGACTGGATCTCGGTACCGGCAGGCACGCGCCACTGGTTCGATATGGGCCCAGAACCGGCCTTCTGTGCCCTGCGTTTTTTCAACAATCCCGAAGGCTGGGTCGCCAGCTTCAGCGGCGATCCGATTGCGGAGCGCTTTCCCCGCATCGATGAACTCCCGGAACCATCCTGACGTAGGTGTCGCTGCGCGCGATTGTTAAAAGAGACAAGTGCCCATGGCCCCAGCATGGACCCACTCCAGGGAAGGGACTTCCCCTTAGCTGCGCCGCTCGTCAACAACATTTGCGCCATTCGCCATGCCCAAAAGCTTGCCTCAATCGATCTGCTGGATAAGATAGAGACGCAGGTCACACCCACCAACCCATGCTTACTGGATCCGAACTACTTGCCAAAGTCAAGGAACTCGGCGATGTGTCCAAGTCGGAGCTTGTGCGGAGCTGTGGCTACGTGAGCACCAAGAAGGACGGCAGCGAGCGGCTCAACTTCACCGCCTTCTATGAAGCCCTGCTGGAAGCCAAGGGCGTGAGCCTGGGTGAAACCGTCGGAACCGGCAGGCCTGGACGCAAATTGAGCTTCATCACCAAGGTGCAGTTCAACGGCAACCTGATGGTGGGCAAAGGCTATACGGCCCAGCTGGGCCTCAAGCCTGGCGACGAATTCGAAATCAAACTGGGTCGCAAGCAAGTGCGACTGGTTCCCGCTGGAGCCATTGACGAAGACGCGATCGAGACCGCGGCCTGACCTGTCCAGGGAACAATCCCACGCAGCCCGAGGGACATCACAGCTCAGGGCTCCTGAAGCACAGCCTTCCAAGGCAATGTCTTTAGGAGCCCATTCTGGGGAGGGACCCAGTCTGGTTTATCCCCTGAAAGTGACGGGGGATCGCCACCCTGGGCGACCTCGTGATTGCGGCCTTTGAGGTGCGGATCTGCTCCTCGTTCGAGACCCAGGAGAGGCGGCCGCTGCGCCCCGCGTCATCTCCATTAGTATTCGATCATCATTTCAAGGTCGCGGGCGTCTTCGGCATGCCCTGAGCCCTTGTTCGCCCCGCGCAGTCCGCAGGCGTGTTGTCCCGATGCCCATTTCCCTTCAACGGCCTCCCTCGATCCGTCCGTTCCTGACCGCCTTGGTGGGTCTGGCGACGTTCGCGGCCATGGCAGTGGCGCAGATCGCCCCCGCAGCTGCCCAACAAAAGGGCTACGGCCAGACCCTCGGCACCACGCCCCTGGAGCAGCAGATCTATGACGGAGGCTCCGGTGGCCCCCCTAAAGGCTCCTCCCTGCTGGATTCCACCAACCCGATCGACCTGATGCAGAAGTTGCGTCGGGCCACCGCCATGGACGACGCCACCTCACCGTCCAGTGCCATTGATCAGGCCCTCAAGGACCTGGATTCCCAGTCGGCTTCGCCAACGGCGTCCTCCTCGGCGTCACCCCGGCCCCTGATCGTCCCCTGAGCGAGCCCAGTCCCCAGGCGTTCTCGAGCCGATCTAACACGGGGTCTCGCCCCCCGTTCCCTCCGCCCCGCCGGCGGGCCTGCACCAGGGCGGCCTTGGCGATCTGGTCATCGCCGCTTGCCTGCGACAGCAGCGCCAGCGCAATCAGGGGCCGTTGGTCCTGGGGAAAGGTCCGCGCCAGTTCCAGGTAGGTCTGGCGGGCCCCGTCGACCTGGTGGCGCCGCTGTTGCAGCACCGCCAGCAACAGGCCCAGGTCGACGGCTTCCGGGCGCAGTTCCGGCGCCCGGGCCTGGGTGTAGGCCTGGCGCACCTGGGCTTCGGCCTCCGCGCCTTGGCCCCGTTGCAGCTTCAGCAGCGTTAACAGTTCAAGGCTCTCGATCTGCCCCGGATGGCGGTTGAGAATCTGGCGCAGTTCCCGCTCCGCTCCCGCGTCATCCTTCTGGTCTCGACGCAACTGCGCTAGCAGCAGCCGAAGCGGCCAGCGCTCCGGTTCCCGATCCGCCTGGATTTCCAGCCGTGCGATCGCCTCCGGGGTCCGTTGCAGTCCGAGCAGCAGTTCCAGCAGCCGTTGCTGATCGGCAGGGCTGGCTTCCTGGTGATCCGCCCGCCAGCGCAGCCGCTGCGCCTCCCGCTCCAGCAGGCGGTGCTGGGGATCCGGCGTCCTTGGGCCCTCCCTGTGGCTCCCCAGCCACCAGCCCCCCATCGCCAGCAACAGGCCGGCGCTCCCGGCCAACGCCAGTCCCCAGGTCCGACCGGAGTCCTGCCCGGGGTCAGGGCGATGACGGGGCGGTGGCATCGGTGGCGTTGGGGTGGCCATGGCCCCGAGTCTGGCCTGATCCCCGTATTTCCAGTGCTGGCTACATTGGCCCCGACGCGTTTCCGGACGTCCCTTGCCCCCGTTGGGGTTCCTGCCCTTTCCCATGCGCCAACACCCCATTTCCCCGGTCACCGAGCCGTTGCAGTACCGGGCCATCGGAGTGGTGCGCGGTCAGTACGTCCCCGCCGATGCCGATCAGCTCACCCGGGGGGTGATTCAGACCGCTGACGGGGGTGAGCTGGAGGCCGTGGTGTTGGGTCGCCTGCTCACGTTGATGCGGCGCCATCTGGATTTGGAGGTACCGCATCTCTGGGTGGTGTACCCCCGTTCACGGGAGGAGCAGCACCTGCACCTGCAATTGGTGGGGGTCTGGGAGCCGAGCACCCTGGCGTCCGGCGAAGCTGCGGCGCTCGCGAGGCCTGGGGACCCCGCCGAGGAGGCGTTAGAGGTCGCGACGGCAGTAACAGGCGAGGGAACGGAGGATGGGGCGGTGGCGGATGCCCTGCCGGAAGGCGACGACTATTTCTCCGTACGCGGTGAATTGATCTTTACCCGGCCGGAAACCGGCGAGCTGGTGGTGAAGGTGCGCCAGCAGCCGCGCGCCGACGGCAGCCGGCCAGTTCCCTTCAAGCTGCAGCTGCGGGGCGAAGTTCCCCTGGAGCATCTGCGTCATTTCGTCTCCCTGGATCTGCGGCGCCAGGGGCAGCAGCTCCAGCTCGAGCGCTGTGAAGTGGTGGCGCCCTTGGCCCAGCGCGGCAACCGCGGCGGCAAGGGTCGCAAGGGCGGAGCGAATGCTGGCGGTGGGAGTGGCGGTGGAAGTGGAAGTGGGAATGGGAGTCGCGGTGGGGAGCGAAAGGCTTCCGATGGATCCTCTGCCGAGCGGCCCCGTCCCCACAGCAAGGCCATCAGTCGCCCGGGGCGCTGAGATGGATGGCCCCTTCACCGCTGGGCTGGCGGTGCTGCTGGTGAGCCTGTTGGCAGTGGTCGGGCCGCTGGTGGGGCTCTCGCCTTGGATCATCAGCCTCTTCGCCGCCCTGGCCCTCGGCTCCCTCACCCTGGATGCGGCCCGTTACGGCGGCCGCAGCGGTCATGTGCTGGCCGAAGCCCTGCCGGGCGGGGAGGCCCGCCTGCGCCGCATCGCGGTCCATGAGGCCGGCCATCATTTGGTGGCCACGGTCGAGGCCCTGCCGGTTCGGCGGGTGCTGGTGGGCAGCCTGGCCTGCCTGCGGGCGGGCTTGGGCAGCGGGGGCAGCACCGAATTTGAGCCGCCCGCCAGTGTGCGCTTGCCGGCGGAGGAGCTGCGCCGCTGGAGTCGGGTGCTGCAGGCCGGCATGGTGGCCGAGCAGGTGATCTACGGCGATAGCCAGGGCGGTGCCGATGACCGCGCCCTGCTGGGTCGCCTCTGGGGGCTCTCGGGCTTTGATGTGGAGACGGCCCAGCGGGAACAACGACGGGCCCGCCGGGAGGTGGAGCAGGCCCTTCGATCGCAGCAGCCGGCCCTGGAGGCGGAGGCCGAGCGGCTGGTGCGCCTGGCCCCCCGCCTAGGCCGTCCCGCCCCCACGTCCGTCTCCCCCTGAGCGTCCATGGCCCTGGTCTTGCTCGACGCCCCCACGGGCTTAGCCGGCAACATGCTGCTGGCGGCCCTGTTGGACCTGGGGTTGCCCGAGAGCGCCATCCATGGGCCCCTGGCGGCCCTGGGTCTCGAGGGACGCTACCGGCTCCAGCTGGAGGAGCGCCGCAGCGCTGGTCTGCGCGGACTTCACCTGGCGGTGGAGTCGTTGGAGCGGGAGCCGCCGCATCGCCACTGGCGAGACCTGCGTTCCCTGCTGATCGCGTCTGCCCTGAAGCCCCGCCTGCGGGAGCGGGTTCTGGCGGTGTTCGGTCTGCTGGCAGAGGCCGAGGCGGCGGTTCACGGTCACCCGCCCGAGCAGGTGCACTTCCATGAGGTGGGTGCCCTGGATGCCCTGGTGGACATCGTGGGCGTGTGCGCTGGCCTGCTCCACTTCGACGTGGACACCCTGATCTGCACCGTGCCGCCGGCGGGGCACGGCAGCGTGGCCACCGCCCATGGCTGGCTGCCCGTGCCGGCCCCCGCCGTCCTGGAGATCGCCCGGAGCCGGGGGATTCCCCTGGCCTCCAGCGGAACCTTTCCCCCCGGGGAACTCACCACCCCCACGGGCCTGGCCTTGGTGGCCTGTTGGGCCGCGAGCTTCGGCCCTGCTCCGGCGGCGATCCCCCAGCAGATCGGGGTGGGGCTGGGCAGCCGCGCCCTGGATCGTCCCAATCTGCTGCGGCTGGTGTTGGCCCGGCCGGTGGAGGGGGCTGATCCCCTGGCGGCGGACGGGGACCCGGCGGGCCCTGGGGAGCGGCCGGAGCCGCTGCTGCTCCAGCAGGCCCAGATCGACGACGCCAGCGCCGAAGACCTGGCCTTCCTGGCCGAGGCCCTGCGGCAGGCCGGCGCCGTGGAGGTGTTCAGCCAGGCCATCCTGATGAAGAAGGGGCGCCCCGGAACCCTGCTCAGCGCCCTGGTGCCCCCGGACCTGGCCCCGCAGCTGCGGGCCGTCTGGTGGCGCCATGGCACCACCCTGGGGGTGCGTGAGCAGCGGCAGGAGCGCTGGCGGTTGCCCCGGGAGAGTTTCACCCTCGCCACCCCGCTTGGGGTGGTGCGTCTCAAGCGGGCTTGGCTGCCGGGGGGCGGCGAGCGCTGCAAGCCGGAATATGAGGATCTGGCGGCCCTGGCCCATCACCATGGGGTGTCCCTGCAGCAGGTGCGAGCTGTTGTGGCGGAGAGCATGGCAGGGGCGACCATGGAGTCGAGGCCATGACTCCCTTGGCCATGAATCCCGTTGCCAGGAACGAGCTGCCATGAACTTTGCGATGCCATCGCGGCTGTTCGAACCTCTGCGGAAGCGACTGCGGGCCCTGGACCAGGCCAGTCGCCAGCTCAGTCGCCAGGTCAGTCGGCAGATCGGTAGCCGCTCGATCGCCCTGCTGGCCCGCCTGCCCCGGCTCCCCCAAGGGACCCTTCCAGCCCAGGCCCCGGCCTGGTTGCAGTACCTGCGTCGGGGGCCTGGCCCCGAGCTGCTGGGGCGTTGGGCGGCCTGGCGGCCCCCGGCGTGGGTGCCCCGGCGGCTGCCGGGCGGCCTCAAGCCGCTGGTCACCATGGTGAGCTTCGGCTTCGTGCTGGCCACCCTGCTGGGTCAACGCAACCAGCTGCTGCAGTTCAACCTGGATCTGCAGGGGGGCCTCTGGCTGGTGCTGGGGATGGGCTTCAGCCTGCTCAGCCTGGTGGTGAACGGCGTGGCCTGGGATGTGATCCTCCACTGGCTGGGGCTGCGTCCGCGCCTGGCGGCCACGGTGGCGTTGCATGTGACCACCAACCTGCGCAAATACCTGCCGGGCGGCATCTGGCATCTGGCCAGCAGGGTCCAGAGCCTCCGCAGTGGCACGGGGCCCGTGGCCCAACCGAGTGGGACCGCGGGGGCCCTGGTGGCCGTGTTGCTCGATCCACTGCTGATGGCCGTGGCGGCCCTGATGCTGGTGCCCGCAGGCGGGTGGCAGAACGGCCTGGCCCTGGTGGCGTTGCTGCCCTTGGCCTTGCTGTTGCCCCGTTGGTTCCAGCCCTTGCTCCGCCGGCTCGAACAACGGCGGGCCCGCAGCCTCGGCCTGGAGCAGGAGCTGGTTCACGACCTCCAGACCCTGCCGCCACCGTCCCTGGATCGGTACCCCCTGGAACCGCTGCTGGCGGAGCTGTGCTTCGTGGTGATGCGTTTCGCCGGGTTCGCCTGTTGTGTGTTCGCCTTTGATCTGCAGACGTCCCTGGAGTGGCCCACCTGGTTGGCGGGCTTTGCCCTGGCCTGGACCGTGGGCCTGGTCGTTCCCGGCGCCCCCGGGGGCCTGGGGGTGTTCGAGGCGGTGCTGCTGCTGCGGCTGGGGGTGGTGCTGCCGGCGGCTCCGGTGCTGGCGGTGGCCTTCAGCTATCGATTGATCGCCACCGTGGCCGACTTGCTGGGGGCCGTTCTCGTGGGTCTGGATGAACGGTTGGAGCGCCGGTTGGCCCTGCGAGGGGTTAGGGATTCTCAATAGGGTCCTAGTGTTGCGAAGCCCGTGGGGAGGTGCGGTGAGCCCGCCAACCGGCCCGGTCGAAACCCACGAACCGATCGGCCTGCGCAGCAGCCTGCGGGACCGGGGCCAGCGACTCACGCCCCAGCGCCAGCGGGTTTTAGGTCTGTTCGAGCAGATCGGAGAGGGGCGCCACCTGAGCGCGGAGGAGGTGCATCAGCGGTTGCTGGTCAGCGAGGAACGGGTGTCCCTGGCCACGGTGTATCGAACCCTGCGGTTGCTGAGTTCGATGGGGCTGCTCCAGGAGCTGGAACTGAGCGAGGGCGGTCGACGGTTTGAGCTGGCGAGCGATGCCCACCGGGACCATCACCATCTGGTGTGCGTGCGCTGCGGACGGACCGAGGAGTTCGAGAATCCGGCCGTGTTGGCGGCGGGGGCCACGGCGGCGGATGGGCTGGGGTTTCAGCTGCTCGACTGTGTGCTCAATGTGCGGGCGCTATGTCCGGACTGTGCGGCGTCCCCCAACGCCTGAGGGGCGGGCCGCTCGACCGGGCCCCTTGCTGTTGAGAATCGCTTGCAAAAAGGCGGGGGGCTTGTTTAGGTTGCGAGTCATTCGCAATAAGCCGGTTCGCCGGTCTGTCGCTCCTCGGCGCTGTCGGCGCCCGCCTGATCGCCCCCCGTCCGCCCCCCGTCCTGTTCCGCTCTTCCGCTGCGATGTCGTTCCGCTTGCTTCCTGATGACGCCGTTGCCGCCGTGCGGATGCCCCCCGGCCAGACGGTGCTCCTCGATCCCACCCTGCGCCCGGGGGGGAGTTGTCTGGAGGTGCTCGATGGGGTGGCCAGGGTGTATTGCCCCTGTGAGGAGACCGAGGGCATGACCCTGGCGTTCCTTCAGGCCGGAGATCAGCTGCGAACCGATCGCCTCTGCAGTGAAGGGGTGTGCGTGGAGGCCCTGACCCCGCTTTGCTTCCGCAGCCTCAGCGAGCCCCGGCCCGGCGAGGGGTTCGATGCGGTGAATGAATGGACGCTCCAGTTGTTGCGCATCCGCCATCTGGGCAGTGCCGAGCAGCGCCTGCACGCCCTGCTGGCCCTGTTGGTCCGACGCCTGGGTCGACGCTGCGGGGATTGGTGTGATCTGCCCTTCCGCCTCACCCATGAGCGGATCGGAGAACTGATCGGCACCACCAGGGTCACCACCACCCGGCTGATTTCCAGGATCCGGGCGGCCCAGCTGATCGAAGTGCCCAGCGGTGAGGCGGGCCTGCGCCTGGCCCCGGCCTTGGTGGAGTCGGCGCCGCTGGCGGCGGGCTGATCAACCCTGGCCGGATTCAGGGCCGGCCGCCGGCCGCGTCGGACCGCGTTCCAGGGTGGGGATCAGGGCTAGGGCGGCCCCCAGGCCCAGCAGCAGGATCAGCAGGGCCGGCAGCAGGGCCGCCCCCACCCGTTCATCGCTGGCGTACTGATACACCCGCACCGAGAGGGTGTCGAAATCAAAGGGGCGCAGGGCGAAGGTGAGCGGCAGTTCCTTCACCACATCCACGAACACCAGCAGTCCGCCCACCAGCAGGGGGCCCCGCAGCAGGGGCAGGTGCACCCGCCGCAGGGCCGCCAGCCAACCACAGCCCAGGCCGGTGGCGGCCTCGTCGATGCTGGGGGGGATCCGCTCCAGGGCCGCATCCAGCCCCTGTTTGGGCACCGCCAGAAAGCGATCGGCGTAGCCCCAGAGCAGCAGCAGCAGCGGGCTGATCTGCAGGGGCCCGCCGAGCAGCAGCAGGGCCAGGGCCATCACCGCCCCCGGGATGGCATAGCCCATGCCCGCCACGAAGCTCAGCTTGTGGAGCAGGGGCTGGGGCAGCCAGCGGCGGCTCATCGCCAGCAGCAGCCCCGCCGCCAGGGTGAGGCCGGCGGCGAACAGGGCCAGGCTGAGGCTGCGCACTCCCAGGCTGGCCAGGTCGAGGGCGGCATCGGCCTGCAGCTGGTCCAGGCTGAGGCCTGCCCAGAGCAGGGGCAGGCCCAGGCTGGCCAGGGGGGGCAGCAGGGTGAGCAGCTGGGCCCCCCAGCAGCGCCAACCGCTGAGGGTCCAGGGGGCACTGCCATCGGCATCGCTGCCCATGGTCCAGCGCCGACTGCGGCGCCGCAGCAGCCGTTCCGCGGCCACCAGCAGACTCACGATCACCAGCGCCGCCAGGGCCAGGCCCACGGCCCCCTCGGGATCGCCGTCGTTCTGCCAGCGTTTGAGGATGGTGCTGGAGAGGGTCGGGACGCCGAGCAGTTCCACCGCCCCCAGTTCGTTCACCACCTCCATGCCGCTGAGGGCGATGCCGGCGCCGATGGCCGGCATCGCCATCGGCAGGGCGACGCGGGTGAAGCTACCCCAGGGGCCCACACCCAGGCTGCGACAGGCCTCAAGTTGGCGCCGGCCGCTCACGGCAAAGGTTTCGGTGGAGAGCAGGAACACGTAGCTGTAGGTGCTGAGGGTGAGCACCAGGGCGGCCCAGGTGAAGCCATGGACGCGCCAGCTGAGCCGGCTGCCCAGGTCGATCAGGGTGGCGGCCAGCAGGTAGGCGGGGGTGGCCAGGGGCAGTAGCTGGGCGATCCGCAGCCAGCGCCGGCCGGGGAAGGCGCAACGGGCCGTCAACCAGCCATTGGTGGTGCCCAGCACGGCGCCGGCGCCGCCCACCAGCAGCACCAGGGCGAGGGTGTGGAGCAAGGCGCTGAGGCCGCCCTCCCCCAGCTGCAGGCCGTGGCGGTTCGGGCCCAGGCCGGCGAACAGGCCCAGTCCCAGCACCGGCAGCAGGGCCGCCAGGCAGACCAGTAGCACCAGGGCCAACAGCAGCCCCCGCCGGGGCGGGGCCAGCGCTCGGGCCCCAGCGGGGGGGAGAAGGTCGTGGTTGGTCACCGCGGGCTCAGTTCCAGCCGTTGGCCTGCATCAGCTGCACGGCCTCGCGGTTATGGGCCCCCAGCTCCTGAATCGGCACGCCGTCGTCACGGAAGGGACCGAAGCGGCGCAGGATTGAATTATCTCCGTAGCCCTTTAGGGGGTATTCGTTGTTGGCTTCCGCATAGCCTTTGCCGCCGCTGGGGGAGGCCAGGAATTCAAGCAACCGGGCGGCGGCTTCGGGATGGCGGGAGGCGCGGGTGATGCCGGCGCCGCTCACATTGACGTGGGAAGGATCGGGCAGGATCACCTTCAAGGCGCTGGCCAGGGCGCGGTCGGCGGCGCCGCTTTCGCCCGACAGCAGCCGCGCCACGTAGTAGCTGTTCACCAGCGCCACGCCACAGTCTCCCTTGGCCACGGCCCGGGCCATGGGGATGTCGGAGGTGAAGAAGGGTTGGTTGACGTTGGCGATGAGGCCCCGCAGCCAGGTGGTGGTGGCGGCGTGGCCCTTCTGAATCAGCCGATCGGCCACCAGCGACTGGTTGTAGACGCTTTTGTTATCGCGCAAGCAGAGTTGGCCCTTGAGGGCGGGACGGGCGAGGTCCTCGTAGGTGCGGATGGCGCCGACGTCCACCCGTTGCGGATTGGCCACGATCAGCCGCACCCGGCGGGTGAGGGCAAACCAGCGCCCCTGGCTGTCGCGCAGGTTGGCGGGCACATCCCGATCCAGGGCCGCGGAGCGCAGGGGTTGGAAGAGGCCGAGCTGGGTGGCCTTCTCCAGCCGGGCCGCATCCACCAGCACCAGCACATCGGCGGGAGTGGTGGAGCCCTCACTGCGCACCCGCTCGATCAGACTGTTGTCCGTGCCCTCCAACAGCTTGATGCGGATCCCGGTCTGCTCGGTGAAGCGGCGATAAAGCAGCTGGTCGGTGTTGTAGTGACGGCCGGAGTAGACCCCCAGGGTGGGGGTCTGCTGGCCCAGGGAACACGCCCCTAGGGCGGCGGCAACGCCCATGGCGACCAGCAGGGCAGCGGTGGGATGCCGGGAGGGGTTGGTCCGTGGTGAGGTCCTGAGGCTCCGCCAGCAACCCAGAAGCATTGGTTTGGCCTGAACGGACGACAGCTTCAGCCTAAAAACAAGCCAAGAAAGGAGGCGCCCCATTCATGGCGTCTCGATGTGACCAATGTTACTGAGTTTGGGGGGTCTGATCTGGGTGTGAGCTTGGCGCTCAGGAGCGGCGGTTCACCCGGATCGGCACTAGGGCCGGCTGCATCAGGCCACCGCCGCCGTTGTCGTCATCGGAGTCGAGGGCCAACCACACCACATAGCCCAGCAGTCCGAGGACGAAAGCCGTGAGCAGCAGTTCGGTCATACCGGGCCTTCAGCGAATCGAACTCTAGCGGCAGAAGTCCAGAGAGGGGACAGCGTTTTGCGCCGGAGGCCGCTGCCGTTCCCGGGACCCGACGCCGCTGTCCCAGCTCACCAGGGTTCAACCGAATCCCTTGCCGGCGTCCTTGGCCACGCAGGCCTGCAGTTGGCGGCGCAGGGTGGCGTGGTCGAGGCCCTTTCCAATCAAGACCAGCTGGTTCTTGGGGGGCGTGGGCCAGTCGCTGTCGTCGATCGAGAAGCGCTTGCCGGCCAGGTGAAAGATATGGCGGCGCGCGCTCTCGTTGAACCAGAGGATTCCCTTGGCGCGGAACACCCCCTGGGGCATCTGATTGTCCAGGAAGTTCTGAAACTTGCGCAGCGAGAAGGGGCCATCACTGCTGAAGGACAGGGAGGTAAAGCCTTCGATCGCCAGATGGTCGGGATTGCCACCGTGGTCATGACTGTGCTCATGACTGTGCTCATGAGGACTGTGCTCGTGATGAGCATGATCGTGATGGTGGTGATCATGTTCGGCGTGATCATGCTCATGGACGCAGACGCCTTGGTCGTGGTCGCAGTCCTCGTGGCTCTGCTGGGCCACCACCCGATCGCTCTCGAACAGGCCCACGCTCAGCAGCAGGGGCAGGGGCACCTCTCCCTTCACCGAGCGCAGCACCCGGGCTTCCGGCTTGATCTCCCGCAGCTGGGCCTCCAGGGCCGTCAACTGCTCCTCGCTCACCAGATCACATTTATTAAGCAGGATCATGTCGCTATAGACCACCTGGGCCCGCGCCACCTCCCCCTCCTCCACCGTGTCCGAGAAGTTCTCCGCATCGACCAGGGTGATGATCGAATCGAGGCGGGTGAGATCCCGGAGATCACTGCCGAGAAAGGTCATGGCCACCGGCAGGGGATCGGCCAAGCCCGTGGTTTCCACCACCAGATAATCCACCTTTTCGGGCCGCTCCAGGATGCGGTACACGGCCTCCAACAGTTCGCCGTTGATCGAGCAACAGATGCAGCCGTTGCTCAGTTCCACCATGTCTTCGCCGGTGGCCACCACCAGCTCATTGTCAATGCCGATCTCCCCGAATTCATTCACCAGTACGGCGGTTTTAAGGCCCGCCTGATTGGTGAGGATGTGGTTGAGCAGGGTGGTCTTGCCCGCTCCGAGGAAGCCGGTGAGGATCGTCACCGGCAGGCTGCTCGCTGTGGCGTCGGCTGTGGCGTCAACAGTGGCGTCAGCCGTGGTGTCAGCAGTGGCGTCAGCCGTGGCGGTGGGGGTGCTGGTCATCGGAGGTGGAGCGGGTCGGCAGCCGCTTTCGACCTTAAGCAGGGCTCGGCCGGCCCCCTTCCCCTGACGACTCCTCCTGGCGTTGGCGCAGGCGGCAGGGGGCACAGAGCCCGAAGAATTCCAAGGTATGGAACAGGGGCTGGAAGCCCGCCAGGGCGCTGGCGGGCAGGTGGAGGTCCGGCACCGGGCAGTGGGGGAGGGGCACGGTGCTGCCGCAATCGACGCAGGTGAGATGGTGTTCGTCCCGATCGCTGGGGGCGAACAGGCCCTCGCCGCTGGGCAGATGGCGACAGCGCACCAAGCCCCGTTGCTGCAGCTGCCGCAGGTGGCGATACACCGTGGCCAACCCCATGGCGTGGTCGCCTTGGCGCAGGCGGGCGTGAAGATCCTGGCCGGAGAGCTCGCGATCCGCACTCCGCAGTTCACCGAGCAGCCGCTCCTGCCGGGCACTGAGGGGGAGGCTGGCTTCCATGGCCGTTGTTTTAGTCCCCAACGCTGCCCTCATGGCGCCTCCCACGGCTCCGGGGGTGGGTCGCTGGCCTCGAACCAGGCGGGCAGGGCGGTGAAGCAGGCGGCATTGTGCTCGTTCTCGCGGGCTTCCACCCGCCAGCAGCAGCTGCGGCCGGCGTCGCGGCCGTGCAGCAGCGTGTTGGCCCAGGTCCACACCAGGGCGGCGCTGGACTCCATGCCCACGTTGTCCATCACCCGCAGATCCAGGGCCCCCTGCAGGTGCAGCTCCTGCCAGGTGGGGAGCAGGGGATCGTCGGCATTGGCCAGAAAGGTGTGATCAAACTGCGCGGCCAGCTGCTGTTCCAGCTCCTTCAGGCTGGAGAAGTCGACCACGAAGCCGTTGCTGTCGAGGGAGTGGGCCCGGAACCACACCGTGAAACTGCGGCTGTAGCCATGCACGAAGCGGCAATGGCCAGGGTGGCGCCACTGGCGATGGCTGCAGGGATAGCCGCTGAAGCTCTTGCTGCAGGTGTAGGCCGCGGGGGAGGGCATGGGGGAGGATCGCTGCAGCCGGAGTTGTCGGACGTGGCGCCGTCGATGTCATCATCCCAGCCCCCCAGCGGTGCCCCTGAAGTGGCGCGGGGGGCCTTACCGGACCCGGCCTTCATCGCCAGCCTGCGCTTTAACGCGGCGGGCCTGCTGCCCGCCGTGGCCCAGGACTGGCTGGATGGGGCCGTGCTGATGGTGGCCTGGATGAACTGGGAGGCGATCGAACGTTCCCTGGCCAGCGGGGAGGTGCACTACTGGAGTCGCTCGCGGCAGGAGCTGTGGCACAAGGGGGCCACCAGTGGCCACACCCAGCGCCTGCGGGGGCTCCGCTACGACTGCGACGCCGATGTGGTGCTGCTCACGGTGGAGCAGGCCGGCGAGGTGGCCTGCCACACCGGGGCCCGCAGCTGCTTCTATGACGCTGGTCCCCTGCCCAGTGGCGGTGGAGCGGAGGCCGCCGCCCCACCGGCGGACGTGTGTAGCGAGCTGGCGCGGCTGATCGAGCACCGCCGCGACCACCCCGAACCGGGGAGTTACACCAACAAGCTTTTCGAAGGTGGGGCCAACCGCATCCTTAAGAAGATCGGAGAGGAGGGTGCGGAATTCGTGATGGCATGTAAAGACAATCACCCCGAGGAGATTGCTGCGGAAGCCGCCGATTTGATCTTCCATCTGCAGGTGGCGTTGGCCCACCAGGGGGTGTCCTGGCGGCAGGTGTTGGCGGTGTTGGCCCAACGGCGGGGAGCCCCGCGGCGGGAGTGAACAAGGCACGGGGTGAGGCTGCCTAGGATCAAGACGATGGCGGTAGGTACGTGGCATGGTGAATCCTTTCAGCTCCTATCGGCCCACCGATCCGCTCTATAGCCAGCAGTGGCATTTCGGTGTGCTGGGCCGGCTGGGCTATCGGACGGTGAGTAACACCGAAGGCATCGAACGGGTGTGGAGCGACTACACCGGCCGGGGCGTGACGGTGGGGATCTGGGATACGGGTGTGCAGTCCAGCCACTGGGATCTGCAGCCCAACGTCCGCGCCGATCTGCGGGTGACGGTGAATGGAGCCCTGAATGATGGCGAGCCGTTGGCGCTGAACTATCGCCATGGCACGGCGGTGGCGGGGTTGGTGGCTGCCGCCAGCAATGGCCGCGGCGGCGTGGGGGTGGCCTTTAACGCCGGAGTCACGTCCGTGCGGGTGTTTGGGGGGGCGGATGATATCAATGCCCATCCCGATCGCTATCTGATCACCCTGCAGGGCCTGGTGAATTTTGATGTCACCAATCACAGCTATGGGAATGATCCGGATTTCCAGTTTTATCCCGATGAAGCTCTGTTCGAAGATGCGGCCCGGCAGGGGCGCCACGGTCTTGGCACCCTCCATGTGAAGGCCGCGGGCAACTCCAACACCGACACCAATGGGGAGCGACTGAACGCGTCACGGTTCACGATCGCTGTGGCGGCTAGCTCCAACACGGGAGTGATCACCAGTTACTCCAGCTATGGCGCCCATCTGCTGGTGGCGGCACCGGCGGGGGCGGTGACGACGGACTTGCTCAGCACCAGCTATGGCTACAACGGATTGGAGAATGGCGATTACACCAATCTGTTCAGCGGCACCTCGGCGGCCAGTCCGATCACGGCCGGGTTGATCGCCCTGATCCTCGAGGCCAATCCCGGCTTGGGCTGGAGGGATGTGGAGACGATCCTCGCCTATTCCGCCATCGGTTTGCCCAGCACCTACAGCGGCGTGCGGGTGGCGAATGAGAACTTCAACTGGAAATGGAATGGGGCCCAGGATTGTAATGGGGGCAGCTTGCATTACAGCGAGGATTACGGCTATGGCCTGATCAATGCCTTTCAAGCGGTGCGCATGGCCGAGGCCTGGCAGTGGTTGGTTCCCACCGCCGCCACCTCTGCCAATGAGCTGACGGCCATAGGTTCGATCAATCTGGATCAACCGATCGCAGATCTTACCACCAGTCGCTATACCTTCAATGTGGCCGATTCCATCGAGCTTGAGCATATTGATCTCAATCTGAAGTTCAGCCACGGGGCGCTCCAGGATCTGCGCTTGCGGTTGCTGTCTCCCTCTGGAATTGGCATGTCGCTGTATGACGGCAGTAGCGGCACCAAGGCCATGGCCGCCGCCGGCCTGGATTACAGCTTCGGGGTGGAGGGATTCCGGGGGGTGTCCAGCGCGGGCACCTGGACCCTGGAGGTGCAGGATGCCGTGGCCGGTGCCAGTGGCTGGCTCACCAGCGTGGGCTTCACCGGCTATGGATCTGCCACCACCAATGACGATATCTATCACTACACCGATGAGGTGAAAACCCTGCTGGCGGTGCCGGCGAATGCCAGCCGCCGCAACCTCGCCGACAGCAACGATGGGGTGGATTGGATCGATGCGGCGGCCCTGTCCGGCGATGTGTTGCTGGATCTCAATCCCGCCGATAGCAGCTATCTGGCTTCCCTGGCGTTTCTCACCCTCAGCCCAGACACGGTGATTGAGAATGGGATTGCGGGTGATGGCAATGATCGACTCTATGGCAATCGTTGGGATAACGTTTTGATCGGGATGCGGGGTAACGATCGGCTCGATGGGGGCGAGGGTCTGGATACGGCGGTGTTCCGGGGTGTTAAGGCCGCGTACAGCATCACGCAGGCGGAGGGCGTCACCACGGTGAGTGGTACGGATGGCCTGGATCAACTGCTGAATGTGGAGTGGTTGCGCTTTGAGGATGGCCTGATGGCCCTGCCGACCCCGGCGCCGCCCGATCCCAGCGATGCCACGGCCCCGCGGCTGCTCGCGGTGACTCCCCCCAATGGCAGTGTCGACCAGCCCCTGAATACGATCCTGCAGCTGCAGTTCAGTGAGCAGGTGGTGGCGGGGGACGGCACCCTGCGGTTGGTGGATGGCGATGGCGTGACGGTGCGCACCATCGGGGCCTCCACCCGGTCGGAGGTGGAGGTGTGGGGGTCGGTGGTGACCCTGGATCCGTTGCTGGATCTGCCCGCCGGCTCCACCTACAGCCTGTTGATCGACCCGGGGGCGTTCCATGACGGGGCGGGGAATGGCTTCGCGGGGGTGAGCGATCCCGCCCAGTTCCGCTTCACCACCGTGCCCAACGGGATCACCGGCACGGCGGCCGCGAACAACCTCCTGGGCACCACCGCCAATGACCTGATCCAGGGCCTCGCCGGCAACGACACCCTCCAGGGGGGCCGGGGCGATGACCTGCTGGATGGCGGGGCCGGCGAGGACACCGCCAGCTATGCCGGCGCGACGGCGGCGGTGCGGCTGAGCCTGGCCACCAGTGCGCCGCAGGACACCGGCTCCATGGGGCTGGATCGGTTGGTGGCGATCGAGCGATTGCTGGGGTCGGCCTACGGCGATGGGCTGGAGGGCAACGCGGGGGCCAACCGCCTCGATGGAGGGGCCGGCGATGACACCATCGAAGGGGGGGACGGCAACGACACCCTGCTCGGCGGTCTGCAGGCCGGCCTGGGGGACACCCTCAGCTATCGCCAGGCCGCGGGCCCCGTGACCGTGTCGCTGGCCCTAACCACGGCCCAGGCCACCGGCGGCGCCGGGGTGGACCAGGTGAGCGGCTTCGAGCACCTGGGGGGATCCGCCTGGGACGACGGGCTCAGCGGCAGTGCCCTGGCCAATCGCCTCGACGGCGGAGACGGCAACGACACCCTCCGGGGCGGCGCCGGCCTGGACACCCTCATCGGCGGGCTGGGGGCCGATCGCTTCGTGGTGGGGTCCACCGCGGAGGCCGGCAAGGGCAGCGCGGCGGATCGCCTGATCGATTTCGGCCTCGACGATCGCCTCGATCTGCAGGCCATCGATGCCAACACCAGCAGCACCATGCCCGGCGACCAGGCCTTCACCTTCATCGGAGCCGCCCCCTTCAGTGCCATCGGTCAGCTGCGCTACACGGTGAGCGGCGGCCTCGGCCTGCTGGAGGGCACCACCGCCAGTCGCACCGCGGCCAGTTTTCAACTGTGGTTCGACAATGGCGTTGCTTTGGAGGTTGGGCAGTTGATGTTGTAAGGGGGGGGGATGCGTGATAAGCCCTACCCCAAGTTGTAAAGCGACGTGAAGTGGTTGTCCGAAGCGGGGAATGATCGGGTGGTCGCTCGCACAGTCTGCATGACGCCAACCATTGGCTTCCGCCATCTTGCTGATGATTTTTTTTTGGGGGGGGGGAGTATTTATGAAGAAGTTTTCCCTGCATTCTAGTAATTTATAACAGCTTTAGCTAAAAAAACGGCAAGAATGCCCACTCAAATTGTTTGCTGGCCCACACTTGCCGGAATCAAAATTAATTTCTCACAAAGTCTTGGCGGGTCGTATGGGTATCCGGGGTTATACTAAAATCAATTGAGAGGAGCAAATCGAATGGCTTTTCGGAACGAGCTTATTGCAGAATCTGATTCTGAGAGATTCGGCTTTCGAATGAATTGTGGGTATCAATATTGGACTCGTGATTCGCAGCGGGACTATTATCTGAGGGGTGGGATCGACGACAGAACTGCATATGGTGAAATGTATTTAGGTCGCTTTGATTTATATGTTAATGGCGTAACTTATAACGTTGTTGTTAAGCCAGGCGTAGGATCGACAAGTTTTGAGGACAAACCCTTCGTGATTCTTTGGGATGAGTTGTGCTCATTGAGTCCGTCTCCGCAGGGCTCCAGTTCCTTTGTTTTGAATATTTTGAAAGAAGCTTTGACGGCATATGGGTATTTTGGTCAATTAAAGCAAGATTATGGTAATTTACTCGTTAAATTTCATTTTTAAATTAATATTCTTGAATGTGATTAGCTTTAATGGTCTGAGTTCTTTCAATCTGTCTGTAATGAATGCGATTCCATTCATCGCTTAGATTTTGAGAGGCATAGTCTGTTTTTGATGTATAAAAACAATTCTTTTTGATTGCTGGATTTTTCTGTGGCTGATTGGCGATCTAATGTCTGATCGCTAGGCAGGCCTCTAATTTAACCAGGTCAATATGTATATTGTATTCGATTCAAGATCGAATTCGATCATACATAGGATTGTCAAGTTAATTCTTGATTGCTTTGTTTTGATCATTTCAAAAATTTTAGCCATTAGTTCCAATCGATTTGCTGCTAATGTCAAAGTCTTATGAAGAGGCTCTTGCCGAGCTGGACTTTGTTCAGACTCCTGAACAGTTTTCAGCGCTTGTCGATCAACTAAGTGTTACTGCTCAAGGTGCAGTTACAGTGCTTTATAGTGGAGGATATTTGTTTCCTAAAGATGATAAAGAAGGATTTATGTCAGGTACTAGCATAATCGCAGCAATGGTTGAAAATGGTGACGACGTAAGGGTTGTAGACAAGTCAGATGCAGGTCGATTTCTAAACTCAAAACGGAATCCAAAGTTAATTGGAGCATTAACGCGTATATTTAATGAGCCACTTGTAAAAGGTGGCAAGGCTCAGCTATTTATGAATGGACATATCATTAATGGAAAGCGTCAACGTGATGGCATTTGGGATCGAGTCTCAGAAAAGTTTGTACGCGATACCACGGGACATGTTCTGACAGTTACTGGAGCGGCTGCGCTGGATAGAATTTTTGCACAAACAGAGCTTCCAGCTCTTTTGGAGACATCAGGAATTGAGTCCGTAGATGGTATTCCAATTGAGTTTTTAAGGAAGTTAGATAATTCTAGTCCTCGTATGAATGGTGTCCCACTTAAGGTGTTTAATGTTTTGAAGGCCCAGTCTGAATATCGCGCAGGTCGTTTGTTGATTGCCATTGATCAAAGTGGTGCTCCATTGGGTAATATTGATCCTCCTTTCGTCGATACTCGTCTTTTCTTTGAGGATATTCCAGGTCTTGATGGGCATTCGCCATCGGTCGAGTCACCCATGGTTTCATTGGCTGAGTTTTGGAATATACAAGGGATAAAGGATAACCGTGAAGGCATTGAAACCCTGAGGCAGATTAATGCAGATTTGACAAATGCAGCCAATATATGGTTAAGAATGCAGGATACGCTACGCCATCAGCAAACTTTAAAGCAATTAAAAGTTTTAGGGGCCGGGGCTGTGGTGTTTGACTTTGTTTTT
>Ga0114976_10000270_pt1 | contig 31773 bp, 32 predicted proteins | sample S_130805_EF_Meta_FD_87319 | JGI IMG/M metagenome (GOLD analysis project Ga0114976, IMG submission 87319) | Freshwater microbial communities from Lake Simoncouche, Canada to study carbon cycling - S_130805_EF_MetaG | ecosystem: Environmental > Aquatic > Freshwater > Lake | place: Lake... | reverse complement strand
GTTTTTTTCGGCGTCGGGCTCATAGAACAAAGTAAAAAAGTCCAGTGAGGACGGTATCTGCAATGATGATCCATAAAATCGAATAAACCACGGCGGACGTGGTGGCTCGACCGACTCCTTCCGCGCCTCCCTCCACATTCAGCCCCTGATAGCAGGCAATGGTGATGATAATGTGTGCAAAGACAGCGGTTTTAATGATCCCGGAATAGAGATCCCAAAGTTCTGGTCGCTGCATAGCCCGCATGATGTAGAAGGAAGTCGGCATACCCATTTCTAGAGTGCAGACGGCCCATCCGCCTACGAGGCCCACACAATTACCAAAGATTGTCATGCAGGGCAGCATGATCATCAGAGCAATAAAACGGGGAAGGACGAGGTAGCGGATCGGATCGATGGCCATGACCCGGAGCGCTTCAATCTCCTCATTGACCTTCATAGTGCCGAGTTCCGCCGCCACGGCAGAGCCGCTTCGCCCTACGACGATGATAGCCACGAGGAGTGGACCCAGTTCACGCAGCAGACTAAGTGAGACGAGGTCGGGAATGAAGCTGTCGGCTCCCATTTTTCCGAGTTCGGTCGAGCTTTGCATTGCGAGAATGAATCCGACGCTGAGCGAGACCAGGCTGGCCATGGGGATGGCTTGAACGCCGATTCGGATGACTTGGGAGAGAATTTGAGAGGGAACGAGAATTCCAGGGCGGGTGAAGCCGTAGAGAATCCAACCGAAAATACGCAGGTTCAGCAGACCGTAGGTCAGTCTAGAACCGCCGGCGTTGAGAAGGCTTTCGAACGAGAATTTCAAGCGGAACCACCGGCCAGAGCCTTCCGTGCCTCGGCCTGATCCGGGAAGATCGAGAAGACTTCGCTGAGGCGGACGAGATCGAAAGAGCTGCGAACGCGGGGCACGAGGGAGCAGATCGCCATTTTTCCAGAGTAAGCTTTGGAGCTTTGATAGTATTCGATGAGAGTCGCCAGGCCGGATGAGTCGACGTAGGCAACGGCGGCAAAATCTAATAGAAGTCGGGGGGTTTTTGCTTTGGCCTTCTCCCGAAGGGTTGTCCGGAGGGTGGGGGACTGATTAAGGTCGATCTCCCCCGCGACGACAAGGATCGTGATCGAATCTTCATTTTTTTCCTGAATCTCCATTAACGGAAATAATAAGCAGAGTTGGCCTTGATCCCAAGTGTAAAGGTGGAGTTTTTATCTGGAGATGTATGGACTTTAAGGGGAATATAACTTTATGAATTTGTTGAATCTGTTCAGCCCACCCCCCATGGATCCCCTTTTGCAGATTGTTTCCGGCGTCGCGATCTTTCGGGATTGTAGTCGAGCGGAGTTGGAGGCCTTGAAGCTCCATTTGCATGAGCGGCATTTTTTGGCGGGCGAAATTGTTTTCGATGAGGGGGAGGATGGGGAGGGTATGTATGTGGTGATCCGAGGGAAATTACGTGCGAATCGCAAAGGAGTTTTAACGAAAAAGAGTTTGGGGGTGATTCAGGCAGGTGAGTCGTTTGGTGAAATGGCTTTATTGGGGGCCGGGCCAAGGATGGCCACGGTAGTGGCTGAAGAGGATACGACTGTCTTGGCGATGTTTCGCCCTGAGTTGGTCGCGTTGGCCCAAGCTAGGCCGCGTTTGGGCTATAAAATCGCGATGGGTGTAGCTCTTGTGTTGGAATCTCGCTTGCGACGGGTGGCGGAGGGGCAGTTGACCGAGCCTTCTGCTACGTGAAGCCAGGACTTTCGAACGAGCGATCGCTCGAACATCCAATCATTTGGATTGCGGTCATTGCCGGAGCTCTGGGTTCGATTCTTCTCCTGAAGGCGGTGGCTTGGCTGGCTTTCCCGCTGATTTTAGCAGTGGTGCTTTACTATCTGGTTCAACCTCTTCTTCAACGCCTGCAGTTGGCAGGGGTGACTCCCGGGCAAGCCCTCGGAATCTTTCTCGGGGCGGCCACGATTCTTACCCTGATTTTTTCTGTCACGATTCTTCCCTCGATGCTGAACTCTTTGGCGGATTTTCAGAATCAGATCCCGACATATTGGGATCGGCTCCAAGGGGTGTTGAGGGACAATCTCCTCGCTTTGGAGGATCGTTTTTCTTTTGCGAAAAAAGCCGGACTGGCGAACAGCTTTCAGGAACAGATGAATCTTTTCCTGGCAGGAGCGGGTAAAGAGTACATTGCGGACGTGGCTCTCTTTCTTCTGCACTGGCTGCCGAGCCTGCTCCTTGTGCCTTTTCTGACTTTTTTCTTTTTGCGGGACGGGACTGCTTTTCATCGGCTAGTTCTTCGTGCTGTGCCGAATGCATTTTTTGAAAAAACGCTTCTTCTCTTTGATCGGATGGACAATCAGATGAGAGCCTACTTTCGCGGAATGTTTGGTCTGACGATGTTGGACACCGTGAGTTTGGGGTTGGGATTGTGGTTTTTGGGGCATGGTCCTGGAATTTTTGGTTTTTGGGATGCGATGTTTCTGGGATTGATCTGCGCGATTTTCGCGTGGGTGCCATACATCGGTTCAGGTTTGGGTGGGATTCTGGCCGTGGCGACGGTAGCGGTGAAGGCTCCAAGTTCGAGTGGACTAATGGTGGCTGTGGTTTTGCTGTTCTTGGGGGTCCGTTTACTGGATGAGTTTATCTATACTCCCATGACCGTAGGTCGGGCGTTGCGGATGCATCCGTTGATCACAGTCATGATGATTTTTTCAGGGGGAATGTTGGGCGGGGTCTATGGGCTACTTTTGGCGATGCCGCTTTTGGGGATTTTCACCGTCTTGGGTCAGATGTTTGCTGAGATCTGGTTTGATCCCCGCTTACGGGCTCGATACCAAGCTCGGGGTCTCTTGGAAAAGAGGTTGGCGTCCAAGGACTTGGGGATTTAACGATCAGGCTTGTGGTCGGCGGGAAACTTGCCCCAAGCGTGGGGGTACGGCAGTATGCGGATATGGCTAAATCCAAGGCAAAAAAAAGCGCTTCGAAGGTCTCTTCGACAAAAGATCGGCACCATTTGCAAGAGGTGATCTCGCATGCGGAGGAGTTGCTGGAATCCACCGCTGGGGAGTTGGGCGAAAAAGCGAAAGAGGTCCGTCAGCAGTTGGTGCGCAAGATTGAGGCAGCTAAGGAACGATTCCAGGATTTTGAGGACGTGAAAGAAGCGGCAGAGGAGGGGATGAAGGAAGCGGATCGTGTGATCCGGAAGCATCCTTATGAGTCGGTTGGGGTCGCCCTCGTAGCTGGATTGCTCATCGGGGCACTTCTGAACCGTCGCTAATCTCCCATGATTTCCGCCCTTCGCGATCTTGCTCTGACTTCCATTAAAGTGGTGGAAGAACGTCTTCGTTTGTTGGCGGCAGAGTTGCAGGAGGAAAAATGGCGGGCGGTAGAGGCGATTCTTTGGTTAGCGGTCGCTTTGGGACTTGGGGCACTGGCTTTGCTGGTAGCTTCTTTGGCGGTGGTTCTGACGGTTTGGCCGGATCCGCAGGCACGAATTTTGGCGTTGGTGGGGTTAGCCCTGCTGTACGGGTTGGGAGCCTTGGGGGCCTTTTTGCGGATGCGGAAAAGAGTTTTGGGTGAAGGGATGCCTTTTGCCGACACGGTGGCTGAATTTCAGAGGGACCGGGAATGGTTGAGCTCCCGGCGCTGACGCGGGCGCGGGAAATCCGCCAGGCGTGTAAGGCTTCTTCGACGCAAGCCACCCTAGATTTTCAAAAGGCATGTTCCGGTGCTGCTTCCTTGGGGGTCTGGCTGGATGAAGGGGAGCATGTTTGGAAGATCGGGCGTCAATGGGGTGGACCGGTCTTAGGTGTGGCTTCTCTTTTTTTAGGAGGACAAAAAGCGGGGGTAGCTCCGCTGGGTTGGGTGGCACGCGCTTTTTCAATCGTCCGGTTGTTTCAGCAGTTGCGGGATGTCTGGCATCGACGAAAGTCGTAAGGAGGATTGAGGATGAGGCTGGTGATTAAGATTGGGAGTAGTCTTCTTGCCGCTCGTGCGGGGGGACTGGCGGAGGTGCGGATCCGGCAGTGGGCGAAAGAGATCGCAGGGCTTCGGCGTCAGGGACATGAGGTTATTCTCGTGAGTTCGGGTGCGATTCGGGCAGGGATGCAGGCGTTGGGGTTGCGTAAGAGACCCACTTCCCGTCCGGAGATGCAGGCCTGTGCCACGATTGGACAGCCTCTTTTGATGAAAGCCTATGGTTCGGCTCTGGCGCCTCATCGAATTTTGGCTGCGCAGATTCTTTTGACCTCTTGGGATCTGGATAGTCGTAGGATTTATGAAAATACGAGGGCTACCCTGCAGACCTTGCTCAGGCTGAAAAAGTGTCTTCCGATTTTCAATGAAAACGATGCCCTCTCTTTTGAAGAGATCGCGCTCTTGAATGCATTTGGGGACAACGATCGGCTTTCTGCGCACGTGGCGATCCTAGCCCGGGCAGATCGACTGGTGATTTTGACGGATGCTCCAGGTTTGATGAGTCAACCGGACGGAACGGGCACTTTGATCCGGCGAGTGAAGAAAATCGATGCCTCGGTGTTGGCTTGTGCGGGTGGAGCGGGAAGTGTGGGCTCAGTCGGGGGGATGCTTTCCAAGCTGGAGGCTGCTCGGTTGGCGATGACACGCGGAATCGGTGTGGTAATTGCGGATGGTCGGATGGACAAGGTCTTGGGTAAGTGTGTTGATCGAACACCGCCGGGGACATGGGTGGCTCGATGAGTGAACTGCGGAAGTTGGCAGAGCGGGCAAAAGGGGCTGCACGAAAACTGGCCCGGCTAAGCACAGAGGAAAAGAACAGCTTGCTGCTCGCGATGGCGGATGAGTTGACCTTGCGGGAAAAAGAGATTCGTCAGGCGAATCAGGAAGATGTGGTAGCAGCGCGGGCGGCAGGAACCTCGGGGGCACTTCTCGACCGGCTGGAGCTGACGGAAAAGCGGTTCCGGGAAATGGTGGAGGGAGTGAGGCAAGTCGCGAAACTTCCCGATCCGGTGGGGGAGGTGATGAAGAAGTGGACCCGTCCGAACGGATTGGAGATTTCTAAGGTTCGGGTGCCGATCGGTTTGATCGGAATCATTTATGAGTCACGCCCCAATGTGACGGTGGACAGCGCCGTACTTTGCCTCAAAGCAGGCAATGCGACCCTTTTGAGAGGGGGGCGGGAGGCAAAAAAAAGCAATCGGGCTTTGGCGGAGGCTTTGGGGGCGGCGGCCAAAAAGAAGGGATTGCCGGCGGAGGTGATTGCCCTCGTTGAGGATGCAGGGAGGGAAAGTGTGGCGGAAATGTGTGGGTTGGAAGGGCTGATTGATCTGCTGATTCCCCGTGGAGGGCCGGGTTTGATCGCGACGGTGGTCCAGCATGCACGTGTGCCGGTGATCAAGCACGCGGACGGGGTATGCCATATCTTTATTCATCGAGCGGCTGATCCCAAGATGGCGGAGGCAATTACGGTGAATGCAAAATGTCAGAGACCGGCCACTTGCAACGCTGCGGAAACTTTGCTGGTCGACAGGGTGGGGGCGGAAAAAGTTCTGCCCCGTATCGTGAAGGCTTTACAGGCGAATGGGGTCAAACTTTTTGGGGATGAAGCAACATCTCAAGCATCGGGGCATCAGCTCCAGCCTCCGAAAGCCTGGAAGACGGAGTATTTGGATCTAACGATGGCTATCCGTGTGGTGGATGGAGTCGAGGGGGCATTGGAGCATCTGGAGCAATACGGGAGTCATCATTCCGACGCGATCGTGACGCAGGATCGACAAGCCGCAGAGCAATTTTTCCGAGGTGCGGATTCGGCGGCGGTGTACTGGAACGCCTCGACTCGGTTTACGGATGGTGGGGAGTTTGGTTTTGGTGCGGAGATTGGAATCAGCACGGACAAGATTCATGCCCGAGGACCGATGGGGTTGGAGGAATTGACTTCCTATCAATATAGAGTGGCTGGTCGGGGCCAAATCCGGGAGTGAACTCCGCCCCCGTCCCACTGTTTCCCTCGTGGCCGACGCCTTCGGAACCGGAGGTGCGGAACCGGCCCAGTGGATTACGTGGGCCGAGGATTCAGGTTCGGGGTAAGTTTCTATTTGCCGGAGAGGAGAAGTATTTTCTTCAAGGAGTGACGTACGGGCCTTTCCGCGACGGGGAAGAGCATCTAGGTCATCCTGAAAAAGTAAAAAGAGATTTTGGGCTGATTGCGGCGGCGGGTTTTAACACGGTCAGAATTTATCATCCTCCGGGAAAGTGGTTTCTCGATCTGGCGGCAGAGCATGGTTTGAGGGTGATGGTGACAGTGCCTTGGGAACGGAGAGTTCTTTTCTTGGATGATCGGTCGGTCCGGAGAGAGATCCGGGCTTCGGTTCGACGAGCCGCACGGGGTGGGGCCGGGCATCCTGCAATTCTTGGCTATTACGTGGATAACGAAATTCCTCCGGATCTGGTGAGATGGTACGGACCGCAAAGGGTGGAGGGATTTCTAGATTCCCTTGTTCGTTTGGTGAAAGACGAGGATTCGGAGGCTTTGGCGGCGTATGCGAATTTTCCACCCACTGAATATCTACTTCCGAAGGAGACCGATTTTCTTTCCTACAACGTGTACCTGCACCGGGGACCGGATTTGAGGGCTTATCTGTCCCGGTTACAGAATTTGGCAGAGGATCGACCCCTTGTATTGGGTGAGTTTGGAATGGATACGATCCGTCATAGTGAGGAGGAGCAGTCTGACTTGCTTGGCTTGCACTGGGGGGAGGTTTTTCGTGGGGGCTTGGCGGGGACGATTCTTTTTTCTTGGACCGATGAGTGGTTTACGGACGGGATCGATGTAGAGGATTGGGCCTTTGGTTTGGTTCGCAAGGATCGGCAACCGAAACTTGTCTACCGGAACCTGTCGACACAGACCTTGGGGCCACGGGATCATCTGGTGGAAAAGTTCCCGTTGCCGCGGATCCCGAGGGTTTCGGTGGTGGTTTGTAGTTACAATGGAGGGGCAACATTGCGGGGGTGTCTGGAGTCGTTGCAAAAGGTGAATTATCCAGACTTTGAGGTGATTTTGGTGGATGACGGATCGAAAGATCATACTCAGTCGATCGCAGCAGATTTCCCGTTGGTTAAAAATATTCTCCAACCCAATCGTGGCCTTTCGGTCGCCCGAAATGTGGGGATGCAGGCGGCGACAGGGGAGGTCATTGCCTATACCGACTCCGATTGTATGCCCGATTCTGATTGGCTCTATTTTCTCGTCTCTACGCTTTTAGGAAGTTCTTATGCAGCGGTCGGGGGCCCGAACTTGAATCCACCTGCGAAAAACTCTGTGGCAGCGGCAGTGGCTGCCTGCCCTGGGGCTCCTACCCACGTTTTATTGACTGATACCGAGGCAGAGCACATTCCGGGTTGTAATATGGCCTATTGGAGATCTGCGTTGGAGGAAGTGGGTGGATTTGATGGAGAGTTTCGCACGGCGGGCGATGATGTGGATCTTTGTTGGCGACTCCTACAAGCGGGACACCGAATCGGATTTAGTCCGAGTGCTCTGGTCTGGCATCACCGTCGTTTCACCATGCAGGCGTATTTTCGTCAGCAAAAAGGGTATGGAGAAGCGGAAGCGATGCTTCGTTTCAAACATATGCAGTATTTCGATCCCCAAGGATCCGCTCGATGGAAGGGAGTCATTTATGGCTTGCCGCGGTTTGAGAGGGTGTTTCATCGACCGATCATTTATCACGGGGTTTTTGGGACAGGATTCTTCCAGTGTCTTTACCCCAAGCCGGCCTCACCTTGGGCGCAGTTGGTCGGGGGTTTGGAGTGGAATTCCCTAACCCTCTTTGTTTTTCTGGTTTCGATTCAGATCGAACCTCTTCGAATCCTTCCGCTTCTGATGTTGGCTGCGACCCTGATTCCGGCACTTTCGTTTATGGTGGTGGCTCGAATCGAACCCCAACATGACACTATCCTGGCCCGATTGACGGTTTTTTATCTGGCGTTGCTACAACCTCTCGTTCGCGATTGGGCACGTTACTTTACTTGGCTCAAGGGGAAGCGGACTCCCGAATCGGTGGTTCAGACTCCTGAAAAGGATGCGGGACCGAGTCTGCCTCTATGGCGGTCGCGGGAACTGGCTTTCTGGAGTGAGCAGGGGAAAGAACGGATCTCCCTTTTGGAAGAGGTGGAGAAAATTCTCGAAGAGGAGGGGTGGAGGTATGCACAGGACACGGGTTGGAACTCCTGGGATATTCAGATCTTTGCGAATCGCTGGTGGCATGTTCGGTTGCGGACATTGACAGAAATTTATCCTCACGGGCGGCGTTTGACTCGGGTCCATCAGGGAATTGTGCCCAGCACCTTTAGTGTCTTGTTTGCCCTGACGGCGATTACGGCGGATGTGCTGGTGGGCCTTTCCTATCGTTCGGCTCTCCCTGCGTTTTTAGCAATTCTAGGGCTGGCTGCGTGTGGTTGGATTTGGACAGGTTGGCAGTTGCGCCGTCGCGTAGGGGATTTGGTTAGGGTGGCGGCACGGCGGGCTCAACTTCTCCCCCTTTCGGGGAAAGGGGAGACTCGATGAATCTGACTTTGCGAATCCTGCGATATTACCAGCCTTTTGCAGGAAGAATTCTTGTTGCCCTGACCTTGCTGTTGGCGGCAACCGTTCTGAATCTTCTAAAACCTTGGCCTTTGAAGTTTGTCGTCGACACGATTTTGCCGTCTCCTTCGGGAGGAATTCATTTCCCGTGGGGAGATGGGGTTTGGACTTTTCCTAACGCATTGGCTCTGACATGCGGAGCCCTGGTTCTGATTCATCTGCTTTGGGGAGCGGTGAATCTTGCGCAGACCTACACCCTGATCGAAGTGGGTTTACAGGCTCTTTTGAGAGTAAGAACAGAGTTGTATGCTTACCTTCAGTCTTTGCCATTACGGTTTCATGATGCGCGGAGAAGTTCGGATTCGAGTTTCCGAGTAGCTTACGATGCGCAAGCGGTTCAGACCTATTTCAATCGCGGGTTTGCGACAATTCTGGGTTCATTGCTCACCCTGTTCGGGACTTTTTTTGTGATGTGGAAGATGAGCCCGCTGTTGGCTCTTCTCTCCTTGGGGGTGATTCCTTTTCTGATGATGGCGATTGTACGTTATGCGGGTCGGATCCGTAAGGAAACGGCGGCACTACAGGCACAAGAAAGCGATGTGCTGGCCAGAGCGAGCGAAGGGCTTTCGAGCATCCGAGTGGTGCATGCCTTCGGTCGTGAATCTCACGAGGTTGATCTTTTTCGAAGTGAATGTCGGCAAGCCTTGGAGGCAAATCTTCGGCTTTCGATGACCAATGTGGCGAGCACTTTGGTGGTGGGAACGTTTCTCGCGATGGGCATGGCAGCTCTGTTGTGGGCGGGGGCGGGGGAGGTGATGGCAGGAAAGATGACGCTGGGGGATCTCCTCGTATTTTTGGCTTACCTTGGAATGTTATATTCGCCATTGGAGCAGTTGAGTTACACCGCTTGGTCAATGGAGGGAGCGGCGGCGGCAGCCCAAAGGGTGTTTGAAGTTTTGGATACGCCGGATGATGTTCCAGATCCGAAAAATCCTGTGCGTCTTCCCACGGGACCGGGAACGATCGAGTTTCGAGGAGTCGGATTTCAGTATGCCCGGGGAGATAAAGTTTTACGGGAATTGAGTTTCCGGGTCGCTCCCGGTGAGTCGGTGGCAGTTGTGGGGGGCACCGGGGCGGGAAAGACCACGCTTCTTTCCCTTTTGCCTCGTTTTTATGATCCGACAGAGGGATCGATTATGATTCATGGGATTGATCTGCGAAACGTATCAAAAAAAGAGCTGAGAGCGCGTCAGGCTCTCGTCCTGCAGGAAACCGTTTTGCTGAACGGAACCGTACAGGAGAATATTGCTTACGGTCGGCCCGGGGCTTCTTTCCGGGAAATCGAAAAAGCGGCCAAGGAAGCCCAAGCGGATGAATTTATTTCAGCTCTTCCCAAGGGCTATCAAACGCCAGTGGGGGAGAGGGGGGTGATGTTGAGCGGTGGCCAAAGGCAGAGAATTGGAATCGCCAGGGCTTTTTTACGGGATGCACCGATCCTTTTGCTGGATGAACCGACGAGCGCCTTGGATCCGACGACAGAGGGGGAGCTCTTAAGTGTTTTAGGGAAACTCATGAGCCGGCCGACAACTTTACTGGTGACTCACCGGTTACATGCCGCTCATCGGGCAGATCGAATTTTGGTTTTGGAAAAAGGCCGTTTGGTGGAGGAGGGGACGGGGGAGGAACTTCTCCAGAAAAAAGGGGCGTACTGGAAGCTTTGGCAGGCGATGGGTGCTCTAGCTCCTTCTTAAAAGAGAAGGTGGGTTTATTTAGCGGGGGGACTGAGGAGCGGTACTTTTCTTCTCAAAGCGGTTAAAGATTTCGGCAGCATTGGTTTCAGAAAGGTTGATCTGGTTCGCTTGGCCGGGGAGCAGGTTGACTTCGAGTAGCCAGTAGGCAACGGCGTAGCGGCTTTTATACTGGGCATAAAGGGCATGAGGACCGGAAGGAGCGGTGGGGAAGGTAAACGTCCCATTTGTGCTACTCCGAGTGCGGGCCGTAGCGGCGTTTGCGGCGGCCTGGCTAAGGGCTTTGAGATCGAGGTTCTTGTATCCATCCGCGAAATCGATTTTGATTCCGACGGGCTGTTCTTCTCCGTCGGCTTTGCGCTGGACGGCCAAGCCATCGGTTCGCCAGGTCTCCATTCGCAGACGGCGGATTTCAGGGATCAAGGTAGGGGGGGCTAGAATAAGATCCATTCCGCCCAGATTCTGCGGAGAATCGCTATTTTTGAGCTGAATGGTGGCATGGCCAGAGAGAGTCGTGGCAATGGGTTCGGCCCAAGTTAAGAACGAAAAAAAGAAAATGAAGGCACCGACCAGCTTGCCAAAAAGGGTAACTGGTTGAAACTTATGTCGATGACCATTCATCCAGACTTAGGCTACTCCTTCTTTGCTAAGGGGGGAAGTTTCCGATGAGCGATCCTAGGTATGCCCGTTTGACGGAACTATTGACGGGATATTCCACCGCCCTGCGGAAAGGGGATCGGGTGTGGATCGAGGCGGCAGAGATTCCTGAGGATTTTGTGGTGGAGCTGATTCGGGCGGTTCGGGCCCGCGGGGCGGAGCCCTACGTTCGTGTTTCCAGCGGGCGTATTTCCAGGGAGATCGGTCGGGGGGTAACGGAGAAAGGTCTAAAACTGTCTCTAAAACACGAACTGGCTTGGATGAAGACGATGCAGGCCTTTATTGCGTTGCGGGGAGCGCAGAACAGTTTTGAGTCCAGCGATGTGCCTTCGGAAAAGCAGAAGCTGGCTGGAAGGATTCTCCGTCCGATTTCCGACTATCGAATCAACCAAACCCGCTGGGTCGTTTTGCGCTGGCCCACCCCTGCGATGGCCCAGGCGGCAGGCATGAGCACGGAGGCTTTTGCCGATCTTTTTTTTAAGGTATGCAATTTGGATTACCGAAAGATGTCCCATGCGGTCAAACCGCTGGTTTCCTTGATGAAGAAAACCGATCGGGTTCAGATTTTGGGCCCCGGAACCGATTTACGATTTTCTATTCGTAATATCGGGGTGATCCCATGTGTAGGGGAGCGAAATATTCCGGATGGGGAGGTGTTTACCGCTCCCGTGAAGACCAGCGTGGAAGGGCAGGTGACCTTTAATGCACCGGCGGTCTACCGAGGCATGCCGTTTGATCGGGTATGTCTCCACTTCTCGAAAGGAAAGATCGTGCAAGCGACGGCGGCGGAGAGGAGTCGGGAGTTGGAGGAGATTTTTTCGAGCGATGAGGGCGCAAGGTATGTGGGGGAGTTTTCGCTCGGACTAAATCCGCACATTCGGAATCCGATCCGGGACATTCTTTTTGATGAGAAAATTGCTGGTTCTTTCCACTTCACCCCCGGGCAGGCGTATGAAGAGGCAGATAATGGGAATCGCTCCCAAATTCATTGGGATCTGGTGAATCTGCAGGATCGGGCTCATGGGGGAGGTAGGATCTTCTTTGATGGGAAGTTGATACGGGAGGACGGGCAATTTGTTTTGAAGGAGTTGGCAGGGCTGAACCCGGAGCGGTTGGCCAAGGTTCTTGCCTGATGAGCTTGGCGGAATCTCTGGTGGAGCTGGCCCAGCAATCGGGCGCGAAAGATTTGCCGGTATGTGAAAAAGCGGTGGCGGATGCTTCCGTAGAGCAGAGGTCGATGGTGAATGCCCTACTGGAGACGGGACAGGTCGACGAAAAGATATTCGCCCACAAACTGGGGGAGTCCTTGGGTCTGCCTGTTTGGGAGGGGGAGATTCCTCCCATTCCAGCTCCTTTGCGCGAAAAGTTTCCCGCACGAATTGCATTGAGGCATCGCCTTCTTCCCGTGACTCCGGGGGAGGGGGAACCCTTGCCGGTTCTTTGTTTTGATCCGTTCGATCATTTGGCACGGCAGGCTCTCGCGGGATTTTGGGGTGGTGAGACCCAGTGGGTTTTGGCGCCGAGACGTGCGGTGCTGGATGGGTTGCGAGGAGGATATGGGGTAGGGGCGGAAACCTTTGATGAGATTCTGGAAGCGGGTGGGGAGTTTGCTTCAGCCAACGATCTGGAACAGGAGACGACCGTTTTGGACGAGAACGATTCGGAGGCTTCGGTCATCAAGTTTGTGAATCAGATTATCCGGGAGGCCCTGCAGGAGCGGGCGACCGATATTCACATAGAGCCTTTGGAGGACGATCTTCAGGTGCGATACCGGATCGACGGAGTTTTGCGGAATATCCCAGTTCCCCCTCGGATCAAACTATTTCAAGCCTCCCTGATCTCCCGAATCAAAATCATGGCGCATCTGGATATTGCAGAGAGGAGATTGCCGCAGGACGGGCGTATCAACTTGGAGTTTGAAGGGCGCCCGATTGACGTCCGTATTGCGACGATTCCGTCCGTCACGGGGGAGTCGATTAGTCTCCGGTTGTTGGGTCAGCAGAGGTTCGATTTTGCGCAGATGGGCTTGAGTCCGTTGCATGAGGCGAGTGTTCGGAATCTGCTAGCCCTTCCGAACGGGATCGTTTTGATCACCGGACCGACGGGGTCGGGAAAGTCCACCACCCTGTACACTTTTTTGGCATCCCTAAACACGAAGGATCGGCGAATCGTGACAATTGAGGATCCGGTGGAAAACAAGATTCCTGGGGTGGTTCAGATCGCCGTGAAACCGGAGATTAACCTGACCTTTGCCGCGGGATTGCGGAGTATTTTGCGGGGAGACCCAAATGTGGTGATGGTGGGAGAGATGCGGGATGTGGAAACCACGGAGATTGCGATCCGGGCGGCCTTGACGGGTCACTTGGTTTTCTCAACCTTGCACACGAATGATGCGATCGGTGGAATCACCCGTTTGGTGGATATGGGGATCGAGCCGTTTCTGGTCGGGTCCTCGGTGCGGGCCTTCATTGCCCAGCGGTTGGTCAGGGTTCTCTGTCCGTGGTGTTGCGAGCCGGCAAAATATTCGGAACAGTATTTGAAGGATATTGGAATTCCGCTTGAGAAAGCGGCGACGGCGCATCGAGCGGTGGGTTGTGATCGTTGCCGTCAGACGGGATATCAGGGGAGGCGAGCGATTTTTGAGATCTGTTTGGTCACACCTCAGCTACAGGAGATGATTACCCGGAAAGAATCGAATGCGGCCTTGAAGGAGATGGCAAAATCCCAAGGAATGCGGAACTTGCGGGATGATGGATGGGATAAAGTGGCGGAGGGAACGACGACGATTGAGGAGGTGTTGCGTGTGACGGTGGTGGATGCGTCGAAGAACAAGGAGAGTTGAAGTGCCGACTTTTACCTATGAAGCCTTGGTGGCGGGAGGGGGCAGAACTGCGGGGAAGTTGGAGGCGAAGAGCCGGCAGGAGGCGTTAGCCCAGTTAAGCAAGCTGCGTTTGCGACCCCTGAAGTTGTACGAAGAAGGGGCGATCGCAGCAGGGGGGGGGAGCACCGGTGGTTATGCGGTGGAGCAACCGATGAACGAGGCTCAGATCATTGCTTTTACTGAGGAGTTGGGGGATTTGCTGGACGCGGGATTGCAATTGGAAGGGGCATTAAAAATGATGGAGCAGCGATCGGAGGCGTCTGCCCTGAAAGCGGTTGCGCAGAGCTTGCGAAATCAGGTTCGTGAGGGGACGAGTTTATCCCGTGCGTTGAAATCGGCTTCGGCCAGTTTTTCCGATCTCTATTGCAACTTGGTGGCAGCGGGGGAGGTGAGCGGAGCCTTGGGTTCGATATTAAAGAGGCAGGTGCTTTATTTGAAAAAGTTGAGCGATTTGAAGGGGCGGGTGATTCAGGCCCTGATCTATCCGATGTTTGTCAGCGGGGCCGGAATCTTGTTGATGGTGCTGTTTGTTGTGGTTCTGGTTCCGCAGCTGGAAAGTTTGTTTAGCAAGTCGCCTGAGACCACGCCGTTGGTGACAAAGCTTTTATTGGGCACGAGTTACTTTCTGGTTCATTATGGTTGGTTGGTGGCGGTGGGTCTGGCTTTGGGGGGATTGGCCTTTTGGCAGTGGATTCAAAAACCGCTGGGGAGGATCTGGTGGGATGAGGCACGGATGAAGATCCCCGTGGCGGGAGCCGTGTTGGAGGCCGCTTTTTACGCCCAATTCAGCCAAACCTTGGCCAATTTGCTGACGAACGGGGTCACCCTCTTACAGGCGATGCAGTTGGTGACCCAGGCGACGCCGAACTCCTATTACCGGTTGCGCTTGGAAAAGGCATCGTTACAGATTTCGGAAGGATATTCTTTGAGTCGGGCTTTGCGGCAAGTTGGAGGATTTTCGGACATGTTTTTGGATTTGGTAGCAGTGGGGGAGCAAACGGGGGATTTAGCGAAGGCTTTGGACAAGGCAGGAGCCCGTTTTGAGAAGGAGATGGATCGCAAAATTCAGAGAATCACCGCTTTGATTCAGCCAGTCATTATTGTGGTGATCGCCCTAGTGGTGGGTGTGGTAGTCTACTCGATTATCACAAGTATCTTCGGTGCGATGTCAGGAATGCGCAAAAGCCTTTAATAACTTATTCGGTCTGTTTCAAGGGTTGTTGACGGGAAGGGTGAGCAAGAGGTCGGTGGGACGGAGGCATATGGGAATTTCCTGCCAAAGTGGGAGGCGTGAAGAAGTGGAAAAACCGTCTGACCCGGTTGGGGTGGCTTTTCGTTTTGCTCTGGGGAATTTCTCTGGGGACGGCGGAGGCTCCTCCCGGATACGCGATTCCTCCTGCTGTATGGGATGTGCGGAAAGCGGGGGATCCATTGCCGGCCTGGTTTGGTCCAGTAACGACACAGAGGGGGATCCAGATGTCGACGTGGCGAGCTCAAGTCCGACCTCCTTCGGGCGATTCAAAGTTGGCTTTGACGGTCGTTTTCCGAGAGCCGGATGATGGTTTTGCGCGTGTCATTTGGCAGGCCCCTGGGCGGGCGGTGACTCTGTGCGGGAATTTGTATGAAAAGGCTGCCCCACTGCATCAGCGAACTTTACTTATCGAGCAGAGTAGCCTGGGTGGGGCAGGGCAACTGATCGTAGAGTCCACGGGTACGGAACCGGTTGTGGAGCGGGTGGAATTGGCTTGGGTCGAACCGCTGGTTCTGGCGGCGGGTTGGGCGGCACCTTCGGGACTTTATCTGACTCCAGCAGGGAAAGTATTGCCGGGAGATGAAATGAGTGGAGTGGGCCGTCATCGGCCGTTGGACGAGGAGAAGGGCCGAGTGATGGATGCGGTCCTAGATGAGGGGCCGGTCAAAATCGATACCCAACATCCCGTTCGATTCGTGGCACCAATTGCGGGATCTCCAGCTTATGGACGTTTGGAGGCTCAGGTTGCTGGTTTAGCTCCAGGAGAGGAGCCTTGGGTAGCTGTGAACGGGCAAAATCTAATGGGTGTTGCGGTGGAGTTACCTGGATTAGATGATCCGGGGTTCCGGCAAGGTGCAATCGGTCAAAGTCTGCGATATGGCGGATGGCGCAAAGTTGTTGCGTACGTGCCTGTGGGACTTTTGCACAAGGGGGAGAATCAGGTGGATTGGCAGATGGGTGGGGCGGGTGCAATGACAGTGAGAAACCTGCGATTGCAGGTAGTTTTCGGGGAAGTGAATCATTCGGTGAGTCTCCCCCAGCCGGCGAAGACTTCGATTGTCGAAGTTTCTTCTCTTCCTCCGGCCGTTGAGAGAACGGAAAAAAGGGCACAACCCCAGTTGCGGACAGGATTGTCTTCCGGCGCGGGAGTCGTAGGATTACGTACAGAATGAAACCAAAAATGATGCAAAATCGTCATCTGGCTCAAGGGGCCGGATTCACTCTCATCGAAATTATGTTGGTGGTGGGAATCATCACCGTTCTGATGGGTTCAGCCATCTTCATGTTGACGGGAAATCTGGAGTTTGCGAAGGAGCAGAGGGCTCGGGGTGATTTGCAGGCGATCATTACCCAGGTCCGGATGTATGAAATGAAAAACGGCGGTGTTCCGCTGTCTGAATCTGCTGGATTGAAAGCCTTGGTGGGGACGGGAAAAGGCTTTGAGGAGTTGCCGAAAGATCCTTGGGGGCAGGATTATCAGTACAAGGTTGATTCGTCATCGGCGAAAGGGTTTCGCGTTTACTCGACGGGTCCCGATCGTAAGAACGATGGGGGCAAGGGCGACGATATCAGTTCGAAGTAAGTTGAGGAGGAGGGCCGGATGATGCGGCGGCCGAGGGTGTGGGAGGAAAAAGGCTTTACTCTACTCGAGATCATGTTGGCGGTGGGGATTGGGGTTGTGTTTATGGGGGGAGCGGCAGTTTTTCTTTCTTCTACGGGGGGGGACAAGGATTTGGCAAAGGCAAGGGCTCAATTGGAAGAGGCGGCAGGAAAGGCCCGCGAATCTGCCTTAGGCACAGGGAAAGCTCAACGAGTCATTCTAGAAGGAGGGGGGGTAGGGGGAGTGGCTTTTCCGGACGGAATCGAAATGTTGGTGGTCACACCCTTGGATCGGTCCAAGGGAAAGAATGGTTGGAAAACCCCTGAGGATTATCAATGGCTTTTTACTGGAGGCGGCTTGGTGGAACCCATTCGAGTTCTCTTGAAGCATGGGGAGAATGAGGAACAGTTTTCCTTTAGTGCCCTGACAGGGGAAAGCGTGACGGAACCAAGGGCGAAACGATGAAAAAGAGCTCCCCCTCGTTCACCTTGATTGAAGTAATGTTGGCGGTGGCGATCTTCGCCTTCGCGGCGGTGGGGTTTTCGGTGGCCCTGAACGACGTGATTGGAATCAATGTCGAGCTGTTGCGGACGGGAATGCGACGGCAGGCGGTGGAGTCATGTGCCGCAAGAATTCTGGCTACGACCAACAACCTGCAACCGACCGGGAAGGAGTTTCGTCCTTCGGGGGATGATGGGACAATCTTTTTGCAAACAGCCGTTAATCCGATCAATCCTCCGATCGAATTGCCCGGAATGAGTAATAGTCCAACTCCTCGATTGATGGCCGGCTGGTGGGAGGTGCAGATACAGGCCACCACAAAAAAAGGGGCTTTTCTGGAAAGCGTTTCTTTCCTGATCTGGCCGCAACGATGAGAAAGACTGGACATAGACAGAAGGGTTTCACTTTAATTGAGGTGACCTTGGGTCTGACGATTCTAATCCTGATTTTCGGGGTGATCTTTCAACTAGTGCAATTTTCCGTCATGGGGGCAAATGCGGCAGCACAGGCCAGTTTGCGGAGTCGGGAGGTGAGTGGCCTTTTCGCGTTGGTTCGTCAGCTGTGCCTGGATCTTCCTGTGAATGCCCAACTTTCTCTGGAAAACCAGGGGGGGAGGAAAGGGTACGAACTGGTGGTTACGAATGCTCCAGTTGCGATTTTTCCTGAAAGGTATGACGGATTGCGTGTATTGGCGTTCGAGTTGAGAAAGGCTCCAACAGGAGATGGAAAGGAGCTTTGGCTAGTCGAGTCCCTGACAAGAACCAACACGCGGAAGATGGAGAAACCGGAGGTGAATGAATTTCGCCTGATGGGTGAAGTGAAAAACCTTATGTGGGAAGCGGGGGACCCTAGGAATCAGGAAAAGATGAATCGATCCGACTGGAACGAGCCCGTGAAGCCAGCTTATCTTCGGTTGGTCTTGGAGCGTCCCTCCGGGAAAACCACTTCAACCAATTCAGGGATCTTTTGGATCCCGACTGGAATAAGTCCAACCGGCCAAGTTCCGATCGATCCGGTGACACGAACCGTAATGATGACAAATACAAACCAATGAATCGATCTTCTCTATCCAAGCACCCTTCGGGGGTAGCGCTGATCATTGTCCTGTGGGCGGTGAGTTTGATTGCCACGGCAATGTTGGGATTAGCGGTCTTGATGGAGAGACAGATTGGTCAGGAGGTGGCGGCTCTGCAAAATGCTCGGGCGATGTTGGTGGCGGAGTCGGGAATTCAGATGGTTTTGAATCCAGAGCTTTTGCCTGGAGATGTGGAAGCGGCTTCTGAACAGCTGAGTGGACGCTTGCAGGAGGGATGGAAGGTTGGGAAAGAAAAAGTTCCGATCAAATTCAAAATCCGAACCGAGGATATGAAGGGGGAAGGTGGAAAAGTGAACATCAATGCTCTTCTTTTGGGAAATAAAGGGGTCGCTCGGGCCATTTTGCAGAATCTTTTCGCGCAGTGGGAAGTGAATCTCACCACATCCTCCGCCTTAATCGATGCATTGCTGGACTGGGTGGATGCGGATCAGTTGAGCAGTGGTTCGAATACCGCAACGGAGGCGAATGTGAGGAACGGGCCCTTGGAGAAAATCGATGAGTTGGAGAAGGTGTTCGGTTGGGCAGAGATGGCCAAGGAGGCCAGAGAGGGTGGGAAGGGGGTGGATGCGATTAAAAAATTCACGGTTTTTGGAACAGGAAAACTTTCATTGCGTTCTGCGGATCAGGACGTGATTGAAGCGTGGTTGGGACTGGGGCCGGGGTCAGCTCAAAACTTCATCCAGGAACGTCTTGGTCCCGATCAAACGTTAGGAACGGCAGATGATGTGGTGAATCTGAGTTCCCTGGGGACAAACTCCGCTGAATGGCAAGATCGGGTAAATGCTGAGGAAGAAGATCTGTGGCGGGTGACCTCGACTGGTTCGGTGGGGGGGGCTACAAGAAAAGTTGTGGCTTTAATTTCTCGGAAAACAAATCCTCCTCAAGTCAAGGCCCGCTGGACGGATGAGGAGTCCCCATGAAAAGCAAAATCGCCAAGGTGAAGAAAGGAAAAGGCAAGGCATCGACAGGGCCGGTCTTTATTTTTCCAGGTCCGGAGGGGTGGGAGGCATGGAGTACGACGGAAGATGGGGCGCAGTGTGTTGGGCCAGCAGAGAGTCCGCGTAAACTTGGCGAATTCGCTTCTCCAGTGGTTTGTCTTCCATCCCGATCGTTCTTTTCCATGCCTCTTTGGATTCCAGTAGAGGAGGGGATTTCTCCAAGGGAGCTGGCAAAGATCGCTTTAGAATCGAAGAATCTTCTAGGAACGAACCCGGACGCTGCGGTTTGGGCGATGGATCCGATTCGGACTGAATCCGACCCAGCAGTGGGTGCTGGGGTGCTAGGATCGCGACAGAAGAAGACTAAGCTTGTTTCAAAAGAGAGACCGATCGATTCAATTCGCACTGAAGCCGAACCAGAGGTAGGCGAAGAGGGGACTGGAATGCGACAGTTGGAAGCAGTTGTGGTTTTGGCCGGGACCTTGGAAGAGGATTGGTTGCTGGAAGAGGCGGGCCGGCACGAGGTTGCAGGACGAGTTCTGCCGGCTCCGATGGGGGGGGCATCGGCGGTTTTGAGGAGGGAACTTGGCCGCTGGGTTGTCGATTTTTATTCGGCAGGAAAATGGCTCCACACTCAGCCCTTATTGGCGAAAGAGTTGCACGGGGGGGCGGCAACGGAGATTGCTTCTCTACTGGCTCAGATGGATGCGGAGGGAACTCTGGGGCCCTTAAGTTTGTTGGTTCTCCGAGATGAGGGCGAAGTCTCTACGGGAACACGAGAGTTTTTGGGGCAACTTCCTTGTCCTGTCCGAACCGAACCCCGGGTGGCACCACGTCTGCCAACGGACCCTTGGGATCTTGAGCCAACAGTTTTAGTGGATCGAAGACTGGTGAAAGCGCAGCGGGGGGAGCGCAAAAAAATGATTCGGCTCGGGGTCGCGGCCTATGCGGTTCTTTTTACCGCGGCTCTGGTTTACGTCTCGATTCCCTTGGTTCGGAGGTATTTGATCGAGCAGGAGTTAGCCGGAATTGTAGTGGATGCGGAAAAAATCCGGCAGGCGGCTTTGAGTTGGAGGGAGGCTGGAGCTTTGGTGAATCCCAAGATGAATGCGCTGGAGTTGCTGTGGCAAGTTTCACGTCCGTTGATCGAGAAGGATCCGGCAGAGATTGATGGGGTGCGTTTGACCTCTTTTGACTACAACACGAAGAGACTTCTACTGCAGGGGGAGGGGAAGGATTTGGAACAGACGGAGAAGTATTTTGAGTGGCTCAAGAAAGAGCCGATGCTGGCAGCGTACGATTGGAAACATCCGCAGCCTTCTTTGTTGCCGAATGGAAATGCCAGATTTCAAGCCGAGGGGCTTCCCTTGGGAAGCCAAGTTGCCGAGGAAGGAGGGACAGATGCGAACCCTGACGCGCCATGAAAAAAAGTTAACCCTCTTCCTTGTTTTTGCACTACTGGGCGGTGTGCATCTGTTGGGGCTGAAGTTTTTGCTGAGCTGGGATCAGGCGAATCGCCGAACCGTGTCTCAAAAGAGGGATGAATTAGAAGAGGCCAAGGGTTGGATGGAGCAGAAAGCGGAGTGGGAGGAGAAGTCGGGCTGGCTCGAGAAGAACTTAAAAACGGTTTCGGCCGATAATCCAGCTCCTGCTCTTCAGAAAAAAAGTCAGAGTGCGGCTACGGATGCGGGGTTGAAAATCGAAGAGCAAAATCTTCAGGCACCACGCACGGGTACGGCTTGTACGGTTTACAGCACCCGAATGCGCCTGACGGGAAGTTTGGGGCAATTCATCCAGTGGGCGGGAAAGCTATATCAGCCTGACGAGGGAGTCGCTTTGACCGCCCTGAATATTAAACTAAGTCCTGAACCACCTAAAATGGTTGGGGAGGCAGAGGTGGGACAATTTTTCAGAAGGAGCAAGGAGTGAACAAGTTCTTCACAAGGTCCGCAGGAGTTCTCCTCGTTTTGGTCGGGAAGGGGATAGTCTGGGGTCAGATGACGACTGAAGTTCCTCATGATGCAGGGAGTCTGCCGAGCTTGACCGAGACAACCTTGGGCTTGCCCAAGGCTCTGGATCTGTCGCGATATGGGGCTTTAGGAAAGAAGTCTCCCTTCACCTTAGCTTCAGCGACAGCGGAGGCGGATTTTGCCAAAGACCTAGTTCTTGGGGGATATGTGCGGATGGATGGAGAAGATTATGTGATGGTGGCCAACAAAACGAAACCCGATCGAATTCTCGTTGGAATGAAGCCTTCTCCTTCCGCTCAGGGAATGATTTTGGTGGAGTTAAAGAAAGATCCGTCGGGAGATCCTTCGAAGATTCAGGCGAAAATCAAGAAAGGAACGGAGATGGCGACCCTCAAGTACGAATCGATTGGCGGTGGCGGGGTGCCTGCTGTACCGATTCCCGTCGCAGCGCAATCTCAACCTCCAATTCCTGGGCTACCCGCTCAGGCAAATCCTGGGCAAAGATCTCAGAGCCCCAGCGGCCAAGCGCCCTCTCCAATGATTCGTCGGCGAAACATTCCGATTCCTGGTGGGAGTAAGAAATGAAATATGTTTCAGTTCTTGTGTGTGTGGGGATAGCGCTTTTTTTTGATCAGATTGCCTGGGGTCAGGAGACCCTTGAGTCTCGGAATCCTGGGCGAATGATTTTGCCGAAAGAGGAAAAAAGTTTAGAAGACACTCCCGCTGAGATGGTATCCCCTGATACGATCCAGTTTCCGAATAATCCGGTTTCCGATTTTCTGATGGTTTATGAGAAGCTGAAAGGGGTGACGTTGATTAAGGATGCTAGCCTTCTGGCGGGAGGAGCGAATCTAAGTCTGACCCTTAATCAGCCCGTGACGAAGGCGGAAGCAATTCGCCTAATTGAATCTACGCTTCTCCTGAACGGCTATGCGTTTATCGCGGTGGATAAGAATTCAGTGAAAGTGATTAACACAGCGGCGGGCAAGAATCCGAGGAGTGAAGGAGTTTTTCTTTTTACAAATGAGAGTGAACTACCCGAGGGAGAGGTGGTTGCATCCTATGTGATGCCTTTGACCCATTTGGCGGCGGCGGACGCAGTTCCAATCTTTGAACAGTTTATCACCCTCCATCCGTATGGGAGTTTGGTTCCCGTGCCGGTCGCAAATCAGGTTCTGATTACGGAGAATTCCACTTTGATTCGGCGTCTGATTGATGTTCGGAACTTGATCGATACTCCAGCACCCGAAAAGAAGTCGGAGTTTATAACCTTGCAGCAAGCGAATGCGGATCGGGTGGTGGAACTGATCACGACGATTCTGGAAAAACGTGAGGAGAGTAGCGGGGGTGGAGGAGCAAAAGCGGCCACTGGGCAACCGGCTCAGCCGAATGTTCCTGGTTTGGCCGGCGGGGCTGGATCGGCGGGGGTCACGATTAGTGGGGGAAGAAGTGGTTTTGCAGGGGATATTCAACTGATTGCGGACACGCGGACAAACCGAATCTTGGTGATTGCTAGCCCATTTGATTTCGTGGCGATCAGTAGTTTGATCAAGCAGTTCGATATTGCGGTGGAACTGACCGATCCGTACGAGCATGCCCTGAATTACGTTGCGGCAACCGATATGCTTCAGATTTTGGCCGATATGTTGCAGGAGCAGGGAGATGAGGGAGGCGACAGTTCGGCGGGGGGCAGTAAATCGACTGGAAAAGTTTCTGGAGGAATCGGGACAGGGGGAGGCGTTACCGGAGGTCCTGCGGGTTCGTCTTCATCATCTGGCGGAAAGAAAGCGGACGTACTTTCTGAACCGGGAGAAGAGCAATCAGCCGAATCTTTGATCGTGGGTAAAACACGGTTGATCGCGGACAATCGGGCGAACTCGATCCTCGTGATCGGTCAACCCGAGGCAAAGGACAAGGTGAAGGCGATCCTCACAAAACTTGATAAGAAACCGATGCAGGTCTATCTGGCAACGGTGATTGGTCAGTTGCAGGTTACGAACGATGACGAGTTTGCTGTGAATATTTTACAAAAGTACATTGGTTCAAATCGGACAGGATCGGCTTCGGTGATGGGTGGAAAACAGGTAATTGATCCTGGGACAGTAGTTTACGGGTCAACATCAAACGGAATTCCGACTTCCCAATTTCAAACAGGTAAAACTCCGCTTACTCCTCAGATGGCCCAACAGATTGGACAGGTTGCGCAAATGGCAACTGGCGTTTTGCCAGGGATGCAGATTGCCACTTTTATTCTCGGCTCGATTGATCTGTATATCAACGCTCTGACAGCGACAACGCGTTTTCGAATCGCCTCTCGCCCCGCTGTCTTTACAGCAAATAACAAGAAGGCAACGATTTATAATGGACGAAAAATCGCCGTACCGACGAGCACGGTAACCACCTTGGGTGGAGGAGGGAGTGCTACAGCCACATCAGGTTCCCAACAGTCGAACATCCAGTATCAGGATGTTGTTCTGAAGATCGAGGTTGTGCCCCTGATCAACAGTCAGAAGGAGATCAGTCTTCAAATCGTTCAGACGAATGACACGGTATCCCAAAACAGTACTAATATTGGGGGTGGAGTCAGTGTTCCTGAAATCAATACCCAAGAACTTAATACCACGGTCATCGTGCCTGATCGCTCCACGATTCTCTTGGGTGGTTTGGTTACACAACAAGACACAAAGAATGTTGCTGGTGTACCTTTTCTTTCGACAATTCCGCTGATGGGGAATCTTTTTAAATCCACATCGGATACTACACAAAGACAAGAACTTGTAGTGATGATCCAACCCTCTGTGGTTCAGGGGGATACCGAGCTCAGTGAAGCAAGTAGTACGGAAAGAGGTCTTACCGGTTTTTCCGCAAAAGAACTTCAACCTCTAACAATGCGAGGTGGAAGTAAGACAAGGGGTGATGGATTGCAGGCTTCTCCCCCCGATACGGTTTCAACAGAAGAGCCCAAACAGGAGTAGAGTGGGTAGGATTGGTGAGTTGACTCAAATCCCTCTTTCCTCGACTCTCCCTACCATTAGTTTTTCTTCTTTATGAATATTCACGAATACCAAGCTCGGGACCTTCTCTCTTCCGCAGGAGTAGCGGTTCCGCGGGGTGCTGTAGCAAAAACACCTGAGGAGGCGGAAGCCATTGCCCGGAGCCTTCCCTGCAACAGTTTTGTCGTGAAGGCACAAGTTCATGCGGGGGGCCGTGGAAAAGGACATTTTGTCGATGGGTATAAAAGTGGAGTTCATCTCGTCAAGACGCCGCATCAGGTCAGGGAGGTCGCCAAGCACATGATTGGAAATACCCTGATTACCCATCAAACCGGTCCCGAGGGTAAGCCTGTTCACTCCGTTCTCGTTGGGGAGTCGACCGAAATTGCGCGGGAACTCTATCTGGCGATTGTGCTCGATCGCTCTTCGGGGTGTCCGGTCATCGTCGCCAGCCAGCAGGGCGGGATGGAAATTGAGGCGGTCGCAGAAAAAAATCCCGAAGCCATTCTTCGCGAGGTGATTCATCCGGGATTAGGTTTGCAGCCCTATCAGGCGCGCAAGGTGAGCATCTTTCTTGGTTTTCCATCGACGGGCCTCAGGGCTCCATGTCGGCTTCTTCATGCAGCCTATCGTCTTTTTATTGAGAAAGATTGTTCTCAGGTCGAAATTAACCCTCTGGCTGTAACCAAAGGGGGCGATGTCGTGGCGCTGGATGCGAAACTGAATTTCGATGACAACGCTCTCTTTCGGCACAAAGAGATCCAGGATTTGCAGGATCCTTCGCAGGAAGATCCGCGGGATCTTGCAGCCGCTGAGCATCATCTGAACTACATCGGGCTGGAGGGGAATATCGGGTGTATGGTAAATGGAGCCGGGTTGGCTATGGCCACGTTGGATTTGATCCAAGCAGCGGGTGGAAAGCCGGCAAACTTCCTGGATGTGGGCGGTGGAGCGTCCGAGGCGATGATCACGGCTGCTTTTCGGCTCTTGCAAGCCGACACATCGGTTCAGGCCATCTTCGTCAATATTTTTGGAGGGATTTTGAAATGTGATCTTTTGGCCCAGGGGATGATCGCAGCTTGCCGGAGTAATCCTCCCAGAGTCCCGATTATCGTTCGTTTGCAAGGGACTAATGTGGAGCAGGGGAGGAAATTGCTCAAAGAGTCCGGACTTCCCTTGATTCCTGCCGAGGGATTGATGGAAGGTGCGGAAAAAGCGGTTGCAGCGGCCGCGGGAAAGAAGGGGAAGTAAGATGTCTGTTTTAGTGGATGCGAATACACGATTGCTGGTGCAAGGCATTACGGGAAAATCTGGTTCCTTTCATGCTTCCGCGTGCAAAGAGTACGGGACCCAGGTTGTCGCAGGGGTAACTCCGGCACGGGGTGGGGAAAAGTTTGAGAATACCGTCCCCATATTTGACACTGTTTCGGAAGCGGTGGCGGCCACCCGAGCAAACGCCTCAATGATTTTTGTTCCTCCCGAATTTGCAGGGGATGCGATTTTGGAGGCGGCGGATGCGGGAATTCAGTTGATCGTGGCGATTACCGAAGGGATCCCAGTGATGGATATGATGCGAGTGCGTCATGCGTTGGAAGAGTACTCCTGTGTTTTGATTGGGCCAAACTGTCCGGGGATTATTACTCCCGGAGCCTGTAAGATTGGAATTATGCCTGGATATATTCACCGACCCGGAAATGTAGGTGTGGTTTCGAGAAGTGGAACGTTGACCTACGAGGCTGTCTGGCAGATCACGAGCCAAGGATTGGGACAGAGTACCTGCATTGGAGTAGGAGGTGATCCGATCCATGGTTTAACCCTTCAAAAAGCGGTGGAGTATCTGCATGCCGATCCGGACACGAAAGCGATTGTGATGATTGGGGAGATCGGAGGTTCTGAGGAAGAGGAAGCTGCCGAATATATTCAAGCTCGGGTTAAGAAGCCTGTGGTTTCCTTTATTGCGGGGGCGACGGCTCCTCCCGGACGGCGAATGGGACATGCGGGAGCGATCATTTCGGGCGGACAGGGAACGGCTCAGGCCAAGATTGAGGCTTTGCAAAAAGCAGGGGTTCGAATGGCGAAGAATCTGGGTGAGATCGGAAAAGAAGTCGCTCAGGCCTTGGGGAAATAAGATGAGCACAACATCTTCTCCAGCCAAGATTGTGGCTAAAGGGTTGGAGGGAATTGTCGCCACGGGAACCGCGTTGTCCGATGTGCTCGGGCTGGAGGGGAAACTGATTTATCGGGGGTACGATATCGACGAGTTGGCGGGGAAAATCAGTTTTGAGGAAACAGCCTATCTTTTGTGGGAAGGAGAGCTTCCCAAGGCAAAGGCCTTGGCGGAACTCAAAAAAGCCTTGGCGGCGGAGCGAGATTTACCGACGGAGGTTGTGGACTACATTCTCCGGGCACCCAAAGATGCGGGTCCAATGGATATTTTGAGGACCTGTGTGTCGATGCTTGGGCTCTACGATTATGACGAGATCGGAGCGGAGTATGTGGAACTGAATCGGCAACGTCAGATTTCCCTTACGGCGAAAATCGGGGTGATCGCGGCCTATTTTCACCGGGCGCGTCGGGGGCAATCCCTTCCGCCGATTCGAAGAGATCTGGGGGAAGCCGCTCACTTCTTGTATCTTCTGAACGGTCAGGAGGCGGGTCCAGAAGCGGTGGCAACGCTGGATATGGCATTTGTTTTGCATGCGGATCACGGGATGAATGCCTCTACCTTTGCGGCACGGGTGTGTGCTTCGACATTAACCGATATTTATTCGGCGATTTGCACAGCCATCGGGACATTGAAGGGGCCTTTGCACGGAGGGGCGAATGAAGGGGTGATCCACATGCTTCAGAAGATTGGTTCGCTGGAAAAAGTGGATGCATGGGTCAAAGAGCAGATGAATCAAAAGAAAAAGATCATGGGAATTGGTCACCGGGTCTACAAAGTGTTGGACCCTCGAGCTCCTCATTTGAAGAGGATGGCGGAAAAGCTGACGACAGAGTTAGGGGAGCCAAAGTGGATTCAGATGAGCGAGCGGATTGCCCACATCATGCGGACGGAGAAAAAACTGGAGGCCAATGTAGATTTTTATTCAGCCACGGTGTACTACAGCCTCGGTCTTCCGACCGATCTTTTCACCCCGATTTTTGCAGTGGCACGAATGGCAGGGTGGACGGGGCACGTTTTGGAGCAATGGTCGGACAACCGCCTTTTCCGTCCGGATAGTGAGTACGTGGGTCCTGCCCTCGGACGTAAAGTTGTTCCATTGAGTCAACGTTGATCTTCCTGAACGGTCGGGTGAGTGGGGTTATTTTAGTAGGGGCATGTTGCCTTGTTTGGATGATCTCCTCGTGGGCTTGGTCAGCGGCACCTGGGGAGGGGTTGATAGAAGTGACTTCAGAGAATGTTCCTGGGGTGGTTTTAGATCTTCGTTATGCCTCCGAACGAAATATTACCGGTAAGAAAATCTATTCGGATGGGCACGCCTGGTTGAGGAGAGAGACGATTCAGAAATTAACTAAAGCGGTGCGTGATCTGAGTGAAAAAGGGTATCGCTTGGTTTTGTGGGATGCATGGCGACCTGGTTATGCCCAAAAGGTATTATGGGCGGCCAAACCAGATGGTCGGTTTTTGACTCCTCCAAGCAAGATTAGTCGTCATCGAAGGGGGACGAGTGTGGATGTGACGCTAGCCGACAAAAACGGAAAAATCCTGGAAATGCCCAGCGATCACGATGAATTTAATGCCAAGGCAGATGAGGACTTCTCGGATGTGCCCAAGGAGCTCGCAAAACGGGCCAGAATTCTGAGAAACGCGATGTTTAGTGCAGGATTTTCCGGCGTCCCGGACGAGTGGTGGCACTATGATTTGAGGGATTGGGGAAGCTATGAGCCGATCAATGGAAAGGGATTAAGGGATTAGGGGGCCCTACTACCGGTGTTTCAAAAAGTCCGGCATAGAGCAATCACGGCAGGCGTCCGCTTCCCCCCGGCAGAAATCCTTGTAAATCTGTAACAAACCCTCCCGTGCCAAATGGGAGCGGATATCAGGCGGTGGGAATGGGACTCCAAGCAACCGGAGGCAGGCGGAACGAAGCATGCCAGCGTCCCCGCCGATCGGCCACGAAATCATTCGTTGCATGAGATCTTTATGCGAAATTTCCGTTAGAGGGGACAAAACCTGAAAGAGAAGAGCAGTGGCACGATCCAATCCCACCAAGCGGGATGGGGCAGATAAGATCCGTCCGTCCCAAGCGGAGTGTTGATTCCAAAAGGGGTGGGATACTGCCTTGAGTCGATCGAAGAAGTCCTCAGCATTTCCTTTCTGCACGGCTTCGAGCCATGAATTCCAAATATCTGTTTGAGACATAAACGAAAGGGCGGCTAATCGTCGAAGCGGTGAGTTATTGGGCCGGGTTGACCCAAGTCGCCAGCATGATGGGGGGAAAATACGATCGCGCCATAGTTCACGAAATTCCCACCATTTTTCCCACAACTTTTGAACCAAGCCCTGCGCTCGGGGGGAGCATGGGGTTCGGGTAGGATCGGGAAGGAATCCCGCGACTCCATACAAAATGGCTTCACGGCTGGTTGGGTCGGGCAGTTCGAGGAGGTGCTTGATCGGGACTGCTCGGGCGAGGGAAGTAAAAGGTTCGCAGTTTTCGGAAAAACCTAGGCCCTCAGCCAAGGCAATCCAGACAGCCTGATCAAAGCCATGAGCAGCTACTCTCGCTTGGGCCAAAGACCGGCGTTGCTGGAGTCTGTGCCAGCCGGCTTCTTCAAGAATCTCCCGCAATTTATCTGGCGGCAGGGAGAGAAGTGTCTGGCGACACCGTCCGGGCCTCTCACCGGCTGTTATTTCCGGTGTACTGCTTCGAAACAGGAAGATGAGTTCGGTAAGAGGAGCTGCGAGCTGGTCGGCCAAGGCAATCTGGCGAATTGAAGAGGGGGCGGTAGGAGAGGTCGGATCCAACTGCCAAAAAACATGAAGGGATACCTTTTTGTAGAGGGGGTTATCCGAGTGCCGGTGAGCGTGCCAATCGGAAGAATGGCGGTGGATCTCCACATCCCCCTCGTGAAGGAAGCCGTCCGCCGTAGAAAAAGAAGCGCGAAGAAAATCCGGCCCAGCCCGATGATTCCAAAACCCCGGATGGTTTAGAGTGACTTTTTCCCCATGGAGAGTGCTTAAAGGATTCCGGACAAGAGATTCGAACCAGATTCTTTGCAGGATTGATTCGGAAAGAATCGGGACAGGCTCTTCTCTAAGGATATTTTCACGGACCCATCGGTGATAGGTACTCCCCATAAGGATAAAACTGGGATCTTGTGAAAAGGGTTCGGTGGAAAAAATAAAAACATCGCGGCGCAGGGGTGCGGTTGCCTGCACTTGTCGATGGTGTTAGATCGATTATTCTAGTGATATGAAATCACTGGTTTGGCTGATTTTCGCTTTGGGAACTGGTTTGGGATGGGCTGTTTCCCCACAGGAGGAGCCGATTGTGAAGGCGGTCGAGAAAGTACGTCCTGCGGTGGTGAATATCTACACGGAGCGGATTGTGGAGCAGCAGGTTGCGGATCCCTTCGATGCCTATATGAACCAGTTTTTCGGGGGGGGGATGGCCCGCGGAAATCGCATCCTGCAAACCCCCGTTCGCAATCTGGGCTCGGGTGTGATCATTCGGCCAGACGGCTACATTGTGACCAATCAGCATGTGGCGAGTCGGGCGGATAAGTTGAAGATTCGGGTGACCCTGGCGAACGGAAAGGATTATGAGGCGAAATTACTCCGGGATGACGATTTACAAGATTTAGCTTTGATCAAAGTGGAGTCGCCTGAACCCCTTTCGTACCTCGATTTGGAAAAGATCTCACCCAATCTTTTGGGGCAGACCGTGCTGGTTCTGGGTAACCCCATTGGATATGAGAGCAGCGTCAGTGCGGGCATTCTCAGTGCTAAGGATCGGACTCTCACCATTGGGGATCTCACGATGGAGGGGCTTTTGCAAACCGATGCGGCGATCAACCCTGGAAACAGTGGTGGCCCTTTGGTGGATCTGGAGGGAAATCTGGTGGGCCTAAGTTCGGCGAAGATGTCGGTGGCGCAGAATTTACCTGTGGAAAGCATCGGATTTGCGATTCCGGCCGATAGGGTAAAGAGGTTTATTGAAGACGCGATCGCCATTGTGGAGGGGAAAAAAGCTCCACCTCCCGAGCGGTCAGCCTCGGTGGTTCTGAAGGAAAAGTTTGGTTTGGGCCTGAAGGATCTAGGGCCCCAGGATTCCGTGCAATTGGGGTACGCTGGAAGGCAGGGACTACTGGTAACAGGTGTGGAGAAAGGTAGCCCAGCCGAAAGCGCAGGAGTTCAGAAGGGAATGTTGATTGTGGGGTTGGGGTCGGTGCCTTGCCGGACTTTGGAGGAGTTGCCGAGATCGGTTAGGCAGCTAAAGGGTGGAGAGGATGTGAGGGTCACGGTTTTGGGAGCGACGAGACAGGGTAACTTTGTGGCATTACGAAGTGGTGCCGTGGCACTGAAAGCTCGGTAGGCTGCCAGGGTAAATTCCCATTGAAGCTGATCTTTTTCCTAGGGGTGGTTGGGCTTGGTTCCCTGAATATTATTGAGGCCAGTGAGCGAATTACTTGGCAGTTACCGACGGAGAATGACGAACTGTTTCGGAATCAAAACAGCCGGTTTTTCCAACCGACCATCAGTCGTCGGTTGATCTCGGGGATGTTCGGTTTTGTGAGGACCTCGGAACCGGAGCCAGCACGGCTCTTTGAACATTTTCACAAGGGAATCGATGTCCGGGCGTTGCATCGGGATGAGCGGGGCGAGCCAACCGACGTGGTGCGTGCTTCGGCGGACGGAGAGGTTGTGAGAGTTAATCCAGATGAAAAAATCTCCGATTACGGGAAGCAGGTGATTCTGCGTCACGACTGGGGGGGGCAGCCCGTCTACACGATCTATGGACATCTCGCTTCCATCTCGGTCGAGGTAGGTCAGAAAGTGGAAGCGGGAGATCCGTTAGGGATCATGGGGTGGACGGGGCCAGGATTGAGCCGGGATCGGGCTCATCTTCATTTCGAAATCACATTTCAAATCAACGGAAAGTTTGCGGAGTGGGTGGAGACGGCCAAGCCCGGTCGGCTTTGGCAGCCGAACCGGCACGGGGAGTGGAACGGGTTGAATTTGATGGGGGTGGACCCAGTCCCCTTGTTGAAGGCTGCCCATGAGGGCAGGCCGATGAGTTGTCAGGAGTGCTTGGCATCCCAGGCTAACGGCTTTGTGGTGAGAACTCCTATTCCCCTAGGTCAGCCGGATTGGTTGCGTTGGACTAGGAAACAGCTGATTGGAGCCGAGGAGAAATCGTGGGAACTGGAAATGACTCCTTGGGGATTGCCTCTGTCTGTGAAAGGAAGTTCCGAAATAGCGGAAATGCCTCTGTTGCTGGCAAATCCAGGTCGGCCCAATGAGGGGAAATATTACTGCAGGACTTTGGTTCAGTCGGACGGCAAGGGGGGAATGAAGCTAAGCAAATTGGGAAATCAGACCCTGGCGATGATGCTGTTTACGGGCGAGCGTCCCTAACTT
>Ga0114976_10000268_pt1 | contig 32034 bp, 27 predicted proteins | sample S_130805_EF_Meta_FD_87319 | JGI IMG/M metagenome (GOLD analysis project Ga0114976, IMG submission 87319) | Freshwater microbial communities from Lake Simoncouche, Canada to study carbon cycling - S_130805_EF_MetaG | ecosystem: Environmental > Aquatic > Freshwater > Lake | place: Lake... | reverse complement strand
TCTCCGCCTTACTTGGAGATGTACCAAAACATCAAGCACTCTTTCTCGATGGAACGTTTGGTCGGGGTGGGCACTCCAGATTAATTTTAGAAAAAATGACTTCAGACAGTCAGTTAATTGCGTGCGACAAAGATCCGCAAGCAATTGCAGAAGCGCGGCAGATAGTAGACCAGCGCTTTCAAATCGCTCATACATCATTTGCCGAGATGTCTTCACTCACCTCAGCAAACTCTTTGGATGGCATATTGCTCGATTTGGGGATCAGCTCTCCGCAAATCGATCAAGCAGATCGTGGGTTTTCGTTTCGCATGGATGGTCCACTCGATATGCGGATGAATTTTCAAGAAGGGCTAAGTGCGCGGGAGTGGTTAGCAACGGCAGATGAAAAAAATATTGCAAAGGTAATTAAAGACTATGGGGAAGAACGGTTTGCTGTACAGATTGCAAAGGCGATTGTTGCTAGCCGGGAGCAAGGCATCCACCTTGGGACCACAAGACAACTCGCGGCGCTCGTGGCTAGTGTCGTCCGCACGCGTGAGTACGATCAAGACCCGGCCACACGCACCTTTCAAGCTATACGGATTTTCATCAACCAAGAACTCCACGATTTGGAAGAAGGTTTAAAGATGTCGATTCAATTGTTAAAACCAGGAGGGCGATTAGTGGTGATTAGTTTTCACTCGTTAGAAGACCGTATGGTGAAACAGTTTATGCAACAAAACAGCAAAGTTGATGTACCTAGAGGTATGCCACTTCGAGAATCTGAAATACCGAAATCGCCATTAAAAATCTTGGGGAGAGTCAAGCCAACGGTTAGTGAAATTCAACAAAATCCAAGGGCTAGATCAGCGGTGATGCGCATCGCAGAAAAGGTAGGTATTTGATGAACCGTTCTGTTGTGATTTTGATATTGGCTCTAATGGCTTGTTCATTAGTGTTGGTGTACTCACAGCAAAGATCAAGGATGCTTTACGCCGAGAAAAATCGCTTAGAAGTTCAAGAGAATAAGCTCAATCAAGAATGGAGTCGGCTTGAATATGAGCAAAGAGAGTTATCAAAATCTTCAAGAATTGTTGATATTGCAACGAAGCAATTGCACATGAAAGAAGCAAAGCAAGATAAAACTATCTATGTAAAGGAAATGGCTAAATGAGAGTTCATCATACAAGCCCTTCGAATACTGTAGTTTTAAGACTGCCAATGTGGCGGTCACGTCTTGTCTTATTCATTATGTTTATTGGTTTTTTTGCACTACTAGGCCGTGCCTTTTGGATTCAGGGGCCTGGGAATGATTTTTATGCACAAAAAGGTAAAAGAGTAGAACGAGTCATTACTTTGCCATCTGTCAGAGGAAAAATACTTGATAGAAACGGTGAAATATTAGCAACAAGTTTAGAGGCAAAAACGATTATTGCTTATCCGGATACGATTCCAGATGATTTACCTGCTGCAAAGGTATCGGCCTTTGCGAAATTATTAAAAATGAATGAATCTGAATTGAGAAAGAAGCTGTCAGATTCAAAAAATCAACTCTATCTTCGTCGTCAGGTTGAGCCAGAGGTCGCAACAAAAATTAAAGAGTTAGCGATTCCAGGTATCGTCATTACGAGTGAGTATCGTCGTTATTATCCTGAGGGAGAAGCGATGGCTCACATTGTTGGCTTTACCAATATTCAGGATAAAGGCCAAGATGGCATGGAGCTGTCGAATGATCAATTTTTATCAGGTAAAGACGGACAAAAACATGTCGTCATTGATCGACTTGGAAGAGTGGTTGATAACCTCGGAGATATTCAACCTCCAAGAAATGGGAAGGATTTGCAATTATCGGTAGATAGCAAAATTCAATCGATTTCTTATGAAGCTATTAAAAAGGCGGTAAAAGATAATCGCGCTAAATCTGGTTCCGCCATTGTTTTAGATTCATATACAGGTGAAGTGTTGGCGATGGCGAATTATCCATCATACGATCCAAACAATCGCAGTAGTATGACGGGTGATCAGTTGCGCAATCGTGTACTCACGGATACGTTTGAGCCAGGCTCAACGATGAAACCTATCACAGTTTCTATATCCTTAGAAAAAGGATTAATTAAACCGACTACCCAACTCACGATTGGGCATTTACAAATCGGTAAGAAGGTCATTACAGATACCCATCCCTATTCCGTTTTATCGGTGTCTCAAATTATTCAAAAATCAAGCAATATTGGCACTAGTCGTATCGCCTTACAAATGGAGCCAGAAGATATGTGGACGATGTTCCAATCCGTCGGATTTGGACAAGCACCAAAAATTGGTTTCGAAGGGGCAGTGGCTGGAACAGTGAGACCCTATGCAAAATGGGGTAAGTTAGACCAAGCAACCATGTCATTTGGATATGGGATTTCAACATCATTATTTCAATTGGCTAGGGCTTACACTATTTTTGCAAGAGATGGTGAGTTAGTTCCAATTTCGATGTTAAAAGTAGATAAGCCACCTGTCGGAACAAGAGTACTTAATCCCAAGACAGCAATCGACATGCGAAACATGTTAGAGCTAGTTACCCAAGAGGGTGGGACTGCGATTAAAGCGCAGGTCACTGGCTATCGTGTCGGTGGAAAAACAGGAACTGCACACAAATCCATGGGTAAGGCTGGATATGCAAGTAATAAATACGATGCATTTTTTGTTGGTGTTGCACCCATTAGTAATCCAAGAATCGTAGTTGCTGTGGTGATTGATGAGCCTACTGCCGGATCACATTATGGTGGGGATGTTGCAGCCCCAGTATTTTCCTCTATTACAGGAACAGCACTGCGTAGTTTAGGAGTGCCGCCAGATGCTGGAATGAAAGAGCTAGTACAAACTTTAGATCCTTCACTTACGCAAAAAGTGGCATTAAAGAGATGATCAAGACAGAGTCCAAAGCCTCTCTTCAAATGAAAGATATTCAACATCTGATGTTGAGTGAAGTAGAGCGTGCTGCTCATTTATCTTCGGATACAAGATTGTTAAAGTCCGGAGACGTGTTTTTGGCCTATCCAGTAGGTAGTGGAAAAGGATTTAGTGATAACCGAATACATATCCCAAAAGCACTTGAATTGGGTGTGAGTTTAGTACTTTATGAAAATAATAACTGGCTAGAAGATGAGTTGATTCAGGCAAGAGAAAAATTAGGCGACTCAAGATGTTTTGCCGTGCCAGGCTTGGCAACGATGGCAAGTGAAATCGCTGACTGGTGGTATGAATATCCATCTAAAGAAATGTCAATGATTGGGGTAACAGGCACCAATGGCAAAACGACTGTGACACAGTGGTTAGCACAGTCCATGAATAAGTTTAAAAGGACAGCTGTCTTTGGCACATTAGGTTATGGCGAAGTTGGTGCGTTAAAGACAACCGGATTTACGACTCCTGATGCGGCAAGAGTGCAACGTGTTTTAGCAGAATTAAAAGCTGAATCATTTAATCAGGTTGCGATGGAAGTTTCCTCGCATGCATTAGAGCAGGGTAGAGTCAGTCATGTGCAATTTAAAATAGCTATTTTTACCAATTTAAGCCAAGATCACTTAGATTATCACGGTGATATGCGTGAGTATGCGAGAGCAAAATTTGAATTATTTTGTTACTCTAGCCTTGAGCAAATTATCATAAACATGGATGATCCGATTGGACGACAATGGATTGAACAGTTAGCTAAAAAATCTAAAGCAAAATTATGGGTTTATGGTTCGCAAGAATCACTTGAACAATTAAATGCTCAGAATCAATTAAATACAGTCCTTGTAGAGGATTACGAGATAACCAAAAATGGTGTGAAGTTTAATTGTGTTGTCAATGGTCAAAGCTTGCCCTTACATTTAGACATTATTGGTCGATTTAATGTCGATAATATGATGGCTGTATTAGCTACATTACTTGCAAATGATTTACCAATAGAAAGTGCGATAGCGCAGTTAAAGCAATTAAAGTCGGTGGATGGTCGATTAGAGATGATGAATCTAAATGACCTCAAGCATCCATTAATGGTTGTTGATTTTGCTCACACACCAGATGCCTTAGAAAAAGTATTGACGGCATTAAAGCCAATCGCAAAAGCTAGAGGTGGTGAATTAGTGTGTGTTTTTGGTTGCGGTGGTAATCGTGACTCTAGTAAACGACCAATGATGGGCAAAGTAGCAGCTTGTTTAGCTGACCGAATTATTTTGACCAGTGATAACCCAAGAGGAGAAAAACCTGAGGACATCATTGATCAAATCATACAAGGCATTGACTCAGAAAACTTATCAAAAGTAACTACTGTAGTTGATCGTGCCTTTGCGATCTTGTCAGCAGTAAAACAAGCTCAGCCTAATGATTTGGTTTTGGTTGCTGGCAAAGGACACGAAAGAGTTCAAGAGATTGCAGGTAATCAATTTATATTTTCTGATCAAGATCATATTCGCTTAGCGATACGAGGGGTTATGTAATGAGCCATCATTTGACCCTTGAAAAAATGGCGCAGATGGTGCCCGGTTCCCGCCTCCTCAATGTCAGTGCTGCAATGCTGAGTTCACCGATTGATATCGTATCGACTGATAGTCGAAAAATTCAATCGGGAGATTTTTTTATTGCGATTGCTGGAGAAAAATTTGATGGTAATCAATTTTTAAACGAAGTATTTAGAAAAGGTGCGCTAGCCGCATTAGCAAGTAAAGAAGAATGTGTACCTGAGAATGATCCAGTGCTCTTGGTTGAAGATACATTAAAAGCCTTGCAAATGATTGCAACTGCTTGGCGAAAAGAGTTAAATCCCAAGCTAATATTAGTAACTGGAAGTAATGGTAAAACAACTGTTAAGGAAATGATTGCCAGTATCTTAAAAGAAGCCCTTGGCGAAAAACACGTATTGGCAACGCGGGGTAATTTAAATAATGATATTGGACTACCGCTGACCCTTTTGGGACTTCGATCACATCATCAAATAGCCGTGATTGAATTGGGTATGAATCATCCTGGCGAGACACAGTTTTTGGCGAACATTGCGCAGCCTAATATTGTGTTGATTAATAATGCTCAGCGAGAGCATCAAGAATTTATGCACACCGTAGAAGCTGTAGCCTTAGAACATGCAGATGCCATATCGCAATTACAGGAAAACGGTGTTGCAATATTTCCGGCGGATTCTGAATATACGCAGATATGGAAAAATAAATCTCATTCAAATACCTATTTAGATTTTTCTTTAAGTGAAAAATTGAACGGGTCAGTAGGACAAGTAGTGGGCTATTGGAAGAGTCACGGTCATTTAGGTATTGAGTTACCAGAAAACAAGCAACATCCAAAGACCGTGATTGAAGTCAAATTAGCAACGTTAGGTGATCACAATGCGAAGAATGCGATAGCTGCCGCGTCAGTAGCATTTGCTGCAAATATCAACAACGAAGCTATTCGTGGTGGATTAGAAAAATTTGTACCCGTAGCTGGCAGAATGCGTAGTCATTTTTTACCGAGTTTTGGTGAGCTTGGACAACTGGTAGATGATACCTACAATGCAAATCCAGATTCAGTAATAGCCGCTATTGATGTTCTCGCGCAATTGCCCGGTACCCGTTGGTTAGTCCTCGGAGATATGGGCGAGGTGGGCGATCAAGGGCCGCAGTTTCATCATGAAATTGGCAAATATGCTAAGGACAAAGGTATTGAGCATGTATACGCTACAGGTGAACTATCGGTTCATGCGATAGAGGGTTTCAGGGGAGAAACTTTACTGCAGCCAAGAACTAAGCTAGCAAAGGGAATCCATTTTCAGGAACCTAAGACACTACTTAAGCAATTAAAGGCTGATTTGGAAGTATTTCAACACAATTTTTCAACTGGACGTGTTGCAGTTTTGGTGAAAGGGTCACGATTTACCAAGATGGAAAGAATCGTCAACTGCTTATTAAAAGAGGAGAGCCTATGTTTCTAGCTCTAGCCCAATGGTTGCAGGCAGACATTGGATTTTTTCGCGTCTTTAACTACATTACCTTTCGAGCAGTGATGGCAACATTAACAGCTTTAGGGATTGGATTAATTTTTGGTCCATGGGTCATTCGCCGTTTAACGGCTATGAAGGTAGGGCAATCTGTTAGAACGGACGGCCCTAAAACTCACTTAATTAAAAGTGGAACACCCACGATGGGGGGTGTATTAATTTTGATCTCGATAGCCATCTCAACATTGTTATGGAGTGATCTAGGTAATCGATTTATTTGGGCTGTTTTATGGGTAACCCTTGGCTTTGGAATTGTTGGCTGGGTCGATGATTATCGAAAAGTTGTTTATAAAAATCCGAAGGGTATGAGTTCCAAAGAAAAATATTTTTGGCAATCATTAATCGGAATATTGGCTGCAGTTTATTTAGTATTTGCCATTACTGATAGTAGTAATTTAGGGATTGTTAAAAACATTGCGCAGTGGAAAAACAATGGATTTAATTTCCACTTTGCTGATAACTTAAATTTAGTCGTGCCATTCTTTAAAACTATTAATTATCCCTTGGGTGTTTTAGGATTTGTCATTTTGACCTATTTAGTCATTGTTGGTAGTAGTAATGCAGTCAATCTAACTGATGGTTTAGATGGCCTAGTAATCATGCCAGTGATCCTTGTTGGATCTGCATTAGGCGTATTTGCATACGTTACCGGTAATGCTATTTACGCTAAATATTTAATATTTCCATACATACCTGGTACTGGGGAGTTACTCATTTTCTGTGGTGCTATTGGTGGTGCGGGCTTGGCCTTTTTATGGTTTAACACCCATCCAGCACAGGTCTTCATGGGTGATGTTGGAGCACTTGCATTAGGCGGTGCATTGGGCACTGTTGCCGTGATCGTTCGACAAGAAATCGTATTATTCATTATGGGCGGAATATTTGTTGTAGAAACTTTATCGGTCATGATTCAAGTGACATGGTTCAAATATACAAAGCGTAAATATGGAGAGGGTAGACGAGTTTTCCGAATGGCACCTCTGCACCATCATTTTGAGTTAGGTGGTTGGAAAGAGACCCAAGTCGTTGTCCGCTTTTGGATCATTACGATTATTTTAGTTTTAGTTGGATTATCGAGTTTAAAACTAAGATGATAAATTCGAATCAAACTACTTTCCTCATATCTGGAGCTCTGCCGTTGAAGAGTTCCGAGAGAATTTCTATTCTGGTGATGGGCATAGGAGAGTCTGGTCAAGCGATGGCTAAATGGGCGCATGCTCAAGGTGCGCAAGTTGCCATGCATGACACAAGAGAACAAGGTGCAGTTTCATCAAAAGTCCAAGAACAACTGAAAGAGTTCCAAGAATTAGGTATCCAGATTACCTATGGCAAAAATGCTGACTTTAGTTTGCAGGGTATACAGATCATAGCCATGAGCCCTGGCATTTCCCCATTAGATAGTTGGATAGAGAAGCTATTTGCTCAGGCAAAAGAACATGGCATAGTCATTTGGGGTGAGTTAGATTTTTTCACACATGCCATCAATGCACTAAAAGAAACACAATCCTATCAACCTAAAGTGGTAGCAATCACGGGTACTAACGGTAAAACTACAACAACTGCATTATGTGGTGTTATTTTTAGTAAAACTGGTAAGTCGGTTGCTGTAGCAGGAAATATCAGTCCATCACTTTTAGATAAGTTAACTCAATGTCTTATTGAAAATCAATTACCAGATATATGGGTTTTAGAGCTTTCTAGTTATCAGTTGTTCTACAGTCACAACTTTAATCCTGATGCCGCAACAGTTTTAAATGTTACGGAGGATCATTTAGATTGGCATGGAGACATCAATCACTACTGTGCTGCTAAGAAAAAAATCTTCGGACCAAACACTATTCCGATTTTGAATCGAGATGATTTAAAAGTCATGTCAATGGTTAATTTAGAAGCCAGAGATCGTTTGAGAACGATTTCTTTTGGCATAGATACCCCACAAGAGCCAGATCAATTCGGCATTGTGGGTGATATGAATGGGGGTATTGATTGGTTGGCATGGATTATGCCCGATGAAGAAGTTGGACAAAGAAAACGAAGACGAGCCAAAGAAGTTGAGCATGAATATGAGCAGCCATTACAAATCAAGAGATTGATGCCTACAGAAGCGCTGCTAATTAAGGGGCGTCATAATGCCACCAATACCTTGGCAGCTCTTGGATTGGGACAGGCGATTGATTTAAGTATGGCTTCTTTGCTACATGGACTCAGAGATTATCGTGGAGAGCCGCACCGCGTTCAGAGCATTGCCGTGATTGACGATGTTGAGTACATCGATGACAGTAAAGGCACCAACGTGGGCGCTACTCTTGCAGCACTCACAGGCTTGGGGGCATCTTTAGGCGAAAAGAAAATTATTCTGATTGCTGGCGGTGAAGGTAAAGGGCAAAATTTTGCTCCGTTAAGTGATGCTATACATCGCTTTGTGAAACACATCTATTTGTTAGGAAAAGATGCTGCGCAAATAGAAGCAGTTCTTAATCCCAATTTGGTAGTTATTACGCAGGTAGCGACGATTGAAGAAGCTGTCCATCAAGCATCAACCATCGGGCGTACGGGGGATAAAGTATTACTTTCACCAGCATGCGCCAGTTTGGATATGTTTAAAGATTATGTACATCGTGCCGAAGTATTTGGAAGTGCTGTAGACAATTTATCGTATCAAACTCACGCTATTGGAGAGGGCCTATGAAAAATGTAGTTTCTCAAGGTTGGGGTGGATTCTCAAGAATTTGGTCTAGGTCTCGCAATGGGATTGGTGGTGGAATTCGTGAGGGGTTTAATGACTTTCGTTCTGAGTTAAGGGACGCAACAAAGACAAAAAAATATTCTCGTTCAGGTATGACGCAGTGGGATCAGCCTTTGCTGTGGACTACGACTTTACTAGTGTTGCTTGGTGTTGTGATGGTGTACTCCGCATCGATAACTATTGCAAATGGAAGTGGAAGTGTTGGCAGCCAAACTAGTATTAGTTATTTAATCAGACATGTTATTTCAATTTGCATTGCAATAGTTGCTGGATTATTGGCTTATCAAGTACCACTCAAAGTGTGGGATCGTATCTCGCCGTTAATTTTTGCTTTGACGATTGTTTTATTAATCATTGTATTGATCCCTGGAGTTGGTCATGCTGTGAAAGGATCTAGAAGATGGATTCCTTTAGGGCTCATGAATTTCCAACCATCAGAATTAATGAAACTCGCATGTGTATTATTTGTTGCCCACTACACAGTGCGTCGACAAGAGTTTTTACATTCATTTGTAAAAGGCTTCTTACCAATGGGATTTATTGTTGGATTTGTAGGCGTCTTATTACTATTAGAGCCTGATATGGGAGCATTTTTAGTCGTTGCAGGAATTGCGATGGGTATTTTATTTTTAGGTGGCATCAGCGCAAAGTTATTTGGATATTTAATCTGTATAGGTATTTTGGCATTTAGTGCGATTGTTGCTCTATCGCCTTTTAGAAAAGCACGCATCATGGCTTTTTTAGATCCTTGGGATCCCGAACAGGCACAAGGAAAAGCATATCAATTAACCCATTCGCTCATGGCATTTGGGCGAGGAGAGTGGTTTGGAGTTGGATTGGGAGGAAGTGTGGAGAAACTGCATTACCTGCCAGAGGCACATACCGATTTTATTCTTGCGGTGATTGGTGAAGAACTAGGATTTATTGGAGTATTGATTGTTATCTTAGGTTTTTACTACATCGTCCGTAGGTCATTTATGATTGGTCGGACATGCTTACAGTTAGATCGAAGTTTTGCTGGATTAGTAGCAAAAGGGATTGGTATTTGGATTGGGTGGCAGACCTTTATTAATATGGGGGTAAATCTTGGATTATTGCCAACGAAAGGTTTAACCTTGCCATTAGTCAGTTATGGCGGATCCGCCTTATTGCTCAATATTATTGCCATTGCAGTATTACTCAAAATTGATGCAGAGAACCGAGTCTTAATGCGAGGTGGAAAGCTATGACATTGCTTACACCATCTTCAAAAGCGATCTTAATCATGGCTGGTGGCACTGGGGGGCATATTTTCCCAGGATTAGCTGTGGCTGAGTATCTGCGTTTAGAAGGTTGGAGGGTGTATTGGTTAGGCAATCCTAAAGGCATGGAGTTCGACATCATTACTAAACAAAGTATTGCATTTGAAGCTGTTGAGTTTGGTGGGTTAAGAGGTAAAGGGTTTCTGACGAAATTGAAATTACCCTTTCATCTCCTGAAAGCATCGCTACAAAGTTTACACATCATCAGAAAAGTAAAGCCACATGTATTACTCGGAATGGGGGGGTATATTACCTTCCCTGCAGGATTAGTTGCATCTATAGTAGGCTATCCACTCGTCTTACATGAGCAAAATTCTATTGCTGGTTTGGCAAATAAAGTACTTTCCAGATTCGCATCGAGAAGTTTATGCGCATTTCCAGAGGCTATTCCAAATGCTGAATGGGTTGGTAATCCATTAAGAGCGAATTTATTACAATTACCAGTTCCGGCAGAACGTTTTGCTAATCGAACTGGCCCATTAAAAGTATTGGTAGTAGGTGGCAGTCTTGGGGCTCAAGCCTTAAATGAAATCGTGCCACAGGCCATTAGTATGATTCCCCAAGCGCAGCGCCCACTCGTTACGCATCAATCTGGGCAAAAGAATGTAGCGACATTACTGTCAAACTATCAAGCGACTGGTGTAGAAGCTGAAGTTAAACCATTTATTGATGATATGGCCAAAGCATATGGCGAAGCAGATTTAGTCATCTGTAGGTCTGGAGCGATGACCGTTGCTGAATTAGCAGCATGTGGCGTTGCCTCCTATTTAGTGCCATTTCCACATGCCGTAGATGATCATCAGACATCTAATGCGCAATTTTTATCACGAGCGGGGGCAGCAGTTTTAATGCCACAGTCAGAATTATCTCCAGCGCGTTTAGCTCAGTGGTTGCAATCGATCAATCGCGAAACCTTATTAGAAATGTCAAATCAGGCATTAAAAATGGCCAAGCCTTTTGCAACAGCAAGGGTGGCTGAAGTTTGTAAGGAGGTTAGTCTCGCATGAAGCATATTGTTCAACACATACACTTCGTGGGAATTGGCGGTGCTGGTATGAGTGGTATCGCCGAAGTATTATTAAATTTAGGCTATCGGGTTAGTGGTTCAGACTTATCTGTGAGTGCAAGTACTGAGCGTTTAAAAAGTTTTGGTGCAGAAATTTTTATTGGTCATCATGCGGATCATATTGGAAGTGCTGAGGCAGTTGTTATATCAACAGCGGTCACAGGAGATAACCCAGAAATTTTGGCAGCAAGAGCTGCGCACATACCTGTCATTCAGCGTGCAGTGATGTTAGGTGAATTAATGCGCCTTAAGCAAGGTATTGCTATTGCCGGAACGCACGGTAAAACAACCACGACAAGTTTGGTCGCATCAATCCTCGCTGAGGGTCAATTAGATCCAACATTTGTGATTGGCGGTAAATTAACTTCGGCTGGCGCAAACGCGCGCTTAGGTACAGGAGAATTTATCGTTGCCGAAGCTGACGAATCGGATGCGTCATTTTTAAATCTATTACCCGTGATGGAAGTTGTCACCAACATAGATGCTGATCACATGGAAACCTATCAACACTCCATGGCAAAGTTAAAACAAGCATTTGTTCAATTCACTCAAAGAATGCCATTTTATGGGGTAGCAATCCTATGTGTAGATGACAACAATGTTAGGGATATGTTGCCCTTTGTCTCTCAGTCTATATTGAAATATGGATTATCTGAGGATGCTGATGTTAGAGCGCTTGATGTTCGACCAGTAGATGCGATGATGCATTTCAGAGTTGAGCGTAAAACAGTCAGACGCCATGGACAAGTTCCAGGAACTATTGATATTGAGCTCAATTTGCCAGGTGTTCATAATGTCAGAAATGCTTTAGCAGCGATAGCCGTAGCAACTGAACTGGGTGTAAGTGATAAAGATATTATTTATGCCTTAAAAGAGTTTAAAGGAGTAGGGCGAAGATTTACCCGTCATGGAGAAATTAAGATTCCATCAGGTGGGAGTTTTACTTTAATTGATGATTATGGACATCATCCAGTAGAAATGGCCGCAACCTTAGCCGCAGCTAGAGGGGCATTTAAAGATCGAAGATTAGTGTTGGCATTCCAGCCACATCGCTTCACGAGAACTAGAGATTGTTTTGGAGATTTTGTACACATACTGCAAAATTTTGATTCAGTTATTTTGACTGATGTGTATCCAGCGGGTGAGCCAAAGATTAAAGGCGCAGATAGTCCGAGCTTAATTGATGCAATTCATCACAATCTGCAACTAAATCCCCGGCAAGCCTTAAAAGCTGAAAATTTGTTTTATACATCTGACGTGAAACAAGTTCCAAATAGTATTTTGAGCCATGTGCAAGATGGTGATGTCGTAATAACGATGGGTGCCGGATCGATTTCAGCCATACCCACCAGAATAGTGGAGGGGGTGTGATGAGTACTCAAAACTCTCTCCAGCAGTGGGTTGACAGCGTGGAACAAATTTATACAAGCTTAAAGCCATCTGATTATGGGCGCGTTGGTGTTTTGTTAGGTGGTCGATCTGGCGAAAGAGAGGTTTCATTACAGTCAGGCAGTGGCGTTTTAGAAGCCTTAAAACATCTTGGCATCGATGCACATGCATTTGATCCTGGGCTAAGACCAGTTGAATCGATGCCTCAAGAACAATTTGATCGGGTATTTATTGCTTTGCATGGTCGTTATGGAGAAGATGGGACAATGCAGGGATTTTTAGAACAATTAGCCATGCCCTATACAGGAAGTGGCGTGCTTGCTTCTGCGATGGCTATTGATAAACAAGTGACTAAAAATATCTGGTTGAGCCAAGGATTAGCCACACCGAAATTTAGCATGTTAGATGAACATTCAAAATGGGATGAAGTGATTCAATATCTTGGGTTGCCATTAATCGTTAAACCTGCCAGAGAGGGTTCCTCACTTGGTTTAACTAAAGTCAAGCATGCATCAGAATTACCTGCCGCATATCAGTTAGCCGCAAAGTTAGATCGGGAAGTCATGGCGGAGCAATGTATTGTTGGAGAAGAGCTGACTTGCCCAATGATTGGACAAGGTACGCAAGTACAGGCATTACCGATGATTAAAATTAAAGCACCGGATGCTAATTACGATTATCACCATAAATATGTATCTAACGATACCCAATATATTTGTCCGCCAGGGCTTGATCCAGAATTAGAACAAGCCATTGAAGATTTAGCAATACGCTCGTATCAAACCTTAGGTTGTTCTGGATGGGGAAGGGCTGATGTGATGATTGACCAAAACACCCGCCAAGCTTATTTACTTGAAATGAATACTTCTCCAGGAATGACTTCGCATTCATTAGTACCTATGGCTGCTAAGCAAGCGGGCGTGTCATACGAAAAATTAGTGTTGTGGATACTTCATCAAACACTCAATCAGCCAGTTGAGGAAAAAATATGAGAACTTCCTCTTTAAATGCAGTTAAAAATAAAGCGCCAAGTCCATCACTAGGAGAGGTTTTATTGCCGTGGCTGATGAGCACATCTAAGGGTGTATTTACTGGACTTTTGGCTATTATCATTTTTATTTGTGCCCCAGTATGGAACTCAAAAGAGAGAATGAAGCATCTGACGCATTTCTTAATGTTCTCATTGATTGGGCTTGTTTTGTTATGGGCATTTTTCTGGATTGGCCAAAGACCTGTATTTACTATTGCGCAGATACAGCTTCAAGGTGAAGCGGGTCAGAGTCTGAAGCATGTTAATCCGGCGCTTGTAAAAACACAGGTATTAAATCAATTAGGTGGAAACTTCTTTAGCGTGAGATTAGATCATGCTCGAAAAGCATTTGAGGATTTGCCATGGGTCAGATCGGCCAGCGTAAGAAGAGTATGGCCAAATGGATTAAGTGTTACGCTGGAAGAACAACAACCCATTGGAATTTGGAACACCAAAGATGGCCCTAAATTAATTAATTCCTATGGCGAGTTATTTACGGTCAATTTAGCAGAAGCTGAATTAGACAAAGGATTGGTTGAGTTTTCTGGACCAACCAACGGTAATAAAGAAGCCATCGAGCTTTATCAACAACTAGGCCACTGGTTTAAACCTTTAGATACGAAAGTAGTTAGCTTGTCGTTAAGTCCGAGATATTCATGGACTACTCGTTTAGATAATGGCATGATTTTTGAGTTAGGTAGAGATCTTGATCAAAAAGACAGAAGTCAAATTAAAAATCGATTAGACCGATTTTTTAAAGTTTGGCCAGAAGTAAAAGAAAAACTACCAAACAAAGTAGATTACATCGACTTACGATATGCCAATGGTTTTGCAGTCAGAGTATCCAATAAATCTGAACTGAGTAAAAAAGATTTACAAACAACGGCAGATCTATATACAAGCTCAAGCTTATTTTCAAATATACCCAATAGTGAAATGAATGGCGTAGTCACAGATACCTCGAATAAAAAGAATGTACAGGATTTGAAAAAATCAAAGTTTATTGGTGGGCGGAAAAGTGAATGAGTAAAGACAATCGTAACTTATTAGTAGGTCTAGATATTGGAACTTCCAAAGTTGTTGCTTTGGTGGCGGAGGTACATGAAAACGGTGATTTTGATGTTATAGGCATTGGTCATACATCTTCAAAGGGAATTAAAAAAGGTGTCGTGGTTAACATAGAAGATACCGTCAAATCGATTCAAAAAGCCTTAGAAGAAGCGGAAGTGATGGCGCAGTGTCGTGTTGACAATGTATTTGCAATTATTTCCGGCAATCATGTTCAGAGTTTTAATAGCACTGGAATGTTCGCTATTCGGGATAAAGAAGTCTCTGCGCAAGATGTAGAACGCGTTATCGAAAATGCAAAACCAGTGAATGTGCCAACCGATCAAAAAGTGTTGCACATGTTAATTCAAGAATATTTAATCGATAGTCAAGAAGATGTGCGTGATCCGATTGGTATGAGTGGTCAAAAATTAGAAGTAAGAACACACATTGTGACCGGCGCTGAAAGTGCCGTACAGAACATTATTAAATGTATACGTCGTTGTGGATTAGAGGTTAATGAGTTAGTAGTACAACCACTTTCATCGAGTTTGGCGGTTCTGACTGAAGATGAAAAAGAACTTGGTGTTGTGATGGTAGACATTGGAGGTGGTACAACGGATATTGCTGTATTTTCACAAGGCTCTATTCGGTATATCGAGGTCATACCACTCGGTGGCGATCAAATTACTAACGATATTGCAATGGCTTTAAGAACTCCAACGGTTGATGCCGAGGATTTAAAAATACAACATGGTTATGCCAAACAATCACTTGCTGATCCGCAGGGAATGTTGGATGTGCCTGGTATTGGAGAAAGAGAATCTAAGCCAATTTCAAGACAGTCTTTAGCTGCGGTTATTGAGCCACGAGTTGAAGAGTTATTTAAATTTGTTGTAGACGCATTAGAGCATTCTGGATATACCCACATGATTCCGTCTGGAGTTGTCCTTACAGGTGGTGCAGCGAGTATGCCTGGAATTGTGGAATTAGCAGAAGAAATTTTTAATAAACCTGCACGCATTGGAATACCTGATTACAACGGCCATTTAAAAGATGTTTTACGCACTCCGAAATATTCAGCCAGCATTGGCTTGTTAAGAGAAGGTCGTGCACAAATTATTCAGGGCCAAGAGGCAAATAGGTCAAAACCACTTGGTGGTGTCTTAAAGCGCTTTGGAGATTGGTTTACGGGAAATTTTTAAGAAGTAGTTTTACATGTAGTCGTCAATAGCAGTAATTAACCTTGGAGGAAGTATGGAATTTGAGATAGTAGATGAAACTGTTGCGGGCAAGACCAACATTCGTGTGGTCGGTGTCGGTGGCGCAGGCGGCAATGCCGTACAACACATGATTCGTCGTGGTGTACAAGGTGTTGAGTTTATTTGTATGAATACAGATGCTGGAGCATTACAGCGTTCAAAAGCTGAATTGAATCTACAGCTTGGTGATAAAGGACTTGGTGCAGGTGCAAAACCTGAAGTTGGTGAAATGGCCGCACAAGAAGCAAAAGCTAGAATTGCAGATGCATTGCAAGGTGCCCACATGGTATTTATAACAGCGGGCATGGGTGGTGGAACCGGTACAGGAGCAGCTCCGGTTGTTGCGCAAATTGCGAAAGAAATGGGTATTCTGACTGTTGGAGTTGTGAGTAAGCCATTTGACTTCGAGGGTGCGAAACGATCAAAAGTTGCTGAGAACGGGGCCGCAGAATTAGAGAAACATGTGGACTCTTTAATTGTTGTGTTGAATGAAAAACTGTTTGAAGTAATGGGTGAAGATGCTGAGATGCATACAGCATTTAGCGCGGCAGACGATGTTTTGCATAATGCTGTTGCTGGTATCGCAGAAATCATCAATGAACACGGTTTAATTAACGTGGACTTTGAAGATGTAAAAACAGTGATGGGTGAGCAAGGAAAAGCAATGATGGGAACAGCTACAGTTTCTGGAGTTGATCGTGCTCGCTTAGCCGCTGAAGCAGCAGTTGCATCACCATTATTAGAGGGAGTGGATTTATCTGGAGCCAGAGGCGTGTTAGTTAATATCACTGCAAGCCGCTCACTGAAACTCTCTGAAACAAGAGAAGTGATGGCAGCGATTCGTGGCTACGCCGCAGAAGATGCAACCATTATTTTTGGTACTGTTTATGATGAGTCTTTAGCAGATGCAATCCGCGTTACTGTTGTAGCAACTGGTTTAAACGGAGGCAGAAAGAATCAGCAGCGTCCTGAGGAAGTTTTTTGGCGTGAACAGGCAACAGGCACTTATAACGCAACACCAGCAATGGCTGATTTAAGAGTATTTCAACCAACTAGTCCGATTGCTACTCAAGCATTAAATAGTGTTACTTCTGGGTACGCATCGAATATGCCGACTTTAGGCCAAGCAATGCCTGAAACCGGATCGATAGAAAGTGCATCTGGAATTCCAGCAGTATTTAAGCCATCCCCAAATCGAGGTCCTGCACCTAGTTTGGGAGCATCTAGTTCACCACAGGCAAGATCATTGCTTGAAAAGGGAACCGATTTTTATGACATACCTGCCTTTTTAAGGAAGCAAGCTGATTAAATAACCTTTTATAAATCAATCTCTTACGAAATTTTGGTGGTAGTGTTCCTCCAAATGACGACGACTGCGCTACTATCATGGTTCGTGAGAGGTTTATTTTTTTAAAAAGGAGAGAGTGATGATTGCTGTAAATCAAGTAGTACCAAATGCAACGCTATATGAATTCATATCCCAGGAAACTCCTGGGTGCACCATTGGACCTAATGCATTTCAGGTATCTGAAATTACAAAAGGAAAAAAAATTATTGTTTTTGGCTTACCAGGAGCTTTTACGCCTACATGTTCAGCACAACATGTACCAGGCTATGTTGAGCATGCAGCAGCATTAAAAGCAAAAGGTGTCGACGAAGTATGGTGTGTCTCTGTGAATGATGCCTTTGTGATGGGTGCATGGGGCGATAATTTGAAGGTTGGTCATACTGTGCGAATGATGGCTGATGGCAGCGCAGAATGGACAAAAGCTTTGGGTTTAGAGTTTGATTTAGTCGCTAAAGGTTTAGGCGTGCGTTCACAGCGTTATGTCATGGTTTTAGACAATGGTGTTGTCAAACATTTCGCCTTAGAAGCGCCAGGAAAATTCGAAGTAAGTAGTGCACAAGCTGTTATGGCGCATGTGTAATTAAATAAGGTGTGGGCTAATAATATATGTTGAAACAACAAACGATTGCTGAACCAATCAAAACCGTAGGTATTGGTTTGCATTCCGGTAATCGATCAAATTTATATTTAAAGCCTGCACCCATTGATTCAGGTATTACCTTTGTTCGCCTTGATTTGGCTGATCAAATCCCGATTCCTGGGAAAGCAGAATTTATTACTGACACTCGTTTGGCGAGTGTTTTACAGATAGGCGATAGTCGTATCTCCACCGTTGAGCACCTTCTTTCAGCATGCGCAGGGCTTGGAATTGATAATTTACTTGTAGAAATTGATGGTGAAGAGATTCCGATTATGGATGGTAGTGCCGCTTCATTTTTATTCTTGATTCAGTCGGCAGGAATTGCTGTTCAAAACGCACCCAAGAAATTTATCAAAATCAATAAAACAGTAGAAGTTGTCGAAGGTGACAAGTTAGCAAGACTGGAACCTTTTTTTGGTTTTAAATTAGACTTCACCATTGATTTTAAACATCCGGCCTTAGATAAGACCGGTCAGAGATGCATTATTGACTTTAATGAAACCACCTACGCCAAGGAAATTGGTAGAGCCAGAACCTTTGGCTTTGCTCATGAAGTCGAGGCTTTACGTGAAATTGGTTTAGCACGAGGCGGTAGTTTAGATAACGCAATCGTGCTGGATGAACATCGTATTTTGAATAATGAAGAATTGCGTTACGAAGATGAATTCGTGCGCCACAAAATATTGGATGCCATTGGGGATTTATATTTAGCGGGTTATCCGATTATTGGGGCTTACGTTGCTGAAAAATCCGGCCATGCCTTGAATAATTTATTACTTCGCCAACTGTTTAAAGAGCCTGACGCCTTTGAGATCGTTAGCTTTAACCAAATGACAGATGCCCCTAAGGCTTATCAGGTAGAGCATGAAGAGATTAATTAATTCTTTTCAATAGTTTTTTTACTTCCTGATACACCGGCGAGTCCTCATCTATATCCTTTAGTAATTTTTGCCAAGCATCTTTACTTGAAGTGCTAACTTCTAGAGGAGCGTGATGTAGATAAGCATCATCCTTCGAAGTCGCAATGGGCTTCAGTTTTGGTGAAACTCTCAAATGAATGGCTTTGAGGGGAAAGCCAGATTCTCGGAAATAATTTAATAAGCTAGGTAATTTATTTTTTAGCTTACTCACTAGTACTGCTTTTTGAGTCATTAACTTAATTTCACCCTCGATAGTGATTTCACCTAAAGAAATTTCAGGGGCATATTGAACCAAGTCCATCTTGCCCAGCGCCTCGACTAAAACTAACTGCAGTTCAAGACGTTTTTGAATTTCATCAAAAATATGGGTGATTGGTCCTTCACTTGCACTTGGATCAAATAATTTAGCTATTTCGAGTGCTTCAGAGTTTTTTTTGAAATGTGGCATAAGTCATTTGCAAGCAATACAATGGAGAAATAGGGTTTTTAGTGCATTCATTAGAAGCAATTCTATGAATGATAAACTCATAAGTTAAATTTAATCTAAGAAAATTATGGTATCAGGACTTTTAAAAAAAATCATTGGCAGCCGTAACGATCGTCTGCTCAAGCAATATCGTAAAACGGTCAACGAAATTAATGCCTTAGAAGATCAGTTTCAGGGTTTAACTGATGAGCAATTACAGGCCAAAACTACCGAACTTAAAGCGATGCTTGGAGAAGGCAAGACACTTGACGAGATTTTAGTCCCTGCCTTTGCCTTAGTTCGTGAAGCTAGCAAACGAACCCTAAAAATGCGCCATTTTGATGTTCAATTGATTGGTGGTATGGCACTGCATCAGGGCAAGATCGCGGAAATGCGTACCGGAGAGGGAAAAACACTAACGGGGACTTTGCCTGTATTTTTAAATGCTTTAAGTGGCAAAGGGGTTCATGTCATTACTGTGAATGACTATTTGGCAAAGCGAGATGCTGAGTGGATGGCAACCATTTATCGTTTTTTAGGTTTAAGCGTTGGCATCAATTTATCGCAAATGTCACATGAAGAAAAGCAGCAAGCCTACAGTTCAGACATTACCTACGGTACCAATAATGAGTTTGGTTTTGATTATTTGCGCGATAACATGGTGCACGATATTGGGCAACGGGTGCAACGTGGCCTCAATTTTGCCATTGTTGATGAAGTAGATTCGATTTTGATTGATGAAGCCAGAACACCACTCATCATATCTGGACAAGCAGATGACCATACTGATGTGTATATCAAAATGAATGTCATTCCAGGATATTTGGATAGACAAATTGGTGAAGAAAAAGCAGATGGTACAGGAGTTGAAAAACCTGGTGATTATGTCATCGATGAAAAGTCACAACAAGTCTTTTTGACGGAGAGTGGCCATGAAAAAGCTGAAAATATATTAGTACAAATAGGCTTACTGAAAGAGGGCGACTCTTTATATGCCCCGCAAAATATCGCGTTAATGCACCATTTGCTAGCGACGTTACGAGCGCACACTTTATTTAACCGAGATCAGCACTATGTTGTTCAAGATGGCGAAGTAATCATTGTTGATGAATTTACGGGTCGTTTAATGACTGGTAGACGATGGTCTGAAGGATTGCATCAAGCAGTAGAAGCAAAAGAAGGGGTGGCGATTCAAAATGAGAATCAGACCATGGCAACAATTACCTTCCAAAATTATTTTAGGATGTATGCCAAGTTATCAGGTATGACAGGGACAGCCGATACAGAAGCATATGAGTTCCAAGAAATCTATAGCCTGGAAACGGTTGTAATTCCTCCTAATCGAATCAGTAAAAGAACTGACAAGCACGATCAAATATACAAATCCTCTCAGGAACGATATAACGCCGTTGTTGCAGATATTAAAGACTGTTTTGAGCGAGGTCAGCCGGTTTTGGTTGGTACTACCTCGATTGAGAATTCAGAATTAATTTCAGCGATACTGAATAAAGAGAAATTAAATCATCAAGTATTAAATGCCAAACAGCATGCGCGCGAGGCAGAAATTATTGCTCAAGCAGGACGTCCAAAGATGATTACGATTGCCACCAATATGGCGGGTCGTGGAACGGATATTGTGCTGGGAGGTAATGTGGAAAAACAAGCCGGCTTTATTCAGTTGGATGCGAGTTTGACTGAGCAACAAAAACAGACCAAAGTAAAACAATTAGAAGATGAATGGCACAGTTTGCATGAGCAGGTAGTTGCTGCAGGCGGACTTCATATTATCGGTACAGAAAGACATGAGAGCCGACGTATTGATAACCAATTACGTGGACGGTCAGGTCGTCAAGGTGACCCTGGTTCATCACGATTCTATCTTTCTTTAGACGATGATTTATTGCGTATCTTTGCGGGCGATCGATTAAGAGGAATTATGGATCGTCTAAAAATGCCAGAGGGTGAGCCTATTGAAGCTAATATGGTTTCTCGAGCAATTGAATCTGCGCAGCGTAAAGTTGAAGGACGAAACTTTGATATCCGTAAACAATTACTTGAATACGATGACGTAGCCAATGATCAACGTCGTGAAACCTATCATCTAAGAAATCAAGTATTAGAAGCCCAGGACGTCAGTGTACTCAGTGAAAATTTACGAGTCGATGTCTTTAATGATGTTGTGAATCAATATGTTGATGAAGAATCATTACCAGAGCAATGGGATATCGCTGGCTTAGAACGTGAGCTTGAAAATGAATGGAGTATTTCTGTTGCGCTTGCGCAAAGAGTGAATGATCAAGATCAGGTGGAGGTAGAAGATGTTCAATCCTGGGTTCAAGAAGCAGTGCAACAAGCATATTTGAAAAAAATTGATCAGGCTGATAGAACTTCTTTTACGGCATTTGAACGTTCCGTATTTTTGTACAGCTTAGATACCCATTGGCGTGAGCATTTAGCCGCACTTGATTATCTACGACAAGGGATTCATTTAAGAGGATATGCTCAAAAAGATCCTAAACAAGAGTATCGACGTGAAGCCTTTGAGTTATATGCTGGTTTATTGGAAGCCATCAAAAAAGACATCACAAGAACAATTATGAATGTGCGTATTGCTTCTACGGATGAGTTAAATCAAGCTACTGATGCGATTCAGGATGATTTAGAAAAATTAGGCGACGTGCAATACCAGCATGCGGATGTATCTTCTTCTAATCTCGAAGCTGAGGATAGTGAAGTGAATGAACAAAAAATGAAGCCAATCGTTAATACTGTACCGAAGGTTGGCAGAAATGAACCATGTCCTTGCGGAAGTGGTAAAAAGTTCAAGCAATGTCATGGAGCCCTCAGCTAAAAGCTCTTCATCAGAGTTTCACTAAAGCATGCCTATAATTTAGTGAAACTTGGTAACTCTTTTTAAGGTAAGCACATGGCAGTCAATCTTCCTCAATTACAAGCATCAACTCTTCACGAAGTTCCTGGTATTCAATTAGGCTATGCCATGGGTGGTATTAAAAAGCCTGGTCGTAAAGATGTTTTATTAATCACCCTGTCTGAGAATACTTCCGTTGCAGGCGTATTTACACTCAATCGCTTTTGCGCGGCTCCAGTGCAAGTATGTAAAGAACATTTAAGTTCTTCTAGCGCCATCCGTGCATTCATTATTAACACTGGTAACGCCAATGCCGGCACAGGAGAGACTGGTTTGAGTGATGCTCTTGCAACATGTGAAGCCGTTGGTAAAATGCTTGGTCTGCAAGCCAATCAAATTCTGCCTTTTTCAACGGGGGTTATTTTAGAGCCTTTGCCATTACAAAAAATCTTAGCAGTACTACCTCAAGCACAAGTTGATTTAAAAGCGAGTGGTTGGTTTGATGCAGCACATGCGATTATGACCACCGATACACTACCCAAAGCGTATTCCTTACAAAAAGTGATTCAGAACAAAACTGTGACGGTGACTGGTATTAGTAAGGGTGCTGGCATGATTCACCCGAATATGGCGACGATGCTGGGCTATATTGGAACAGATGCTCAGATTCCACAAGCTTTGTTACAAGAACTCACACAAGAAATTGCAGATTTATCTTTCAACGCCATTTCTATAGATGGCGATACATCCACGAATGACTCTTTCATGATCATGGCCACAGGCAAAAGTGGACTCTTGATTGAAAGTAAGGAAAGTCCAAGCTATCTAGAGTTTAGAGCCATGCTTTTAGAGACTGCGCAGCAACTGGCGCAGCAAATCGTAAGGGATGGTGAAGGAGCGACGAAGTTCATGACAGTACATGTCAAGGGTGGCAAAAGCTTAGAAGAGTGTAAGTTGGTTGGCGAGGCAATTGCGCATTCACCATTAGTAAAAACAGCATTCTTTGCAAGTGACCCCAATTTAGGTCGTATTTTGGCAGCTATCGGTTACGCTGGTATTTTGGACCTCGATGTGAGCGGCGTACAACTCTGGTTAGGTGATGTTTGGGTAGCTAAAAACGGGGGGCGTAACCCTGACTATTTAGAGGCTGACGGACAGCGAGTGATGCAAGAATCTGAGATTTTGATTACCGTAGATTTAGGTCGGGGAGCAATTGAACGTACAATGTGGACATGTGACTTTTCACACGAGTATGTTTCGATTAACGCGGACTATCGTTCTTAAGGACAGATAGACCACCAACCTAGTATATTTATGTCTGACAATTTGGAAAGATTATTAGGGCACTTGGAAGCTTTTTTTCCGAAGCCCCTCACGCAAGAAGATTGGCGAACTGCAAAAGCCTTTAAATGGCAACATCGTCAAAGTATTTTAGGTAGCGTTGGTTTTTTAAAGCCAATCAAACATTTATCTGCGATCTCCTTTGACGATTTACAAGGTATTGAACGTCAAAAAGAATCTATCATGAACAACACAGGTCATTTTGTGGCGGGCAAACCAGCAAATAACGTTTTATTAACTGGCGCACGTGGTACCGGGAAGTCCTCCCTCATTAAAGCGTGTTTGAACCATTTTGAAAATGATGGATTAAGGCTTGTCGAGGTCGATAAAGAGCATTTATCCGATCTCCAAGATTTAACTGAACTATTGGCAACACGTCCAGAACGATTTATCGTGTACTGCGATGACTTGTCATTCGAAGAGGGTGAGGCAGGATACAAAGCACTTAAATCAGCGCTTGACGGCTCCTTATCTGCTCAAGTCGACAATGTACTGATTTATGCAACATCCAATCGACGCCATTTATTACCAGAATATATGACCGATAACGAGTCCTATCGACATATGTCGGATGGAGAGATTCATCCTGGTGAAGTGGTTGAAGAAAAAATTTCATTATCAGAGCGTTTTGGTTTGTGGGTCTCGTTTTATCCACCAAAGCAAGATGAGTATCTAGAAATTGTGGCGCATTGGTTAGCTGATTTTGGTGTTCCAAAAGAAGCGATTGAAGCTGCCAAGCCTGAAGCTTTGGTCTGGGCTTTAGAACGAGGTTCTAGATCGGGACGCGTTGCTTGGCAATTTGCAAGGCATTACGCTGGAGCGCATTAATTGAATCACCCCCCTCAAGCAAGAAAAGTCACCGAAGTTGCGGTGGGCATTATTCTTCAACCCGAGGGGCAGTTCTTATTAGCGAAACGACCCAAAGGTAAACCCTATGAAAACTATTGGGAGTTTCCTGGCGGAAAGTTAGAAGAAGGTGAATCAGTCCACCAAGCATTAGCTCGGGAACTATATGAAGAGCTAGGGATTAGAATTAAAGATAGTCAAGCTTGGGATGTAATTGAGCATGATTATCCACATGCTTATGTGCGGCTATATTTGAGGGTCGTTAGAGATTGGACGGGTCAAGCTCAAGGACTTGAAGGGCAAGAATTACATTGGCAAGGATTGACAAAGAATCAGGATGCTGATGTTAGCCCATTACTCCCAGCAACGATTACCATCATAGAAAAGATGGTCAATCAACCACTTTAATCAAAGATTACAGAGATTTAAGGCGAACGTCACGTTTTGCGTCACCGCTTGAGGTTTGCCTGTCGTGGAGTTTTGCAGAAAACGAATCCAAAGCATGTGCTTATTGGCGCTAATTTCAGGAATGAGATCATTTTCCCCAATCCGCACACGAATCAATTGATAGACTTTACCAGATAACATTTGTTGAAACGAGCCATTTTCAGAGTGCACTTCATGGAACTCTGAGGATTGGCGAAGCAATTTTAGGTAGAGATCACAAGTCAGTTTCCAATCCGCAAATGCAGGCGTATAGGTCATCAGTTGCGCACGACGATCCTGAGCAGATCGTTGTTGCCAACTGTAAAAACTGGGCAAATCGATAGGACTTGTACCGCCAGGAACACTTAAGCGTGTTCGGATCATACTCAACCATTCACTTTCGTTCATGATGGTACTGGGCTTACCAACCAGATTATTAAGAGTGGTCAGACAAGTTTCAATTTCTGTAATAGTAGACTCTAAGGCCTGCGTATTTACAGAGGCTTCAGACCGGAAAGAACTTAATAAGACACGTTGGCGTTCAAGTTCTTTTAATAAGCTCGACTTTAAGTCTGCACGCGAAGTAACTTCACCAATATCAAAGATCAAACTGATCGCAGTTAAATGATGTTCAGGATGATCAGAATTTAGAAAAACGCTTAATCTTTCGAATAAATATTCCAATCGCAATAAGCTGCGAACAGTTTCATTAAAAGGATATTCGTAAGTGAGCATTTAATTAATTATATGTATAGCTTCAGTTTTTTCTAGGATTAATTTCTGATTTTTAATACTTTGTAAATCATATATGAAAAGCATCTAAAAACCTATCATACCCCGATATTTTTTAATATCTGAAGATGTGTGTTTGAAACCTTCTCCTCAAGCTCCGAAAGAGTGCCATTATTTTCGATGACGTAATCCGCGTATTGCAATCTCATTGCCCTGGGTGTTTGAGTTGCAATGATTTTTTCAATCATTTCATGGTGCAATTGATTTCGAAGGGCGACGCGCTTGATTTGTAAATCGATCGAACAATCAACCACAACGATTTTGTTAAACCGACCCTGCCAGCCATTTGATTCAAATAGTAAAGGAATCATAAAAATAATATAGGGAGGATTATTTTCAAGTGATTCAAGAGCAGTCTTCTCACTCAGTTCACGAATCAGTGGGTGCGTTATTGCCTCTAATTTTTTGAGTGCTTGAGGATCATTAAATACTAAAGAGCGCATTTTGGCACGATCCAAAGCACCTTCCGGGGTTAAGTATTCGGAACCGAAAGTAGACTTGATTGCATCGATAGCTGCACCAAGAGGAGCGGTAATTTGATGAGCAATGGCATCACTGTCAATGACAGGTATACCAAATTTCTCAAAAGCAATCCCGGCTGCGCTTTTACCACTTCCAATGCCGCCTGTTAAAGCCAGTTTATAGGTTGCCTCAAGACTAGGATTCATCCGTTCAAGCGCCATTGATAATTTGAAAAACCGATCCTCATTGAACAAAGATGAGGTCCAAAGGTAATTATAGAAGATAGCTTCTTACTTAGATAAGTGAAGAATTGAAGAACCAAACTATTCTGGGACAGGATATAACCTAGCTCCCCAATCATCAAAGCTTGGAAACGGATGATTTGGGAGGTCTGTGGATACGGACTGTTTTAATCGATTGTTGATCAAACTGAATAATTTCCATGACACAATCTGCCACCTTCAGGCTGATATCGTTATCAGGGATCTCTTCTAAAATATCAATTAATAGACCATTCAGAGTGCGTGGGCCATCAGTTGGCAATTGCAGACCGAGCAATCGGTTGAGGTCTCTTAGATTAGAACTACCTGAAGCAATATACGTATTATCTTTGAGCCACTGTGTTTTATTTGCAAGGCTTGGTAAAGAGGTTGTAAATTCCCCGATTAATTCTTCCACGATATCTTCAATCGTTACCAAACCAAGCACTACACCATATTCATCGACAACAAGACCAATTTTTTGTTGCTGCTCTTGGAAAAATCGAATTTGTTGTAATACTTGAGTCCCACTTGGAATAAAGTAGGGCTCATTCAAAAGTGCTTTAAATTGACTATGACTGATATTTTTATCGCCAATTAAAGAGACCGCCTTACGCACCGATAAAATACCGATAACCCGGTCAGGGTCTTGGTCAGTGGTGGGTAAGTTATGGTGGTAACAAGTTTCCATTTGATGAAGTACTTCATCGATGGGGCGAGATAAGTCGAGCGTTTCCATGCGTGCTCGAGGCGTCATCACATCATCAACCGTGATGTGTTCAAGATTGAATAAATTCACCAAAATATTACGATGTTGAGAAGGAATAAAGTGACTCGTTTCTAAGACTAGGCTTCTGAGTTCTTCCGGGCTAAGACGATTTTCTGCAGAGTCTTTCGTATTCAGGCGCATGATTTTGAGTAACGCCGACACAAAAATATTGACAAACATGACCAGCGGAGTCATCACCCAAACTAAGGGACGAATGACCCAACTCACGGCTGATGCTATTTGATCTGGAAATGCAGCGCCAATGACCTTTGGCGTGATTTCACAAAAAATGATAATTAAAAAAGCGACTAAGGCAGTCGTAATTGACAATACGGATCCACTATTGCCAAATGCATGCAGTGCAATTCCGGCAATCAGAACAGGCACAAACGTATTAATCACATTATTACCGATCAAAATGACCGATAAAAGCTCTTCCGTTCTTCCTAAGAGGCCATTGGCTAATTTAGCTCCTTGATGACCTTGATTGGCCTTATGCTTGAGACGATGGCGATTTGCCGCCATCATACTTGTTTCAGTAATTGAGAAAAAAGCAGATGTTGCTAACAAGAGGAGAACTGCCGCCAGTTTTGCCCACCATGGCCAGTCTTCCAGCAAAGTATCCATAAATTAATCGTATTTCAAAGTAAATGAGTACAAACTATATCAAAACTAAGTATGAATGAAAACTTTACTGTCGCTGATTGTGCAAGCTCATGATGAAGATTTATGCAGCCAAATGCCTCTGAAAGAAATCTAAAGTACGCGTTCTTGCCACTTGTGCAGACTGTCCAAAATATGAAGCGCGGTGATCACAATTAAAGCCATGATGACCAGGATAAATATGAACTTCAATTTCAGGCCTAGCCTTTTTTAAAGCTTCGACAGTATCTAAAGGAATGTATGAGTCTTCCTCAGCAAAATGAGCCATGACAGGACATTTCGGGATTAAGTTAGATTCATTTTGCACGCCGCCGCCATAGTAAGGAACTGCTGCGGATAGACCAGATAGTTGGCAAGCACTACGCCAAGTAAGCAGACCCCCATAGCAAAAACCGAAAATACCTACCTTACCAAAAGGTTTTAGATGATCAATTGCCGCCTGTAAATCTAGCATGACAGGATGATTTGGAAGGGCTTCGACAGCAGCTTTTAAGGCAGATCCTGCTTGCATATCTTCAGGCGTATAGCCTAAATTAACATTTTTTTGAACACGATCCATGGTTGGTACAGCTACCACTCTAAAGCCAAGAGAGGCGTATAAATCTGCCGTTGCTTGAATGTGAGTATTAACTCCAAATATTTCTTGGACCAAAACTACAGCGCCAATCGTCTTGCCCGTAGGTATCGTTTCATAAGCATCAAAAGTGTGTCCATCAGAAGAGGTAAGGTGTAAAGCTTGTCCCATTGCAATATCCTATATTCAATTTGAAAAATTTAGTGTAACTTAAAGTAATGAAAAAATTAACCCGACTCAAAAAAGTTAAAGACAAAGATGAAAATTGGGCGGCAATTATTCCAGCCCCATTTGGTAAGCTAGGCATTAAGACTGGGATGTTTGAAAAAAGTCTCATGTTGAGTGAAGTTTTTTATGTATCGAAAAGCACACCTTTATTATCTGCTCAAAATGAGTTAGCAGAAAATACTATCCAGCAAATCAATCAATATTTTGCAGACCCAGCATTTGAATTTAATTTGCCGATGATCCCTAAAGGAAGCCTTTATCAAAATCAAGTTTGGGAACAAATTGCAAAAATCCCTTTAGGAAAAGTGACCACTTATGGAGAATTAGCCAAAAAAATCAGTTCTGCCCCTCGTGCAATTGGTGGGGCGTGTGGCGCAAATCCTTACCCACTCATTGTGCCATGTCATCGAGTCGTATCAGCCAGCGGGATTGGCGGATTTGCGCAACATGATGAAGAAGGCTATCATCGCAATATAAAAACTTGGTTATTGCAGCACGAGGGTGTTTGCATCAATTAAAAAACAAATATCAACAAAATCCAGAATAAAACATGGAGCGTACTCTATTTATTGCCCATTTAATCGATAAGTTATCTGATTTTTTTGGCCAAATTGCTAAATGGGCGGTATTCCTTTCCTGTGTGATTAGTGTTGGTAATGTGGTCATGAGATATCTTTTTGACTATAGTTCAAATGCTTGGCTAGAAATTCAGTGGTACATGTTTGCTGCTTGTGTGATGTTAGGAGCTGCCCAAGTTCTCAGAGTGAATGAACATGTACGAGTCGATTTAATTTATGGACGCCTAAAAAGTCGATACCGAGTGTTTATAGACATCTTTGGGCTTCTATTTTTTTTGTTTCCTGTGATCGGACTCATGTTTTATTTGTCATTTCCATTGTTTTTAAAAATGTTTTTGACGAGTGAGATGTCAAATAGTGCCGGGGGGCTTATACGATGGCCTGCGATGCTGATGCTGCCATTAGGGTTTGGATTACTATTTTTACAAGGTATATCAGAGCTCATTAAACGAATTGCTTGGTTAAACAACCAGTATCAAATGGATACACACTATGAAAGACCCTTGCAATGAGTATGCAAGACTTTGCGCCACTCATGTTTGCGGGCTTGATTTTTATTATGCTGATTGGTTTTCCAGTAGCATTCTCATTATCTGCTTTAGGACTTGTTAGTGGTCTTATTGCGATTGAGATGGGTTGGTTTCCAGCAAGTTTTTTAACGAGCTTACCCCTCAATGTTTTTGGTATTTTATCGAATGACTTATTACTTGCAATTCCCTTTTTCACACTCATGGGAACCATTCTTGAGCGATGTGGACTGGCTGAAGATATGCTCGACTCTATGGGGCAGTTGTTTGGTCCTGTCAAAGGAGGTTTGGGTTATTCAGTCATTATTGTCGGGTTTATATTAGGAGCCATAACTGGCACGGTAGCTGGACAAGTGATTGCAATGGCCATGATTTCTTTACCAGTGATGGCTAGGTACGGATATAACATCCGTTATTCCACGGGAGTTCTTGCTGCATCTGGGACAATTACCCAACTAGTACCGCCATCACTTGTATTAATTGTGATGGCCGATCAGCTCGGAAAATCTGTAGGAGATATGTATAAGGGCGCTTGGGGACCATCCATCCTACAAATTGTATTATTTTTAATCTATACCTTTGTTTTAACCAAACTTAGACCCCATGATTTACCCGGAATACCCAAGGAGGCAAGAACATTACATGGATGGAGTCTTTGGAAAAAATGTTTAAGAGGTATTGTTCCCTCAGCATTTTTAATTTTTGCTGTCTTGGGAAGTATGGGGGGATTACCGGGCATGAATGTTGCTGTAGCAACACCAACTGAGGCTGGTGCGATGGGTGCAATAGGAGCATTATTACTAGCCGCTATCCATAAGAGATTAAATCTTCAAGTCATTAGTGAAGGACTTACAAGCACCATGCGTATTACAGCCATGGTTGTTTTTATATTAATTGGTTCAAGATTATTTTCATTAGTATTTCAAGGAGTAGACGGATCCAAGTGGATTGAGGATTTAATGAGCCATTTGCCGGGAGGGCAAGTAGGCTTTTTAATAGCAGTCAATCTATTCATATTTTTCTTGGCATTTTTCTTAGATTTTTTTGAAATCGCCTTTATTATTTTGCCTTTATTAGCTCCTGTTGCAGATAAATTAGGCATTAATATGATTTGGTTTGGGGTCCTTCTTTGTGTCAATATGCAGAGTAGTTTTATGCACCCACCATTTGGTTTTGCACTCTTTTATCTTCGGGGGATTGCGGATACTTTATTTAAAAATGGATCTCTTACAAAAAAAATAGAATCAAAAGATATTTATTTAGGTGCAATACCCTGGGTACTATTACAACTGGTATTAGTCGTCATCGTTATTTTTGTCCCAGAAACTGTCACTATTTTTCTAGATAAGCCAGTTGCAGTTGATTTGAATGCCATTCAACTGGAGGCTCCTCCAGAAGATGTGTCAAATGGCGTCAATCAGAATGATCAAACGATGATGGAAGATTTGATGAAAGATTATCAAAAAAATTCATCAACACCGAAATAAAAAAACCCGAAAGAGGATATCTTTCGGGTTGAGAAAAGAGAAATTATTGTTAAAGGCTAATCACAGTTTTGCATTTTGCATGTAACCATCATAAGCCGATTCTGCGAAACGGAACCATTGATTAGTTTCTTTACGGAAGTTGTTGTAATCCGTAAATACTTTTTTCCATTGGGGATTTTTTGCACTCAGATCGGCATAAACATCTTCCGAATGTTTAAAAGCCTCATCCATAATTGCTTTTGGAATCCGGTTCAGCTTCACACCATTAGCCACTAGCTCTTTGAGAGCAGCTGGATTACGAGCATCATATTTAGCAAGCATATCCACATGAGCGTGCGAAGCCGCACATTCAAGGATTGCTTTATTTTCAGCGGATAAGCTAGCATAAGCTTTGCTATTAACGTAGATAGATAATTGCGGACCACCTTCCCACCATGCTGGAAAATAATAGTTTTTCGCAACCTTATAAAATCCAAGTTTTAAATCATCATATGGCCCCACCCACTCTGCCGCATCGATAGTACCTTTTTCGAGAGCCTGATAAATCTCACCACCTGGAATTGATTGTGGAATAACACCCATACGTGTCATGACCTCACCAGCCAGATTTGAAATTCGCATTTTCAAACCCTTCATATCTGCGACAGTTTTAATTTCTTTTTTATACCAGCCGCCCATTTGTACACCAGTACTACCACATGGAAAATTAACAATGTTGTAATTGTTAAAAAACTCACGCATCAGTTTTAATCCATTGCCCTCGTACATCCAAGCAGTCATTTGGCGAGAATTCAGTCCAAATGGAATTGCACAATCAATTGCAAATGTAGGATCTTTACCGTAAAAATAATAAGAGGCTGTGTGCGCGCATTCAACTGCACCTTGCTGTACTCCATCCACCACTCCAAAGGCTGGCATCAGTTCGCCAGCAGCATGCGTGGAGATAATAAAGCGCCCCCCAGAAAGTTCCCCAACTTTTCTGGCAAAAGTTTCAGC
>Ga0114976_10000266_pt1 | contig 32120 bp, 49 predicted proteins | sample S_130805_EF_Meta_FD_87319 | JGI IMG/M metagenome (GOLD analysis project Ga0114976, IMG submission 87319) | Freshwater microbial communities from Lake Simoncouche, Canada to study carbon cycling - S_130805_EF_MetaG | ecosystem: Environmental > Aquatic > Freshwater > Lake | place: Lake... | reverse complement strand
TCACGGCGTGCGCATCAGCGAAATAAACACGATTTGGCAATGGGGTCTGCTTATGACCAACAGGCGTGATATGTTGATGGCATGGCTACAGCAGGTCGCAAACCAAAGCCAATTGAACAGAAAGTGCGCACAGGAAATCCTGGTGGACGCAAGTTGCCTTCGTTGGCAAGCGTTGCCCCGTTGCCTGCACGCAAAGGTATTCCCGAACCTCATCGCCCGTTAATGAGCAGCCGTAATGGTGGTCTTGGTGCTGGGCAGCAGTTGTGGAAGATGATTTGGGAAAGTGGTTCGCCTTGGCTGCGTGAGCAGAGCGATACAGAGATTGTGATGCTTGTTTGTGAGCAGACAGATGAGCGCACATTGTTGCGTGACAAGATGTTCCGTATTGGACTTGAGTGGCGCGAGCGTGCAGCGCTACGCATGTTGGAGAAAATGATTGCACAGAACTTGGCTCAACTAGGCTTTACCCCAACCGACAGGGCGCGACTCGGCATGAGTGGCGTCAAGACAGATGCATTACAGGAGTTCCGTGAGCGAGTCGCAGCGAAGCGCTCTCAAGCCTAAGCAACAGTGGAAACCCACTTTCTATATTCCGCGTATTAACAAACTCACTGATGGTGACTTGGTTGGTGCGTTTGGTAAGGAATGGCTTATCACTAGCAAGGGCGTGAGGGCTGGTGAACCTTTAGTCTTTACCGATTGGCAGCAGTGGTTGCTCGGTGCGCTGTTGGAGAGGCGCGAGGATAATCGTTTGCGCTTTAGACGCGCATACATTGGGCTGCCCCGTAAGCAAGGCAAATCCCTGATGGGTTCTACGCTTGCGCTATACGGGTTGTTCGCAGGTGAGGCAGGCGCTGAGGTGTATAGCGCTGCTGGCGACAGACAACAGGCACGCATTGTGTTCAACGAAGCCAAACAACAAGTGCAATCATCAGAAATGTTATCTGCGGAGTGCAATGTGTACCGTGACGCAATTGAGGTTCCACGCTTTGGCGCTGTGTATCGAGTCTTGTCTAGCGATGGCAAACTCCAGCAAGGACTCAACCCATCAATGGTTGTGTTTGACGAGTTGCATGTGCAGCGCAATGACGACCTATGGGACGCACTCACATTGGGTTCGGGTGCGCGTGTAGACCCAATCACTATTGGCATCACCACTGCTGGCTTTGACTTGGAAAGTTTGGCGGGCAAGTTATATAACTACGGCAAGAGTGTTGCATCAGGCGAGATACAAGATGACGCATTTGGGTTCTATTGGTGGGAAGCAAAACCCGACTGCAAGATTGACGACAGGCGCGAATGGAACCGAGCCAACCCCAACCTGACTCTTGGTCTTATTGACGAAGAAGATATGGAAGTGTCTGCACGACAAACAAGCGAGATGGCGTTTAGGCGTTACAGACTCAACCAGTGGGTGCGAAGTCAGGAGTCTTGGCTGCCAGTTGGTACATGGGAACGCTGTGCCGGCACCGTGACTATTGACAAAGAGCGCGAGTCGTGGGTTGGTATTGACATGGCGTTGAAGCATGACAGCATTGGTATTGTTCTTGCGCAACCTCAGGAAGATGGGACAGTACATTTGCTGCCCAAGATTTGGCATCCCGACCTTGACGGTATTGACATTGCTTCTATTGAGGCTTACTTGCGCGAACTGCATCTCAATTACAATGTGCAGGAGTTTGCGTACGACCCTGCCTTCTTCCAACGCAGTGCGGAAATACTTATGGACGATGGTTTGCCAATGCTTGAGTTCCCACAGTCCCCACAACGAATGGTGCCAGCATGCGGAGTCACATACGACTACATCGTTAGCAACAGAGTTGTTCATGACGGGTCGCCAATGTTTACAGACCAAGTGTTAAGCGCTGCACAACGAATGACTGATGGTGGCTGGCGACTTAGCAAGAACAAGTCAAGGCGCAAGATTGACGCATGTATTGCAATGTGTATTGCCATAGACCGTGCTACGCGTAGAGGAACTAATACAGCAGCCCCTACGATTGAGAATGTATGGTGATGGAATGAAACAGCGAACAGTTCTAATCATGATTGAAGTTTTAGGTGGCGTGGTCGCATGCATAGGAGTCGCAATGTTTAATCCAGCAATGTCGCTGATAACAGCAGGCACACTTATTGTGGTTGCTTGTGAGGCGAACTCATGAGCCTATTAAGAGGCGAACGCAGAGCGCTGCCAACAAGCATTGACATCAACCAAGTAACTGCACGACCTGCATACGCCAACTACACAGGCGAGATAGTTGATGAGAACAGCATCTTTACATCAACAGCAGTAATAGCAGCAGTAACACTCTTGGCAGACTCGGTTGCATCTATGCCAGTTGAAGTTGGCAAGCGCGTCAATAACAGATGGACACGCATAGATACTCCATTGGTATTTAAGCAACCAAACAACGAGCAATCAATGTTTGACTTCATTCACCAAACAATTGCCACATTGGCTGTGCATGGCGTTGCGTTTATATGGGCACCACGCAAGGGCATTGTTCCTGCAGAGTTGCGCAACATTCACCCATCAAAAGTTATTGTGACTGTTAATGACAACAACGAAATTGAATACCGCATTGGCAAAGACATATTCGGCTCAGATGTAATCAAACAAATCAACTGGCTCATCTTTCCAAATACACTGCGAGGCATTAGCCCTCTTGATAGTTTGCGTAACATTATTGGCACAGACATTTCAATCACACGCTTCATGGCACAGTTCTACGGAGATGGGGCAACCCCCTCGAGCGTTCTTGAAACAGAACAACAATTAACATCAGAGCAAGCGCAAGTGCTGCGTGACACTTGGGTTGATACACATTACAAACGCCGTCGCCCTGCTGTATTAACAGGTGGTCTAAAGTGGAAACCAATTACTGCAAGCGCTAGTGACATGGACACTGTTGCACATCGCGAACAGATTGTGCGCGAGATTGCACGCGCTTATCGCATACCAGTACACCTTGTTGGTGGTACAGGCGCTGACTCGCAGACCTATCAGAATGTTGAGTCTGCTGGTATCAACTTTGTGCGTCATACCTTGCTGCCGTACATGCGCAGACTTGAGGACACATTCACCGAGATGCTGCCTGCAGGACAAGAGATACATTTCAACGCAGACGAGTTCTTGCGTGCAGACTTGCCAACGCGTGTACGCGCACAACAGGTACAAATTGCATCAGGAACGCTTACACCTAACGAGGCACGCAATATTGAGAACCGTGAACCTTATGACGGTGGCGATGCGTTTGTACTTAACTTGCCTGGTGCGCCTATGGCTGGTACGCCTGACCTACCGTTCCTTGGAACAGATGCGGATACAACACAATGAAAACAAGTGCAGTAACTGTTACCACATCAGCAACGCTGTTAATCGCTGCCGATAATCAGCCACGCATTTGTTACCTGCACTCGGGTAGTGGCTCTGTATATATTGGTGGCTCAGATGTAACTGCTGCTACAGGAATACATTTGACTAACGGAACAACAATTGAAATCAGCGTTCCGTTTAATGAAACTATTTATGGCATTTGCTCTAGTGGAACAAACACAATGCGTGTCCTAACGCCAAGTGTGGATTGATGCCGTACGGAATTAGCCAATCACAAACAGATTGCACAATGTGGGCAACTGTCAAAGAAACACCTAGTGGCACTTATGAAACAATTGGCTGCCATGCAAACAAACAAGATGCCATTGACCACATGATTGCAGCATCAATAAACACAAACACAGATGTCCTTGGCGAAGTTGGCAAGCGCTCAAGTAACGAAATGCGTAAAACCGTAAACTTGTCACCACCTGAATATATGCGTAGTGCTGCTAGACGCGGAGTTAAGTTGCACGAAGAAGGCAAGTCGGGTGATGGTGTGCGCCCACAGACAGTAGAGGACGCACGCAAGATGGCTGCTGGCACAGTCACTGCAGAAAAATGGCGCAAGATTGCGCCTTGGATAGCACGGCACCTGTCAGACTTGGACAATATAAAAGAGGGTGAGATAACTGCTGGTGTGGTTGCTCATTTGTTATGGGGTAGCAACGGCACTAAAAGTGGCGCAATTAAAACTATGAACTATGCACAAGGCATCATTGACCAACTGGAGAACGAAATGAATAACACAACTGACAATAGAGCAGCAACTATTGACGCTGCTGAAAGTGTTGTTGATGAGCGTGGCATGAAAATCTGTGTAGATATTTCAATTGATGACGAGTCAGTTATGGAAGAAGAAGTTGATACAGAAGAAGTTGTAGACATGCCCGAAGATGCAACAGGCATGCCCGAAGATAAAATGGACTATGTGCGTAGTGATGTCAGTTGGGCTAGTCGGTCTGTTGATGGCAAGCGCACATTGGCATACAGCAACATTGAACTCCGCACCATTGGCGACAGCAACACTCTTATTGGCTATGCAGCAATCTTTGACAGCCCTAGCGAACCTTTGCCTTGGACAGAATATGTACGCAGAGGCGCATTCCAAAAGACATTGAAAGATGGCGCAGATGTGCGCTTACTGATTGACCATGAGGGTTTGCCATTGGCACGCACTAAGTCGGGCACGCTTATGCTTGAAGAAGATGACTTGGGTTTGCGCATTGAAGCACCACTTGATGAAAGCAATCCCGATGCTGCACGCCTGTTGTCTGCACTACGCAGAGGCGATGTGTCGCAGATGAGTTTTGCCTTCCGCACAGTTAAAGACGCATGGACAGAAAATCGTAATGTGCGCGAACTAAAAGAAGTTCAACTCTTTGATGTATCTGTAGTCACCTATCCTGCCTATGAGGAAACTGTTGCAGAGTTGCGCTCGCGCAATAACACGGAAAGTGATACCGTGAAACCAATCGCATCGTTAGCGCTTCGCAAGAGGCAAATTCAATTGCGTAAAATGCAAGCCGAGCACTAGCCGACCTTTCGTCACTAGGTTGCCCACTTGTGGAACCATCAAACGCCACAAACAAGGGAGATAATCCAAATGGCAATGTCAGAAAAACTTATTGAGAAGCGCAATGGCTTTCTCGCTGAGGCTCAGATTGTTGTAGATGCTGCAGAAGCAGAAGCACGCGACCTGACCGCAGACGAGGACAACACTGTTGCACTAGCACTCCGTTCCGCAAAAGAACTTGATGACAGCATTAAGCAGCATCAAGAACTTGAGGCACGCAATGCCGAAGCAAATGAACTGCGCAAGCAGACCACAGTTGCTGCCAAAATCACGCATGAGGCGCGTACTTACGCACCACAAGCAGACACATCGTTTATCCGTGATGCTTATGCAGCACAGTTCAACAACGACTACCAAGCCTCTGAGCGTCTTGCACGCCACATGGCAGAAGAGCGTATTGAACGCCGTGATGTGACATCAGCAGCATTTGCAGGACTTGTGGTTCCACAATTCCTCACTGACTTGGCTGCACCATTCGCCCGTGCAGGGCGTGTAACAGCAGACCTTGCTCGCAAGCATCAACTGCCAAACGAAGGTTTGACATTGAGCATCAGCAAAGTTACTACTGGTTCCGCAACTGCGTTGCAGACCGAAGGTGCTGCTGTTCAGGAAACAAACATGGACGACACGAAACTTGACCTCACCGTTAAGACCTTTGCTGGTCAGCAGAATGTTTCCCGTCAGGCTTTAGAGCGTGGCACAAACATTGACTCGCTTGTTATGGCAGACCTTGTGTCCTCATACCACACAGTCTTGAACACTGCTGTTGTGGCTGAACTTCTTGCATCCGCAGGACAGACAGTTACCTACACAGATGCCAGCCCAACAGTTGCTGAGATGTATCCAAAATTGGTAGACGCAATTCAGAAGGTTCAAACAACTTTCTTTGCTGGACCAAATGTCATCATCATGCACCCACGCCGACTTGCTTTCATTTTGGCAGCAGTGGACGGTCAGAGCCGCCCATTGGCAGTACCAACACCATCAAGTTCAGGTCAGCCTGCATACGCTTACGGTTCAGGTGCGCCAATGTACGGCAACAGTGGTTACAGCATTCTCGGACTGCCTGTTTACACTGATGCCACCATCAGCGTTGCGCAAGGTTCAGGAACCGACCAAGACACCATCTACATTGGTAATTCGCAAGAGTTGCACCTGTGGGAACAAGGTTCAGGCGAGCCAATGATGCTTCGCTTTGAGCAGCCAAAGGCTGCCGAACTTGATGTGACGATGATTGTGTACGGATACAGTGCATTCACTGCAAACCGTTACCCAAATGCTTGGGCACAAATCAACGGCACTGGCTTGGTAACACCTACCTTCTAGTATCAACTAGGTTGAGGGTGGGGCGCATACACGATGTGCGCCCCACCTATAACCAAGGAGTCTTATGAGCAAACTAATTCAATCCCTTTTGGTAGAACGCGCTGGATACGAAAAGCGCAATTTGCCAAACCGTGTTAAGGCTGTTGATGAAGCCTTGCGCGAACTCGGTTATGAACACAAGTACATGACCACAGAAACTGCTACAGCAGTACCCGATGAAGAACGCGCTGTAGCACCAGTCGTTACTAAGCGCACAGCCAAGAAGGCTTAACATGGCAATCACCAACGGCTATTGCTCGTTGGCTGAGGTAAAGGCAGCCCTGCGACTTACAGACTCTGTAGATGACACGCTGCTTGAGAACGCCATTGAGGGCGCTTCTAGGCGTATTGACGGCATGACAGGGCGCTGGTTCTACAAGACAGCAAGCACAGCCATAAAGATGTATGCGCTTGACTCTTACAATGTGCCAACAAGAGACATTGCCAATACCACTGTTGTTGTTAAGACTGACGACAATGCTGATGGCACATTTGAAACAACATGGACACAAGGTGTGGACTACCAACTTGAGCCATTAGATGCGCCCTTGCGTGGCATACCTTTCAACCGTGTTATTGCTATTGGTGGCAAAACATTTCCGCTAATAACGCAGCCAAGTAAAGCACTTGTTGAAATCACTGCGTATTGGGGCTTTGATGCAGTACCCGATGACATTAGAGAAGCCACTATTCTGCTTGCCATGCGTGGGTTTGCGCGTTACAACGCTGCACTAGGCGTGGTTGGGTTTGCCGATATGGCAATACAGGTACGCGCTGTAGACCCTGATGTGCGCGACTTGGTGCAGCCGTTCCGTATCATCGGAGTGGCGTAATGGCAGCAGGCGTTGCCTCTATCGCAGGTGGCATCAAAGCAGCACTAGCAACTATCAACGGTCTGCGTACCTTTGCTTACCAACCTGACCAACTCAACCCACCAACTGCTTACCCTGAATTAACGCAAGTGCAGTACCACAGGACTATGGCACTAGGCGTACAGCAAATGGATTGGGTCATTCATATCGTTGTAGGGCGCTACACAGACCGCACAGCGTTTGCATTGCTTGATGACTACCTGAGCGCCACTGGCGCAAAAAGTGTTCGCGCTGCATTAGAAAATGACAGAACGCTAGGTGGCGTAGTACAGACTCTGATACTTTCAACGGCAGCAGATGTTACAAGTCTGACCAACGCAGATGCAGAGTATTTGCAAATACAATTCAATCTCACCACTCACGGATAGGAACCACTGTGGCACAGCAATACAAAATCTTGAGCGACAGATGCACGCTTGGAGAACTTGGCGCATTCATCACGCCCACTGACATATCGCCTGATAACCTTTTGGCGTTGGTTGATGGCGGTCACATTGAAGCCGTAGTAACTAAGAGCAACAAGACCGAGGAAAAGTAATCATGGCAGTTTTAGTTTTAACAGACGCAACAATCTCAATCAACTCAGTTGCATTGGCAGACCATGCCACATCAGTAACTATCAACTATGAAAAAGACAGCGTTGAGGTAACAGCATTTGGTTCGGGTGGACACACCTTCACTGGTGGGTTGCAGAACAACAGCGTTGAAGTATCTTTGATGCAAGACTTTGCTACATCAAATGTTGAAGCAACTGTCTATCCACTTGTTGGCACAACAACCACATTGGTCATCAAACCAACCTCTGCTGCTGGCAGCGCAACGAACCCAACTTACACAATCAGTAACGCGTTCCTTGCCTCACACACTCCAGTCGCAGGCGCAATTGGCGAACTTGCAACCACATCGCTCACCTTCACTGGTGGCACACTTGTTAAGTCATAAGGAGTAATCATGGCTGTAATAGTTCTAACAAATGCATTCATCTCGGTTGGTGGCATCTCATTGGCAGACCACGCCAACAGTGTCACTATCAACTACGAGGCTGACAGCGTTGAAGTCACAGCGTTCGGAGACTCAGGGCACAAGTTCACTGGTGGATTGCAGAACAACTCTATTGAGATGTCATTGATGCAAGACTTTGCAACAACCATTCCATCAGCCTCGCCATCAACAAGCATTGAAGCGCTTATCTACCCACTTGTTGGCACGACCACCACTGTCATTATTAAGCCAAACGGTTCAACCACAAGCGCAACCAACCCGTCTTACACCATGTCAAGCACATTCCTTGCCTCTCACACACCTGTGGCAGGCGCTGTAGGCGAACTTGCAATGACATCTTTAACCTTCACTGGTGGCACACTGGTAAAGGCAACTTCATAAACACAACAGTTAGAGAGCAGCGATGAAAATTGAAATGACAATTGAGTACACGGACGGCAGCAAGAAAAATGTGGCAGCCGTGTTTGCAGACTTTGTAGCGTTTGAACGCACATGGAACCGCAGTGTTACAAAGTTTGAGCAGGAACTACGCCTGACAGACTTGGCTTGGCTTGCATGGCACAGCGAGAAACGCAACAAAGTAACGCAGCAACCTTTTGACCCCGACTGGATTAACTTCGTTTCTGAAATCAGCATCAAAGAAGATGAAGAAGATGCAGTTGGTGCAGACCCTTTGGTAACGACTCAGCCACTTGGTTAATTGCGTGGCTGGCTCTTGAGTCAGGTATCACGCCACAAGTGTTGCTGAGTGAATCCGAGGAGATGCTTGACGCGATGATACAAGTTGCTCAATGGCGACTTAAACAACCAAACAGAGTGAAGTAGATTGCAAGCATGGCAGGAACACTAAGAGTCGGAATGCAAGTGCATGGATTGAAACCTGCGTTGCAGACCTTGATGTATCTTGACCGCGACCTGTATAAAAAAACAACAAAAGAAATAGTCAAAGTATCTAAGCCACTTGTCAGTGTTGTGCAAGGCGCTTTCCCACCTACGGTCTTGTCGGGCTTTATGAAGCCAACCATCAACAGCAAGCGTAAAGGTGGACCATTCCCTACTTACAAGATTGCACAGGTACGCAGAGGTGTTAGTGCAAAGGTTGGTGGGCGGAAGAACGCATACACAAACTCATGGCCAATCGTGCGCATACAACAACGCAATGGTGCCGCTATGGTTTTTGACATGGCACAGAACCAACGCACTACAGGCAACACCTTTGTCGCAAACCTCAAGAAAGAAGGTTACGGCAATGCATCGCGCGTTATGTGGAAAACTGTTACCCGTAATCTGCACTTGGTTGAAAAGAATGTTGCTGATGCTGTTGCCCAAGTAGAGGTCAAAATCAATCACGAACTTGAAGCCAGTATCAGTAAGCGCGAGGCGCAGAGCGCATTCACTAAGACGCAGGGGCGCAACAGCCTTGGACAGTTTGGTAGGTAGTTATGGCAATTTCAGTACCCATCATTACAACCTTTGACAGTAAAGGTATCACTAAAGCAATTCTTGATTTCAAGAAACTGGATAGCGCAAGTGGCAAGGCAGGTACAGCACTACAGACTGTTGATGCTGGCGCTACCAAGTTTGCCAAAGCCTTCGGCAAGATGGCTGCCATTGGCAGTGTTGCAGTAGGTGTTATTGGCAAAGGTCTTGTTGATGCTGCCCTTGAGTCACAGAAGGTAATGAAACAAACACAAGCCATCGTCACTGCTACTGGTGGCGCTGCTGGAATAACAGCAGAACAAGTTGGAAAGTTATCTGACAAGTTAAGCAAGCAAACAGGCGTTGATGATGAGTTAATCCAAACATCAGCCAACCTGTTGCTGACTTTTAAGGCTGTGCGTAACGAAACAGGCAAAGGCAATCAAGTCTTTGACCGTGCAGTGCAGGCAGCGCTTGACCTTGGCAATGTGTTCGGCAGTGCAGACGCAGCAGCAGTACAACTTGGTAAAGCATTGTCAGACCCTGTAAAGGGTGTAACAGCATTGAAAAAAGCAGGCGTTGATTTTACGCAAGCACAGAAAGACCAAATTAAAACATTGGTTGATACTGGCAAGGTACTTGATGCACAGAAACTTATTCTTAAAGAAGTTGAGTCGCAAGTAGGTGGCACGGCTGCTGCATCAGCAACAGACTTTGACCGCATGAAAGTAGCCGTAGGCAATGTTGCAGAGACTCTTGGTGGGTTGTTGTTACCTGTGCTTGAAAGCGCTAGTCAATTTGTAATGGATAACATCTTGCCTGTCTTTGAGAACTTTGCTGCCATCATTGGTTCGCAAGGTGTAGGCGCTGGCGTTAATTACCTTGTTGGCAGTGTTGTTAATGGCATTGGCAGACTTGGCACAATGGGCAAACTCATCACTGGTTTAGTTGCAGGGTTTGCAGCATTACGAGTTGCCACCATTACCTATACAGCAATCATGGGCGCACTTAATATCATCACAACTGTTTCAAGTGGTGCAATGTCTGTATTGATTGCGCGCATTGGTGCAGCAAAGATTGCCATGCTTGCAGCAGGTGGAGTAACAGCCTTGCTATCTGTTGCAGCAATCTTGTACGGAACATACGCAGGACAGAAAGCCAAAGCAGCACAAAAGACCCTTGAGTTCACTAATGCGCTTTTGGCAGAGGGTACAGCGCAGAGCGATGCGTTCAAGGAATTAACTAAGAATAACTCGCAGATGAAAATTGCTGTTGCCTCGCTAGGCGACATGGGTATCAGCATGGCTGATGTAACCGAGTACACAACTAAAGGCACTGGCAAGTTTAAGCCTTATGTTGATGCACTTAAAGTTCTTGATGCAACAACAGGCACAACACTAAACAAAATGGATGCATACGCCAAAGCAATTGGCGTGGCTGCAACAGCAACAACATCTGCTGGTGGGTCAATGTCGTTTGGTTTGTCAGAGTTTGCTCGCATGGCTGTTATAGCGCGTGGAGAGGCAACCAACACTGCTGCCACAATGGCGTTGTTAGGCAAAATAGGTATCACAGCAGGCACAGATATAAACACGGGTGCTACAACTGTAGAGACTGCCAAAACAAAGTTTGAGAAATTCACTGCTGCACTTAAAGGTTATGGGTCGGAAGCAAAACAATTAGCGTCAGCCACAAAGGGTATTGAGACAGCCAACCGCACATTGACGGCAGCAATACAAGGCACAACAGATGCCAATGCCAAACTGGCTGCCTCACAGGCTGCAACAACTAAAGCGCAAACACATTTCAATCAAGTCACTACTGGCTATGGCGCAGCAAGCAAGCAAGCAGCAGACGCTCAACGCGTCTTTGCACAAGCACAACGAGATGGCACGCGTGCCAGCATTGCATTAGCAGACGCACAACAGTCAGTGGCAGACGCGCAACGCAAGTTGGCTGACCTGCAAAAGGCTGCAGACCCGCGCACATTGCAAGAGGGTCAAGACGCAATCACAGAGGCAACATACCGCGTATCTGATGCGGAGGCTGCACTGGCAGAGGCACAGGCAACTGGCAAGCAGAAAGACATTGCGCTTGCTGAAATTGACTTGCGCAATGCTCGCTACGGGCTGACCGATGCCACAGACGCTTTGGCTGCATCACAAAAGGCTGCAGACCCACAAGCACTTATTGACGCGCAAGAGGTATTGACGCAGGCTGAACTTGACTTGACAGAGAAGCAGCAGGCACAGAAAGACGCAACAGCCGCAATCACAACTGCACAAACATTGCTGAACGAGCAAATCAATGGCGCTGCTGTAGGCACAACGGCATACAACGAGGCTCTTGATTTACTTAACCAAGCAAAGGCAGATGAGAAAGATGCTGCCAAAGGTGTAGCAGACGCTGCACAGGCTGAGATTGATGCGCGTGATGGCGTTACTGAGGCTGTACTTAACGAGAAAGATGCCAAACTGCAACTGGCACAAGCAGAACGCGAACTGAGCGCTGCCAAGACAGGTGTTGATGCCAAACAGATTGCGACTGCTGTAAAGCAAACAGGTATCAAGATGCCAAAGAAAACTAAGAAGGCACCCAAAGGAAAGGCTGTTGGTGGCAGTGTGTTTGCTGGTACGCCTTACATAGTTGGCGAGCGTGGGCGCGAGTTGTTTATCCCATCACAAAACGGCAGCATCAAACCCAACAACGAATTGGCTAATGGTGACATTTACAACATCACTATCAACAGCAAGATTGCTGATGCAACACTGCCTGACTTGCTAGTTGGAGAGTTGCGCAAGTTCAATAGGCGCTCAGGTGCAATAAACATTCAGGTGGCGTAATGGGCGGTCTATCGTCACTTGGCACATACATGGTTGAACTTGATGCAGGGTTCTATCAAAATGTTTTTACTCTTGACGATGATGGGCTTGGCATACTTGATGAGGATTACCTAGAAGGCTCTACAACCTTCTTTGATGTGACCGCGTATGTAACAGCATGCACCATTAAGCGAGGCAGAGACAGCCAAGACGCACAGTTTGGCGCTGCGACATGCACAATTATTATTGACGACCTGCTAGGACAAGATAAGTTCAGTGTGGCAAATAGCGCAAGCCCTTACTGGAATGCAGACCGAGGGCGTTTAGGCTTCGAGCCACGCCGACAAGTACGCATCAGCAGGAACGGCGAATACTTGTTCACTGGTTTTATTGTGGGGTACGACTCGCAGTTTGGTATTGACGGGCACAACATTGTGACTGTGCGTTGCGCTGACGCATTTCTCAACCTATCAACAACAACAATAAATGGGTTCACGCCACCCGCAGAAAAATCAGGCGCACGCGTAGACCGCATACTTGGCTTACCCGAAGTTGGCTACCCATCAATACCTGCACCAATCATTGCTACAGGCGTTGCCAACTTGTCTAACCTTGCTATTGCTACACAAACACCATTGGCATACTTCAACAACCTTATTGAGGAAGCCGAGCAGGGTCGTTTGTATATTGACCGCAATGGCGCGTTGAATTGGGAAGCACGCACACCAAACAGCACAGAGGCATCACCAACGGTATTGTTTAATGACAGTGGTACAGCCATTCCGTATGAGTCGCTAGAAGTTATTTATGAATAGGTATCAACATGGCTGATAGCGTAGTACGAGCGCAATCAATTCGTCCCGACAGCATTCTTAACGATGTCACCATTATTGTTGCGCCAAACCCATCGCAGCCGACACCAACAGACCAACAGAGCACCGACACAACATCGCAAGACAACTATGGCGTTCAGAGCATTGTCATTACTGATAGCCCGTTATTAACAAACGCTGATGCGCTGCTTCTTGCTGAATACCTTTTGCGTGCAGACCCCAACTACTGGTTCACAGGCTTATCAATCAACATGCACGCCTTAACAGATGCGCAACGCTTGCAAGTTGCAGCATTAGAGATAGGTAGTTTCATAGGCGTAACTAAAACTTTTAAGTATGGGACACCATCATCGGTGCGCAAGAACCTTTATGTTGAAGGCATTGAGCATCACATCACACCACAGACGCATCACATTGACTTGCACTTTTCTCCAGTTGGCTATTCACAACCTTGGAATGGCGTAACGCCGACACTCACTTGGGAAAGCGTACCTGCTGGTCTATCATGGAGTAATCTGATATGGACAATCTTGTGAGGAAGCAATAATGGCAGGCACGACTACAAACTTTGCAATCCCGTATCCATCATCAACAGATTATGTAACCGATGGTGCAACAGCAATGCGGTCACTTGCCGACCAAGTTGATGCTGTTTTGTTCACTGGTTCTTCGTCGGGCAATCTGCTTATCAATGGTGCCATGCAGGTCAGCCAGCGTTCAGCAGTTGGCACAGCCGTTACAGGTTTAACTGGTACTGCATATAGCACTGCTGATAGATGGGGCATGAATTGCAGTTCACTAGGCACATGGACACAGACAACTATTGCTGATGCACCAACAGGTTCGGGCTTTGTTAATTCATTCAAGATGGCTTGCACAACAGCAAATGCTTCACCAGCAGCAGGTGCTTTCTGTTTCGTGTCTCAAAAAATAGAAGCACAAAACCTGCAAGCCTTACGCAAAGGGACAGCATCAGCACAAACAATGAACTTATCATTTTGGGTAAAGTCTTTTCAAACAGGAACTTATGTAGTTGAATTTTATGATGCTGTAAATACACGGTCTTTTTCTAAGGCTTACACAGTTACCACATCAAATACTTGGCAGTATGTGTCAATGCTTGTCCCTGCTGATACAACAGGCACAATGACAAACAGCAATGTAAGTGGCATTGAAATAAACTTTTGGCTTGGTGCAGGTACCACATACACATCAGGAACATTGCCTACTGCGTGGGGTGCAGTAACTAATGCCAATCGTGCTGCTGGTCAAACCAATGTGGCTTCATCAACTAGCAATGCTTGGCAGATTACTGGCACACAATTAACTGTTGGTTCTATTGCTACACCATTTGAATTCAAATCATTCGCTGATGACCTACGAGAATGTCAAAGGTATTATGAAAAAACATATGATATCGGCACATCAGTTGGTTCAGTTGTAAATGCTGGTTCTTTTGTTTCTTCACAATCAACAGAAAGTAGTGGCACTGTAAATTATACCATTACCTTCAAAGTACAAAAGCGCACTGCCTCACACACAATTTCTTTTTGGCAAAACAATGGCACATCTAATAAATGGTCTATTGGTTTTAGTGGGACAGATAGCAATGTCACACCAACTATTCCTTGGCGTGGTGAATATAACATTGTAGTTAGTTCTGCCTATGGTGGTTGTCCTGCTTGGGTTCCTGCACAGATACTTGGTCATTGGGCAGTAAGCGCAGAATTGTAATGAAATACTTTATAAGAACAACACAATCATCATTTGGTGAAATAGTAAGCATCGTGCGTGAACACAATGGTGAATATGCACATATTCCATTGTCAGAAGAAAACGCTGATTACTGTGCGTATCTTGCGTGGGTTGCTAAAGGTAACACAGCAAAAGAATGGATTGAAGAATAATGGCTGGTTTAGGTGCAAAACTTTTTAGTGCATACAGTAAATTAACGGCTGCACAAGTTAATGGTTATTTGATGGACCAAACCATTATGCGGTTCGCTTCTACAGCAGCCCGTGATGCAGCGTTTGGTGGTGCTGGTGAACCAACACTTGCGGAAGGCATGACTTGTTACCTTGACGATACGAATGTGTTGCAGTCATACACAGGTTCAGCGTGGGTGAGTGTTGCATCATCTAGCGGTGCTGTTTTGCAAGTTGTTTATGGTTCAACCGCATCGCAAATCACTAGCGCAAGCACCACGCCAGTAGACACGACACTTACGGCAACTATTACACCAAAGTTTGCATCAAGCAAAGTGCTTGTTTGTGTTGAGCAAAACGGTCTATTAAAAATTACTAACGACACATGGATTACCATAAATACATTTAGGGGGGCAACAAACATCGGCAACATAGGGGCACAAATTTGCGTGACTGGTTCAACCGCTACCAACGGTGTTGGTGGCTCTGGAATACAAATACTTGACGAACCAGCAACAACTTCTGCGACAACATATAAAACTTCATTTTTTTCAGGCAACAACAGCGCAACGGTTGCTGTGCAACACGCAGGCGCAAGGTCAACAATTATTTTGATGGAGATAAGCGCATGATTGGTTTAGAACTAGAAATGATGCTGGTAGAAAAAGGCTTTGAAACAGGCTGGGCGATAGCAGACGGCAAACTTGTTTTGTGGGAACACGAACAAGAACCACCTGCACCTTTAGTAAGACCAACACAAGATGAATAAAATAGCGGTTGCCGTTATTGGTATGGCTACTGCGTTGATAGTGGCGTAGTGCGGTGGCTTGTATTTGCGCCTGTGGCATTGCTTGCCGTTTTTAGTTCAGGTGTTCAAGCACAATCAAATGCCGGCATCAACACTGTTTATTATTCGGTGACGGATATTCCACCAACCAAATCCGATTACGCGTATGACCAATGCGGAAGCGAAATAGAAAACAACATCAACAGAAGTTTTGACGGTGAACCAGTTGATGGTTGTCCCGATGACATGTTCATGGCTCACTACACAGGGTTCATTACATTGCCACAGCACAACACAATCCGTTTTTGGTTGGCTGCCGATGACGGTGGCACAATGAAAATTGGCACTACCGAGTGGGGCAGTTGGAATGACAAAGGTTGTTCTGCAGAGGAAACAGATGCACTAACGCTCGAGGCTGGTGTGCCATTGCGTCTTGACGGCTGGTTCTACGAGAACGGTGGTAGCACTTGTTTTATGCTGGCGTGGCAAATTGACAATGGTGATTGGCAGATTGTGCCTGACGAGGCGTTCACAAGACGATTTGTAGAACCAGCCACGCCAACGAGTACCACACTTGTAGAAACAACCACAACGGAAGTTCCCACAACAACCACAAGCACAACCGTGCTGCAAGTACAGACAACAACCACATCGCTGTCAGTGCAAACAACTGTTCAGGCTTCCACTTCATCTCAGCCAAGCCCTACTACGACTGCAAGCACAATTGCGCCAACTAGCACACTCCAACAAACGACAAGCACAATATCTACATTCACAACTACCAGCGTATCAAATAACCCCACGACTACAACAACAGTTGATGAAGTTACTACGACCATAAAGAAACCACGCGCTGTAACGCCCTCTACTGCACCAACGACCACTATTGCGACACAAGCATCAACAACGACTTCGCTGCCAGCACAAGCGCCTACAGCAGCAATAGAGGCAAATGCGTCTGCAGAACAGGTCGCTACAGCCGTGAGCGCTATTTTGGAACAGGATTTAAGCCCTGCACAGTTCAGTGAGGCTGTTGGCACGGTCTTTACTGCACAACTAACAACAGAGCAATTCACGGCAGCCTTGGCAACTGTTTTTGATGCGCCAATTAGTGACGAACAGTTTGACGCAGTTATCAGCGCTGTCCTTGACGAGCCGTTGTCTGACGAGCAGTTCAATGAACTTGTTGGCGTACTGGAGAGCGACACTGTTACACCTGACCAAGTTGCTGCTGCTGTTGATGCCGTTATTGAGAGTGGTATTACCGAGGAACAGGCAACTGCACTTGCAACGAGCGAAAAGGTTTTGGCAAGCGTTGATGGCGACCAAGCGCACGCAATCTTTGATGCTGTAGATATTGGCAACATAACTCCCGAGCAAGCAACACAACTTGTAAGCGCTGTACAGAACGCGCCAACAGAAGTCAAACAAGCATTTGAGGCTGAGGTCAATGTGTTTGCTGGTGCTGTTGATACCTATGTTCCTATTGGCAGCACTGTGCCTGTGTCGTCTAGGCGTGTGTTGATTGCAATTAGTGCAGCCATGAGCGCTGTGCCATTGCCGACAAGAAAGACACGGTGATGTATTGCCACTCATACACCATGAGCAAGAATGTGCAGGCAATGAAACGAATTCTTGATGAGATTGCTGCGCTCATGTGGACTCTTATTGGCACAGGTCTTGTGTTGATAACGCTGAGTGGTGGTACACGCACTACTGGTATTTGGCTTGCAAGCATTGGATTGGCAGTCAATCTAGTAGCACTCTTTATGAAAGGTGGAGATGAATGAAAAGTATTTCTCTGCGCGTATTGGCAGTCTTTGGCTATTCGGCTATGGGCATTATTGGTGGCGCTGCTGTATTGGGCGACATTCCTGTATGGAAAGCAGCAGTCTTGGCAGGCATTGCAAGCGCATCGCAAGTGGTTGAAAAACTCGCTCGCGCATACGCCGATGACGGCAAGGTGTCTAAAGTAGAACTTGATGAGATATTTGGCACAAAGAAAGGCGCAAACTAATGGCACGCAAATACACGGGCAACACTGACGGAGTTAGCAAAGTTGGCGCACGCGCTGGCACAGTAAAACTAATGGAACTATGCCACAAGCGTTGGGGCTTTACTAATCTTGGCATCTTTGGCAATCGCCAAATGAAGAACCCGAAGGCTGTTGCTGGCGACCCGAAATGGCTTTCCGTGCATGCCACAGGGCGTGCAGTTGATATGGGTTGGACTGACCGTGCCAAAGCATTGCAAGCATGGGACTGGTTCCTTGCCAACAGTGCTGCACTTGGCATTGAGGAACTTCACGACTACGGTTTTGATGCCAATGTGACTGACAAGGTTGCTGGATGGGGTCGTGGGTATAGGTGCAGTCGCGGAGAAGGCTCAGACCCTAAGTCGGTCAAGATTTATGATGCCAAAGAGAATGCTGGCTCACAAGGTGGGCATTGGTTGCATGTAGAAATCTCTCCTGCAATGGCTGACGATGCTGCCAAGTTTGAGGCTGCATGGCGTGCCTTGCCGAAACCTGAATGAATGAAGCCATAACTGTTGCAGTGATTGGCGTGGTAGGCATTGTGCTTAGTGCGCTCATCAATCGTGGTCGCAAAGAAAACAGCACCGACCATGCCACAGTTGTGCGTGGACTTGAGCGCATAGAAAACAAAATTGACTCGCACATCACCGACCATGCCCGAGGTGATTTGTAACAGGTGTGTTGGCACGGTGGGTTGTTCGCTGCCACTTCACCGTGCCACCACTTCACTTGGCATGTCTAACCTTGTAACACCCTTGCTGTACTATCAACAGCATGCATATTAAACAAATCACAAAACCAACACACGGCAGTCTTGAGTGGCAGCAAGTGCGTCATCGCAATAGTGACGGATGCGTTGTAGGCGCAAGCGAAGTCAGCACCATCATGGGATGCAACCCATACGAAACACTGGCTGACATTGCAATACGCAAACTGCAACCCCCACAAACAACAGACACCAATGACGCAATGGTGCGCGGAAATGTTTTAGAACCTGCGTTAATAACTCATGCAGAGAATGTAATGGGTATTGAGTTAGTTGTTCCCGATGTGATGTACAACAATGGGCGCTTCATTGCAACACTTGACGCACGCGGAAGGTACGAGCATGCAGTCATTGTGGAAGCAAAGACCAACAACCATTGGGCGCTCGGTACGGAACTACCTATCGCGTGGTACTGGCAGGCGCAGGCGCAAATGTATTGCACGGACACAACAGCAGTGCATTTCGTAGTGCTTGACAAGAACATGCGATTGGGCTTTGACCGCGTTGCGCGTGACGAGGACAGCATTGCAAGCATGGTTCATCATGTAGAGCAGTTCTGTGCAGCCATTGACGAAGAACGACTACCGATGGAAATGGACTTAACAGCGCCACAAGTAGGGCTGCTGCACCCACAAGGCGCAGGCGAAGTAGAACTTGACGGCACTGCATTGTCTTTGATTGAAGAATGGGGCGCTGTAAAAGACGCACTGAAAGACTTAGAGAACAAAGAGAAGGCAATTAAAGATGCACTAGCAAACATGTTGCGCGACTCGGAGTTCGGCACAGTGTCAGGGCAGCGTGTGTTGTCCTTTAAGACGCTGACCACTAAGCGCTTTGACACCAAGGCACTGCTTGCCGACTTCCCTCAATACAACGACAAGTACACAACACAGAGTTCATTCCGTGTGTTGCGTGCAGTTAAATAATCTCAACAACAAACAAGGAGACAGACAATGGAAATTGTAAAACTACTAACAAAGGTGATGGAAGATGCAGGTGCTGTGCGCAAGACAGAGCGCAACACGCATCAGCAATTCAACTTCCGAGGCATTGACAATGTTGTTAATGCTGTATCGCCTGCACTGCGTAAGCATGGTGTGGTCGTAGTGCCAACACTTAACCACATTGAGTATGAGCAGGTAGAAATTGGGGAACGCAGAACACGCATGGGCTATGTGCGCATCAATGTGACCTACACCTTTTACGCACCTGACGGCACAAGCATTGCAACAACAGTGGCAGCAGAGAGTATGGACAGTGGCGACAAGGCAACAGCAAAGGCAATGAGCGTTGCTTTCCGTACATGTTTGCTGCAGACCTTGTGCTTGCCAACAGACGAGTCAGACCCTGATGCGGATACTTATGTGCGCAGCGATGCGCCTATGCGTACATTGCGTGCAGTTGATGCCCCTGAACCTGCTGCAAGCAAGTCTGCTGCAAGCAAGCCCGAGCCAGTTGCAAAGGCAGCCGAGGCAGCCAAATCACGCGCTGCTGTAGGTAGCGCTGCAAGGCAGCCAGCAAAGAAGGCAGGCAATGGCGTAGTGACAGACAACCAAATCAACTTCATGCACACTGTTGCTAAACAAATTGAGGCTGATGACAACTTGCTAAGTGACTTGGCACAAGACAAGCCGTTGAAAGATTTAACTGCTGCCGAGGCATCAACAATCATTGAGAAGTTGCTTGCAGTGAAACGCGGTAACGCAACATTGACCTTTGACGACAACGGCAAGGCTGATATTGAAATGGAAGCAGAACAATATGACTAAGCCACTAATGCTTATACGCCTTGACGCTGCCCCGTTGATACGCAAACTGCGTACTGATGGGCGCACTGGTGCAGTTAGCCAGTCACGCATACGCGATTGGACTAAGGACGGCATTGACTTATTCGTTGCGGACAAATGGTGTGTCCGATTGGGGTATCACCCATACGAAATATGGGGTCAAGACTTCTATCAACTGATGGAACATTAAGGAGACAGATAATGAGCAGCGAGCAAGATAAAGAACCCGACCTATTTACGCAGTACAACGGCACTGGTGGTTATGTAGACCGCCCTGCAAGCAAGCAACGCGCAACACGCGAGGCAAAAGATGGAACACTAAGCAGACGGGCGCAAAGTATTTCGGAACTGCTACTGGACGCAGGCAAAGACGGGCTGACATGGAAACAAGTTGGCGAGCGACTTAGGTTGCATCACGGACAAGCCTCGGGCGCATTGTCAAACATGCATAAGGCAGGTGTGGTATTCATGCTGCGTCAGCAGCGCGACAGGTGCCACCCGTATGTGCATGCTGACTACCGCATATGGTGGGACGACAGTAGGCGCTTTGATAACCCTGCTAAGACACGCGCAGGTGAACGAAACGACCTTGTAGAACACTTGCTTGACACGCTTGAAACCGTTACGGGGCAACCCAACGAACAACAGTGGCAGTATGTCATGGCTTGTGTTGATAAGGTACGGGGCTATGAGCAAGGAAATCTATAGCAACCTAAAGGTCAAAGCAGACTGCGAATGCGGTTGTGGCTTACATGGCACGCCACGCGCACGCCCCCTCGGTCATATTCGTGGGTGCAAGTGCAAACGGTGCGAGGGCAAACGCAATCGCAGCAAAGGTGATGCCAAAGCATTAAAAGCACGCAAGGTGTTAGGGATTGCTGGTGCTAATACTCGCCATGAAGAATTGTGGGGTGGCGATGTGCGTGTTGAAGTTAAAGCAGGCGCACAAGTTAATCCGATTGCCACGCGCTACATGCTTGCCGAACAACAGTCAGAGCAGCACAGACCTGTTGGCGACCCACGCCCGTTCATACTTGTTGCAATGCCTGATGGCATGTCCGATGGACTGGTAGTGATGAGGCTAAGTTCGTTTGCCCAGTACACAGGTATAAATACATCACAAGAATAATAAAGGCTCGCTTGTGGAGACAGCCAACAAGCGAGCCAATATCAAACACATTAGGGGTGTTATGACAGACAATATCAGTTCGTATGCCGTTAGCGGTTATTTCGTTATGGTTCCTGAGTGGGTTTTATACCTGCCAGTAAGCGCATCAGCCATTCGTGTGTATGCAGTAATACGCAGACACGCTGATGTTAGGACGGGACAGTGCTTCCCGTCGCGCAGGTTGATTGCACACAAGGCACAAATGAGTGTCGCAACAGTGGACAGGTCTATCAAGGAACTTGTTACCCAAGGCGCAATGACTGTGCGCAAGCGCAAGACTCCAAGTGGCGACTGGTCTAGCAACCTTTACTTTATCCACGCACTACCCACAAACAATCCACAGGTGGCTGCAAAACTTGCACTACCTAGTATCAATGTTGATACGACAGGTGGTCACATAATTGCTGCACTAACTAAACCCATAACTAATGAGAAACAAGAACACGCCGAGTACAATTCTGAACAACATAATCACTGCTCACTTGGGTCGGAACTATTCCATTCAGGTGCAACATTAAAAGAGGTTGAATTAGTAGCCAGTTAAACAGGTGCGATGCGTGAACTCGTAATCGGAACCTATGTAGCCCTTTGCTCATTGCATAAGGCAAACCCTCAGGAGGGCAAATGTTTAGCACGCCAATAAAACGGTTTCTATTTATTGCATTGATTGCATGGATTGGGTACTTCGTCTTAGTTGCCACAACAGCCAAAGCAAGTGCTGCACCAGTCATTGGGCGTTGTCCCCAATATGAAACGCTGCTGCGCAAGTACAACATGCCAATAGATGTTTTTTCCCCCATCATGTATCGGGAAAGCCGTTGCACGCCTAAAGCCATTGGGTGGAACTATCGCAAAGGAATGTCGTACCTTGACTGCAAACTCTCACCAGCAGCGACATACCGCCGTTGTAAGGCTGTTAAATCATTTGATAGTGGCTTACTGCAAATCAACTCATCATGGGTAACAGTGACCGCTACAGCGTGTGGCACAAAATACGGAGACTTATCCGCACTGTTAATACCTGAGTGCAATCTTAAAGTCGCCAAAGTTATTTACAACAACGGCAAGGGCATGGGCAACTGGCGTGCCACAAGCAGCGCACGCTCAAAAGGGTAATCCCGATTTCTAACACATCAAGTGATAGAGTGAGAAGCAATAACCACCACACAGAGAGCAGCGAAAAATGAGCGCACGCAGAGACAGAAATGACTTGCGAGAGATAGCAGCAACAGTTATCAAGCAGGCACGGCAATTAGAAAATGTCAGTCAGATGAGATTGGCAGACTTAATGAAAGTGTCGCAGCCGTTGGTGTCGTCATGGGAATGCGGAAAAGTAACGCCTTCCATTGATGACATTGTTGGCATTGAAACTGCACTACACCTCGAGCAAGGCAGTTTATTGTTCGCCATTGCATATCCAAAACAAGACCGAAACAACGAGCCGACTCCCTAAATGAAGAAACGCATGGTGTGGGTTTGGCTTGTTGAGCAGGAGACTCTAGATGAGCGACAACGACCAACCCGAACCATTGTGTTCAGTAGAGAACCCTTGGCAGGTGCAACACGCATCAGATGCGCGTGGTATGAGGGAAAGACCAAACAGGTTAAGCCCTCTACCACTACTGCGAATGACTGATGGCATGCCGTGCCGAGAGGCAGCAGCAATGCTTGGAGTCAATGCAGGCACATTGCAGAAGTGGCGCAACGGAGAAACGGAAATTGGTTTGCACTATGCACAGGCAGACCGTATTGCAATTAGGCATCTTGGTACGCACCCATCAAATGTATGGGGGCAAGAATGGTGGAAGGTATGAGCATGATTGAATGGCACAACGGAGAGGTCACTGTTGGCATTGACGCAACAGACCTCTTGAAACAATTGCGTGGTGGTTGGAACCCACCAACAGTCAATGAATTAAAAGTTGTGTTGGCAAGGCGCGGACGCATTGATGCGCCAAGTAACACTGAGACTGACGACCAGTTTCTGCAGCGCTTAGACGCTGCTGGCATGCTGTCGTACAGCAAGCCCGTTCTTGACGAATAACGCCAAAGCCCAATAACTGCGCTGTGCAGCCCTTGTGCTGCAAGGGTTTTACAATGCTCGTGTCCTATTGGCATACCTGCTACTATTTATGTTGTTGGAGGGGATAAGCCCCCCACACAAACAAGGAGACAGCAGATGCCACAGGCACTTACACAAGAGACAATTGAAAGGTACGAGCGTGCGTTACGCCTGCGCGATGCAGGACACACATTCCGTACCATCGCAAGCGAGTGCGGATACGCAGACGCTGGCACGGCACGGTACGCATGGATTGGTGGCTTGCGTTTAGCAGGTCGCGACAGCGAAGTACCACAGCGCGTGTCACGCACAGTTCGTATTCACACAGGACGCACAACACACACAGTGACCATCAATGAACTTGAAGGTTTCGGAACACACCACAACTACACATTCGGCATTGAGTTGGAGTGTGTTGGCATTAACGAAACTGGTGCAGCGCGTGCCATGAGTGATGCAGGTTACGAATGCAGCAACAACGGATACACACATCGTGTGATGCCAAGTTGGAAAGTTGTTTATGACGGCAGCCTTACAAGTCGCAATGGTGGGTCATGCGAAGTAGTTAGTCCTGTGCTGCGTGGCACAGACGGCATGAACGAACTGCGCAGCGTTGCCAAAGTGTTGCGCGATGCAAACGCAACAGTGAACCAGTCATGCGGAATGCACATCCACATTGGCGTTGATGGCGCACTCACACAAGCACAGCAAGCACGATTGATTGTTGCGCACCAGCGTTGGAACGCAGCCTTTGACGCGCTCATCTTGGAACGCCGAGTTGGCAGCCGTTGGGGACAGAAGCGTTCACTGCAAGCAGCAACAACAATCGCAGCCCGTTGGGCAGCACCACACGCTGACTGCAGAGACTTGTCATCAAACAGTGACCGCTACTACGCGTTGAACATTGCAGCCTTCGTCAAGTACGGAACATTTGAGTTTCGTATGCATCACGGGTCACTGAACGGCATGAACGCCACAGCATGGGTTGCACTGCACCAAGCATTCATTGCAGCAGTTGCAAACAATGCGCCTTGGACAACAGAGAGCATCTTTGATGCAATGCAAGTGCCAAATGCAAACTGGACAGAGCACGAACAGAACTACACAGACAACGGTCATGCAGTTGGACGCACATCACAAGTAGAGGCATGCAAGCGCATGCTGACCATGCTTATGCAAGGTGGCTACTTAGAACAAGCATGTGGCGACTACTTAATGGCACGCGCTGGACACATTCCTACTCGCAACACAACGAACCAATAGAAAGAGGTAACAACATGTGTGGTATCGGAGCATTCCAAATTATTAACAACGAGGCAGACGCAGCGCAGGTCGCAAGAGTGCTGCTGAGGCAACTAGAGAGCCGTGGGCGCGATGCAGCAGGAGTTGCATGGCACAAAGACGGAGAGACATTTGTTTGCAAGGACAACACGAACGGCAAGCAATTGGCGCGAATGCTGGAAAAGCAGATTGGTGACACAGGCATTGTGCATACCCGTTGGGCAACACAAGGCAGCCCTGAGAACAACGACAACAACCACCCAATTGATGTTGGTGGCGTAATTGGCGTACACAACGGACACATTTCCAACGACAAGCAGTTACTGCAACTGTGCGTGGACTACAAGCGTTGCGCACAAGTGGACAGCGAAGCAGTGTTTGCATTGCTTGCACACGCCCCGAGCGACTGGTCGTTGGCAGACCGTGTACGCGATGTGCGTGGAAACGCTGCACTGTTGTGGATTGACGCTTATGACGAGACAGAGACATTGCATGCCATGCGCTTGCAGAGCAGCCCGTTGTGGTTGGGACAGACAGTGATGGGCAGCGTTGTGTTTGCAAGCACAAAGGCAATTCTGCTTGAGACTGGCGTGCGTTGCAGCATGCAGTTTGAGTATGTACACGAGATGGAAGAAGGCGAGTATGTGCGCGTGCAGCACGGCAGGATACAAGAGATGGCAACAATGCCGTTACCGCCCAAGCCCGTGTATTCCTACAGCAGCAAGTACGCGTACAGCAGCAGCAGCCTGTTTGACACGGACTACAGCAAGGCGAGCAAGTATTACTAAGACCGTAGGGGCGTTGGTGCAGCGCCAGCGCCCCTATACCCCACTACAAACAAGGAGACAGAAAATGAATGACGGACACACATGGGACAACGAAGAACACGCCAGCGATGCTTGGTGGTGGGACACGGAATGTACAGCCCAAGAATTGGCATCAGAAATAGATGACTTGCGTATGCAACTTGCAGCGCTACAACTTCTCATCAACACAAACCAACAAGGAGACAAACAATGAGAGACATAATAAAAACAACCGACCACAGGTACTACGAGGTAACGCTTGTGGTTGCCATTCCCGACTACCAAGCAGGCGATAACGGGTACACAGCATTGGACGCATTGTCCGAAGCGCTTAACCAAGAGTCAGAACTGGTGGTGCTAGAGATGGCACAAACAGAGGTGCAGTTGGTTGTCAAAACAGAAACGACCAAGCCAATTACAAGCGCAGTTACCACAACTACTTATACCAACATCGTTAATGTTGCTGAGAAGAAGGTAGCCAAAGTAAGTAAGGCAGCAGCACGCAGGAGAGCGAAAGCCAAGAATGCTTTTAAGCGTTGGACAGACGAGGAAGTGCTTACCGTTATGGAACTGCACGCCAAAGGTGTTTGCGCACAAGAGATAGCCAAAGTAACTGGACGCAGCGTTTCCGCAATTGGCAACGCAGTGTGGGTCTACAAGAAAGGCGGTAAATAAAATGGCGCTACAACTTGCCATCAGCAGTGAGAACAAAATTATTGCGCAGTCAGTATTTGGCGAAGCACCTAACTGGTACACACGCTTCATGTATGTGGCGCAGCAAGCAGGCGTGGACATCGTTTGGACATGCAGGCACACAAACCAACTGGAAGGAGAGGACTGGTTGTGCATGTCGGTGCATTACAACGGGAACACAGACCGTGCCATTTACTTCATTAGTTTATTGATGGGTGATGTGTGTGACCGTTTGGCATCGGACACGCTTCAAGGTATGTACTTAGTTGATAAGGACTACACGATTGATGACTACACAGTGCCATTTGAGTGCAACCCAATTGTGAAAAAAGGTTGGGCATTGGTATTGCCAAATGTGCGTACAGGGTTCATAGAAAACTTTGCAGCAACCTTGCCAACTAATGCTCGGTACGAAGATATAGATGTGGAGATTTAATATGAGGGTAGTTAATGATGCCAAATGGCTACGCGCTAAACGCATATTGACACTGCTGTTAATCGTGCCAGTGCTGTACTGCATAAATGGCTTTGAAGGCACAGAGCCAATGAACAGCCCCGAGTGGTTGCTGTTGCTTATGCCAGCGCTTGGTTACATGGTGTGGAACATCACTAAGCACTACCCCCGATAGAAAAAGAGTTGCGCCCTGCCTAACCGCAGGGCGCTTCTCTATGAATACATGCCAAATGACAACATGTCTGATACTGTGAAAGCACATAAGGAAGGCAGCGACATGGCACACAACATCCGAACAGAAATTGCACGCTTGGCACAACCAATAGGCAGTGTTACCCCACACCCACGCAATGTGAGGCAAGGCGACATTGGCGCGATAGCAACAAGTCTTGAGGCACACGGGCAGTACCGCCCAATCGTTGTGCATAAGCCAACAGGACACATCTTGGCAGGCAACCACACATACCACGCAGCCTGTTCATTAGGTTGGGACAAAGTGGCAGCCACCTTTGTTGATTGCGATGACGAACAAGCGTTGCGAATACTGCTTGCCGACAATCGTGCCAACGACCTTGCCACATACGATGACGCAGCATTAGCAGACTTGTTAAGAGATTTGGCAAATGGCACGGGACTTGAAGGCACACTTTATGAACCAAGCGACCTTGATGACCTTTTGGCATTGCTCGAGCCACCAAACCTTGACGATGTAGTTAAAGACCTTGGCGAGCATGACGATGACGATGACTTCACTGGAGTTATTAAAGTGCGTGTTGGCTTGTCCGTGTACGAGCGCTGGAAAGACACCTACGCAGGGCTTACAGGCGACACAGATGACGAGCGCGTATTAAGTCTGTTGAATGGCTACGACCAGTCGCGCTGACGGTCTGCACCTTTATTTGGCAGCAGCACCAAGCACGGCACGGCACGGACTCATGGCATTAAACACAACACCACCTGAGCAGCCTGCCAAGTTTCTTTTGTCGTATCACTACTTCAAGAAAATGGACTTAGACGAACTGGTTGCTGGCATGAACCAAAAGCCAATGCTGTTTTCAGACAGTGGTGCATACAGCGCATGGACGCAAGGCGCAGAAATAAAAGTCAAGGACTATGCAGCATGGGTAAAGCGTTGGTCGCACATACTTGATGTGTATGTCAATCTTGATGTTGTGCGCGACCCACAAGGCACACGCAAGAACCAACTGGAGATGGAACGACTTGGCTTGAACCCAATACCTGTCTTTCATACAGGGTCGCCAATGAGTGTGCTTGACGAAATGTGCAAGGAGTACCCGTACATCGCATTAGGTGGCATGGTTGGTACAGGGGCAGCCACAAACCTTAAATGGAGTGCCACATGCATGCAGCGCACAGCAGAGCACGGCACAGCGTTTCACGGGTTCGGGCAAACATCAGCCAAAGTAATTACAACACTGCCTTGGTACAGCGTGGACTCATCATCGTGGGGCGCTGGGCACAGGTTTGGCAGCGTGCCACTATGGACTGGTCGTGAGTTTGTGAAAATACAAATTGGCAACCATGCAGGCGTGTACAAGTACGCAGCACAGTTACGGAAACTTGGCGTAGACCCTGCGTGTTTGGCAGACCGAGGGCGTTACCACCAGCGTTACGCAATCCAAGTAGCAGCAGCGTCTTGGCATTCGTATGAGGCATTGTTACGAAAGCGTCATGGCGCAATCACATGCCCAAACAAACCTGACGGGTTGCACTTGTATCTTGTTGATGGTGCCAAAGAGAACTTACAGAATGCAGCAAAGGCAATAAACAAATGATAGTCATTATTAGTTGTGGTGCTAAGAAACAAGACTGTGCAGCGCGTGCCATTGAGATGTACACGGGTGCATACTTCCAAGCGTTACGCAAGTGGGCATTGAGTGTTACTAACGAGCGCAACATATACATCTTGAGTGCCAAGTACGGGCTGTTGCCTGCCAACAAGACCATTGAGCCATACAACTTAAAGATGGGCACTGCTGGTTGTGTTACTGCTGAGCATGTTGCTGCACAAGCACGCGCACTACGCATTGACAAACAACGCCCAATCGTTGTGGCAGGAAAGGACTATCTAAAAGTGGTTCGCCAAGTATGGGACACAGTTGATACACCATTTGCAACAGCACCTGACGGCATAGTGCCAAAACAGCACGCAGGCATGGGCTACCAAATGCAATACCTAAATACCTATCGTGGAAAAATACCAAGGAGAGAACAATGACCAAACCAAAGACAGTTGCAGTCGTATCGGGTGGCATGGATAGCGTCACATTGGCGTACATGCTGCACAACGAAGGACACGACCTCATTCTTATATCATTTGATTATGGGCAGAGGCATAAGAAAGAACTTGAGTTTGCAAAGTTATGTGCAGACCGTTTAGGCGTGCCACATCATGTAGTGGACTTGTCAGGACTTAACGCATTGGTTGCCAACAGCAGCCTTACCAACAGCGACATTGATGTACCCGATGGGCATTACGCAGCCGAGACAATGAAAAAGACAGTGGTAGCCAATCGCAACAGCATCATGATGAACATTGCAGCAGGCATGGCAGTTACATTTGGCGCACGCCATTTGGCAACAGGTGTGCATGGTGGCGACCATTACATCTACCCCGACTGCAGACCTGCGTTTATTAAAGCGCTGGACACACTGCTAACAGTTGCCAACGAAGGATTTATTGACACCAAGTTCACAGTCCTTGCGCCATACCTTTACTGGACAAAGACAGACATCGCGACAGTTGGCGACATGGTTGGTGTGCCTTGGGAAGAAACATGGTCGTGCTACAAAGGTGGCGATATACATTGTGGCGCTTGTGGAACATGCTTTGAAAGGCGTGAAGCGTTTGTTGAGGCAGGCATTGCAGACCCAACGCTGTACAACAGCCTTCCCGAATATGTAGACCCGAGGTAACTATGTACACAATTGCTAAAGAGTTTCATTTCAGTGCCAGTCATCAACTGTTTGACTTGCCCGAAGGTCATCAATGCGCACGCTTACATGGTCATAACTATGTATTGACTGTTGTGTTAGCAGACGACACGCTTAACGAGGTTGGGTTTGTACGCGACTACGGCGACCTCAAAGACATTAAACACTATGTTGATACAGTGCTAGACCACAGACACTTGAACAATGTCTTTGACTTCAACACAACTGCAGAGAACATGTGCAAAGAGTTATATGACAAGTTCAAGTCCACATACACACAACTGAAAGCGATACAACTAAGTGAGACGCCCAAAACTACTGCGGAATATAAGCCCGACTGATATGGACACAGAAGAAATGCGCAACGCGTTACATAGAGCAGCAGTGCTTACCGTTAGTGAAATCTTTGGACCAACACTGCAAGGCGAGGGGCGCTCGCAAGGCATGCACACAATGTTCGTACGGCTAGGACTGTGCAACCTTGACTGCAAATGGTGCGACACGCCCTATACATGGGACTGGCAAGGCAAGAACGGAACTGCGTACAGCAAAGACGAACAGTTAAAGCGCATCAGCGTTGCTGACATCCTTGACGCGCTAGACGGCAACTCTCCAAGGGTTGTCATTACGGGTGGCGAACCAATGGTGCAGCAGGCATCACTTGTGCCGTTAATTAACGAACTGCATCGCCAAGACCGTTATGTAGAGATTGAAACCAATGGCACACTTATGCCATCAGGCGAGTACGCCGACTTAGGAGTGCTGTTTAATGTCAGTCCTAAGTTGTCTAACAGTGGCGTGCCACGCAACAAGGCAATCAACTTGCCAGCACTTGCAGAGTATTACTTTCTTGGCGCATCATTTAAGTTTGTTGTTGAGTCTGACGACTGCATTAGGGAAGTTATGAACATCGCGCGTGACGCAAACATTCCGCATAAACGCATTTGGCTAATGCCACAGGGCACAACATCAACAGCAATGTTAAAACAGTTGCCTTGGCTGTTTGACCGTTGCGCCGAGTTAGGGTTCAACCTGTCTGCACGCTTGCATGTGCTTGCACACAACGACAAGAGAGGCATCTAATGGACGCACCAATAGACGCAATTAAACAACTGCTCACATACATGGGCGAGGACACAACACGCGATGGACTACAGGACACACCCAAGCGCGTCTGTAAAGCAATGCTTGAACTAACACAGGGCTATGGCGCAGACATTGGCAGCATCCTGTCCGTGTCCTTTGATGTTGCTTATGACGAGATGGTTATTGTGCGCGACATGCCATTCGTAAGCCTCTGCGAGCATCACATGCTGCCATTCACAGGAACAGCCACCATCGCATACATACCGCAACAGCGTGTAGTAGGTCTAAGTAAGTTGGCACGACTACTAGACGCGTACTCACAGCGCCTGCAAGTACAAGAGCGCCTCACTATGCAGATTGCTGATGCCATTGAGGAACACTTACAACCATTAGGAACAGGCGTAGTAATACATGGGCACCACTCATGCATGGCGTGTCGTGGGGTAAAGAAGCACGGCGAGATGATTACCAGCGCACTAAGAGGCGTACTGCGTACATGCGAACCAGCACGCGCCGAGTTCCTAAGCCTGTCAGAGCATTAAAAAAAATGGGGCTGCCAATTAAAAAAGGCACACCCCTTCACTAAGGTACGCACATGGCACAACCCCCTAGAGCATGCCTCACCTGTGGAATAAAAACACAAGGCACAAGATGCAAGACATGCCAAACACAACGCGAGACAAGACGCACAGCAGCACGCCACAGACCCCACTACGCAGGGGACTACCGCAAGCGTGCCAAAGCAGTAAGAGACAACGCAACAATCTGCTGGCTATGCGGACAGCCTGCCAAAGCCAACGACCCTTGGACTGCAGACCATGTCGTAGCAGGAGACCCCCTCAGCCCCCTCGCACCAGCACACAAGTCCTGCCACAGCAGCAGAGGCAACAGGGCACCCCACAGCACCTGACAGCACCTGCCCCCTCACACAGTCCCCCCACACGACACAACACGCAGCACAGAGCCACACAGCACGCGTAAAGCCAAAGCAAATCCGAGCGAACCAATGCAGCACTCCCCAATTTTTTTCCATACGCATGACGCAGCCCC